>Ga0136589_1000051_pt1 | contig 61760 bp, 59 predicted proteins | sample AntRauMFilla3764_FD_104640 | JGI IMG/M metagenome (GOLD analysis project Ga0136589, IMG submission 104640) | Saline lake microbial communities from Rauer Islands, Antarctica - Metagenome Filla 3 #764 | ecosystem: Environmental > Aquatic > Non-marine Saline and Alkaline > Saline | place...
AAACTGCCGACACGTTGGCCACGGTATGCTGCGCCGTGAGCCTGTGCACAGTCCTCGATAAGTGCCAGGTCGTGGTTGGTCGCAATCGAAGACAGTTCCGCCATATCACACGCCAACCCGTACAGGTGTACCGCCAAGATGGCGTCAATATCCTGCGTTTCGACGATTTCCCGAACCGAGTCCGTATTTATATTGAACGTATCAGGAGAGATATCGGCGAACACTGGTTCTGCGCCAGCTAATCGAATGGCGTTACTGCTCGCGATGAACGAAAACGGCGTCGTGAGGACACGAGCCCCCTCGCCGAGTTCGAGTGCTTCGAGTGCAGCGTGCAGTGCAGTCGTGCCGTTACTCGTCGCAACACCGTGTTTGGTACCACAGTACTCAGCAAAAGCTGATTCGAAGTCACGGACCTCAGTTCCGTCAGCGACCATCCCGCTGTCGATTATTTCACTAACGCTCGCAATTTCGGTTGGTCCCAAATCAGGATTAGCGATTGGAATCAAATTTGATTCCCCCCTCGCAAATTCTCTGGTAGGTCTCTGTGTTCAGCGGGAGTTCCAATCGCGAGCGTTTCAGCTGGGACATCGGTTGTAACCGTGGCACCAGCTGCGATAAATGCGTTTTCGCCTATTGTCACACCCGGGAGCACCGTCGCATTTGCACCTATCGACACGCCATCGGCGAGAGTCGGGCCTTCAAGTTGCTGCTCCTCCCGAAGGGGGTAAGGGTCGTTGGTCAAGACAGCGTGTGGACCCAAGAACACGCTATTCCCGATAGTAGTGTTACTTGGGACGTATACGCCAGTCTGCATGCTGACTGACGAGCCGATATCGGAACGACCATCGATAACGGTATTTGTACCGACTATAACGTCGTCGCCGATTTGAGTACATTCACGAACTAACGCATTGTGGCCGGTGACGAGCCCTGTGCCAATTTGGACATCGTCATAGATGATTGTCCCGGGTCGGATAGTCGCATCAGGCCCGATTTTAGGCGATGTAGAGCCGTCCTCGTACTCGTATCCAACCGTGGCTCCCGGATGGATGTTATCAGTAGCCATGTCTTACCGATAAAGTGCGATACTAAGACTAAATCGTTCCGGAACGACAACCTTCTGACCTGCTACCGGTTGCAGATATGACCAGACAGTTCGTCCGACAGAGAGACAAAGGAAAAGTTATTCCACACAAGGTTATACCACGTCGAATCAGGAGATGATATGTGCGTATGATATCTGAGATTGTGCTACGGACTCAAACAGAGGATTTTAGTAAAGATAGATACTAGTTTTTGATAATGGTTGATTCGGGGAAAGACGATTACACATTTTCAGTCGTTATTCCCACCTATAACGAGGAAGATACTATCGGCGGCTTGCTGGATTCGATTATGACGGCAGCGTTCCCAGTAGAGGAGATAGAAGTAATCATCGTTGATGGGATGAGTGAAGATGGGACACGAGACATTGTCCGTGAATACAGTGAAAACTGCAAAAGTATCGAATTGTACGACAACCCCGATCGGCACACGCCAGAAGGTATAAACGTTGGATTCGAGGTTAGCACCGGAGAGACACTGGTATTAGTTGGCGGACATAGTACGCTCCCGGCAGATTTCTTTACAAGAATTCAAGAAGGATTTACCGCTGCTCCTGATGCCGGAGTCGTAGGTGGAGTGATGCAACCGACGGCGTCGACTTACTTCGGAACTGCGGTTGCAACGGCACTCGTGACATCAGTCGGTTCAAGTAGCGAACGGTTCAGAGAGTACGAGGGCTATGTCGATACGGTGAGTTTTGGGGCATACAAACGTGAGGTCATCGATGAAGTCGGATTAATGGACACATCTCTACCTCGGGCGCAAGATTACGAGTACAACCGTCGAGCCCGTAATCTCGGCATAAAGATATACCAGTATCCAGAGATATCTGTCGAGTACCAACCCCGCTCTACCCCACTAAGTCTCGCTCGCCAGTACTTTGGATACGGCTACTGGAAGTCAGCAGTCTTCAAAGACTACGGTGATTATCCCCTCGATCCACCGATTGTAGCGGGTATCATCGCCGCCGGTGCTGTGATGGCTACACTCGTGACCCCGCTACTGCTATTCAGTATCGTCTATCTCGGGATACTAGTCTATGCAGTTTTCACAGAGATGAACCGAATCCCGTCGGCAAAGGTAGCACACATTCCTGCAGCAGTCTTTGCCCTTGTCATAATGCAGTTATCATATTTGTCCGGACTGTTCGTCGGGTCTTTCTCCTCTCAGGACCCATAGCTAATAAGCAGTGCCGACGGAGTCCATTCTGTCTCCGGGTAGGGGCTCATAACTATGTAAAACGGGGACTCTACGAAGAAGAGAACTCAGTAATAGTACAGATATATAATTCAACATTTATCGGCCAGAACTAAGTCATAGTTAATAGTAAGTTCTAAATTGTTCCTTTTTCCCAGAAATAGTAACAGTTGTTGTCACAGTCACGACTAACGAAATCAGCAAAAATAGGCAAGTGATAGGGAATTAACTTGGGCTAGAAACAAACAAAAAGAACATACACCCCCCGGAGAACCAATACTCATGCTCCTCTCTACGGACACGAACGGGCTCATCGATGACGAAGGGAATCTCTTCGGCATCCTCAACGTCATCGATGCACTCGTCCTGCTGCTCGTGGTTGCGGCCCTCGTCGCCGGCGCCGGTCTAGTTCTCGGTGCCGGAGAGAACGAGCCGGACCCGAGCCCTGAAACAGATACGACGTTCGTCACGCTCGATATGGGGACCCAGCCCGATTACATCGTCGCCGCACTGAACGAGGGCGACACCTACGCTCCGGTCGACGGCGCGAATCTGACCATCACCGACGTCTATCTGGCCCCACAGGGTGACCGGACACGTGTCGTCACCCGTGCGAGGGTCGAAGCACCGACCCGGAACGGCACCCTCAACTACTCGAACGCGCCACCCCGGCTCGGTCGCACGCTCGGCATCAGCACAAATACGTACAACGCCACCGGTCGGATCAGCGACGTCGGCGGCAGTTCGAGCCTGAACACGACCACCACGACCGTCGTCCTCCGTGATACGGTCTCGGCGACCGACGCGAACGCGATAACCCCGGGCGACGAGATCACCGTGGGCGGCCGGACGACCGCGACCGTCACGGACGTGGCCGTCTACCCGACGACGAACACGAATCGGCGCCAGCTTCTCGTCGAGGCCGCTCTCTCCACGCACACACAGCAGGGCGTCCGCCGGTTCGGTGACACGGCGCTCCGTCCCGGCCAGCAGGTGACACTCCCCGCGACGGGATACACCATCGACGGCCGCATCGAGCGAGTCGGCGGTGGCCTCGAAACGGACTCGCTGACCAACCGGACGGTGACACTGGAGATGGAGCGCGTGCAGCCGGAGATAGCGGGGGCCATCCAGCCGGGCCAGACCGAACGGAGTAGCGGGCGAACGACGGCTTCCGTGACCGACGTCACCGCCGAGCCACACCCGATCATCTCGACGGCCCAGAACGGCTCGGTCGTCGTCAGTGACCATCCGACGCTGCGTGACGTGACACTCACCACCCAGCTCCGGGTCAGGGAAACCGGGGACGGCGTCGAGTTCAGAGGGCAGCGATTACAGTACGGCTCGACCGTCGTGCTCGACCTGGGTCCGGTCACGGTGCGGACGACCGTCGCCGCTATCGGACAGTAACCGATGGTGTGGGACCAGTCCCGAACCGCACGTGTACTCCGGGCCGTATCAGCGGCGGTCGCTCGTGCGAGCGAGGGGTCGACACTCCGCGCCGCGGCCGAGTCGCTCGCGACCAGCGCCCAAACGGCCGTCCGTAACTCCTACTGTTACCGCTGGCTGACCGCAGAGCCAGAGCCCGACGTCGTCGTCATCGACCTGCGGGAGACGCGCACCGTGGGGCCGTTCGTGCGACTGCTGGAGCGGGTCGTCGACCCCGTCGAGCGGGCCTGGGCGGATTCGCGGCTGGCGTCGGTCACGGCTGGCGTCGGCGCGGCGCTGTCGGGCTCTCGAACCGGACAGCTCCTCGCTGCGCTGCTGGAGCCACCGGAAAGCGAGAACGACAGGGAAACCGAGTAGCGAGCGGGGTTCCCGCTCGCTGAACGAGAACGCAGTTATTCGACGGTCACACTTTTCGCCAGATTCCGCGGCTTGTCGATGTTCCGCCCGAGCTTGGCTGCGGTGTGATACGACAGCAACTGGAGGTGGGCGTTCGCCAGGACGGCGGCCGCGCGCTCGTGAGTCTCGGGAATCTCCAGGACGTGGTCGGCGTAGCGATGCACGTCGGTCTGGCCGTCGGTGATGGCCACCACCGGCGCGTCGCGGGCCTCGACCTCTTTGACGTTGCCCACGGTCTTGCGGGCCTTCTCGTCGTCGCCGATGATCACGGCAAAGACCGGCGTCTCCGAGGTGACCAGCGCGAGCGGGCCGTGTTTGAGCTCGCCGGCGGCGAAGCCCTCGGCGTGTTTGTACGTGATCTCCTTCATCTTCAGGGCGCCCTCCAGCGCGACCGGGAACTGCAGGCCGCGGCCGATGAAGAAGTACGCGCCGGCGTCGGTGTACGTCTCGGCGACTTCTTCGGCGCGGGACTCGTCGAGGATGCGCTGGAGGTCCCCGGGCAGTTCCCGCAGGGCGTTGATGACCTCGCGGGCCTCGTCGGACTGGGTCATCCCCAGCGTGAGCAGGTTCAGCGCGGCCAGCTGCGAGGAGAAGGTCTTGCTCGCGGCGACGCCGATCTCGGGGCCGGCCCGGATGTAGAACGCGTGGTCACACTCGCGGGCGGCCGTGGAGCCGACGACGTTCGTGACGACGAGCGTGCGGGCGCCGCGTTTCTCGGCCGCCCGCAGCGCAGAAAGGGTGTCGGCGGTCTCACCGCTCTGGGTGACACCCACCACGAGAGCGTCGCCGATGGGCGGCACCGAGGTGGCGTACTCGCTCGCGAGGAACGCCTGGGCCGGGATACCGGCCTCGCGGAACAGCTGGGCGCCGTACAGTGCGGCGTGATAGGAAGTCCCGCAGGCGACGAACTGGACGCCGGTCGGCGAGAGGTCGCCCAGGTCGTCCAGATCGACGGTGCCGGCCATCTCGTCGACGCGCTCGCGCAGGCACTGCCGCAGGGCGCGGGGCTGTTCGTGGATCTCCTTTATCATGTAGTGGTCGTACCCGCTTTTCCCGGTCTCCTCGGGGTCCCACTCGATAGTGTCGACGTCCTTCTCGACGACGAGGCCGTCCGAGTCGGTGACCTCCCAGCCGCTCTCGTCGAGGCGGGCGAACTCGCCGTCGGAGAGGTAGACGACCTGGTCGGTGAAATCGCGGAAGGCGGGGACGTCGCTGGCGAGGTAGGTCGCCCCGTCGTCGAGCCCCAGGACCAGCGGGGAGTCGTGGCGGGCGGCGAAGATGGCCTCGGTGCCCGCGACGACGGCCGCGATAGCGTAGCTCCCCTCCAGCTGGGCGATGGCCTGCCGAACGGCGTCCTCGGGCTCGGCGCCCTCGGCCAGCGCGTCCTCGATGAGGTGCGGGACGACTTCGGTGTCCGTATCGGAGGTGAAGCTGTGGCCGGCGGCGACGAGTTCGTCGCGTAGCGTCTGGTAGTTCTCGATGATGCCGTTGTGGACGACGGCCACGTCGCCGGTGCAGTCCTGGTGTGGGTGGGCGTTGCTGTCGGTGGGCGGCCCGTGCGTGCTCCAGCGGGTGTGGCCGATGCCGACCGAGCCCGACAGCGCGGTCTTCGAGAGGGCGTCGCGGAGGTCGGCGATCTTCCCCGAGGTCTTGCACAGCGACAGCGAGTCGCCGGCCATCGCCACGCCGGCCGAGTCGTAGCCGCGGTACTCCAGCTTCGAGAGGCCATGGACCAGCGTGTCCAGGGTCTCGTCGCCGCGGCCGACACAGCCGATAATTCCGCACATCAGCGGGTCACCTCCGCGCCCTCCTCGACGTTCCCACGCACGGTCACGCCCACGTCGAGGCGGGCCTTCGGCCCGACGAGCGATCCCGGCGTGAAGCTGACGTTGCCCCGCGCTCGCGCCCGGTCGGCGATGACCGCGCCCAGGCGCTGCTCCTCGAAGATGCTCGTCCCGACCTGGACGTCGGCCGGACCGGAGGGGACCACCGTGCTCGCGCCCAGATGGACGTCCTGCCCGGTGACGGTGTCCATCAGCGTCGACCCGGGGTCGATTCGCGTGTCGGCGTCGATGACGCTGTCCTGGACGACGGCGTTCGAGCCGACGGTGACGTTACTCCCGAGCGCCGTGTTCGGGCCGATGACGGCGTCGGGCCCGACCTCGCAGTCCTGGCCGACGACGACCGGCCCCTGCAGTACCGCCTCGCGGTGGACCCGCGCCGAGTCGGCGATCCAGACGCCGTCGCTGCGGGCCGCCTCGACGACCCGACCCCGGGAGAGTACCTCCCGTGCGACGGTCAGCAGGTCCCACGGGTAGGTCGCGTCGACCCACATCCCGTCGACTTCGACCCCACGAACCCGGTCCTGCTCGATGATGCGCTCTAGGGTGTCGGTCAGCGCCAGTTCCCCCTCCTGTCGCGGCGTCTCCTCGATGGCGGTGAAGATATCCGCGGAGAAGGCGTAGACGCCGCCGTTGATGAGCCGGTAGTCGTCGGTGCGGGGTTTCTCGACGAGTTCCGTAATTTCGTCGCCGTGCATCTGGAGAGCCCCGTACCGGCTCGTCTCCCGGCGCTCGACGACGGCCAGCGTCGGGTCCCCCGTCTCCGCGAAGCTGTCGGCGACGGCCGACACCGTCCCGGCGTCGATGAGCCGGTCGCCGTTGAGCACGAGGACGGACTCGTCGACGGCCTCGCTGGCCTGGAGGAGCGCGTGCCCGCTGCCCAGTTGCTTGCGCTGTGTGACGTAAGTGACCGGCACGTCGCGATAGGTCGGCCCGAAGTGGTTCTGGACGCGGTCGCGCTTGTAGCCGACGACGGTGACGAGCTCCTCGACGCCGGCCTCGACCAGCGCGTCGAAGACGTGTTCGAGAATCGGTCGGTTGCCGGCCGGCAGCATCGGTTTCGGTCGATTACGCGTCAGCGGTCGCAGTCGGGTCCCCTCGCCAGCGGCGAGAACCACCGCCGTGTCGATATCCATACGCGTACCACTGCAAGCAGGGATTTGAATATGGCGGGCCTAATGACCACAATATTTGCGTAAGCAGGTGTCTGAAACATTGTCTAGAGGGACTCACTCGTGACAGCGAGCTATCGGTCGGCACCGCAGCTGGTGGTATCGTGTGCCGCCTCGAGGCCTCCCTCCGGTCGGCCTCGCTACTGCTTTGCGGTTCGTTTCACTCACCGCTTCGGTTCGTGATTTTCGCTCACTGCGTTCGCTCAAACCTCGCTACTGCTCCACGGGTCGCTTCGCTCACGGTTTCACCGTTCGCTTTCGAGGCGTGCTCCGCTCACGCCTCGCTATTGCTCCCCGTTCCGCTTCGAGGCCGCTCCTTACAGTCGCGGCCTCGCTACTGCTCTCCCATCCGGTCCCCAGCAACCCGCCGTCCCTTGGTCGTCAGCGACACCTCGGTCCGCTCGCGAAGGACGCTGATGACGTCGAGCTCGATGAGGCGGTCGAAGATAGCTTCGGTCTTCTCGACGTCGATGCCGACGAAATTCGGGATGTCAAAGGGCGAGACGCCCGAGTGCAGCGCCATGATGACGCGTTTCTCCGTCGAGGAGAGGTCCAGATCGGCGCGGTTCTGCTCGGCGCTGTCCTCTAACATCGTCCGGAGGACGGTGGCGTGGAACTCCTCGCCGGCGAGGTGTGTCTCGACGCTGATGTCGTCCAGGCTGTGTTCGACCTGGATGACGGTCCGCTCGTCCCCGGAGACCTGTTTGTCCTCGACGGTCAGGTCGCCGATGTCCGTCCGTTCGATGTCGACGGCCTGCCCGTCGGCCATCGCGAGCCTGACTGATTCGTCGGAGATCTTCAGCCGGCCCTTCGTCCACTCGTTGCTCTGGACGACGCCGCCTTTCACCGCGGGATGCTGGACGAGGATGACCGCACCGTCGAGACTCGCCCGGTAGAAGTCCGTCTCGAAGGCCTCGTGGTTCGACGCGGAGACCAGCAGGACGTCCTCGCCGACGTGGAGGGCGACGTACTCGGAGACGCCGGCGCTCTGCTGGTTCACGTCGAACCGGTCGGCGATGCGGTCGACGTCGGTCAGCGCGACCTGTCGCTTGCCGTCGGCGATGAGCGCGAGGCGCTCGGTCGTGAGGATGATACGGCAGTTCTGCCACTCGGCGTCGGTGAGCCGCTGGCCCTGCGAGACCGCCTGCAGGTACTGGCCCTGCGTGTCGGTGATTTTCTTCTCTGTGTCGCTCATGGGCCGCTCTGTGGCGTCGTTGTCGAGGCCGGCGCAAATAGGTTCCGCCGCGAGTGTCGATACTGAGAACAGGCCGCCCGCGACGCCCGGCCGAGCCCCGATATCCAGGGGTAGTCACTGGTGTTCCGTTCCGGACACCGCAGTACGGTGGTGGGGTCCGTAGGAGCCACCTACCACGGGTGACCGACCCCGCCGTTTATGAACAACGACCGTGATTGTCTATGATAGACCATGTCAGATGAAGAGGTCCAACTTGAGGCACGACTCGAAGAACAGGACGTCTTCGAGCCACCGGAGTCGTTCGTCGAGCAGGCCAACGTCGCCGACCCCGCCATCTACGACGAGTTCGACGAAGCGGGTCCCGAAGCCTGGGAACGGGCTGCCGACTTGCTCGACTGGGAGGCGGAGTGGGACCAGGTACTCGACGACAGCGACGCCCCGTTTTACCAGTGGTTCACAGACGGGCAGCTGAACGCCTCGGCCAACTGTCTCGACCGGCATCTCGACGACCGCGGCGACGAGGCCGCCATCGAGTGGGTCGGCGAACTCGGCGAGAAACGCACCTATAGCTACGCGGACCTCCACCGGGAGGTCAACGAGTTCGCCGCTGCCCTGCGCGACCTGGGCGTCGAGGAGGACGACGTGGTCACGATGTACATGCCGATGATTCCGGAGTTGCCCATCGCCATGCTGGCGTGTGCCCGCATCGGCGCGCCACACTCCGTCGTCTTCGCGGGCTTCTCCGCGGACGCGCTGGCGACCCGGATGGAGTCGGCCGACTCCGAGTATCTCGTCACCTGTGACGGCTACTACCGCCGCGGCGACCCGCTCCCCCACAAGGAGAAGGCCAACGACGGGCTCGAAGACGTCGGTCACGACGTCGACACCGTCGTCGTCGACCGGCTCGACGACGACTACGACCACCCGATGGCTGAGGGCGAGCACGACTACGACGAACTCGTCGGCGAGCACGCGGGCGCGGAGGTCGAGCCGGTCACCCGGGACGCCGAGGATATGCTCTTCCTCATGTACACCTCGGGCACCACGGGTCAGCCAAAGGGCGTGAAACACACGACCGGGGGCTATCTGTCCTACGCGGCCTGGACCAGCCACGCCGTGCTGGACGTCAAGCCCGACGACACCTACTGGTGTTCGGCCGACATCGGCTGGATCACCGGACACTCCTACATCGTCTACGGGCCGCTGGCCCTGGGAACGACGACGGTGATGTACGAGGGGACGCCCGATTATCCCGAGAAAGACCGGCTCTGGGAGATCGTCGAGGAGTACGACGTCACGCAACTGTACACCGCGCCCACGGCCATCCGGGCGTTCATGAAGTGGGGCAAGGAGTACCCCGACAGCCACGACCTCTCGAGCCTGCGGCTGCTGGGCACCGTCGGCGAGCCCATCAACCCCCGCGCGTGGAAGTGGTACTACAAACACATCGGCAACGAGTCCTGCCCGGTGGTCGACACCTGGTGGCAGACCGAGACCGGCGGGATGATGCTGACGACGCTGCCGGCCATCGGCGAGATGAAGCCCGGCTCGGCCGGCCCGCCCCTGCCCGGTATCAGCGCCGACGTGGTCGACGTGGCCGGCGACCCCGTGGCCGCCGGCGAAGCGGGCTATCTCGTCGTCAACCAGCCCTGGCCCGGGATGTTGCGGACGCTGTACAAGAACGACGACCGCTTCGTCGACGAGTACTGGCGGGAGTACTCCAACCCCGACCGCGACGAGTGGGTGTACTTCCCCGAGGACGGCGCGAAACTCGACGAGGACGGCTACATCACCGTCCTCGGTCGAGTCGACGACGTACTCAACGTCTCCGGACACCGCCTCGGGACGATGGAGATAGAGAGCGCCATCGTCGGCGTCGAGGGCGTCGCCGAGGCGGCCGTCGTCGGCGGGAAACACGAGATCAAGGGCGAGGCGGTCTACGCCTACGTCATCACCGAGGACGGCACCGAGGAGGACGAGGAACTCCGGCAGGCCATCATCGAGGGCGTCGAGGACGCCATCGGTCCCATCGCGCGGCCCGAGGCGGTCATCTTCACGCCCGAACTCCCGAAGACCCGCTCGGGCAAGATAATGCGCCGGCTGCTCGAGGAAATCGCCAACGGCGAAGAGCTCGGGGACACGAGCACGCTGCGCAACCCCGACGTCGTCAGCGACATCCAGTCGAAGATGAGTGACGACTGAGCGGAGTGTGCCGACGGGCGCCCGACGGCGGCCCTGACACACATCACGGGGTATCGGTTCACGAACAGGGGTGGGGAGTGGCGCGACCCCAACCATGACTGATAATAACACACGCGATACGACCGACGATTCGGCCAGAGCCGACGGCGGTGAGTCGAGCAACGAGAGACGAGCCTCGTCGGAACCACGTTCCGACGGTGGAACGACACAGGCCCCACAGCGCCATCAGAACACGGACTATCTCGACGAGGAAGTGAACTTGCTGAAGCCGTCCACGCCGTATATGCGTGACCACCTCAGAATCGTCTGGGCCGGCTTCGTCGCCTGGGCGCTCATCGTCTTCGGGCCGGTGACCCTGACAGCCATCGCGCCGGGGGTGATGACGACGACGATGCCGGTGCTTGGCTTCCCGTGGCACTACTTCCTCGTCGGCTTCGGCGCGCCGACGGGCGCGCTCATCCTGGCGGCCGTCTACGCCCGTCAGCGGGATAAGCTCGACGACAAGTACGGTATCGACCACAGCACCGCTGGCCCGGGCGAGAGCGAGACGAGCGAGAGCGGTGAGGCCACGGCCACCGACGGGGGCGAGCCGCGCGCTGACGGAGGGACCGAGCGATGACGATACCACTGCAGGCCGAGGCGCTGGACATCTCGTTCAAGCTCCTCCCGGCCATCATCGTCTTCCTGATGATGGCCTCCTTCCTCGTCATCGGCTACGTGTTCAAGGTGGCCGACACCGAGGGGATGTGGGTCGCCGGCCGCGGTATCGGGAACATCGAGAACGGGATGGCCATCGGCGCCAACTGGATGTCCGCGGCGTCGTATCTCGGACTGGCCGGACTCGTCGCGCTGTCGGGCTTTTACGGCCTGGCGTTCATCGTGGGCTGGACGACCGGCTACTTCGTCCTGCTCATCTTCCTCGCCGCACAGATGCGGCGGTTCGGGAAGTACACCGCGCCCGACTTCGTCGCCGACCGATTCAACTCGCCGACGGCCCGGGCGCTGGCAGCGTTTACGACGCTGCTCATCGCGTACGTCTACTCCGTGGGCCAGGCCCGCGGGATGGGGCTGGTCGGCCAGTACGTCTTCGGCCTCGACATCATCCCGATGATCGTCGTGATGATGACCATCACCGTCGGCTACCTGGCGCTGTCGGGGATGCTGGGCGCGACCAAGAACATGGCCGTCCAGTACGTCATCCTCATCGTCGCGTTCCTCGCGGGCGTCTACGTCGTCGGCTTCACGGGCGGATACTCGACGGTGCTGCCCCAGATAGAGTACGGCGCGTTGCTCGGCGAGCTCAGCCGACAGTTCACCGAACCGTTCATCGGTGGGAACAGCTACTACCTCTGGGTGGCGACGGCGTTCTCGCTCATCTTCGGGACCTGTGGGCTCCCCCACGTCCTGGTTCGGTTCTACACGGTCAAAAACGAGCGGACCGCCCGCTGGTCGACCGTCTCGGGGCTGTTCTTCATCATGCTCCTGTACTGGGCCGCCCCCGCGATGGCGGCCTTCGGCGTCGACCTCTTCGCGGCGGTCAACGAGATCTCACCGGAAGCGGTCTACAGCGGTGGACAGGCGATGTCCGGCGCGGAAGGTGACGTCATCGTCGTCCTGGCCGCGCAGTTTGCCGACCTCCCGACGTGGTTCGTCGGGCTGGTCGCCGCCGGTGGGATGGCCGCGGCGATCGCGACGACGGCGGGCCTGTTCATCACGGCCTCCTCGGCCGTCGCCCACGACATCTACGCCGAGCTCATCAACCCCGACGCGAGCCAGCGCCAGCAGGTGCTCATCGGTCGGGCGACCATCGTCGGTATCGGCGCCTTGGTCACGGTGACCGCGTTCAACCCGCCGGCGCTCATCGGCGAACTCGTCGCCTACGCGTTCTCGCTCGCCGGCACAGTGCTGTTCCCGATGTTCTTCCTCGGTCTCTGGTGGGAGAACACCAACCGCCAGGGCGCCCTGGCCGGGATGACCGTCGGCCTCCTGCTGTGGATAACGTCGATCATCAACAGCGTGTTGCCGGCCTACGTCCCCGCGCTCGCCGACGTCGCCGGTGAGGGCGGCGCGCTCGTCCCGATATACGCCCAGTACGTCCCGCCTATCGGCGCCGCGCTGGTCGGGACGCCGCTGGTCTTTCTCGTCACCATCGCCGTCTCGCTGGTGACGCCCGAACCGCCACTGGAGACCAAGAAGATGGTCCGACAGTGTCACAGCCCGGAGCCGATGGGCCAGCAACAGACCGCCGAAGACATCGTCTCGAACAGCGGCGGTGACACCCCTGCGGACGACTGACCATGTACGACAACATCCTCGTTCCGACCGACGGTAGCGATACGGCGAACGTCGCGGTTTCCCACGCGGTGGACCTCGCCACGAAGTACGGGGCCCGCCTGCACGCGCTGTACGTCGTCGACCCCGACTGGCTCACCTACAGCCTCGGCGCCGAACAGCTCGACCGTATCAGACAGGGGAACTTCGGCGAGATGGACGACCTCGAGGCCGACGCCGCCGAGGCGACCGGGGTCGTCGCCGACATGGCCCGCGAGAGAGACATCGAGGTCGTCGAAGCGGTGCGAGGGGGCACGCCCCACAAGATCATCACGAACTACGCCGACAGCAACGATATCGACCTCGTCGTCATCGGCAGCCACGGCCGCTCCGGCGTCCGCCGGGCCCTGCTCGGCAGTGTCACCGAGCGCGTCCTGCGCTCGACGCATCTCCCGGTGCTCGTGGTCGACGAGCAGCGCGAGGACCGATAGCTGGCGATGGGCTCGGGGAAACAGCTGCTCGAAACCGTCGGCCGGCACGTCGAGGAGCACCGCGGCGGGATGGTCGTCGACTTCGTCTTCGCGCTGGCGTGGGTGACCGTCGTCACCGTCGTCTTCGACCTCCTGCCAGGCGGCCCACAGTGGCTCTACTACCTCACGCTGCTGGGCGGCGTCGTGGCCTACTTCGGCTTCTTCTGGTCGCTGGAGGCGGTGCGGGAGAGCGAGTAGGGACACAGCCGTCCACACAGCGACGTTACCAGTCGAACTCGTGGTGGAGTTGCCGGCCCTCGTCGGGTAACATCGGCCCGACGACGGCCGTCGCCCCATCGAGTATCGTCGCCGCGGAGACGGCCGGGTCGGCACCGGTGAACGAACCGATCTCGTCGCTCCCGACGCTGTAGACCACGCGACCGAAGCCGGCTTTCGCCATCCCGCCGGCACACATCGGACAGGGTTCCGTACTCGTGTACATCACCATCTCCGCGCGTTCGGCCGGCGTGTACGACTCGCAGGCCCGGTACGCGAGGTGGAGTTCCGGATGCCGGCGGATGTCTTCGGCCGTGTTGATTCGGTTCGAGTCGCGCATGACGACAGTGTCGTCGCGGACGAGCACGCTTCCGAACGGCTCGTCACCGCGAGCAGCGGCCTCACGCGCCAGGGCAAACGCCGTTCGCATGTGACTCTCGTGGTCGAATTCGTCGAAGGCCGTCGGCATACTCGCCAGTGTGCTGGGGCCCAGTTACGTGTGTCGCCGCCGTGACTGTCCCGAACTGCGGATGGGAAGGAAGTGAGCCGTTCCGTTTCGAGGTCGGCGCGCTGGGCCGACCTCGCTACTCCCCGCTCATCGCTTCACTCGCCATATTCCGGCCCTGGGCGTTCAGACTGACCTCCGTCCGGGTCCGGACCTTGTCGACCGCACCGACGTCGAGTAGCTTCTGGTAGATCTCCTCGACGTCGTCCGGCGTCGTCCCGACGAAGTCGGCCATCTCGAACGGTGAGACACCGGAGTACAGCGCCATCAACACCTGGCTCTCCATCTCGGAGAGCTCGTAGTCGTCTTCTCGCTCCTCGACGACCGCGCCAAAGAGCGCTTCGAGCGCCTCGGTGTGATGGGGCATCCCTGAAAGATGGGTCTCGACGCTGCGTCCCTCCTCGTCAGTGTGTTCGACCTCGACGACGGTGCGCTGGTCGCCCAGCACCGTGCTCTGGCTGGTCTCGATGGTCCCGACGTCGTCGATGTCGAAGACGGTCGACCCGCCGCCCGGGAACTGCAGGCGGACCTCGTCGTCGTCCAGTCGGAAGCGGGCCTTGCTCCACTCGGCGTCGTCCCGGATGACGCCGCCGACGACGGCGGGGTGGCGCGCGAGGATGACCCCGCCCTGCAGGGTCGCACGACGGTACTCGAACTCGAAATCGGCGACGTTGCTCGCGTCGACCAGAAAGACGTTGTCCCCGACCGAGAGCACCGTCGCACCCGGCGGAACGTCGTCGGGGACGACGCTCTCGGGGTCGTCGGGCAGCGAGATGTTCGAGTGCGGGATGGGCGTCTTGCCATCGTTGGTCGCGAGCACCACCCGCTTGTTGGTGACGATGAGCCGGCAGGACTGCCATCTGGGGTCGCCGACGGGCTCGCCCCCGCGGACGACGTACTGGAAGTCCCCGGACGCGTCCAGTATCTTGTGTTCGTCACCACTCATAGCCGCTGTCATCCAAGCGTTGTCGCCGTATCGTATATAACTTCCACCGCCGCTCGCGTGGGAACCGGCCTCGACACGCGCGAGAACGCACTGCCGACGGCTCAGAGCAAGTCGACGACGGCGTGCAGGCTCCCGAGGTCGTGGGTCGGGCGGGTGTCGAGAGTGGCGTCGGCGTTGTGTCCGCGTCGCAGGAAGGCGACGTCGACGCCGGCGCGAGCCGCTGCCACGACATCGGATTCGCTGTCGCCGACGTACAGCGGGTTCGAGCAGCCGATATCGGCCATGGCGGTCTCCAGATACGTCGGTTCGGGCTTCTTCTCGGCGAGACTCTCGACCGTCGGTTCGCGCGCGACCACCGTCTCGAACCGGCTCGCGAGGTCGTGGGCATCGAGCGCGGCCTCGATTATCCGCCGCTGGTTGTTGCTGACGATACCGGCCGGGACGCCGACGCCGTCGAGGGCCGGTACGTCGTCGTAGGGTACCTTCCGGCCGGCGTCGATTTCCGCACCCAGGAGCGCCTCGATGCGGTCCTCGCGACACTGCCAGAGCCGTTCTGGGGCGACTGCGTGACGGTCGGCCAGCGCCGCCAGTTCGTCGGTCGAGACGCGGATGCTGAGCGTTTCGGCGTCCGCCGTCGTCGGCGCGTCGACGCCCGCGTCCCGGAGCGCCCCACGCGCGGTCTCCCGGAGCGTCACCCGGTCGGTGAGCGTCAGCAAGACGCCGTCGTGGTCGAGCAACAGGGCGTCGTAGTCGGCCATGGGCAGGAATAGAACCGGTAGCTACCTGAGGGCGTCGGCTTGCTCACAGCGCCACGAGCAACCCGCCGACGACGCCCAGCCCACCGAAGACCACACAGACCGTCCAGAACGGGACCCGACGCACCAGGCGAACCAGCGCGTCGACGGTCAGGTAACCCACGACCGCGCTGACCGCCAGCGCGACCACCGCGCTCAGCGGGTCGATAGCCGGGACGCCGCCGTCGGCCAGGACGAGGGCGTTGGCTCCCAGTGCGGCCGGAATCGACAGCAGGAAGGAGAGTCGCAGCGAGGACTCGCCCTCGTGACCGCGCAACAAGAGCGCGCTGACGGTCGTTCCGGAGCGGGAGACGCCCGGGAGGATGGCCACACCCTGCAGGGCGCCGACGAAGACCGCGTCGACCCAGTCTGGACTGTGGCGCTCGCCCAACGACAGCGCGACCGCAAAGCGCTGGAGCAGCCCCGTCAACACGAGCAGGCCGCCGACCAGGGCGAGGAACAGGCCCCCTTCCAGCCCGGAGACGGCGGCGTCGAGCAGGAGATACGCCGGCAGTCCCGTCAGCCCGGTCGCGGCGGTCGCGATGACCAGAAAGGACAGATCCGCCGTCTCGTCGGCGAACGGTCGTCGCGAGAGGTCGCGTACGGCGTCGAGGATGTCGACGACGTCCGCCCGGTAGTAGGCGATGGCGGCGACGGCGGTCCCGGCGTGGAGAAACAGCGCCAGCCGCGTCGCGTCGGCGGGTGCGAACCCGCCCAGCACCGTCGAGGCGAGCGCGACCCCGCCCTCGCTGGAGACGGGAATCCACTCCAGAATCCCCTGCAGGATGCCGAGCAGGATGGCGACGACGACGGGGTTCATATCCACCCACGGGAGAGCCGCGAGTAAAGTCGGTTCGGTCCGGAGTCGGAACGGGAGCTATCAGTATTTATATAGTCCCTGCATAACGTGTGGTATGCAACTGGGTGGATTCGCCGCCTGGCTGGCCGGCCTCCCCGCCTGGCAGGGTTTCGCGCTGCTGGTCGGGTCGAGTCTCCTGCTGGCCGTCGCAGTCCGGGAACTGGGGGACCGGTATCTCAAGCGCCTGACCGACCGCATCGACGGCGACGTCGACGAGATCGTCTTCGGCGGCGTCCACACCGCGCTGTATCTCACCGTCGGGCTCGCCGGCGCGTACGTCGGGACACAGGTGTACGACATCTCGCCGGGTATCGCCGTCCCGCTGGAGGCGGGGACGCTGTCGCTCGTCATCGTCGTCTGGATGGTGACGCTGCTTCGAGTGGGCCGAAAGGCCTCGTCGGTGGTCACCGACAGCCGCTACATCGACCGCCAGATCGTCCCCATCCTCCAGAACGTCTGGAGCGCTATCGTCGCCGCCGTCGGCGTCTTCCTCCTGCTGGTGCTGTGGAACGTCGACGTCACGCCGCTTTTGGCCTCGGCCGGTGTGGCCGGCATCATCGTCGGGCTCGCGGCCCGGGACACGCTGGCGAACTTCTTCGGCTCGCTGTCGCTGTATCTCGACGGGACCTACGCAGTCGGCGACTACGTCGTCCTCGAGACCGGTGAACGGGGCCGCGTCGAGGATATCTCGGTGCGTTCGACGGTCATCCGGACCCGCGACGACATCCTCGTCACCGTCCCCAATTCGAAGCTGTCGAACGCCGCCATCGTCAACGAGTCCACGCCCAAAACCAAGCGCCGCATCCGGGTTCCCATCGGCGTCGCCTACGGCACCGATATCGACCACCTCGAGGACCTGCTACTCGAAATCGCCGAGGCCGAGGGACTGGTCAAAGAGCGGCCCAAGCCCCGCGTCCGCTTCCGGGAGTTCGGCGGCTCAGCGCTGAACTTCGAGCTGCTGTGCTGGGTCGCCAACCCCGCCCAGCGAGCCCGCGCCACGCACAAGCTCAACAGCGCCATCTACAAGCGATTCCAGGCCGACGGCATCGAGATTCCGTTCCCCCAGCGCGACGTCACCATGTCCGTCACCGACGTCCCCGGAGAGCTGTTCGGCCGGCCGAGCGAGCCGCCCACGGAATCGTTCCCGACGGAAGGTGTGGACGTGAGCAAATCGGGCCAGCCGGCATCAGAGCCGGACGGCGGGCGAGACGGCCGGTGAGACAGTCCTCGCTCGGGTAGCCGGTGAGACAAACTACCCGGGTGGGACTGAAAGGGGCCGGCGGCTGGGCGTTCGAGACGAAGTAAGGACCGCAGGGAACGGAGTGACCGAGGACCGCAGCGAGTCGCAGTAGCCCAGCCGCCGGGGGCTTTCTGGCTGTCAGCCCAGTCGACTGTGGAACTGCGGGATGTGGCGGCTAGGTCGAAACGCAGTTACCGGCCCGCCACGACGAACGGACAATGACCGTACTCGAGGACGCCGAGGCCGCGCTGGCCACGGGGCCGCTCTGTGATTCCTGTCTCGGTCGGCTGTTCGCCGAGCGCAGTTTCGGGCTGGCCAACGCCGAGCGGGGCCACGCTCTGCGCGTCTCGCTCGCGCTGGACGCCGACGAACCCTACGAACCGGACGCGGACTGCTGGGTGTGTGAACTGGAGAGCGACCGAGTCGAGTGGTGGGCCGAGCAGGCCGCCACCGGCGTCCGGGGCTACGAGTTCGAGACGTACCAGGTCGGGACGAAGGTGCCGCCGCTGCTGGAGGAAAACGACGCCCTGCTCCGGGAGGACGTGGGTCGGGACGAGGACGCCGGCGAGGCGCTGAAGACCGAACTGAACCGCGAGGTCGGCAAACGGATCGGCGACCTGACCGGCGCCGAGGTGGAGTTCGGTCGGCCGGACGTCCAGTTCACGCTGGACCTGGCGACCGACGAGGTCGACGTCAACGTGAATTCGGCGTTCGTCTACGGCCGCTACCGCAAGCTCGAACGCGATATCCCACAGACGAAGTGGCCCTGTAACGACTGTAACGGGACCGGCCGCTGGCAGGGCCAGCCCTGCGAGGGGTGTGACGGCTCCGGGTTCCGGTACGACGAGAGCGTCGAACAGCTCAGTGCACCTGTCGTCGTCGACGCGATGGACGGCGAGGCGGGGACGTTCCACGGCGCGGGCCGCGAGGACGTCGACGCGCTGATGCTCGAATCCGGCCGCCCGTTCGTCATCGAGGTGGACGAACCCCGTGTCCGCGATATCGACGTCGAGCAGCTGGAGGCAGACGTCAACGACTTCGCCGACGGGAAGGTCGAGGTCGAGGGGCTCGGGCTGGCGACCCACGAGATGGTCGAACGGGTCAAGGAACTCGACGCCTCGAAGACCTACCGGATGGACGTGGAGTTCGACGAGCCGGTCACCGACGAGGCGCTCCAGGCCGCCCTCGCGGAACTCGAAGGCGCGACCATCCACCAGGAGACGCCCCAGCGGGTGTCTCACCGACGTGCCGACCTCACCCGCACCCGAGACGTCTACGCCGCCAGCGGTGCCCTCGTAGACGAGACCCACGCCGATATCCGCATCCACGGCGCGGGCGGCCTCTACGTGAAGGAGCTGATTTCGAGCGACGAGGGCCGAACCGAGCCGAGTCTGGCCGGCCTGCTCGGCGTCGACAGCGTGGTGACCGCGCTGGACGTGGTCGACGTGCAGGGCGAGGACGAGCCCTTCGCCGACGAAGAGTTCTTCCGGGACTGAGAGCGGTGTCACACGGGAGCCGGTCTGAAACCGCTGCGTGATGTTTCCCGGCGTGGTTCACTCCTCGTCCCGCGGGGTGAGCCACCGCCACACCAGGTGTAGCGTCTCCCGGACGACCATCCAGACCTGCCGGATGACGATTTTCACGTCGAACCGGAACGACTGGTTCCGGATGTAGGTGAGGTCGTACTGGAGTTTCGCCCTCGAGTTATCGCTGGAGACTTCGTTTATCTGGGCGAGCCCGGTCAGTCCGGGCTTGACGAACCACCGCTTTTTCCACGTCGCCATCTCCCGCTGGAGGAACTCCTCCTCGGCGGTCCAGGCCGCACGCGGGCCGACGACGCTCATCGTCCCGACGAAGATGGCCCAGAGCTGTGGGAGTTCGTCGAGATGCGTCCGGCGGAGGAACCGGCCGACGCGGGTGACCCGGTCCTCGTCCGCGCCCGGCGACGCCGACTCGCTATCGGGCACCATGGTCCGGAACTTGTAGACCGCGAATCGGTCACCGAACTGGGTGGTTCGCTCCTGCCGGTAGAACACCGGGCCGCCGCTGTCGAGTTTGATGGCGGCGGCGATGGGGACGACCAGAACCAGCGTGACCAGCAGTCCGACGCCGGCAAAGACCACGTCGAACAGGCGCTTGGAGAGGCGGTTCTGAAGGTCCAGTGGCTCCATGTTGATGCCGATGAGCCGTTTCGCCCGGTCGTCGGCGATGGCGTCTTCGCCCTTGACGAGGACGCTCTCGTTGTGCTCGCTGAGGATTTCGACGTTGACGTCGTGTTGGTGGCAGGCCTCCAGAACGCCGAAAAACTCCGCCCGATCGGACTGTGGCAGCGCGGGGATGACCGTCTCGACGTTCGACCGCTGGAGGATATCGTCGAGCCGGGAGAGCCCGCCGAGACACTCGTACTGTGCGAGCTTCTCGGGCACGGCCGGCCGACCGCCGTCTGTATCGACCGCGCCGTCCCGTTCCTCGCTGCGCGTGTTCGTGGGCGAGTAGGCGTAGCCGACGATAGGTTCGGCGGCCGCCTGGACCGCCGCCTCGACGCGCTGTGGGTTGTTGCCGACGATCAGCGTGCCGTTGTTTCGCTTGAGCTGGCCCTGCTGGAGGGTAACGAACCACGCGGGCAGGGCGACCGACAGGCAGCCGACGAACAGCACGAGCGTCGCTCGCGGGAGGCGAAGCCCACTGACGAAGTAGCCGAGACTCGCGACGGCGGCGGTCGCCACGAGCAGCGAGCGGAGCGTCTCGGTCACCGTGTCCAGAATGCGCCGCGGGCGCGGCTTGCACAGCGGCAGCGTCGCCGCCACCGTGACCACGGCCGCCATCACCAGCCCCGCCGTCGGGAGGGGGCCGGCGAGCGACGGTGCCCGGACGCCCGGTGGCAGGACCGCGCTCACCAGCACCGACGTCCCGGACATCGTCACGGCGGCCAGCGAGATCGTCGTCAGTATCACGAGCCCGATGCCGGAGAGTCCGCGGTAGACGGTCTTCCGGTGGAGCAGCGCCTCGTCGCTCGGGGACGACAGGTGCTGGTCTGACTGGCTCGACGATACGTCCGGGTCCATTGCGCCGATTTAGGGCGACCTAAATTAAAAGCGTGTATGGTTTCGACCGATAGCAGTGACACATCTGACAGGTTCCGGTGCGGTCTAACCCTCTGTGTTTTATGTGCTCCACCGACCGACCCCACGTAGGATGGGTACTGACGTCGACCGGCTCAGGGAGGTGTTCGTCCCCCGCCGTTCGGTCGTATCCGACCACGTCCGGACGTACGTCGGGCTATCGGCACTGCTGACCGTGGTGCTCGTCGTCGCACCGGCCGGTGCCGTCGCGTTCGGTATCCCAGTTGGGCTACTGCTCGCCGTCGGCGCGGCCGTCTACGCGCTCGTAAGCGTCGCCCTCGGCGCTGCCCTCGAGGGCGTGGCCGTCGCGTTCGTCTTCACGTCAGTGTTCAACACGCGCGCACCGCTGGTCGTCGACGGGACGGAGCTACGGCTGGTCTCGGTGCTCGGCGTGCTCACGGCGGCGCTGCTGGTCGCCGCGAACGACGTCCCCGAGGGGTGGCTCCGGCGAGCCGACCGCCGCTTCGTCGTCGGAGCCGTCGCCGCCTTCGTCCTGTGGGGAGCAGTTGCGGCGGTGGTCGGCAACGGCCCCGACTCCGGGGTGGCGATTCGGTACGTCGTCGAGCACTGCCGGTACCTGGCTATGCTGGTCCTCGCCGCGTTGCTGGTCGACCGAACGGGCCCCGAGAGCGTCCTGGCCCCACTCACGTTCGCAATGGGGGCGACACTCGTCTTCGCCGTCGACGAGGTGTTCGCCGGGACGGGAGGGTATCTCGTCAACTTCGGCACCGTCGGGTTCGACATCGCGCGGCTGTGGCCGTCACCCTCGTTGACGTCGTTTTCCAGACAGGGGACCGTGCTCTACGAAGTCGGGGCGTTCGGGCAGGGCCGGACGATGGTCGGGCTCGCCATGCTGTTCGTTCCGATCGTGCTCGCGCTCTCGTTGCGGTCCCGCCGCTACGCCCCGGTCTCGCTCGCGAGCCTGCTGGGACTGGTCGCCATCGTCGCGAGCGGGTCACACGCCGCCATCGCCGGGCTGTACGCCGGTCTCGTCCCGGTCGGTATCTGGGCCGCGTACGCGGCGTTCGACCGTCTCGGGATGGCGCGTGCCCGCCGGCTGGTCGTGCCGGTGTCGCTCTGTCTCGGGGCACTCGCCGTCGTCGCCGCCCTCGTCGCCGCTGTCTCGGGGCCCCAGAACATCCTGTTCGTCCGGACGAACAACCTGAGCGTCCGTCTCGAACAGTACGCCGCGGCAATCGAGATCGCTGCTCGCCACCCGCTCGTCGGCGTCGGCGGCGGCCGGAACGTCGATGTCGTCGCCGGCAGAGGCGTCCACAACCTCTTTCTGTATCATCTCGCGGCCGTCGGCGTGCCCGGATTCGTGGCGTATATGACGAGTGTGGCGGCCGCGACCGGTCTCTGCGTGTGGCGCTGTCTGTCCGCCGACGCGCGCCAGCGGTGGCTGTGGGTCGGCGTTCTCGGCGGGATGTTGGGGTTCTACGCCTACGGCTTCTGGACCGTCTCCTGGCGCTGGGAACTGATAAACGCCGCCTACTGGCTCCTGGTCGGCGTCGTCGTCGGCGCCGATCCGGTCGAATTCGGACGGCTCCGCTCGCGGTTCCGGGCCTGACACCGCCGACCGAAGGGCTTATTCACTGCTCCACACAGCCCAGAGTATGCAGCCGACCAGACCACCGCGGGCCCGGCACCGGCCGGCCACGACCGCCCCCGTGGAGTGACAGTTACCGAGCCATGCCCTCCCACTCCCCAACTGACGGCCGGCCGAACGTGCTGCAGGTCTGTACGTACTACTACCCCTTTACCGGCGGCCTCCAGCGAGTCGTCCGGGACCTGCTGACCGGCATCGAGGACGTGAACTTCCGGGTACTCACCTGCCGGACACGCGGTCTCGGCGGCGTCGACGAGAGACACGGGGCGAAAGTGGTCCGTGTCGGGAGCCTCGGCGCGCTGAAGTCGACGCCGCTGAGCCCCGGCTTCCCCTACCGGCTCCGGCAGCAGCTGCAGTGGGCCGACCTCGTCCACTACCACCTGCCGTTCCCGGTCGGTCCGGTGAGTCAGCTGCTCAACCGGGGCGACGACACGCCCTACGTGGTCACCTTCCACGACGATATCGTCGGGAAGGGACCGGTCGTCTATCCGTACGAGCCCGTCCTCCGGCGGTTCCTCTCGGGCGCCGAGCGCATCATCGTCACGTCGCCACAGATGCGCGACGAGTGCGAGCGCCTCGCGGGGTACCGGGAGAAAGCGACAGTGGTTCCCATCGGCATCGACCCGCCGGAGTCGGACGGTGACGGGGCGGACGCCGTCGAACCGCGGGCGCTCGACGGCCGGCGGCTCCTCTTTGTCGGCCGCCTCGTCGGGTTCAAGGGCGTCGACTACCTCGTCACCGCGATGCGCGAGGTCGACGCGACCCTCTCCATCGTCGGCAAGGGCCCCGAACGCGAGGCGCTCGAACAGCGGGCCCGGAACGAGGGCGTCACCGAGAAGGTCCGCTTCGAGGGGTTCGTCTCCGAGGAGCGGTTGGCCCGTCTCTACGAGCGAGCGACCGTGTTCGTCCTCCCGTCGTCGGCCCGGAACGAGTCGTTCGGTATCGTCCAGCTCGAGGCGATGCAACACGGCCTGCCGGTCGTCAACACCGCCCTGCCCACCGGCGTCCCCTTCGTCAGCGTCGACGGCCAGACCGGGCTGACGGTCCCGCCGCGGGACCCGGGAGCGCTCGCCGACGCCGTCGAGAGCCTGCTGGCCGACCCCGAGCGGTATCGGCGCTTCTCCGAGAACGCACAGCGCCGCGTCCGCGACCGGTTCACCCGTCGCGGGATGCTCGAGGACACTCGGGCCGTCTACCGCGACGCACTGGCGGAGTAAGCCGACAGCGACCATCCGCACCTATTTATCTCGGCCCCGTCTACCGCCCCCTGCATGGCCGTCCTCGCCGCCCTCGTCGTCGTCGGGATTTTCGCCCTCTTCGCCCGGGGCCGGTCGCGGCTGTACCGCTACGCCGGTGGTCTCGCCCTCGCGGGCCACGTCCTGTTCGCGCTCGTCGTCCTCCCGGTGTTGCCATACAGCTGGGACATCGGCATCTTCCACGACATCGCCGTCGGTATCCTGGCGGGCGGGGACACGTCCCCGTTCTCGCCGCTGGACGCCTTCGGGACGGTCCAGGCCCTCCTCTACGCCGTCTTCGGGGCCGACCCCGCGGTGGTGTCGGTGTTCAACGGGCTGCTGGCCGTCATGATGGCCCCGCCGGCCTGCTATCTCGCGGGGCGGCTCTACGATACCGAGTCGACCGACGGCGTCGTGCTTGCGGTGCTCTTTTTGCCGTTTCCGTTTCTCTTCCACAGCCTCCCGATGCGGGACGCGCTGGCGACGCTGCTCGCGCTGACGACGCTTGCCGTCTGTGTTCGGGTCCTCGCCGACCGGCAGTATCCGTGGGCGGCGACGCTCCCGCCGCTGTGGGCGATGGTACTCCTGTTGCGCGAGGAACTGGCCCTCCTGATTCTCCTGGGTGTCGGCGGCGCCGCCCTCGCCGCCGCGCTCGCACGCGTCGCCGAGCGGGACGTGACGCTCACCTCGCTCGCGCTGGCGGCGATACCCGTCGCACTCTGTGGCTTCGCGCTGTTCGCGTCGCTGTTTCCCGTCGGTGCGCTGAACGAGCGGCTCCAGTACCGCACCTTCGGCGGAGCGGCGTACCTCGAGTTCATGCGCTACGAGTCGTGGCTGGACGTCGTCCTCGCCGCGCCGGTCCGGGCGCTGTACTTCCAGTACGCGCCCTTCCCGCTGCACGTCGACTCGGCGTTCGACCTCGTTGGGGCGCTGTTCACGCCGGTTCTGGTAGTGTTGACGGTGACCGCGCTCGTGTCGCTCCGGTCGGTCGACACCGACCCGCTGGTCGCCTTGCTCCTCCTGACCGTCTACGCCGGCGGCGTCGTCGGCTACGGGCTCATCGACGCGAACTTCGGGACGACGATTCGCCACCGCGCCGTCTTCGTCTTCCTGCTGGTGGTGTTCAGCACGCCCGTTGTCGAGTCCTGGTACCGGTCACTCCGTCGGTGGCTCGACGACGCGCTGGACCAGCGTCGCGACGGCGACAAACAGCAGGGCGAAGCTGAGAAACTTGACGCCGGCCCCTAGGTTCGACTGGTAGACGAAGACGACGCTGGCGAGCGTGAACCCCGCGAGCAGGGTCGAGAGCAGCCCCGTGGGCCCCAGTCGCGCGAGCAGGACGCTGCTCTCGGTCCACCGCTGCAGCGTCCCCACGACCGACTGGATGCGCGACTCCGAGCGACCCCGTGACATTACTACCCGGTATCACTGTGGCGATGATAAGCGTTGGTGGTCGGTCCGCGGCCGCCGGCACTACCCGCTCAGTTCGGCGAACAGCCCCTCCAGCCGGTCCGCCACGGCCGCCCAGGTGTACCCCGACTCCAGCACGTGCGACCGACAGGCCCGGCCCGCCGCCCGTCGCTCGGTCACCGACAGCGCGGTCCAGTCGCCGATGGCGGCCGCCAGCGCGCTGTCGTCACCCGGTGGGACGAGGAGCGACGCCGGGACGTCCGGCGAGTCCGCAAGGTCACAGAGCAGTTCCGGGGTCGCTCCCGCAGTCGTGCCGACGACGGGCGTGCCCGACGCCAGCGACTCCAGCGTGACCAGTCCGAACCCCTCGAGTTCCAGCGTCGGGAGCACGAACAGGTCGGCGGCGGCGTACAGCGGGCCGAGTGCCTCGTCGGGAACGTACCCCAGGAACGTCACGTCGTCGGCGATACCCAGCCGCCGGGCGCGCGCGACCAGCGCCTCCCGTAGCGGCCCGTCACCGGCGACGTAGAGATGCGAGTCGTCCGTCTGGGCCGCCGCGAACGCGTCGAGCAGCGTCGCCACGCCCATCCGGGGGGTGAGCCGACGGACGGTGAGCAGGTTCGGACCCGGGGTCGTCACGAGCTCCGACTCGCCTACCTCGGGGCCGAACCGCTCGATATCGACGCCGCCGGGGAGGACGGAGACCGGCGGGAGGTGGTCGTGGGCCGACTGGACGCGCTCGCGCTGGAACTCGCTCAACACGAAGACTCGGTCGCAGTTGGCGAGTACGCGACCCTCGACGCGATGTCGTAGCGTCCGGTTGAGCCAGTGCCACGGCGCGGCCCACCGGCTCGGGTCGACCAGCCGGTCGTCGTACTCGACGCCCCACATGCCGTGGACCGTGTACGTCCGGGGGACGGCATCGGAGAGGGCCCGGTCGACGCCGAACGAGCTCAGGGCACCATGGAAACTCGCGAGGTCGACGGGAGCCGTCTCACGCACCGTCGCCACGATGTCGGCGAGAGTCCGCACCGTCCTCGGCAGGCGCGGAACCGACGCGCCGTAGCGGTAGACGTCCATCCCGGCGACCCGCTCGCGGTCGGGGACGTCCCCGCGCCGTCTGGTTACCACCGAGACGGTGTGTCCCCGCTCGGCCAGTCGACGACCCACCTCGTAGTTGTAGCGGCCCGACCCCGTCGCTCCCGGGTCGGGATAGAGGTTGTTCGCCGCGACCAGGACGTGCATACCGCGTCTGGACGGCGTGGTGGAATCAAGGTTGCTGTTGGAGTCGTCCCCCCAGCGGGGACCGAACGCCCGCGATCCACCCCGACAGCCGGGCCCAGTCGGCAAACAGGAGCAAGAACAGGATCTGGTCGAAGAAGAAGGGCCCCATCACGACGGCGATACCGACGTGCATCCCGAGCAGACAGAGCACGAACGGCGTCGGGTCACGCTTCGCGAGTATCCAGAGCAAAAACCCGGTCTCGAGCAGTAGCACGCCGGCTGCGGCCAGCTGAACCAGGAGCGGATACCGGAGCAACAGCGCCCCCGCGTCGGGGCTGACGCCGAAGTACGTCTGGGCCCACAGCACGTACTGCCCGAGGTTCCGCGGCGTCGCCCACGCCCACGCCGGGCCGAAGACGATTTTCGTCACGCCCGACCCGAAGTAGAGGACGGCGACGGCGAGCAGCCCCCACTTCAGCGTCGAGTTCGCGGCCCGTCCGGCAGCACGCTCCCGCGCCGCCCGTAGCGCCGAAACCGGGTCCCGAAGCGACGCCCCCTCGATCCGTCGCACGCCGTCGACCGACAGGCGGTCTTCCTCCCGATACAGCGCGAAAAAGACGAGCAGGTAGACGATGGTAAACAGCGCCTGTGACGCCCCTGACGGGTCGAGCGTGTATCGCGCCACGCCGAGATGGGCGAGCAGAATCGCCGTGACGGGCGTCGCGTACCGGTGCCCGGCACCCAGCGCGAACAGGGCCAGGCCGACGACGGCGAGATACTTCTCGTAGACGAGGTAAGGCTGTATCCACTGTGGCACGAGCAGCAGGTAGTAGTCGTTCGCGTACACCGGCCACTCGGGAATCGACGCCCAGTCGTACGAGAGGAGCTTCCAGATGCCGAGGCCGGCGACGAGCACGCGCGCCACTGCGAGGTTCACTACGGAGCCCTCCGCGTCGCCGGCGTAGTAGTTCAGGAACATCTACGGCGCACTCCCGTTGCGGGTGAGCCCGTCCCGCGCCGTGTACGTGGCGACGAGTGTTTGGTCACGCTCCTCGACGGCCAGCCCCGAGTCGGTGTAGTGGAGTTCGACGCGATAGACCCGCAACGCGACGAACTCGCCGTACGCCGAGAGGCTCTCGTCGGTCCAGCTGTGTCCCAGTGCGTGTGGCGGGAAATCGACGTGGGGACCCACGCCCCGCCCGGCCTCGATACGCCCGCGATAGGCTCGCCCGCGCTCTAACAGGTGGTCGGCCGTGGACCTCGCTTTCGGCTCGTCGTACTCGGTGGCGATGCCCCGGCCGAACCTGATGAGCGTCCCCGCCGGCGGGGCCGCGTTCCCGTCGTATCGCAGTTCGTTCCCCTCGGCGTCGACCACGTACACGTCGTGGTACGTCGTCGGATTCGAACTCGTCCCCGTGTACTTGTGGAGGTTCGAGAACGGGAGCGCGGCGGGGACGGGGACGAGATTGACCGCAAGCAGCCCGGCGAAGAAGACGGCGAGAAACGACTTCCGGACCCGGGGGTCGTCGGCACGCCAGACGGCGACGAGCACGGCCGCCGCCGACGACACGAACCCCAGTGCCACGACGTAGGGGAAGTAGTAGCCGAGGTCCACCATTGCGGGTTACTCCCGAGCTATCTGTAATGTAACTTTCGCTACCGGAGCGGCCGATAGGAACGAGCCGCCGCGAATCGAGACTTCGGTAGACTCATGGTATCCCCCCAGAGAGGTGCCAGCAAATGGACAGGCGGGATCGACTGACGCGTGCGCTCTCGACGCCGCTGTTGTTCTGTCGGCACGCGAACCGGCTCTACCACCGCCGGCTGGGCCGGCGTCGGTACAACGAGGCCGGGGCCGACCACTTCGGGGCCGACTGGGACACGCTTGTCGTCCTCGACGCCTGCCGCTACGACATGTTCGAGGACCAGTCCGAACTGCCGGGACGGCTCGAACGCCGACAGTCGCGGGCGTCGACCACCGTCGAGTTCCTGCGGGCCAACGTCCACGGCCGGGACCTCCGGGACACCGTCTACGTCACCGCGAACCCGCAACTGTACCAGCACCGCACGGAGATAGCGACGTCCTTCGCCGCCGTCGTCGACGTCTGGTCGGGCGAGGGCTGGAGCGACGAGCACGGGACAGTGCTTCCGGAGACGGTGACAGAGGCGGCGCTCTCGGCGGCCGAGGCGTATCCGAACAAACGGCTGGCCGTACACTACATGCAACCCCACTACCCGTTCCTGGGGGCGGAGACGGCTTTCGAGGGCGGGGACTTCACCGACGCCGACGGCGACCACGAGAACGTCTGGGTGCAGTTGCTCCGCGGCGACGTCGACGTGAGTCGCGACGAGATATGGCGGCTGTACAGGGACAACCTCGACAGGGTGCTCCCCCACGTCGAGCGGGTGCTGACCGAACTCGACGGCCGGACGGTGGTGACCGCCGACCACGGCAACATGGTGGGCGAGCGCGCGTTTCCCGTTCCGTTCCGCGAGTGGGGCCATCCACGCGGTATCTACACGCCAGAACTGGTCGACGTACCGTGGCTGGTCCACGAGGACGGCCCCCGCCGAAAGATACGCCGGGCGACACCGGAGGAGGAGTCGACCGACGGTGACCGAGACACAGCGACCGACGACGCGGTCGCGGACCGACTGCGGGACCTGGGCTACGCGGAGTAATGCGACTGGGATTCATCCACCCGACGTATCCGGACGGCGAGGGGACCGGCGCGACACACAGCGCCTCCCGCATCGTCGCCGAACTCGCGAACCGGGGCCACGAGGTGACGGTGTACTGCTGGGAGCGCCCGACCGACGACGCCGACATCGACATCGACTGTTCGATTCGGACGCTGGACACAGCGGGGTATCCGTACCACTCGGCGCTGCAACTCGACGCCGCGTTGCGCGACCGGGCCGCGGAGTTCGACGCCTACGACGTGGTCCACAGTTACGTCATGAACAGTATGCCCGCGATGGGCGAGATAGCCGCCCGGACCGACGCCGCGACGGTGGTGACGCTGAACGCCTACGGCGCTATCTGCCCGAAAAACGACCTCCGGTACATGGACCGCGAGCCCTGTACCAGCAACGGGCTGGCCAAGTGTACGGCCTGCTCGCTGGCGACCAGCGCCGGCCACGACGAGGACGGCGCCGCCTACCGGTCGGCCAGCCGACTCGGCTATCTGAAACTGGTACGCGAGGGCGAGCGGGTGGCCGACCGACTGGACGGCTACCACGCGCTGTCGCCCCACATCGAGTCGACGTACGCCGACTTCGGCTTCCCAGCGGAGAAACTGACCGTCATCCCGAACATGCTCGACGAACGCTTCGACGTCCCCCACACGAGCGATTTCGAGGCGCCCTACGACCTGCTGTACGTCGGCTCGCTCGCCGAACACAAGGGAGTCGACCGCCTGCTCCCGCTGCTCGCCCGGCTCAACCGCGGCGACGGCCCCCCGTTCCGGCTGACCGTCGTCGGCGACGGAGGGCGGCGAGCCGACCTCGAACGGCGCGCCGAACGCGCAGGCGTCCGTGACCGCGTCGCCTTTACCGGCTGGCTGGACAACGCCGACCTGCCAGACATCTTCGCGGCCCACGACTGCTTCGTCTACCCCGGCCGCTGGGACGAACCCTTCGGCCGGGTCTTTCTGGAAGCGCTGGCGACGGGAACGCCGGTCGTCGCCAGCGACGTCGGCAGCGTCGCCGATATCGTCGGCCCCGGCGGCGTGACCACCGACGGCTCCGTCGACGGGTTCGTCGACGCGATTCGGGGACTGGTCGAGGACGACCGGCTGGAAGAACTGTCGAGGGCCGCGAACGGGACCGTCGACCGCTACCGCGCCGAGGCCGTCGTCCCGCAGTTTCTGGCGCTGTACGAGCGGGCCCAGAAGTAGGTCGAGGGACCTATGGCCGACTCTGGGCGGCGTAGAGGTCGGCGTACTCGCCGTCGCTCTCCAGCAGTGCCTCGTGACCGCCGACCTCCGAGATTTCACCGGCTTCGAGCATGTAGATGCGGTCCGCGTTCCGGACCGTCGAGAGGCGGTGGGCGACGGTGACGACGATGTACTCCCGGTCCATCGTCTCGATGCCCCGTTGCACCTCCGCCTCCAGGTTCGAGTCGAGGTCGCTGGTGGCCTCGTCCAGGACGAGTACGTCCACGTCGTCCAGCAGCGCGCGGGCGATGGCGACGCGCTGTTTCTGGCCGCCCGAGAGGCGCACACCGTCGTCACCGACCTGCGTCTCGTACCCCTCGGGGAGGTCGTCGATGAACTCGTCGACCCGGGCTATCTCACAGATGCGTTCCAGTTCCTCGTCGGTGGCGTTCCGGTCGGCGACGGTGAGGTTGTACCGCAGCGTGTCGTCGAAGATGTAGGGGTCCTGGCCGACGACGGCGACGTGGTCCCGCCAGGCGTCGATATCCATCTCGGCGATGGGGTCGCCGTTAGCCAGTACCGCTCCGTCAGTCGGCTCAGACATCCGCGTCAGCAGGGAGACGACGGTGGATTTGCCGGCCCCCGACTGGCCGACGAAGGCGACGAACTCGTCCTGGCTGACCGAGAAGTCCACGCCGTGTAACACCTCGGTCCCGTCGTCGTAGGCGAAGGAGACGTCGTCGAAGGCGACCGTCTCGACGCGGTCGGGCACGTCGATGGCGGCGGTGTCGGGTTCGGCGTTTTCCGCGAGCTCGCGGGTGAACTGCCGGGTCCGGACGAGGTGGGGCAGCTCCTGTGAGATGCGGTAGTACAGCTCGTTGGCCCGGCTCGCCTTCGGTCCCAGCCGGAACATCGCAAAGAGGAACAGGCCGAGCGACCCCAGCGTCAGGTCGGCAACGGTCAGCGAGACGTAGATGAGCACGAAGACGGAGACGGCGACGGTCAGCTGGTAGATGTTGTTGATGGCGGCCTCGTTGCGCCGGAGCCGAACCCGGGCCCGGGTGTACTGGTCGACGGCGTCGACGAAGTCGTCGTACAGCTCCCCGACGAGGTCGAACATCCGGCTCTCGCGCATCCCCTGTGTCCCGGCCTGCGCGACGGCCTGGCGTCGCTCGTTGGCGTCGGCCACGTCGTCACCGAGGTCGTACCCCGGTTCGATGACCCGATGGAGGAGGAGGGTGACGCCGCCCAGCACGACGCCGGTGACGATAGTCATCACCGGCGCGATGAGCAGGGCGATGAGCCCGTAGACGAGCCCGAGAAACGCCTGCTCGACGAACAGCACCAGCCGGTGGATGACCTGCCCGGCGTAGAACGTCTGCGTGATGATGGCGTTCAACACGTCGTCCGAGCCCGTCTCGTCGAGATACGTGATTCTGGCCTCGAAGGCGTTCCCGAAGGCCTCGGTCTGGAGGTCCCGCATGTAGACCATCCGCAGTCGCTCCCGGAGCCACGCCACCAGAAAGCTCGACGTGAACCGCACCGTCATCACGGCCGCGACGCCGAGCACCGCGGTCCCGAGCGTCAGCGGGACGCCGACGGTGTCGTACACCGCGACGAACAGGCCGCCGATACGGCTCTGCGGGCCGGCGTCGGACTGGACCAGTTCGATGATAGGGAGGAGAAATGAGAGGCCGACACCTTCCAGCACGGCCGCGAAGATACCCAGCCCGACGATAGCGGCGGTGAGCTTCGGGTCGTACGCGAGGACGCTCCGGATTGCGTCGAGCTTCTCGCGCCGTGTTGCGGTCGGCGTTTCGGTGTCCTGCATGGCGAGTGCGTCTAGCGTGTGGCTCGTACGGGGCGTCATAAATCCCGCCGATTCCGCCCGGGAGATGGAAGCGTTTTTCTCTCGGAGTGGCGACGGCCACGTACGAACCAGCACGTATGACCCGCACGATATCTCGGTCGAGGGGCGCTCGAGCGTGAGCCTCGTCGACGAGGAGGGGCGCCTGTTCGGCCGCGTCAACGTCTACGACGCCGCCGTCGTCGTCCTCGTGGTTCTCGCGGTCGCCGGGGGCGCCGTCGTCCTGTTCGACCCGTTCGGCGGCGAGGACGACGGGGACGAGACGGTGACGCGGTACGTCACGCTCGACCTCGGCGAGCGCGCTCCAGCGGCTGCTGCGCGCGTCTCGACGGGCGACACGGACGGCGGACTCACGATAACGGACACGTACGTCGGACCGGCCGACGGCGAGGACGTCTCGCTCCTCGTCCGCGTCCGGGCCGAGGGGCAACTGAACGGCGAGAGCTTCGAGTACAGTGGCTATCCGCTCTCCCGGGGCGTCCCACTGGACGTCGAGACGGACGCCTACGAGATGGAGGGCGAGGTGGTCGCCCTCGACGCCGGCGACGAGGGTCTGGCGACCGGACCGACGCCGGTCGTCGTCGAGACGGAGTTCTCGTCGACGGCGGTGCCGGTCGAACGCGACGACACGTACCGCCTCGGCGGCCGGACAGTCGGGACGGTGACGCACGTGGTCGTCGAACCGGCCACGGGCGAGGGCGGACGGTCGGCACTGGTTGGACTCTCGCTCGAGACGGTCAGCTACGACGGGCGGACGTACTTCGGTGACAGGCGGCTGCTGGACGGCCGCACCGTCGAGTTCCGGACCGATAGCTACGCCGTCTCCGGGCATATCGTCCCGTCGGGCAACGCCACCCTGTCGGAACCGGCCCGGAACCGGACCGTCACCGTGGCACTGCACGGGGTCGACCCCGCCGTCGCCGACGGCTACGAGCCGGGGCTGGTAGAGCGGGCCGGCGGGACGACGACGGCCCGCGTCACCGGCGTCGAGACGGGGCCCACGCCCGTGGTGGGTATCGGCGAGAACGACACCGTCGTCGAGGGCGACCACCCCCGACTCGTCGACGTGACCCTGACCGTCGAACTCCGGGTCCGCGAGACCGACGATGGCCTCCGCTTTCGAACCGGGCCGTTGCGCGTCGGCGACACCGTCCGGTTCGACTTCGAAACCACGGTCGCCGAGGGAACCGTCACGGACATCCGGACGTAACTGACAACGAACCAACCGTCTCGGCCGCACTGCGACCCGATTACCGCCGCTCCGAAGCTTTTGGCGGGCCTAAAAATCGCAACGGTTTTGAGGGTGGCCTAAAACCTATGACGTAGACGAAGGAACCGCCCATGAACTCACTATCTATCGCCGTCTCCCGGGATATCGGGAGCGCACGCAGGCCGGGCCAGCGATGACTGGGCCACGACAGACCGCGACGTCGGGGTACGACTACGTGACGGTGACGGGCTCGGGGAAGTCCGTCGCCTTTCGGGAGGTCTCGCTGGAGCGGGACCTCGCCCGACTGCACACCTGGCTCAACAGCGACCACGTGCTGCCGTACTGGACCCAGAACGACCCGCTGCCACAGGTGCGAGACACGATCCGCGAACGGGCCACAGACGACACACAGACGCTCTATATCGGCTATCTCGACCACGTTCCGATGAGCTACTGGGAGTCCTACTGGGCCGCCCAGGACCGTATCGGCGAGTACTACGACGCCGACCCGGCCGACCAGGGCATCCACCTGCTCATCGGCCCGCCGGAGTATCTCGGACATGGGTACGCACCGGTGCTCATCGAGGCGATGGTGGCGTTCCAGTTCCAGCACCCCGAGACACAGCGTATCGTCACCGAGCCCGACAGCCGGAACGAGCGTGCTATCCGCGCCTTCGAGACGGCCGGCTTCGAGCGAGCCAGGGAGGTCGACCTCCCCGATAAGACCGGCCAGCTCATGTTCCGTGAGCGCGAGGAGGTGGCGGCGTGACCGTCCACGACGTCGTCGGTATCGGCGTCGGCCCGTTCAACCTCGGGCTGGCGGCGCTGCTCGACGACGCGCCGGCGGATTTCGACGCGAAGTTCCTCGAACAACAGCCCGAGTTCAACTGGCACGAGGGGATGCTCATCGAGGGGGCGACACTGGAGGTCCCGTTCCTCGCGGACCTCGTGACGATGGTCGACCCCACGAACCCCTACAGCTACCTGAACTACCTCGCCGCGCAGAACCGACTCTACGAGTTCTACTTCTACGAGGAGTTTTTCATCCCCCGGCGGGAGTACAACGACTACTGCCGGTGGGTCGTCGACCAGCTACCGTCGCTGACCTTCGACAGTCGCGTCACCGACATTCGGACCGAGGACGACCACTTCGTCGTGGAGACGGTCGACCCCGGGACCGGACAGCGAGAGAGCTACGCCGCCGAGCACGTGGTAATGGGTAGCGGCACCCAGCGCTACGTCCCCGAGCAGTTCGAGGACTCGCTGGGCGGGGACGTGTTCCACTCGGCGTCCTATCTCCACAACCGCGAGGACTGCCTCGACGCCGACTCCGTCACCGTCGTCGGCTCCGGCCAGAGCGCCGCCGAGGTGTTCCGCGACCTCGTGGAACGGCAGGAAGACCACACGTTCAGCCTGGACTGGATCACCCGCTCGCGGGGGTTCTTCCAGATGGCCGACGCCAAGCTCGGCCACATGATTTACACGCCCGACTACACGGAGTACTTCTACGACCTCGACCAGGGGACCAAAGACGAGCTCCTGGCCGGGCAGGACCTGCTGTACAAGGGTATCGACAAACACACGAGCGCGAAGGTGTACGACGCGCTGTACGAGCGCTCCATCGGCGACGACGAGCCCGACGTGGGCCTGCTGGCCGCCACGGAGGTCACCGACATCGGGCGAACCGACCGCGGCGGCGACCGCTACCAGCTCATCTGCGAGCAGTGGCAACAGGACGAACGGTTCCTCCACGAGAGCGAGGTCGTCGTCCTGGCGACCGGGTACAGCCGCGTCGACCCGCCGTTCCTCACACCCATCGAGGACCGCATCCGCCGGGACGACGACGACCGGCTCCGGATAACCGAGGACTTCCGTCTCGAGACGGCGCTCCCCGGCGAGATATTCGTCCAGAACGCCGAACTCCACACCCACGGACTCAACGCCCCGGACCTGGGGCTGGGCCCCTACCGGAACGCCAATATCGTCAACTGGCTCGCCGACGAGCAGTTGTACGACGCGTCCAGAGCCGACACGTTCCAGAGCTTCAGCGTCGAGGAGTTCGTCGCCGAGCGCGGGGCCGAGCCACTCTCGGAATCGACGCCGTGGCCGGGCGACGACGACTGAGATGGTCGGCATCTCGGGCGCGTTCGGGCCGGCTGCCAGCAGCTGTGACGTCGAGACGGTCCCGCCGACGGTCGAAAGCGAGGACAGCCACAGCTACCGCGACGACGGAGTAGCCGTCGACGCGGCGTTCCACGAGGGGGCGGCGACCGACCAGCCGGCCGAGGCGGCAGACGGCGCTCGGCTCTGGCTCTGGGGCGAGGTGTTCAGCGTCACGGACGGCCGCGGTGGACGCCGACGGGTCGACCCCAGCGAGTCGGCACGCGTGTGTGCCGAGCAGTACGACGAGGACGGGCTCGACTTCGTCGACCGCCTCGACGGCGAGTTCGTCGGCTGCTGTTACGACCCGAACGCCGACACCGTCTCTTTGTTTACTGACCGCGTGGGCGCGCGTCCGTTGTACTATAGCGTCGGCGGTGCGAGCCGGAGCGACGTCGGTATCGCCGTCTCGACGAGCGTCCAGACGGTGCCGGTGCTGCCGGGCCGACAGACGGGCTTCACCGAGCGATATCTCGCCGAGTACGTCTACTGCCGACGGACGATGGGGACGAAGACGCCCGTCGAGGGCGTCGACCAGCTGCCGCCGGCGACCGTACTGACCTACGACCTCGACGCCGGAACCATCGACCGACGACGCTACTGGGAGCCCAGCTACGAGCCAAGGGACAGACCCCTGTCGTGGTTCGTCCGCGAGCTCGCCGACCGCTTCGAGCGGGCCGTCGCCGACCGCACCGCCGACGACCGCGACCACGGCCTGCTGTTGAGCGGTGGGAGCGACTCGCGGGCGGTGCTCGCGGCCGCGGGACGCGCACCGACCGGCTTTCACCTCGGCGACGGCTGGACCCGCGAAGCCCGGATAGCGAAGCGGGCAGCCGACGCCGCCGGCGGCGAGTTCCGGCTCCTGAACCGCGGGCCGGACTACCACGAGACGCTGCTTTCGAGGGCAGGCCCCATCCAGGAGTTCACCGGCCCGTTCCACACCGGCCACGCGCTGGGGTTCGCCGAAGAGATACGGACCGAGGCCGACACCCTCCTGACCGGGCTGTACAGCGACGACCTCTTTGGCTCCTGGAGCGTCCCGCAGGCGACGCTGTCGCTGCCCGGCGGCGTGCAGTTCTGGCTGCCCGTCGAGCGGCTCCCGACGACGACGGCCGATTTCGTCGCCGGCGAGGTCGCCTCGGGACCGGTTCGTCAGGCCGCGTTTCTCGATACGACGCCGCTGTCCGATATCCTGACTGGCGAAATCAGTTCGAGCGGGGGGCGCGTCGACTACCACGGCGTCGGCTACGACTCCGTCGGGACGCTCGCGCTCAGCTCGACGCTGTACCCCATCACGAACGGCATCGGTTTCGACCTGTTCAGCGCGCTCCAGATAGCGCCGACGCGCAATCCCTTCCTGGACCGACGGCTCCTCGACCTCCATCTCCAGATGCCGCTGCAGTACCGGCTGCGACAGGACCCGCTGCACATGGCCATCGACCGGCTCGACTCCGCGCAGGCGGCCATCCCACACGCCGCCTCGCGGCTCCCGCTCGACTATCCGAAGGCCGCCCACGCCGTCGGCGCCCGCGCCCTGAACCAGCTCGACAAGGTCCGGAGCTGGGGCTCTTACCGGACACAGGGCCCGTGGCAGGACCGGAACGAGGTCGTCAGGAACACCGACTTCGTGGGGGCGGCGCTGGACGAGCACGCCGACCGGCTGCGGGCGCTGCCCGGCGTCGACGCCACCGCGGCCAGGGACACCTACCGCCGGCATCGGCTGGGCGAGGTCGACGCCGCCGAGGAGCTCTACCGGCTCGTCTCGGTGCTCGAGATGCCGCTGACGGGGCGGCTACTGGACGAGTGAACACGGGCCTACGAAACAGTCCGCTGTCAGCCACAGTCGACCAGCGTCTGGCCGAGACGGCCCCGCCAGGGCTCCGGGTCGCTTACCGTCGGTCAGTACAGTTCATCCAGAGAGTAAACCGAGAAAAATAAATAAAAACCCAAGCCCGGCTGCGGCAGCACTCATTACGAAGGCGGATCTTCGCTGTTTCTCCTCGGCTTGCTCTGGGTCTTGCACCCATTCATCAGCAGCGATCCAGTTCCTCGATCCAGATATCGGATTGCGAAGCGTGTACACAGCGACGCCGATAAGCAAGAGACCAACCAGAACAGGAAACAAATTCATGCCATCAGATCGGCTGCCGATTTTAAATATGTTCAGTAGCACCGTAGTACCGATCAACCGAAGTGGATAGTGAGAACCACTTTCAATCGGAACATCTGCTCAATAAGCACCCACACCGCGTAGCTACTTCACCACGGTAGCCGCGAACGGGCGTGTCCCGAGGCGCAGCCAGCGCGGCGCCCTTACTCCTGTGAGAGGATGACGACCATCGAGAACGCGGAGACGACGATGAGCGCCAGAGCTGGCACCGCGGCCTGGCCGTAGTCCCCGACCGCGCGCACGCTCCAGATGTAGGTGACCAGCGTCTCGAAGCCGGTCGGATGCAACAGGAGCGTCGCCGGGAGCTCCTTCATCGACGTCAGGAACACCAGCGCCGCGCCGGCGATGACGCCCGGCGCGATGAGTGGCAGTGTCACCTCGCGGAAGGCATCGACGGGAGTACGGCCCAGCGAGCGAGCGGCCTCGGTCAGACTCTGGTCGACGCGCAACACCGACGACCGGGTCGCGCCGACGGCCTGGGGCAGGAATCGAACGACGTAGGCGAATATCAACAGCGGGAGCGCCTGGTACAGCGTCGGGGCGTAGGCGCCGCCCAGCAGCGCCGTCGACACCGCGTCCGAGGTCGATTCGTACCAGACTGCGAAGAAGACGAGTGCCAGCCCGAGGACGATTCCCGGCGTCGCGTAGCCGACGTAGGTCGCGCGGTCGATGAGCTCGGCCAGTTTCGACCGGTGTCGCGCCGCGAGGTAGGCGACCGGCACCGCAAGCACCGCACAGGCCACCGCCGCGGCCAGCGAGACCATCGCGGAGTTGGCCGCGAAGCTCCACTGGAACGCCTGGCCGACGCGGCTGGCCCCCGACGGGCTCCGGAGCAGCCAGTGGATCAGGATGGCGATGGGGACGACCAGACAGAGGGTGACGACCGAGGCACAGAAGCCAAGCGCCGGCAGCTTCCAGACGCCAAGCGAGACGGTCGTGTCGCTCTCGGCGCTGGATTTCGTGCCGACGTAGGCACCGTCGGTCTCGTCGCCGACGCGGGACTCGATGGCGAGGATGACCGCCGTGATAGCGAGCAACTGCAGGGAGAGCAGGGCGGCCGTCTCCCGACCGAAGGCGTTGTACTCGACGTAGATAACCCGCGTGAACACGTCCAGGCGCATCAGCGACGGCGTCCCGAAATCGGAGAGGGCGTACAGCGCGACCAGCAGAGCGCCCGAAGCGATACCCGGTAACAACTGGGGGAGCGTCACGCGGCGGAACGCTTCCCAGCGGCTGGTGCCCAGCGAGCGGGCGGCCTCGACGAGTCGCTGGTCGAAAGATAGCAGCGACGCTCGCGTCGTGATGAACACGTATGGGTAGGTGTACAGCGTCAGTATCAGCGTCGTCCCGGCGAAGCCGTATATCGTCGGGATACCGATACCGAGCGGTGCGAGGACGTCGGCCAGCTGGCCGCTGGGGCCGAACGCGGAGATGAAGGTGAAGGCGCCGAGGTAGCTGGGGATGACCAGCGGCAGCGCCACGGCGATGGTCCAGAACCGGCGGAAGGGGAGGTCCGTCCGGACCGTCAGGAAGGCCAGTGGCACCCCGAGCAGTATCGACGCACCGGTGACCGCCGCCACGAGCCCGAGGCTGTTCAGCAGAATCTCGACCGTCGTGGGCCGGGCGAGAATCGAGAGAGCGTAGGACTGGTCGACCTGCAGGACCCGCAGCAGTATCCACAGCAGCGGGGAGAGTACCGCCGCCGCGATGGCACCGCCCAGCAGTGTCAGCCCGGTCGGCCGATCGCCGTCGAGGGGCGCCGCCAGCCTGTCGGCGACGGACATCTTAGAGCACGCCGGTGTCCCGGAGCAGCCGGAGCGTCGGTTCGACGTCGGCGAGTCGTGAGAGGTCGAAATCCGGCGGGTTCAGTTCGTCGATGGTCGGGAGGTCACCGACGGGCGGGACGCTGGGCACCAGCGGGTACTCGTAGCCACGGGTCCCCAGGAACTCCTGAGCCTCGATGCTGAGCAGGTGGAGGATGAGGTTCTCGGCGAGTATCCGGTTCTGCGTGCCCTTGATAACCTCGGTTGCCGAGCAGTTGATGAGCGCCCCGGGGTCGTTCTGCGTAAAGGCCAGTTCCAGCGGTGCATCGGGCCGGTCTTCCCGGACCAGCCGCGAGTAGTAGTGGTTGGAAAAGCCCGCGGTGAGCTCGCCCTCAGCGACCCGGTTGGCGACGACGAGCTCGTTGTCGTAGGCACCGATGCCCAGATTCTGCATCCCGTTGAGCCACTCGCGGGTCCGGCTCTCGCCCTCGATGAGTCGCATCGACGTGATAAAGGCCTGGAAGGCACCGTACGTCGGCGCCCACCCCATGTTGTCGAACCGGCCGTCGCCGTCCATGGCCATGACCGTGTTCGGGATGTCCGAGGCGTCGAGCTCGTCGGGGTTGTACGGCACACTCCGGGCCCGTCCCATGATGCCGACCCAGTTCCTGCTCGGGTAGAACGTGCCGGGGACGAACCTGCCGACCGACTCGGGCAGCGACTCGGTCGCGTCGTTGTTGGCGACGACGCCGACCGAGCCCGCGTCGATGGCCCAGAAGATGTCGGCCGGGCTGTTGCCGGCCCGGGCCTCCTCGACGAGGGTGTTGGCCAGCTGTGAGGAGGGCGCTTTGCGGGTCTCTATCTGGAAGTCCCGGTACGTGCGCTGAATCCGGTTCAGCAGGTTGACGTAGAGCCCGCCCTCGCCGCCGCCGAGGTACACCGTCAGCTCGCCGCGCATGTCCGGCAGGTCCAGCATCGAGATACCCTCGTACTCGCTCGGTCGCTCCCCGATGAGCGGCCCCGACCCCCGCCACTCGTCGATGTTGAACAGTTCGTCGGCCGTGTAGCTCTTCGGCTCCGGTATCGGCTCTTCGCGGTTGGCGGTCGACTCCTCGGAGTCGCCACCACAGCCGGCAAGCGCAGCTAGCCCGGCCGTCGCCCCCGTCAGCTTGAGAAAGTCCCGCCGACCCCGAAGTAACCGGGGCCGACCGCTACCGCCACGTCCGTTTCGGTCCATACTCAGTGGTTTTTGGCTTACCTAAAATGTCTTTACATTCGGCCCGAGCGGAAAGCGCCGTCCCGTGGGGCTACTCGTCGAGTATTCGCGCCGCGAGCGGCGTCTCCAGCACCGTCACCAGCCGGTAGAGCTCCTCGCCGGCGTTGACCTCGCCCGAGCGATGTCGCCGGTACGTGTCCTCGACGGCCGCCCAGTCGAGGCAGTCGAGCGCCCGCCCGCGGGCCTCGTTGCGCGAGAGCGCCCGCCCGAGGAAGTCGCTCTCGCGAATCACCTCGTCCTTGTTCTGGAGCGGCCCCGAGGTCTGGACCGAGGGCGAACCCCCCAGCTTCGCGAGCTGGTTCGTCAGTCGGTCACCGACCACGTGGGCGGCCTTGTGGCGGGTGGGTGGGACGGCCGAGGACGCGTTCGGGACGGCCGCCAGCGACGGGGACAGCGCTCGCAGCGCCCGGTGAACCGGGTCGTGACGGAGTCGGTATTTCAGCGGCATCTGCAGGTGGAGGTCGATGAGCCGTCGGTCCAGCAGCGGCGTCCGCGTCGGCGTGATCTGTGCCGCGGCGAAGAGGTCGAAGCCGATGCCGTTCGTGATAGGGTAGTAGAACGTGCTAAGGGAGAGCGCCTCGGCCGATTCGTACCCGACGCCGTGGTCGACGACGCGGCCGTTCTCCCGGTGGACGTTCGCGGCCAGGATATCGTCGAAGTCGTCGGCTCGGAGGAACGGCGGTGTCTTCACCGGGTCGTCGCGGGCCATTCGCTCGACGTGGCCGTCGGTCGTCGACGGGACGTCCGGGACGGGGGGCCAGAGCTTGACGCCGTAGGGCAGGGACAGTTCCACCTGTGGGACGCTCCACGAACCAAAGAGCACGTCACAGTAGAGGCCGGTAAACAGCGCGTCCGTCTCGGCGAGCGTCTCCGCGTGGCCGAGCATATGACCGGACTGGAACGGCCCGAGGAACTCCTGGATGGGCGCCGCCCGCTCCAGTAGCGCCTCGTGGTAGTCGACGCCGCGTTCGAGGAGCTGGAAGTCGGCGTCGGCGGCCTCGGCCGCCTGTCTGGCGTAACGTGCTTCCCGGTTCCAGCCGTCGCCCATGTGGTAGCAATCGGGCGGCGAGTCGGCGGCCGCGAGCACAGTCCGCGAGTCGCTCCCGCCGCTCAACAGCAGGCCGTAATCGCCGTCCGCACGCGGCATCCGGTCGGCGACGGCCTGCTCGAACCGCTTGGCGAACTCGTAGACGAAGTACGACAGCGGCTCGTCGACCGGTTCGTACCGGGGCTCCCAGTACTGTCGCTGGTCGAGGGCGCCGGCGTCCGGGTCGAACGTCGACAGCGTCGCGGGCGCGAGCTGTTCGATCTCCGCGACCGGTGTCTTCGTCCCCTGCGTGCGTCGGCTGTAGAGATACTCCGCGAGATACGGGTCCGAAAACGTCAACGAGACCTCGGGGAGCGAGGGCACCGTCTGAACGCTGGTCGAAAACGCGATACGCTCCTCGCCGATACTGTAATAGAGCGGACGCGCCCCCGCACGGTCGATGAAGAACGTGACTGTCCCGTCGTCCGTACCGAAGTAACACCCCACGAACTCGCCGTCCAGACGCGCTACGAACGCCTCGCCGTGTTCGTCGTACTGCTCGGCACACGTCTGGGCCGACTCGCTGGGGTCGACCCGTCGGCGTCCGCCGCGGTCGTCCGTGACGCTGAACACCTCGCCCCAGAGCCAGAACTGCGTGCCGTCGGTCGCTTCGGCCGGCTGGTCGGTCGCCGCCCCCTCGTGGAAGGCCGAACGAACGACGATACCGTCGTCCCGATAGGTACTCGCCCGCTCGTCGTCGACCGTCGGTGGGACGGTTTCGACATCGATATCGGTTTGCGCCCCCACGACACCGGAGAGTCCGACCATCTCAGAACCACCGGGACCGGCAAAGACGCGCAGTCGGACGACCGATACCACCGTGAAGTGTACTCGTTGCTGCCTTCATTCGCGTGTGCTCCGATTGGCCGTGATTTTTAGGCCGTCCTAAAGAAGGTTCGCATCTGTGGGCGCTCAGAACCCTCGGGTCGACCCGCGATACCCTCCGCCCCCGGCGTCGACGACGCCGCGAGCGACCACAACGGCTTTACTCGACGCCGCGAACGCACCAGCCATGCGATTTGGCGTCGACGAGGCCGGCAAAGGTCCCGTTCTGGGGTCGATGTTCGCCGCTGCAGTGCGAGCCGAACCCGAAGCGCTGCCCGACGACGTGGGCGACTCGAAGGGTATCGCACCCGACCGGCGAGAACAGCTGGACGGCGAGATTCGGACCGTCACCGACGCCGTCGCCGTCGCCGAGATACCCGTCTCCCGCATCGACGACCCGGAGACGGACATGAACACGCTGACCGTCGCCGCCCACGCCGAGGCGCTGTCGGGGGTCGCCGCCGACGGCCTCGCCGGCACCGTCGACGCCGGCGACACCGACGCCGACCGCTTCGGCCGCCGTGTCGCCGACCGCGTCGACGCGACACTGGAGCTCACGGCCGAACACGGCGCCGACGAGTCCGACCCGCTGGTGGGCGCGGCCTCCATCCTCGCGAAGGTGGCCCGCGACAGCCACGTGGCGGCGCTCGCCGACGCCCACGGCGACGTGGGCTCGGGCTACCCGAGCGACCCCACCACTCGAGGATTTCTGGCCGACTACGTCGAACGCCACGGCGACCTGCCCGACTGCGCCCGCGCTTCGTGGTCCACCTGCGACGACGTGCTCGCCGCCGCCCAGCAGTCGACGCTCGGGGACTTCTGAGTGGGTTCAGACCGGACAACCGACACTGCTCGTAACCGACCAACCAACCGCCGGGTGGGACTGAAAGGGGCCGAGCGATGCGGGAAGGCGGGCGACGCAAGCACCGCAGGGAGCAGCGCGACCGAGGCGCACGGCGAGCCCCCCGAGCGCATCGCTCGGGGGCTTTCTGGCCGCCGGTAGTCGCAGGCGTAGTGCAGTCAAAAGGCCGTAACGCGATTCCTACTCGTCCAGAACGAGGTTCCGGAGGATGTCACCGTAGGCCGGCCGGGTGACCAGCACGCCGATGAGGACGCCGACGATGGTGATGATGGCGAACCCGGAGAGGTCACCCAGCGGGAAGCCAACGAGCGGGACCATCGCGACGATGGTCGTCGCCGCGGCCGCGCCGATGACCCAGAACGCCTTGCGGAAGCGGCTCTGGAACACGCGGGCGGTGCCGACCTCCCCTTGCTGGAGTATCTCGTCACCGATGATGATGAGGTCGTCCACCCCCGTCCCGATGACGGCGATGAAGCCAGCCAGGTGTGAGAGGTTCAGCGGATACTGCGCCAGCGCGACGAATCCAAGCAGGATGTACACCTCCGAGAGCGCGGTGACGATCATCGGCAGGGCGACCTCGCGCCGGCGATAGCGGACGTAGACGACGAGGCTGACCGCGAGCACCGCGAGCAGGCCCGTGATGAGGGAGTTCGTCCGGAACTGGTCGGCCAGCGCCGGTGACAGCGTGTTCTGGGTGCCGGACTCGAAGTCCAGGTTCGCGGGGAGCTGCCCGGCGTCCAGACTCAGCTGGAGGTTGCGGGCCTCCTCGATGGAGGTGGTCGTCATGACGAACGACGGGTCGTTGGCGAAGGTGCCGTCGGCGAACGACTGTGCCAGGTCACTCCGGACGCCGCCAGCGAACACCGGGTCGCCGTTGAGCGTCGTCACCAGACACGTCGAGTTTATTGTCTCGACGGAGTCGTGTTCGGTCGCGTTGGCCCCGCATCGGCGCTGGGTGTCGAAGCCGGCCTGAGCCATATCGTCCTGGAACCGCTGGGCTGCGCCATCTCTGACGACGACGGGGACCTGCGGCTGGTTGTTCACTGTCTGGGCGTTTCCGATTTCACGGAAGTCGCCCTGGTCGAGGACCTGCTGGCGGGTCCAGTTACCCGTGGTGCTGTTCTGGTGGACGGCGTAGACGCGGACGACACCCCGTTCGTTGAGTATCTCGATGAGGTCACTGGCCTCCCGTCCGGGGGCGGTGATACTGATGAAGTTCTGGCCGCCGGGCGAGTTGACCTCCTGGACCCGGCCGCCGCTGAGCGCCGAGGTGCTGATTTTCTCACCGATTACGTTCACCATCCGCTGGCGGGTTTCGGCGGTCACGCCGTCTCGGATGGTCGACGGCTGGTACCCCTCTTCCTGGAGTGCGGTCCGGAACTCCTCGGTGGTGACGTTCTCGGTGAACAGCTCGACGGTGCCGTTCTGTCCCGGCTGCTGGGCCGCTCGCACTCCGACGTCGACCGGGTCGATACCCAGGCGGTTCGCGATGGCCTGCTGGGCCTCGGCCTCCCCGTTCAGCGAGACGTTGACTCCCTCGGCGGTCATCCCGACGACGGGCGCCTCGATTCGGGCACCACCGGAGAGGTCGATACCGTACTGGAGGTTCGTGAGCTGGTCGCCACCGGCGGTCTCGTTGGCGCTCGTCCCGGGCGGCGCGCCGGGGACGAACAGCGCGACCGTGCTGCCAAGCAGCAGGACGACGAGGACGACGATGCGCCAGTTCTCGCGGAGGGCGCTCATCGATTGACCCCCTCGTACTTGTACCAGCGAAGCAGTGTGACGTTGAGCATGTAGGTGTTCATCAGGTCAGCCGTCAGCCCCAGCACCAGCACGATACCGATGGAGGCCATCAGCTCGATGCCAAAGAGCGTCGCCGCGATGGCCATCACCGTCATGGCGGCGATGGAGGTGAGCGTCATCGTCACACCGGTCCGCATCGCCCGGTAGGTCGACTCGTAGAACCCGCCCGAACGCCGGAGGACGTGGTTGTTCAACAGGATGTCCGAGTCCACGGAGTACCCGATGAGCATCAGCAACGCTGCGACGGTCCCCAGCGAGAGCTTGATGCCGACGAGGTTCATGATTGCGACGGGGATGACGATGTCAGAGAAGGCCGAGATGACGATGGCGATACTCGGGACGAAGGTCCGAAAGAGGGCGAAAGCGAGCAGGCTCATCCCGAGGAACGCGACGCCGACGCCGATGAGCGCGAGCCGCTGGTTCTGCCCGCCGAAGACCGGCGAGGTGCTCCCGCTCTGGAGGACGGTGACACCGTCGGCCTGCTCGGCCTGCGTGGTGAGTGCCGATATCTCCGCGGTGTTGTCGAACGTGATGATGTACTGGTCCTGTCCGGAGACCTGCTGGACCGAGACCACGGAGTCACCGAAGATGTCGGTGGCTTGCTGTTCCGATATCGGCTCGGACGACTGCACCTTGAGCTCTGATCCCCCTGTGAAGTCGTTCCCAAGCGCGACCGGCGACCCGGTCATCGCGAACGTGACCGCGAGCACTCCGAGCGCGACCGCCAGCACGACGAGCGGCACCGCGATGAGCTGGCGGTTGGAGTACTGCGTGTAGTCGACTTCCGGGACCTCGAACGCGACCATGGCCGTGGGTGTGGCACGCCCCCGAATAAGCCTTCTTAATCCGCGCCGGTCGACAGGTAACGAACAGACCGCTCAATCGGGCAGATACCGGACGCTGACGACCCCGCTGGCCGTCCGGATCTCCACGCGGTCGACGCCCAGCCGACCCGCTCGGGCGACCGTCTCCTCGTCGGCCGCGACCTCCTGGGCCGTCGCCGCCGCCTCGCCGTCGGGCACTGTCAGGACGTGTAACTCGCCGGTGCCCGCGCGCTCCTGTGTCGTCAGTTCGCCGACGGGCTGGTCGGCCGCGAGGTCTTTGGCCTGCTGGGTCGGTTCGAGGTCGACCACCGCGACGGGAATCTCGTGTTCGGCCGCGAGGTCGGTCACCGAGTAGGTCACCTCCATCGGCGGCTCCGCCTCCAGCGTGGCCTCGATGACGGCACCGAGTTCGAGGCCCGGGTTCTCCGACAGCGTCAGTACCTGCGAATCGACCACGTCCCGGAGTGTGACGGTCGACTCCTCGGCGTGGGTGACGAGAAAGGTCCCCTCCTTCTGGGTCATGCGACGGGGTAGGTCGGGGCCGTTTTTCCGGGTTTCGACTAGCAATAGGTACAAATGAAGTGATGTATGCGACCGTGAACAGCCATAGGTAGCAGTATAGAAAACGCCGAAATCATCACTTCAGGACCCGGTGGACGACGTACATCAGCCCGACGGCGAGCAGCGGCGGCGCCAGCCCGGCGAGCTGTGGCAGCCCGTACAGGGCCATCACGACCCCGCTACTCGTCGACTCCTGGAGCGCTGGCGGCACCGAGATAATCAGCCCGACGTACAGCGAGGCGACGAAGACGAGCGCCGAGAGAGCCAGCCCGCGGTCGTAGGCTACGGTCGAAACGGTCCGGCGGTGTCGCCGGGCGACGAGCAACACGGGTGCGAGCAGCGGCGCGACGACGAGCAGGCCGACGAAGAGGAAGAAGGTTCGCGAGAAGGTGAACGTCCCGCCCCGGACCCCGGTGCTCCCGGCGAGGACGCCGATGAGGCCGAAGGTGAAGATGAGCGCGATGGCGACCGTCAGCAGGAGAGCGACGACGACATAGAGCTTGAACAGCAGCGACTCGCTGGTGCGAAGGGCGTAGGGAAAGGCGCCGGGCAGCCCGTTGTAGCTCTTCTCGGTCTCGACCTGACCGTCTGTCATCAGTCCGCGTAGGGCCACGACGCGGTTAAGCGCCACGTTGTCGGGCGAGCGGCGATGCCCCCGAAAATATGTAACAGGGCTTCGACGGTACGGGTATGCATCTCGATATCGGTGCGGCGCTCGGTGACGTAGCGGAGCCCGGCGTCGACGAGGACGCCCTCGACGCGCTCGACGAACAGGTCGCGGCGGCCCACGAGACCATCGCCGCAGGCCGCGAGAACGACGACTTCGGCTACGCCGCGCTCAACCTGCCCGACGAGACGGACCCGGCGGTCATCCGCGAGGCCGTCGAGCCGGTGACCGACGCGGAGTACGTCATCACGGTCGGCATCGGCGGCTCCGCACTCGGGGCAAAGACCGTCACGGCCGCCCTGGCGGACGAGCCCGACCGGCACGTCATTCTGGACAACGTCGACCCCGAACACATCGACCGGACCCTCTCGGGCCTCCCGCTCGAAGACACAGCCATCAACGTCGTCTCGAAATCGGGGACGACGGCCGAGACGCTGGCGAACTTCCTCGTCGTCCGGGAGACCTACGAGGAGCGGGGCGTCGACTGGACGGAGCTGACGGTCGTCACGACCGGCGAGTCGGGGCCGCTCGCGGCGCTGGTCGAGGAGCACGACCTGCCCCGGCTCCCGGTGCCCGACGGCGTTCCGGGCCGCTTTGCCGCCCTCTCGTCGGTCGGGCTGGTCCCGCCGGCCGTCCTCGGCGTCGACATCGAGGGGCTGCTCGACGGCGCGAGCGCGGCCGCCGACGGGCTGGGGCCCTCGCTGTACGACTCGCCGGGCTACGCCTACGGCGCGGTCTGTTACGCACTCGAAGAGGAGGGGGCCGCGGTCAACGCCGTCATGCCCTACGCCGAGCGCCTGGAGTACTTCGCCGAGTGGTTCGCCCAGCTGTGGGCCGAGAGCCTCGGCAAGGAGGGGCGCGGCCAGACGCCCGCGAGAGCCCTGGGCGCGACCGACCAGCACTCCCAGTTGCAGCTCTACCGGGCCGGCCCCCGCGACAAGATGGTCACCGTCGTCCGGCCACAGGAGCGGGTAGACGTGCCGATTCCCGAGTCAGAGCACGACTCGCTGTCCTACTTCGCCGGGGCGGACCTCGGGCAGTTGCTCGACGCCGAGTACGACGCCACCGTCGCCAGCCTCGCCGAGGCCGGCCGCCCCGCCGTCGAGATAGAACTCGAGCGGCTGGACGCCGAGGGGCTGGGGGAACTGCTGTACGCGATGGAGGCCGCCACCGTTCTGGTGGGCGAGCTGGCCGACGTCGAGACGTTCACCCAGCCCGCCGTCGAGTGGGGCAAGCGCGCCGCCCGCGGCCTGCTCTCGGGCGAGGAGACCGAAGAGACGAAAGTCGTCGAGGACCGCCCCAGCTACCGAATCGACTAGCCGGCAGCGACGGGCACGGCCACAGCCGGCGTCGCTAATCGGTGGGGTCTTGAATCCCGCTCGCGTACGGCCACCAACTGCAATGGCACTCTCCCCGCCGTACGTCTCCGTCGCCGACGGTCGCACGATAACGGAGAACGTCGTCCGTGCGCTGGCTGTCGTCGCCGGCGCCTTCCTCCTCGCGGGCGTCTTCTCCTCGCTCGGTGCGGTGGTACTCGGAGTGGACGTCGAGAACGGGTTCGACGCGAGTTCGACGCCCGCCGCACTGTACGCGGCACTCAACGCCATCTCCTTCGTCGGCTTTGTCCTCGCCGGCGTCGTCTACCTCCAGCTCAGAGACGACCGCTCGCTCGTCTATCTGCGCCGCCCCCAGCTCTCGGACCTGGGCTGGGCGGTGGTCGGGCTGGCCGGCATCCTGCTAGGGTCGCTGGTGATGGGGGCCGTCGTGGAGGCGCTCTCGACCCTCGCCGAGACGCTGTTCGGCGCGACCGTCGAGACCGGCCAGAACAGCATCATCACGCAGGGTCGGGAGAACCCCGTCCTCTTCCTGTACATGGTTCCGGTCGCGCTCTTTTTCGTCGGGCCGGCCGAGGAACTCGTCTTCCGCGGCGTCGTCCAGGGGCTCTTCCGGCGCGCCTTCGGCGTGGTTCCGGGGGTAGTGCTCGCGAGCTTCCTCTTCGGGCTGGGCCACTATCTCGCCATCAGCTCCGGCAGCGCCTGGACGTACATCCTCACCGCAAGCGCGCTCGGGCTGGTGCTGGGCGCGGTGTACGAGTACACCGAGAGCATCGTCGTCCCCGCCCTGGCACACGGGAGCTGGAACGCCGGGCTATTCCTGGTGAACTACTACATCGCGACCACGTCGGCCACGATGCCGGGCTGAGACGCGCGCCTCGGCCGGGAGAACCGTCACTGAGCCGTGTGACGGTTGTCTGACGGGTGTTTAATCTGACAGCGACCCAAGTATGGGTTATGTCAACCCGGTTCACGGTCGTTTGCGAGGACGGCCAGGCCCGGGCTATCCAGATGCTGGCCCGCCGCTACGGCATCACCGAGGAGGAAGTCCTGAAGCAACTCATCGAGCTCGGGCTCGAGGACATCGAAGAGCGCACGGTTTAAGCCGGGTTCTTTCTGGAGAGCGAGCTGCCACACACCGGACAGCGGTCGTGGTTCTCGTCGAACTCGCGGCCACAGCCGGCACACTGGAAGCGCCACTCCCGGGTCTCGCTGATACCCTCCCGGGCGATGACCTCGACGCGGACGTCGAGTTTCTCCGCGACGTTCTGCATCGCGTAGTCGTCGGTGACCAGCGGACAGTCGAGTTCGAAGGCGGCGGCGACGAGCCGGATGTCCGTCTCCGAGAGTTCCGCGAGGTCACCGGTCTCGCGGGCGGCCCGCTCGATGCGCTCGACGGTGTCGTCCTCGGGGATGTGCAGGTGCATCCCCGACCCCTCCAGCGCGTCGAAACGGTAGGCGGCCTCGCCCTCCAGCTCCTCCTTGACGAGCGGAATCGTCGCTATCCGTTCGTCGGTGTGGTACTCGTTGATAAACGCTGACGAATCGAGAACGTACATCTAGCGTTTGATAATCATGTGGTCTTTGACAGCCTTGACCCGGTCGACTGGGACCAGCAGCCGGCCCTGATCGCTGTACTCGAAGTCGGTGTTCCGGAGCGATTCGGCGGGGTCGATGACGAGGTGGTTGAGCGAGCCCGACGAGAGGTCCATCGTGATGTTGTAGAGGCTACCCATCTCCGCCCCGTCACTACCCATGACGTCCTTCCCCGAGAGGTTCTCGGCGAGTATTTCGGCCATACCCCCCTTTCTGAGCGAGATTACATAAACGCCACGGGGCGTCAGACGCTGTGTTGTAGCGATTTACCGGGACAGGTCGACCGCGGTCGGGACGAATCTACAACACAGCGTCACAGACACACGCAGTACATCTATTATCCCCGGGTTCAGAAGGGATGGCATGGAAGAAAGCCGACGGCGGTTCGTGGCCGCACTGACGGCGGGCGTCACCGGGGCGCTGGCCGGCTGTGGCGCCAGTGAGAGCACCACACCGACCGACGACGGGACCGAGACGGACACCCCGACACCCACGACCACCGAGACGCAGACGGACACGCCGACCGACGACGGGACCGAGACGGACACACCGACCGAGGCCGATCAGGTGGTCACCGTCGCGCCGGACGGACTCAACTTCTCGCCGACCAGCTTCGAAATCGGGACCGGCGACACCGTCCGCTGGGAGTGGGAGAACGGCGGCCACAACGTCAAGGCCGATACCACCCCGGACGGGAGCGACTGGAGCGGGACGCCGGGGAGCGACCTCTACAGCAGCGGGCACACCTACAGCTACACCTTCGAGACGCCGGGCGAGTACAGCTACTACTGCGACCCACATCGGGGGTCGGGGATGACGGGCTCGTTCACCGTCACGCAGTAGCGAGGAATCGAGCGTCGCAAGATTCCTCGAAGCGAACCGGGGAAAGCGAGGCGCCACGCGCCTCGGACCGAGCCGGCGAGCGGAGTGAGCCGGAGAGCAGTAGCCGGCCTGCCGGCTGCGAGCCCGTCGGTCGCGGACCATGACGACGAACTTAACTACTGTGGCCGACACCTTCCAGTAACTTCTGAGGCCATCTATGTCTGACCAGGACGCCACCACAGAGACGGAGCACACCCTACGGACACCCATCGTCGCCGTACTTGGCCACGTCGACCACGGGAAGACAAGCCTGCTGGACCGCATCCGCGGCTCGGCCGTGACAGCGGGCGAATCCGGCGCCATCACCCAGCACATCGGCGCCACGGCGGTCCCGCTATCGGTCATCTCGGACATCGCCGGGGAACTCGTCGACCCCACCGACTTCGACCTGCCCGGGCTGCTGTTCATCGATACGCCCGGCCACCACTCCTTCTCGACGCTGCGCTCCCGTGGCGGGGCGCTGGCCGACATCGCCATCCTCGTCGTCGACGTCAACGACGGGTTCCAGCCCCAGACGCTGGAGGCCATCGACATCCTCAAACGGACCCAGACGCCCTTCATCGTCGCCGCGAACAAGATCGACACGGTGCCGGGGTGGAACCCCAACGATAATATGCCGGTCCAGCAGACCATGGACGCCCAGTCCGAACGGGTCACCGCGGACGTAAACGAGAAGCTCTACGAGCTCATCGGCGAACTCTCCGACAACGGCTTCTCCGCGGATATGTACTGGCGGGTCCAGAACTTCCAGGCCAACATCGGCGTCGTCCCGGTTTCGGCCGAGACGGGCGAGGGCATCCCGGACCTGCTGACCGTGATGATGGGTCTCTCCCAGCGCTACATGAAAGAGGAGATGGAGATAGACGCCAGCGGCCCCGGCGTCGGCACCGTCCTCGAGGTCAAGGACACCCAGGGCTTCGGGACGACGCTGGACGCCATCATCTACGACGGGACGATTCACAAGGACGACACCATCGTCGTCGGCGGGCTGCAGGGCCCCATCGTCACGGACGTGCGCGCACTCCTGCGCCCCCGACCGCTCGAGGAGATACGCACCGAACAGCAGTTCGAGCAGGTCGACGCCGTGGCCGCGGCCGACGGGGTGAAAATCGCCGCGCCGGACCTTGACGACGCCATCGCCGGCGCACCCATCCGGGTGCTCCGGGACCGCGACCGCGCCGAAGTCATCGCCGAAGTCGAAGAGGAGCTCTCCGAGATCGAGGTCACGACACAGGAGGAAGGCGTCGTGGTCAAGGCCGACACGCTCGGCTCGCTGGAGGCGATTTCGAGCACGCTCGAAGAGGAGGAGATACCCATCATGCGCGCCGAGGTCGGCGCCGTCGCCCCCCGGGACGTCCGGGTCGCCGAGACGGCCAACGAGCCGACCCACCGCGCCATCCTCGCCTTTTCGGTCGAGGTGCTCGACGACGCCCGCCGGCTCGCCGAGCAGGAGGAGGTGACGCTGTTCGAGGACGACGTCATCTACCAGCTCGTCGAGGGGTACGACGACCACGTCACCGAAATCCAGGAGTCCCAGCAGGAACAGATTCTCGAGAACATCACCCGCCCGGCGAAGTTCCGGGTGCTGCCCGACCACACCTTCCGGCAGAACGACCCCGCCGTCGTCGGTATCGAGGTGCTCTCGGGCGAGCTCCGACGGAACGTCAACGTCGTCAAGTGGGACGGCAACGAGGCCAGACGGATCGGCCGGCTGAAATCGCTGCAGGACGCCGGCGAGGACGTCGACTCGGCACGGACCGGCGAACAGCTCGCGGCCTCCATCGACGGGCCGACGGTCGGCCGCCAGATCGAGGAAGGCGACGACCTCTGGGTCGAGATCCCCGAGAAACACGCCAAGATACTCGAACAGGAGCTGCGCGAGGAGATATCCGTCGACGAGCGCGAGGCGCTGTCGATGTACCTCGAGAACCACCGGAATCGGGACCCCTTCTGGGGGAAGTAGCGAGGTTTCGCCGGCGGCGAAACCTCGGAGCGAAGCGGTGAGCGTGGCGAGACCGACTAACAGGAGGTCTCGAGGCGAACCGGCGACCGCAGGGACTCGGAGAGCTGCGACCCGTGGAGCAGCTGGGAGGCGCCGACCGGAGGGAGACGCCTCTGGAACGCACAGCGGTGACCGGAGCGGACCGCAGAGCCACAGCGAGTGGATTCGACTGTCCGCCCGTGTCCGCCCCAGAAGGCTGTGACTACTGTCCAGTTCACAGCGTCCTGCCAGCACTCACCGAGCGCGGTCGCGTTCAATCACTCGTATCCCGACACAGGTTCTAATCAGGGAGTCATTTACTAATTATAATACGACCGTGTCGCGAATACGGCATGGTCTTACCCGTACAACGCAGTGGTATGGTGGTATCGTCGGGATGGGTCGCAGTCGGTGCCGGCGTCGGTTTCGCACTCACGATTGGCTCGACGACGGCGGCAGTCCCGGCCGTCTATCCGGCTGCAGTGCTCGTGGCGGCGGCGTTCGCCGTCGGCCCGTCGGTCACGCTCGGCGGGGCCGCGGGCGTGATTATCCACGACCTGTTTCGGGGCGCGGTCGGCCTCTGGACGGCCGAACTCGCCGTCTGGATGCTCGCCTACGCCGGGCTCGTCGCCTGGCTCGACCCGGATAGAACCCCGGGCGCACCAACCTGGGCGGCGAGGACCGCGCTCCTCGCGTGTCTCGTCGCTGGCGCGTACGCGACGGCGACGGCGGCGTGGCTCACGGCTGTCCTCGGGGGGGAGCCGTTCTACACCGGCGGGGTGGATTTCCTTCCCGGACTCCTCGTCGTCGTGGTCGGCGCTCTCCTCGGCGGTCGGCTCCGCGAGAGCGTCCCGCCCCTGTTCGCGGAGGAACGGAGTCACACCCCGAGGGTAGCGGCCGACAGCGCGGCTCCGCGGCCCCGCCGGTTCGACCGCCGACGCGGGGCCGCGCTGCTCGGACTGGGAGTGGTGGGCGTCCTCTGGCTCGTCGGCGCGATAGGCCTCGACGCCTTCGCACACGACCTGGGGAAGTTCGGCAGCGAGAACGAGCTCCGGAACTACGCCGGGAATCTCTTCGGGACTGGCACTCTCGTCGCCGCCCTCGGGGTGTCCGTGCTCGTCGGAGTGTATCACTACGGCGACCTGGTCGTCCGGCTGTCACCGCTCCTCGTCGGCTGTGTGGTCCTGAGTCTGCGCTGGTTCGTCTCGACGCGCCGACTCCCTGACTGGGGCGCCGTCGCGTCCGACCGGAGGCCGACCGATGACTGACGGGAGCCAGCGAGGCGACAGTGAGCGGGCCACAGCCCCCGAACCGACCAGACGGCAGTTGCTCGGGGCGCTGGGAGGGGCTGCGGTCGCTGCCGGCGCTTACGGGTACGGGACGGGCTCGCGGGAAGCGGAACAGCTGAGCGACAGCCACCCCGCGTCCCGTGCACACGTCGAGGCCGCGACGGCGGTCGCCGACGCAATCTACCCGCAGTCGGTGGCAGTCGACGAGTCGTTCGTCGAGAACGCCGTCTTCCGCCGTGTGGAACCGACCCCCGGCCACTTCGACGCGCTCGTCGAAACCATCGAGGCCGTCGAGCGCCACGCCAGCGCGAGGTTCGGCGCGTCGGTCACCGGTCTGTCACCGGGGACGCGCCGGCAGGTTCTCCAGTCGATGAACGTGACAGCAGTCCACGCGATGCCCGACGGCACCACCGCCGAGCGGGTCCGGTTCTACCTGCTGAACGACCTGCTGTACGCGCTCTTTACCTCGCCGCGAAGTCGCCCACTGACCGGCATCGAGAATCCGCCGGGGCATCCGGGCGGACTGGCGGCGTATCGCCGAGCGCCGGGAGGCGACGAATGACGGACGACATCGACCGCACGCCGTCCGACACCGAGGTCTGCATCGTGGGCTCGGGGCCAGCGGGTGCGCTCACTGCCTACTCGCTGGCGCGGCGTGGCCACGACGTCCTCGTCCTCGAAGCCGGGGAGCGCCTGGAACGAGCGGACCACCACCGGCGGATGGAGATGTGGTTGCGCCCGAACTTCGACCGCGACGCGTTCTGGCGCGAGGACGAACGGGACGCGTTCACGTCGACCGGCGACATCTACGCACGACTCAACGAGACCCGCCTGAAGGCGGTCGGGGGGACCTCGGTACACTGGGACGCGAACACCCCGCGACTCCATCCGAAAGACTTCGAGATGCAGTCCCGGTACGGGTTGGGGCGGGACTGGCCCATCAGCTACGACGACCTCCGCCCGTACTACGCACGGGCCGAACGCGAGATGGGCGTCTCGGGCGTCGATGACAACCCCTACGGGCCGCCACGGACAGCGCCGTACCCCCAGGAGGGGTTTCCGCCGTCCTACAGTGACTCGCTGTTCGCCGAGGCCTGTGACAGCCTCGGTATCTCGATGGCGACACAGCCCAAGGCGATCAACTCCGAACCGTACGACGGTCGTTCCAAGTGCCTCGGATATGGCGTCTGCAACGCCTGTCCGTCGGGCGCGAAGTACACTGCCGAGGTCCACGTCCGGAAGGCGGAGGAACACGGTGCCCGAATCGTCGACCAGGCACAGGTACTGCGGCTCGAAAACGACGCCGACGGTGAGACCGTCGAGTCGGTGCTGTACGCGACGCCGGACGGAACTACGCATCGACAGGCGGCCGACCAGTTCGTCCTCGCCTGTGGTGGCATCGAGACGCCACGGCTGCTCTTGCTTTCGGATTCCTCGCAGTATCCGGACGGACTGGCCAACTCGAGCGGGGCGGTCGGCCGATATCTCATGGACCATCCGAGCGTCACGACCAACGCCGTGCTCGAGGAGCCGACCCAGCAGAACAACGTCGGCTGGGTTTCGAGCCGGTCCGACCAGTTCTACGACCCGGGGGCAGCGGGGCCGGGGAGTTTCCACCTCACGTTCGACAACACCGCCCGGTCGGTATCTGGCGGCGCACAGAGCCGGAAACCGGCGTCGACCCGACTGCTCGGGGCCGTCACCTCGCCGACGCTGTCGGCGCTGGCGGACGTGGCCACCGACCCACTCAACGAGACGTCGCTGGGTGATTCGCTCGAACTCCCCACGACGGACGGTCCGCCGTACCCGGTGTCGATACGGGGTGCGGGGGAGATGCTCCCGCGAGCGGAGAACCGTGTGACGCTCGACCGCTCGAAGACGGACAACCACGGACGACCGGTGCCGTCCATCGAACTCTCCGACGGGGCGCACGCACAGCGTACCATGGACCACTGTCTGGAGGTCCAGGCGGATATCATGGCGGAACTGGGTGCCGAGATAACGTCGGTCTCGACGCTCTCGGACCGGCCGATGAGCACGCACCATATGGGGACGACGCGGATGGGCACCGACCCGGAAGCGAGCGTGGTCGACGCGCAGTGTCGAACCCACGACCTCGAGAACCTCTGGGTCGCCTCCTCGAGCGTTTTCCCGACCTCCGGTGCCAACAACCCGACGCTGACTATCGGTGCGCTCGCGCTCAAGACGGCAGAGCACATCGACGAGACACTGTCGTCGGCCTGAGGGCGGCGTGCCAACCTCGAGGCGACCGCGAGGCCCAGAGCACCTCGATAGCGAGCAGCGAGGGACCGCCGGTCTCTCGGGCAGTCGGGCGGCACTGCCACTCGAAGACGGTGTAGCCGCGAGCACGCAGTGAGCCGCCGAGCAGTAACGAACCACTGAGCAGTAGCGGTATCCTTTTGCTCGGCCAGCGTGAATCGGTGGCGCATGGTCTCCCGCGAGAACCGGATTATCCTCGGCTGTGGCGCGCTCGCAGTGGTGTTGAGCTACACCGCCGCCTGGCTGGACCTCCCCGGACCGCTCGTCCTGGCGCTCCTGCTGGGCGTCGGCGTCGTCGCGCCCTTTATTATCAACGAACGCCCCGACCTCGGCCTGTCGGGCGACAGCGGCACAACCGAGCGCGAGTAATAATATTTAATTAGCAGGCGTGTCTCCGAGGAGACACGATGACCGACGCGCCCTCGACGGCCGACCTCGTCCTCGCGACCATCGCCGTAGCGATGGCAATGGCGGCGTTTGGCGCCGTTGCGACCTCGCTCAGCGTCGCCGTCGCCATGGCCGCGGGCTCGGTGCCCGCGACCGGCTCTATCGGCTACGCGCTGTTCTACAACCCGCCGACCGACGCGTGAGCGGCGACGAAACCGCTGCTTGAGGGCTCGAGGCGTCTCGCTTCGTTCGACGCCTCGCTATGCTCGCGGGTCACTGCGTTCCCCGCTGCGCTTCTCCGTGGTTTCTCGGTTGTGCTCCACGGCTCACTCCGTTCCGCTTCGAGGTCGGCGCCGTGCGCCGACCTCGCTGTTGCTCCGCGGTTCGCTATCGCTCACCGCTCCGCCTCGAGGTTCTTCGCTCCGCTCAGAACCTCGCTTACTGCGCTGTCGGCGACCGGTCCTCGCCCATGACCTGCTTGACCTGCAGCGCCGCCGAGGCGGCGATACCCTGTGCGAGGTCGTCCCGCTCCTCGGCCGAGATGGTCGCCGACTCCGGGTCCTCCGGCTGGTAGTCGGCGCTGACGACGGAGCCGACCGGCGGCTGGACCGCGATGGTCGCGCGCGGCCCCGACTCGCTGTCGCTGACCTCCGACCCCACCACGAACTCCCCGGGCAACAGCTCCCGCGTTCGAGCCGCGACGTTCGCGAGGTCGCGGCGCAGCGTCTGGCGCTGCTCGCGCGTGAGCGTTACTTTCTCCGTCTCGCCACCGAGCGGCGAATTACCGTACATGAAGGTTCTGCTTGGGGTAGGTAGCTAACCGATAAAAACCCAGTGGCTTCGCGAGAATGTTGCCGTCGAACCGCGACGACGGGTGAAGGCCCGGCTTATCCTGTCGGCTGTGCGTCCGGACTGCGATTCGCCACCGCGAATGCTGTCAGTGTGTCGAGCCGACAGTGTCACACGACCGGGTGGCTCTCGCCGTAGGTGGCGATGACCACCGCACTCGCGTGGGTCGTCTCGGGGGCGACCGATTCGACGCGGACCTCCTCCTCGACGAACGCCCAGTCCCGGAGCTTCCGACCGGCCGCCAGTCCCTCGCGAATCTCCTCGCGCACCGCGTCGGGGTCGGTGCCGTCGACCTCGTAGAAGATACCGGGACCACCCTCGCTGCGCGCCCAGCCGATACCCGCGGCGGCCCGCTCGCCCGGCGGGGCGGTCGCGGCCGACTGGACGACCTCCAGGGCCTCGCCCGGCGGGCCCAGGTCCGGAGCCGTCCCCGCGAGTTCGATGGCGGGACCGGCGGGGATGACCGACGAGAGCGTCACCAGGTTGTAGTTGTGGACGCCGGCCTCGGCCAGCGCCGCGTCGTAGGACGACAGCGCGGTCGGGCCGGTGGCGGTCCCCCACACGACCCGGATGGTGCTCATGTATGCTGGTGGCGGACCGGGCCGCTAAGTGGTTTCGTTTCGCCCGCGGTAACCGGCGTTCTCGGCGCGGCAAGCCGAGCTTATCGGGGCCGTCCGCGCCGCCGGGCGTCGACAACGCGGCGATAACAATGGACAAGTGCTCCTTCCTGGCAGGTGATGAAAGTCACATACCTCGAATCGGCGGCGGTGCTGATCGAGACCGAAGACACGTCGGTCCTCTGTGACCCGTGGCTCATCGACGGGGCGTACTACGGGTCGTGGGCCCACTACCCCGAGCCGGATTTCGAGCCCGAGGATTTCAACGACGTGGACTACATCTACGTCTCCCACGTCCACCCGGACCACTTCCACCCGGGCAGTCTGGAGCGGATGGACGACGATATCCCCGTCCTCATCCACGACTACCGCTGGGACTACCTCAGAGACGCCGTCGAGGAGCTGGGCTTCGAGGCCGTCGAACTGCCCCACGCCGAGCGGTTCGACCTCGGCAGCGACACCCACATCCAGATTCTCGCTGCCGACGGCTGTGACCCCGAGCTCTGTGGCAACTTCTTTGGCTGCTCGTGGTACGACAAAGAGGCCGACCAGGACGGCTCGACGCAGGTCGACTCGATGGCCGTCATCGCCGATAGCGAGGAGACGGTCGTCAACACGAACGACTGCCCCTACCCCATCGCCGAGTCCAGCTGCAAGAAGATCAAGGCCGAATACGGCGACATCGACATGCTCTGTCACCAGTACAGCGCCGCACAGTTCTACCCGCAGGCGGTCACCAACTACACCCACGAGGAGAAAATCGAGGAGCGCGACCGCGTCATCCAGGAGAAACACGACCTCGCGCTGAACTTCATCGACCTGTTCGAACCCAGCTACTATCTCCCCTTCGCCGGCGAGTACGTCCTCGCGGGCGACCTCGCCGACCTCAACGAGTACACCGCCAACCCGCCCCGCATCGAGGCCAAGGCGTTCTTCGAGGAACACACCGGCCCCGAACACGAGTGTGTCTTCCTCAACTCCGGCGAGCACATCGACACCGGGACCGGCGAGCGCTCGGCCCCCTTCGAGCCCATCGACCAGGACGAAAAGTGGGAGTACATCGAGAACGAACTCGCCCCCCGCGAGTTCGACTACGAACACGACCCGATGCCCAGCCTGCAGGAGTTCCGGGCCTACGTCCCGCTGGCCTACGAGAACATGGAGGGGAAACGCGCCAACATCGGCTTCGAGAGCGATACCACGGTCCTCATCCCGCTCGTCGACGACGTCTGTCTCGAACTCTCGATGGACGGCACCGGCTTTTCCTACACCCGCGACCTCGCTCTCGACGACTACGAGGACGGCTGGGTGAAGATGGAAATCGACCCCCGACTCCTGCGTCGCCTCTTCGAAGGCCCACACCGCGCGTACTGGGCCGACGCCAAGATCGGCTCGCACATCGGCATCAGCAAGGAACCCGACATCTACGAGCGCGGCCTCTACAACGCGCTGGGCGAGTTCCACGCCGACGGCGCCGACGTGCAGGCGACCGCGAGCCACGCCCGCGCCGGGTCTGACTAAAGCGGGGGGCTGCAACCGCTACGTTCGAAGGTTCGTCACGTCCATCACGTCCTGAAGCACCTCGGTCTGAAAATCGGTGTCCGCGACGACGAGTTCGTCGCCAGTCGACCGCGCAGTGGCGGCAATCAGCATATCCGTCGTCGCCAGTCGGTCACCGTTCTCCAGTAGCGCGTCTTGCAGCCGTGCCGCCTCGACAGCGATAGGTTCGTTCAAATCGAGTGTCTGCACGTCCGCTATCTCCTGACGAACGGCGAGTACGTCAGTCTCACCGGTACCGAGCCGTCCGTTGATATACTCGAACGCACAGATAGTCGACGTGTACCACGGACGTCCGCCTTCGAGATACTCTACGGCCCGCTCGTCGCCTCGCTGGTAGGCGATGATGGCCGAGGTATCGAGAAACATTACCGGTCGCGTCCCTCGCGGACGATTTCCATGGCGTCCTCGGCCTCATCGTCAGACAGCGTCCCCGGAGACATCCCGTCGCCGGTCGCAGCGACTATCCGGAGCAAGAACTCGTCCCACGTCTCATCGTCGCGTTTCGACTCGTCGAGTCTGGTTTTCGTCTCCGAGTCGAGCGGAATAGACGTTCTGCTCATGTGAATTCGTAGTGAATTCACGCACCTATCAGTTTCGGCGGCCGTCTGGAGATGAGAGGGGAGCGGCGGCCGGGAGCGGCCTCTGTGCCGCTTCGACGGGGAAGGGCAGGCTCTCCGGAGTGAGCATCCGACGGCGAGTCGCGTTTTTTCATCGACGTTTTTCGAGGAGCGGTTCGCGCGGAGCGCGAACCCGACGATGAAAAAGGTCGCGGGGTAGGGCAGGCTCTCCGGAGTGAGCATCCGACGACGGAGTCGTCGGTTCACCGGACGCGAGCGTAGCGAGCGTCCGGTAGTTTTTCCCCAAGTTTTTGCAAGGAGTGGTGCCCGCAGGGCCGCGAAGCGGCCCGAGGACACCCGACGCAGTAAAAAGTGGGTTCTAGGCGAACGCAACCGGCTGACTGCCCGTCTCCTCGTCCTGGTCGATCTTCGCCAGGGCGTCGTAGAAGTCCTGTTGCTCGATGGTCGTCCGGTCGTCGCGGATGGCGAACATCCCGGCCTCGGTCGTCAGCGAGGCCAGCTCGGCGCCCGAGAGCCCCTCGGTCTCGGCGGCGAAGGCGCGCAGGTCCACGTCGGCGCCGAGGTTCATCGCCTCGGTGTGAATCTCCAGAATCCGCTCGCGGCCCTCGACATCGGGGTTCGGGACTTCGATGAGGCGGTCGAACCGACCGGGGCGCAGGATGGCGCGGTCGAGCATATCGAAGCGGTTGGTCGCGGCGATGATCCGGATTTCCCCGCGGTCGTCGAAGCCGTCCATCTCCGAGAGCAGTTGCATCATCGTCCGCTGGACCTCGGCGTCGCCCGACGTTTTCGACTCGGTTCGCTTGGCGGCGATGGCGTCGATCTCGTCGATGAAGATGATGGCGGGCTGGCGCTCGGAGGCGAGTTCGAACAGGTCCCGGACGAGGCGGGCGCCCTCGCCGATGAACTTCCGGACGAGCTCGGAGCCGGCCATCTT
>Ga0136589_1000066_pt1 | contig 54171 bp, 56 predicted proteins | sample AntRauMFilla3764_FD_104640 | JGI IMG/M metagenome (GOLD analysis project Ga0136589, IMG submission 104640) | Saline lake microbial communities from Rauer Islands, Antarctica - Metagenome Filla 3 #764 | ecosystem: Environmental > Aquatic > Non-marine Saline and Alkaline > Saline | place...
CAGCACCTGCTACACTACCCCCAACTGTCGATGGTCAAGACCCAGCCGACCGAACAGATCGGCTACGACGACCGCCCCGCCGCACAGAACTTCGTCGTCGCCGTCATGAGCTACGAGGGGTTCAACATCGAAGACGCGCTGGTAATGAACAAGGGGTCGGTCGACCGCGCGCTCGCACGTTCGCATTTCTTCCGGACCTACGAGGGCGAGGAACGGCGCTACCCCGGCGGTCAGGAGGACCGCTTCGAGATGCCCGACGAAGACGTCCGGGGCGCTCGCGGCGAGGAAGCGTACACCCACTTAGACGACGACGGGCTCGTCAACCCCGAGACGCAGGTCGGCGAGAACGCCGTCCTGCTGGGGAAGACGTCGCCCCCGCGATTCCTCGAAGAGCCAGACGACATGGGCGGTCTGTCGCCCCAGAAGCGACGCGAGACGAGCGTGACGATGCGCTCGGGCGAATCCGGCGTCGTGGACACGGTGACCCTGATGGAGGGCGAGGACGGCTCCAAGCTCTCGAAGGTCTCCGTGCGTGACGAGCGAATCCCCGAACTGGGCGACAAGTTCGCCAGCCGGCACGGCCAGAAGGGCGTCGTCGGCCACATCGCGCCCCAGGAGGACATGCCCTTCACCGAGGAGGGCGTCGTCCCGGACCTGGTCATCAACCCGCACGCGCTGCCGTCGCGGATGACCGTCGGCCACATCTTAGAGATGATCGGCGGGAAGGTCGGCGCGCTGGAAGGGCGCCGTGTGGACGGCACCGCCTTCACCGGCGAGGACGAGGACCAGCTCCGTGGCTCCCTGGAAGAGCACGGCTTCGACTCCAGCGGGAAGGAGACGATGTACTCCGGTGTGACTGGCGAGAAGATCGACGCGGACATCTTCGTCGGCGACATCTTCTACCAGAAGCTGTATCACATGGTCTCGAACAAGCTGCACGCCCGTTCGCGCGGGCCGGTGCAGGTCCTGACCCGCCAGCCCACCGAGGGGCGCGCCCGCGAGGGTGGCCTGCGTGTGGGTGAGATGGAGCGGGACGTGCTCATCGGGCACGGCGCGGCGATGGCGCTCAAGGAGCGCCTGCTCGACGAGTCCGACCGCGAGTGGATCAACGTCTGTGGGCAGTGTGGGATGACCGCCGTCGAGAACGTCGAACAGCGACGGATTTACTGCCCCAACTGCGAGGAGGAGACCGACATCCACGAGGTCGAGATGTCCTACGCGTTCAAACTCCTGCTCGACGAGATGAAGGCGCTGGGCATCGCCCCGCGAATCGAACTGGAGGACGCAGTCTAAGATGAGCTCACAGCAAACACCACAGGAGATCGGGCAACTCAGCTTCGGGCTGATGGACCCGGAGGAGTACCGCGAGATGTCGGCCACCAAAGTGATCACGGCCGACACCTACGACGACGACGGCTTCCCCATCGACATGGGGCTGATGGACCCCCGACTCGGGGTCATCGACCCCGGGCTGGAGTGTAAGACGTGTGGCAAACACAGCGGCTCGTGTAACGGCCACTTCGGCCACATCGAACTCGCCGCGCCGGTCATCCACGTCGGCTTCGCGAAGCTCATCCGCCGCCTGCTTCGGGGCACCTGCCGGGAGTGTTCCCGGCTCTGTCTCGACGAGCACGAGCGCGACGAGTTCCGCGACCGGCTCACCCGGACACGGGACCTCGGTCGCGACTTAAACGACGTGACCAAGGCCGCCATCCGACAGGCCCGCAAGAAGGACACGTGTCCGTTCTGCGGCGAGAAGCAGTACGACATCAAACACGAGAAACCCACGACCTACTACGAGGTCCAGCAGGTGCTGGCGGCGGAGTACCCCAGCCTCATCGCGGAGGCGATGGAGGAGGCCGACGAGCGCATCACGCCGACCGACCTCGCCGAGGATACCGGCATCGACGGCGGCCGTGTCCAGGAGATAATCAGCGGCGACTTCCGGCCGCGCCAGGAGGACCGCCGGGCCATCGAGAAGGCCCTCTCCGTGGATCTCACCGAGGAGGACATGAACAAGCTGATGCCCTCCGACATCCGGGACTGGTTCGAGGACATCCCGGACGAGGACATCGAGGTCCTGGGGATGAACCCCGCCCGCTCCCGGCCCGAGTGGATGATTCTGACCGTGTTGCCGGTGCCGCCGGTCACCGCTCGCCCCTCGATCACGCTGGACAACGGCCAGCGTAGCGAGGACGACCTCACCCACAAGCTCGTGGACATCATCCGCATCAACCAGCGGTTCATGGAGAACCGCGAGGCCGGTGCCCCCCAGCTCATCATCGAGGACCTCTGGGAGCTGCTGCAGTACCACGTCACCACGTTCATGGACAACGAGATTTCGGGGACGCCGCCGGCGCGACACCGCTCCGGTCGGCCCCTGAAGACCCTCTCCCAGCGCCTGAAGGGCAAGGAGGGGCGCTTCCGTGGCTCCCTCTCGGGGAAGCGTGTCAACTTCTCGGCTCGTACCGTCATCTCGCCGGACCCGACCCTCTCGCTGAACGAGGTCGGTGTCCCCGAACGAGTCGCGCGTGAGATGACCCAGACGATGAACGTCAACGAGCGCAACTTAGCGAAGGCCCGCCGCTACGTCGCCAACGGACCGATGGGTCACCCGGGCGCGAACTACGTCCGCCGACCCGACGGCCGCCGCCTCAAAGTGACGGAGAAGAACTGCGAGGAGCTCGCCGAGAAGGTCGAGCCCAGCTGGGAAGTGTCCCGGCACCTCGTCGACGGCGACATCATCATCTTCAACCGCCAGCCGTCGCTCCACCGGATGTCCATCATGGCCCACGAGGTCGTGGTGATGCCGTACAAGACGTTCCGGCTCAACACTGTCGTCTGTCCACCGTACAACGCCGACTTCGACGGCGACGAGATGAACATGCACGCCCTGCAGAACGAGGAGGCCCGCGCCGAAGCGCGCGTCCTCATGCGCGTGCAGGAACAGATGCTCTCCCCGCGCTTCGGTGAGAACATCATCGGCGCCATCCAGGACCACATCAGCGGGACCTACCTGCTGACCCACACCAACCCGCAGTTCAACGAGACGCAGGCCTTGGACATGCTCCGGGCGACGCGTATCGACGAACTGCCCGAGCCCGACGGCGAGGACGACACCGGCGAGCCCTACTGGACCGGCCGCTCGCTGTTCTCCGAACTCCTGCCCGAGGACCTGAATCTGGACTTTACGTCCTCGGCCGGCGACAACGTCGTCATCGAGGACGGCCAGATGGTCTCGGGCACCATCGACGAGGACGGCGTCGGCGCCTTCGGCGGCGAGGTCGTCGACACCATCGCCAAGGACTACTCGAAGACCCGTGCGCGCATCCTGGTCAACGAGATTTCCGCGCTGGCGATGCGTTCGATCATGCACTTCGGGTTCTCCATCGGTATCGACGACGAGTCGATTCCCCGCGAGGCCGAAGAGCAGATCAACGACGCCATCGACAACGCCTACGACCGCGTCGAGGAGCTCATCGAGACCTACGACCGGGGCGACCTCGAGTCCCTGCCCGGCCGAACGGTCGACGAGACCCTCGAGATGAAGATCATGCAGACGCTGGGCAAGGCGCGTGACTCCGCCGGTGACATCGCCGAGGACCACTTCGACGACGACAATCCGGCCGTCGTGATGGCCGAGTCCGGCGCGCGTGGCTCGATGCTGAACCTCACCCAGATGGCCGGCTGTGTCGGCCAGCAGGCAGTTCGGGGCGAGCGAATCAACCGCGGGTACGAGAACCGCACGCTCAGCCACTTCGAGGAGAACGACCTCTCCTCGGACGCCCACGGCTTCGTGGAATCGTCCTACCGCTCGGGGCTTGGCCCCAAGGAGTTCTTCTTCCACGCGATGGGCGGCCGCGAGGGGCTGGTGGACACGGCCGTTCGTACGTCGAAGTCCGGCTACCTCCAGCGCCGGCTCATCAACGCGCTGTCGGAACTGGAGACGCAGTACGACGGCACCGTCCGGGACACGAGCGACACCATCGTCCAGTTCGAGTTCGGCGAGGACGGCACCTCCCCCGTGGACGTCTCCTCGGGCGAGGAGGGACCGGCCGTCGACGTCGATGAAATCGCCGACAGCGTCCTCAGCGAGGAGTTCGAGAGCGAGAAACAGAAAGAGAGCTTCCTCGGACAGAAGACCGAACGAACGAACCTCTCCGAACACGCCGACGACTGGTGGATGGCGGAGGGTGACGACTAATGGTATCAGAAGACATCGAGGCCGTCGTCGAGGACACGGAGCTCCCCCGGCGGCTGAAAGACGAGGTGTACAGCGCGGTCGAGCAGCGGGGCGTCGGCGTCGAGGACGCCGACCGCATCGCCCAGGCCGTCGAATCGCGCTATATGCAGACACGCGTCGACCCGCTGGACCCGGTCGGGACCGTCTCGGCCCAGTCCATCGGCGAACCGGGAACGCAGATGACGATGAACACGTTCCACTACGCGGGCGTGGCCGAAATCGACGTGACCCAGGGGCTGCCACGGCTCATCGAGCTGGTGGACGCCCGCAAGACGCCGGACACGCCGATGATGACGGTCCACCTCGACGAGGAGTACGCCGACGATCGCGAGAAGGCCCACGAGGTCGTCTGGAAGATAGAGGCCACGCGTATCCTCGCGCTGGGTGACATCTCCACGAACGTCGCGGATATGCTCGTCCAGATCGACTTAAACGAGGAGACGCTGCAGGAGCGCTGGCCCACGGTGAACGACACCGAGGCCATCGCCGAGGAGATCGCCGAGACCATCGAGTCGAACCTCGGCGTCTCGACCCGTCAGGCCGGCACCGTCGTCGAGTTCGGCCCCGAGGAGCCCAGCTACCGAGACCTGCTCCAGCTGGTCGAGGAGCTGCGCGACATCGTGTTCAAGGGTATCGACGAGATATCCCGCGTCGTCATCCGCAAGGAAGAGCTCGAAGACGGCGAGGAGTTCGTCCTCTACACCGAGGGCTCGGACTTCGGTGAAGTGCTCGGTATCGAGGGCGTCGACGCCTCCCGGACGACGTGTAACAACATCCACGAGATATACCGGAGCCTCGGCGTCGAGGCCGCCCGCGAGACGCTCATCAACGAGACGATGAACACGCTCGAAGAGCAGGGCCTCGACGACGTGAACGTCCGCCATCTAATGTTGGTCGCCGACATCATGACCAACGAGGGGACCATCGAGTCCATCGGCCGCCACGGTATCAGTGGCTCGAAGGACTCCGTGCTGGCCCGCGCCGCGTTCGAGGTGACGGTGAACCACCTGCTCGACGCCGCTATCCACGGCGAGGTCGACGAACTGGACGGCGTCACGGAGAACGTCATCGTCGGCAAGCCCATCAAGCTGGGCACCGGCGACGTCGACCTCCGCATGGGCACCACACAGGACTGATGGGCGTCGAAATCTCGGACGAGGCCCGGCGACTGGTCGCCCTCTTCGAGGACGAAGCCGGCGTCACCGTCCGGGATTGCGTCGTCGACGAGGACCACGACCAGGTCGTCTATCTCGTCAAGCGTGGTCAGATAGCCGACGCCATCGGCCCCGGCGGTACCAACGTGGGCCGCGTCGAGGAGCAACTCGGCCGGGACGTGAAACTCATCGAGGACGCCGAGCGGGCCGAGGACTTCGTCGCGAACGCGCTGGCGCCCGCCGCCGTCTACAACGTCACCGTCTCGGAGAACGGCGACACCGTCGCCTACGTCGAGGTGCCCCAGGAGGACCACGGCGCCGCTATCGGTCGGGACGGCCGCAACATCGACGCGGCCCGACGGCTGGCGGCACGCCACTTCGACATCGACGGTATCGAGTTGACCTGACCGCTGTCTTTTGGGACCCATTCGCGTGCGAGAACGCCCCACACGCCGCCGTTCCGGCGACGACGAAAGAGGAGTCTTAAGTAGCTCGGCAGGATACCGACGTGTACTATGGCAAACGGCAAATACGCCGCGCGGAAGCTGAAGAAGGACCGCCAGAAACACCGGTGGTCCGACTCGGACTACGCGCGACGCGAGCGCGGGCTCGGCAAGAAGTCCGACCCGCTGGAGGGCGCACCGCAGGGCCGCGGTATCGTGCTGGAGAAGGTGGGTATCGAGGCGAAACAGCCCAACTCGGCAATCCGGAAATGCGTCCGGGTCCAGCTCATCAAGAACGGCAAGCAGGTCACCGCGTTCTGTCCTGGCGACGGCGCTATCTCCTTTATCGACGAACACGACGAGGTCACTATCGCCGGTATCGGTGGCGCGAAGGGTCGCGCGATGGGCGACCTCTCCGGTGTCAACTACAAGGTCGAGAAGGTCAACGGCGTCTCCATGCTCGAACTCGTCCGCGGTAACGCCGAGAAACCGGTTCGATAACCATGAGCGCAGACGAAGACACACCCGAGACCGAGGAAGCACCGGACGAAGAGGCAACCGAGGAAGAGGTCGCCCGCGCCGAGCTGTTCGGCAAGTGGTCGGTCACCAACATCGAGTATTCGGACCCCTCGACGGAACGTTACATCGCGGTGACGCCCATCGCCCACACGATGGGTCGCCACTCCAACAAACAGTTCCAGAAATCGGAGATCAGCGTGGTCGAGCGACTCATCAACCGCCTGATGCAGACCGACGAGAACACGGGCAAGAAGCAGCTCGCGACGACCATCGTCAGCGACGCCTTCGACATCGTCCACGAGCGCACCGAGGAGAACCCGGTGCAGGTCCTCGTCGAGGCCGTCGAGAACAGCGCCCCGCGAGAGGAGACTGTCCGCCTGAAATACGGTGGTATCTCGGTCCCGAAGGCCGTCGACGTCGCGCCCCAGCGCCGCGTCGACCAGGCCCTGAAGTTCATCGCCGAGGGCACCTACGGCGGCTCGTTCAAGACGACCACCAGCGCCGAGGAGTCGCTGGCCTCGCTGCTCGTCGGCGCGGCCAACAACGACGTCAGCACCTACTCCGTCAACCAGAAAGAGGAGAAAGAGCGCGTCGCGGCCGCAGCGCGGTAATATCGCCGAATTTCTTTTCGTTTTCTCACCACCGATAGCGACGGTATCGAGCCGCTTCGTAAACCACTAGCTATTTTTGGGTTGACGAGCCACCCACGAGTATGTCACAGGAGTACGAATCGGTCGACCTCGTCGGTGACGAGACGGTCAAGCATTTCACCGGCGCTGTACTTATCGCTGCGCTCACTGCGGTGCTCGCACAATTTTCGATTCCACTTCCTGCCGGGCTCCCACCCTTCTCCCTCCAGCCGTTCGGGATGTTCTTCGCTGGTCTGTTGCTCGGCCCGCTGTGGGGCGGCTTCGCGCTAGCGCTGTATCTGCTGGTCGGTATCGCCGGCGCACCGGTGTTCGCTAACGCCGGCTCGGGGCTGGGTTACATCATCGCCGGACGGACGGGTGGCTTCCTCATCGGGTTCTTGATCGGTGCGATCGTCGCCGGGGCGATTGTTCACCGACGTCTCCGGCCGCGTGACCTCGCGACGGTCTCGCTTCCGATGAAAGTCGCTGGACTGTTCGCGGCTATCGTCGTGGTCTACGCCATCGGGATGCCGTGGTTCGCCTATATCACTGGCCTGCCACTGGGGCGTGCTGCAGTCACGCTGGCGCCGCTGATGCCGTTCGACGTCGTGAAACTGGCAATCGCGGTCGGTATCGTCGAGGGTGGCTACCTGGCCAGGCAATGATCGCGGCCCAGAATCTCACGTACAGCTACGACGACCACACCGTCATCGACGACCTCTCGCTGTCGATTCCGGCGGGGGAGTTCTGTCTGCTCGTCGGCCCCAACGGAAGCGGGAAGACCACCCTCGTCCGCCAGTTCAACGCGTTGCTGGAGCCCGACAGTGGGACGGTCACGGTCGACGGGACGGACGTGACCGAGAACCCCGTCGTCGCCCGAACCAGCGTCGGCATGGTGTTCCAGCAGCCCCGCGACCAGTTCGTCGCCGCGACGGTCGGCGCCGACGTGGCCTTCGGACCGGAGAATCTCGGGCTCGAGCGTGCTGATATCGACCGCCGAGTCGAGGAGGCACTGGCCGCGGTCGACCTCGACGGTCGCGAGGACGAGCGACTCGACGAACTGTCGGGCGGCGAACAGACCCGCGTGGCCATCGCGGGGGCGCTCGCGATGGAACCGGACTATCTGATACTGGACGAACCGCTGGTGGGGCTCGACTGGCCAGCCAGGAAGTCGGTGTTGGCCCAGCTGGACAGACTCCACGCCGAGGGGACCACACTCGTCGTCGTCACCCACGACCTGCGTGACCTCCACGAGCGGGCCGACCGGCTCGTCGGCCTCCGAGACGGGCGTGTGGTGCTGGACGACGAGCCGGCCACGGCGCTGGATGGCGTGACCGACCTCGGGGTACGAGACCCGCGATGCTGAGCTACCGGCCGGGCGAGACGTTCGTCCACAGACTCGACCCGCGGTCGAAGCTCCTGGTACAGTTCGGCCTCGCTATCGCCGTGTTCGCCCGGCCGACATTCCCGGTCATCGCCGCCGCCACGCTGCTCACGCTGGGGATACTCGCTGCCGCCCGTCTCTCGCCGTTTTCCGTGATCCGGGCGTACTGGGTCATCTTCGCTGTCCTTTCGCTGGCCCCACTCATCGCCGGTGTCGCGCTGGGGCCGCCATGGTTTCGGGTCGAACCGGCACTTCGGTCGACCCGCGCGGTGGCCCGCGTCGTGCCGGTGCTGTTCGTCAGCGCCGCCTACCTGACGACGACGCCGGTGCGGGAGACCCGCGCGGCCGTCCAGCGGCTCGTCCCCGGGAAGGCCGGACAGCTGTTCGGTGTCGGCATGGCGCTCGTCATCCGGCTGTTTCCGGTGGTCCTGCGGGACGCTCGCGAGGTCCGGGACGCCATCCGGGCCCGGGGCGGGGAGCGTCGACCCGTCTGGGTGCGTGCACGACTGCTCGCAGTCCGCTCGCTCGAACGCACGATGGACCGCTCGGACCGGCTCGGGATGGCGCTGCGGGCCCGCTGTTTCGCCTGGAACCCCACCCTTCCGCCGCTCGCGTTCGAGCCCCGGGACTACCCGGTGCTCGCGCTCGGCGTTCTCCTGACGCTGTCGCCGCTGACACTCCTGCTCTAGTCGGCGGCCTGGCCGCTCCCGGCCGTGGCGTAGGCTCTCGTCACGTCCACCAGTGCCTTCCGGAACTCCGATTCGTCGGGGTCGGGCGAGAGGTCGGCGAAGTACCCCTTGAACTCCGCGAGGTCGATGCCGTCGGCGTCGGCCCCGGCCGCGTGCGCGAGGTCGTACAGCTGGTGGTCCTCGCTCACGAGGTCGTGGCGCTCGACGAGCGCCAGCGCGAAGGCGGCGTTGACCGCCGTGATGTCGGGGTCGGCGGCGGGCGTGAGCTGGGTCCAGCCCGGCTGGCCGCCGGGCAGGTCCGAGACCGCGGCGGCGAGGCTCGCTTCCAGGAAGGCCACGAGCTTCTCGCCCGAGACCAGCGCCATCCAGACGTCGTCGGCGTAGATGTCTTTCATGTGGTTGGCGATCTGGTAGCAGTGGGTGAGCTTGCGCTGTTCGACGCTGTGGCCCGCTAGCGCGAGGTAGATGGCCTCCTTCGTCGACTGGGTGTGGGAGGGGTGGCCCCGCTCGTTGTGGTGCATGTGCGCGAACTCGTGTAGCGCGAGCTCGCGGGCCATCGCGCTCGTGGCCGCCTGCCGGGAGATGGTGAGTTCGTGACTGGCGGCGTCGTGGCTGACACGGGTTCGCTCGTCGGGGTCGGCCCGGACGCTGACCGTCACCGGTCGGTCGAGGTCGTACTCCGTCGAGAAGAGGTTCCGCGCGCCCAGAAACGGTTCGGCCGGCCCGCCCTGTACGTGTACGTCCATGTGTGTCGTTCACACGGGCCGGCGGCGTATGATTCTTGCGGGCTTGCTAGCTATTGCCTCTCACTGCTTGTCCACGGCGCGGAGACACCGGTGCTGCCCTCCCTACCGCTCGGGAGAGTACGTTCGACTCTGAATGACACGCTCACATGGAAACACTATCCTTTTGACCCTCCTGTTGATACGATTCTGTATAATGGGCCGACGCAAAAAGATCGTACAAGAATGTGAGACACTGATGAGCGACCCGGAGCACATCCGGAACATCGCCATCGCTGCTCACGTCGACCACGGCAAGACGACGCTGACCGACAACCTGCTCGCTGGGGCAGGCATGATCTCCGACGACACCGCGGGCCAGCAGCTCGCGATGGACACGGAGGAAGACGAGCAGGAACGTGGGATCACCATCGACGCGGCTAACGTCTCGATGACCCACGAGTACGAGAACAAGAACCACCTCATCAACCTCATCGACACGCCCGGCCACGTCGACTTCGGCGGGGACGTCACCCGCGCGATGCGCGCCGTCGACGGGGCCTTGGTGGTGGTCGACGCCGTCGAGGGCGCGATGCCCCAGACCGAGACGGTGCTCCGGCAGGCCCTGCGCGAGGGCGTCAAGCCGACCCTGTTCATCAACAAGGTCGACCGACTCATCTCCGAGCTGCAGGAGGGCCCCGAAGAGATGCAGAAGCGACTCCTCAACGTCATCGACGACGTCAACGAGCTCATCCGCGGGATGACCGAGGAGATGGACGACATCGAGGACTGGACGGTCTCCGTCGAGGGCGGCACCGTCGGCTTCGGCTCCGCGCTGTACAAGTGGGGCGTCTCGATGCCGTCGATGCAGCGCACCGGTATCGACTTCGGCGAGATTATGGAGCTCGAACGCGCCGACAAGCGCCAGGAGCTCCACGAGCGCTCCCCGCTGTCGGACGTCGTGCTGGACATGGTCTGTGAGCACTTCCCGAACCCCGTCGACGCTCAGCCGATGCGTGTCCCGCGCATCTGGCGTGGCGACGCCGAGTCCGAGCTCGCAGACGATATGCGGATGGTCAACGAGGACGGCGAAGTCGTCCTGATGGTCACCGACATCGGTGTCGACCCCCACGCCGGCGAGATCGCCGCCGGCCGTGTCTTCTCCGGCACGCTGGAGAAGGGTCAGGAGCTGTACGTTTCGGGCACTGCGGGCAAGAACCGCATCCAGAGCGTCGGTATCTACATGGGTGGCGAGCGCGAGGAAGTGGACCACGTCCCCGCCGGGAACATCGCCGCCGTCACCGGCCTCAAAGACGCCATCGCCGGCTCTACCGTCTCCTCGGTGGAGATGACGCCCTTCGAGTCCATCGAGCACATCTCGGAGCCGGTCATCACGAAGTCCGTCGAGGCACAGAACATGGACGACCTGCCGAACCTCATCAAGACGCTCCAGCAGGTCGCGAAAGAGGACCCGACCATCCAGATCGAGATCAACGAGGACACCGGCGAACATCTCATCTCCGGCCAGGGCGAGCTCCACCTGGAGGTCATCGGCCAGCGTATCGAGCGCAACCAGGGTATCCCGATCAACACCGGTGAGCCGATCGTCGTCTACCGCGAAGCGGTCCAGAGCCAGTCCCGCGAGGTCGAGGGACGCTCGCCGAACAACCACAACCGGTTCTACATCACCGTCGAACCGCTCGGCGACGACATCGTCGACGCCATCAAGCTGGGCGAGGCGTCCATGGACATGCCCGAGCTGGAACGGCGCGAAGCGCTGCAGGAGGCCGGCATGGACAAGGACGACTCCCAGAACATCGAGCACATCCACGGGACCAACATCCTGCTCGACGAGACGAAAGGTATCCAGCACCTCAACGAGACGATGGAGCTCGTCATCGAGGGGCTCGAGGAAGCGCTGGACGACGGCCCCCTCGCCGCGGAGCCGGTCCAGGGCTCGCTGCTTCGCCTCCACGACGCGCGTCTCCACGAGGACGCTATCCACCGCGGTCCGGCCCAGGTCATCCCCGCCGTTCGGGAGGCCGTCCACAACGCCCTCATCGACGGCGACATCAAGCTGCTGGAGCCGATCCAGCAGGTCCGCATCGACGTCCCCAACGAGCACATGGGCGCCGCCAGCGGCGAGATTCAGGGTCGCCGTGGCCGCGTCGACGATATGTACCAGGAAGGCGACCTGATGGTCGTCGAGGGCGTCGCGCCGGTCGACGAGATGATCGGCTTCTCCAGTGACATCCGCTCGGCCACCGAGGGCCGTGCCTCCTGGAACACCGAGAACGCCGGCTTCCAGGTCATGGCCGACAACCTCCAGCCGGAGAAGATCACGGAGATTCGAGAGCGCAAGGGCATGAAGACGGAACTGCCCGCCGCTATCGACTACTTCTGAACCTTTTTCCGCGTCGGGTTCGCGCCTGACGGCGCGAACCACTCCTTGAAAAACGTTCGCGAAAAAGGCCGGAATCTCGGCTTTCGGCCTCGATTCCGGGGAAACCGCGCCTTCGGCGCGGTATGCTTCTCTCTCTCTCAGCTCTCTGCTTTCCGCAGGCTTAGGCCGATGGGTGGCAAAGGCCCGCCTATGGTCAACCGACTCCACCAGCTCGTGGACCTCCTCGTCGCGGCGCTCATCGCTGGCACGTCGACAGTCATCTGGGGGTTCGTCGTCCCACCGGCAATCGCACTGTGGGTCGCCACGCTGTTTGCGGCGATATACTACTTCTCTCGGAACCCGTGGGGGTCGCCGAAGGGCGAGGCCTACAACGAGTGGATCGACGACCTCTACGACCGGTATCTGCCCTGAGCGGGACTTACAGCATATCCAGGCCGGTCAAAACTCCGAAGCTGAGTGCACAGCCGAGAAAGCCCGTCAGGGTCCAGGCCGACGTTAGCACGTACACGCCCATGACACTCGCCAGCAGGCCGGCCCCCGCGGGCAGCAGGACCTTGGTGGTGGTCCGCGTTACCGGCAGCGCCTCGCGGCGATCGGTGGCGATGAATTCGTCGTTCGCCTCGTCGCGCCGGAGGACCAGCCCGCTGCTGTTGGTCTCGCCCACCTCGGCCGGCTCGGCCGAACCCACCAGGTAGAGCTTCGCGCCGGCCGGTATCCACCGTTCGCTGTACCGGTACGTCGCCGAGAGCCGGCCGTTGTCCGGCACGTCCCCGTCAGTGTGGTGGCGGAGAAATCGAGCGATGTGAGCGGGCGTCTCCGCCCCCGCTTCCACCGTCTGCTGGACCTCGTTATCGCCGTTGAACCCATACATCGTGTTCTCGAGCCCGAACGTCGTGTCGTCGTCCGGTTCGACGTGCATCGTCCCGGTACCGTCGTCGACCTGGAACGGTTCTGTAACCGTCCAGCGCCCCACCCAGTCCCAGTCGTCACCGTCGCGTCGTTCGATGGTGTATCTCGTCGCCAGACACGGCTCGTCGGCTAGCAGCCGGCGGAGCGGCGGTTCGAGGGGCCTGCCGATGGCCGCCAGTTCGGTTCGCCCGGCCGCCGCCCCGCGGACCGATTCTGTTGCCGTATCTTCGAGCGACCGGTGGCCCTGCCACTGCCCGAACCCCTTGCGAATGAACGAGACCCCTATGGCGACACAGAAGCCAGCGATGAGTCCGCCCAGTAGCGACATCGCTCAGGACCCCCTCCGCTTGTCGGTCGGGACCACCGTTCGCGGGGTCGAGACCGCTGGGCTGTCGCCCCCCATACTAATCGTGTGGATGGGCGCATTCGGTTTAATTACCCGGTATTTGGAAGAAAATAGCGTTCGCTCACAGCAGCGACCGCACAGCGTCGACCACTCTGGTCCGCAGCGACGGCTCGTACCCGAAGAAGTTCGCTTTGCTCCGGGAGTAGAGGTAGCCGGCCACGGAGACCAGATTCAGGAACGGCAGCGCCGACAGCGTCGCCCAGAACGCCGGGCCGCCGTCCCAGTCGCTGTGGGTCCGGACGTACCAGGCGTCCCGATAGACGGCGTAGGGGAGCCCGACGAGGGTCAGGGCGGCCCACAGGAAGCCAAGCGGCGGACCCAGGGTGGGGCCGAGCGCCGGCAGCGCGGCCACCCACCCCGCAGTCAGCGCCGCCCCGCCGAGGACGCCGCCGTACCAGCGACGGCTCCCCCGCGGGGCCTCGTCGGGCGTGGCGAGCGCGGTGTGACCCTCGACCTCGACGAGTCGGACCTCGCGGCCGTACAGCTCCCGCAGTTCGATACCGGTCGCGTCGAGATACCAGACGAGGGGGACGTCGGTCGCCTCGTCGGGCCAGGAGAGATAGACGACCCGCTCGTCCATCCCGGTGTCGACGGTCAGTGCGAGCACCTCGTCGGTTGGTTTCGCGAGCGGGTACCCATCCGGGATGGCGCCGCGCTCGCGGCGGTCCGCGTCGACGACGAGCCCGCGGTCGGTCCCCGTCTCGACGGTCGGCCCCGTATCGAGGTCGGCGTCGAGGTCGAGGAAGCGCTCGGCAGCGTCGTCGGGCGTCCGGGCCGTCGCCCCGGACGGCTCGCGCTCCCGGGCGGCGTCGCCCCCGGTCGTCTCGCGCACCTCGGCGTCGACGGTCGACTCCTCCTCGCGCATCTACCAGTCGCTTCGGCACCGGTCGTCAAAACAGTCGGGGCCTACAGCCCACCGTTGAGCAGCAGGTAGAGCCCGATTGCACTCGCGGCGAGTCCGCCGGCCAGCTTCGCCGGTGCTTTCCACTTCGCCTCCGTCACCAGTTCTTCCTCGCTCTCCGCGGAGATGATGAACTCGTCGCTTCCCTCGTCTCGGCGGAGTACGAGCCCGCTGCTGTTGGTCTCGCTGGGCTCGACCGGCTCGGCCCCGCCCAGGACGTACAGCTGGTGGCCGACGGGTATCCACCGTTCAGTGTACCGCCGGCGGTCGGCAAAGAGGAAGCCGGTGACGCCCTCACGGTCCGGGACGCTCACCTCCGGGTTCCACTGGAGGAACTCGCGGACGCCCGGCGGCTCCTGTTCGCGGGCCCCGACCTCTATCTCGCGGACGTGGGCCTCGTCGAACTCGAAGCGGGTCTCGTCGTCGGGCTCGACGTGCAGGGTTCCGGTGCCGTCGTCGAGCTGGATGGGGCCGTACTTCGTCCCGCTGTCGATGGTCTCCCAGTCGCCGCCGTCGTCGTCGCTGTCGTACCGTTCGACCCGGTAGGTCGCGACCAGGCAGTCCCCGTCGCCGAAGGGGCGGTCGACCGGGAAATCGACCGGACGGCCGACCCCCGACACCTCGGTCCGGCCGGCCGCCGCCGAGCGGACCTTCTCCGTCGGGGTGTCCTGTATCAGTCGCATCCGCTGCCAGCTCCTGAACCCGTTGTAGACGAAGTAGAGACCGCCGCCGAACATCGCCAGGAAGAACAGGGTGCCGTCGCCGCCGTCGCTCTGGAGGAGTGCTCCAGCGAGGTCGAGTACGGCTGTGAGGGTCCCGTTCATTCTCGGGCACGCGCCGTGGTCGTTGTGTCGCTCTCCGCTCCCGGCCGGCCCACGTCACAGCCCTCCGAGCAGGAAGAACAGGCCGACCGCGCTCACCGCCACCCCGCCCGCCATCTTCGCCGGGGCCTTCCACTTCGCGTCGGAGACGAGCGCTTCTTCGCCTTTCTGGGAGACGATGAACTCCTCGGTGGTGTCGTCTTCCCGCAGGACGAGCCCGCTGCTGGTGGTCTCGTCCGGTTCGACCGGTTCGGCGCCCCCGAGCAGATACAGTTCCTCCTCGACGGGAATCCACTTCTCGGTATACCGGCGCTTGGACGAGAACAGGGTCCCCGTCACGCCGTCCCGGTCGGGGACGGCCACGTCGTCGCTTTGCTCCATGAACTCGACGATTTCTGACGGCTCCTCGTCGCTCGAGTCGACCGTCAGCTTCCGGCTGTGTGTGTCGTCGAATTTGAAATCGGTGTTGCCGTCGGGCTCGACCCGCATCGTCCCGGTGCCGTCGTCGACCTGGAAGTCGTCGTACCGCGTCTCGCTGTCGATGGTCTCCCAGTCTTCGGTGTCGCTCTGATTGTCGTGGCGCCACTCCTCGATTCTGTACGTCGCGACCAGACAGTCCGCCTCGCCGAAGGGCCGCTCGACGGGCTCGCTGATGACTCTCCCGGTCCCCTCCAGTTCGGTGCGGCCCGCCGCCGCCGAGCGGACCTTCTCTGTCGCGGTGTCCTGCATCAGCCGCTTCTGTTTCCAGGCGTCGAATCCGTTGTAGACGGAGTAGAGCCCGCCGACGAGCAGCGCCAGGGGGAACCAGCTGCCGTTGTTATTGTTGCTCTGGAGCACCAGCTGTGTGAGGTCGGCGAGCGCTGCGGTCGCGAGGCCCTCGAACATCGTCAGGCAAAGGCCTCCCCGACGTCGACGTCCTGCTTCTCGGCCTCGGTCGCTTCGAACAGCTCCCGCTCGGTGTAGCCGAACTGCCGGGCGAAGACCACGTAGGGGAACTGCTCGATTCGGGTGTTGTAGTTCGTGACCGCCTCGTTGTACACCTCACGCCGGTCGGCGATCTGGTTTTCCAGCTCGCTGATGCGCTCCTGGAACTGGAGCATATTCTCCTGTGAGCGAAGCTCGGGATAGTCTTCCGCACGTGCCCGGAACGACCCCATCGCCTGCCGGACCTGCGCGTCGGCCTCGGCCTGCTCTTTCGGGGTCGCGGCCCGCTCGGCCTGCTCGCGGGCCTCGGTCAGCTCGGTCAGCAGCTCCTCTTCGTGTTCCATCGCCTCTTTCGCCGCGTCGATGAGCTTGGTCAGCTCGTCCTGACGCTGTTTCAGCAACACGTCGATGTTCTGTTTGCTCTGGTCGGCCCGGTTGTCCAGGTTCACCAGCTGGTTGTACACGTTGACGGTGTAAGCCACCGCCACGACGAGCACGACCAGCACGACAAAGCCCGCGATAATACCCAGTACCATGGTAGCTACCTTCGGCGCTTCCTATTTGTAATATTTGGTGGTGTGGTAGTGGATTTAACTGCAGTCCGGGTCCCGTTCACTCCAGCCCGAGCACGTCCAGATACCGGTCGTGGGCGCGTTCGTCGGGCCCGACGGCGCCGTCGTAGCGGACCCGCCCGCCCTCGAAGACGGTCAGGCGGTCGACGATGTCCTCGAACCGGCGGACGTGGTGGGTGACGACCAGAACTGTCCGGTCGTCGGTACAGAAATTCGCCAGAAAGTCAAGCAGGCGGCGCTTCGAGGCGTCGTCGAGTTCGCTGAACGGTTCGTCGAGCAGGAGGTAGGCGGGCCGTTTCAGAAAGCCCAGCGCGAGGTCGAGTTTCTTCTGCCAGCCGCCCGAGAGGGTGCCGGCCAGTTGCCCGGCCACCCGGTCGAGCCCGAACACGGCGAGTAGCCGCTCGCGCCACGCGTCGTCGGGACAGCCCGACAGCCGGGCGAACACGTCGAGGTTCTCGGTGACGGTGAGTCCCGGGTAGAACGTCGGGGACTGGAAGCTACAGCCCAGTGGGACGTCGGGGACGGTGACGGTTCCGCTGGTCGGACGAGTCAGGCCAAGCAGGAGGTCGAGCAGCGTCGTCTTCCCGCTGCCGTTGGGGCCGACCAGACAGTGGACCTCGCCGGGGCGGAGTTCGAGGTCCACGTCGTCGAGGGCGACCACGTCCCCGTAGGACTTGCTGACACCGGCGAATCGAATCGGCTCACTCACGGTAGCCACCCCGGTCGTAGTAGACCACCGCGCCGGCCAGGAAGCACAGGCACAGCACGGTAAACCCGGTCAGGCCCAGCAGGTAGTCGGCGTAGATGCCGACGCCCTGTCCCTTCAGCGCGGCGCCCCGCTGGACGATCATCGAGTAGTGCAGGGGACTGGCCTTGGCGATCTCCCGGCGCAGCGGCGAGAAAAAGCCCGCCGGATACACCAGATTCGAGAAGGCCAGACTCCCGAACATGATGGTGACGTTCAGCATCCGACCGACGGTCCGGAACCGGGTCAGAAACATCACGCCGAGGCTGATCGCGGTGAGATAGACGAACGTGAGGAGCGTGACGCCGATGGCGGCCGGCGCGACCAGGTCGACCGAGAAGTCCAGATACCACGCGATGGCCTGGAAGGTGAGCACCGGCACGAGAAGCAGTGGTGTGAGGACGACGAACTTGCTGGCGAGCAGCTGCCACAGCGAGGACTCGACGCGGATGCGTCGGAACACCTGCTGCTCCTCGGCGACCACGTAGGGGACGTACGCGAAGGCAAACAGCATGGTCACGAGCATCGCCCCGACGCTGACCAGGAACTCCGAGAGGGTGCGGTCCTCGCCGACCGCGGTGCGCTCGACGCTCACGTCCGCGGGGAGGACCTGGCCGGCCTGATACCGGAGGATACTCGAGATAGCCAGCGATGGCTGCTCGTAGGGGACCATCTCCTCTTCGACGTACATCTCGACGGTCACGTCGGCGTCTTTCTCCAGCAGGTCGGGCGGGACGACGAACACCGCATAGACCTCTTCGCGGGTGAGCGCGCGCATGGCCCGGTCGCGCTCGTCGACCTCGTAACTGTGTGGCTCGGCGAAGAAGGTCGTCACGCCCCGCATCGCGGTCATGTCGTCCTCGGTGACGTTCTCGTTCGCGGGGACGAGCGCGACCGGGGTGTCCCGTGGGATGACCTGCTGGAACGCGACGGTGCCGGCCGCCACGATAGACGGGAGGACCACCAGGACGAGCACGACGGTGGCGACGTTGTGTCGGAGCCACCGCAGCTCCTTGTACAGCAGCGAGCGCAGCGACATCTACAGGGCCCCGTACAGATAGCGGACGGTCCGCTGGAACGCGCCCAGTGGTTGCCGGTAGCGCACCGTCACCGTCTCGCCCTCCCGGGTCACGTTCACCGAGTCCAGCGCCGCCGCGACGCTCTCGTTTCGGAGGGTCCGCTGGCCGATGACCCTCGCGCCCTCCGTCGCCTGCTGGACCGTCTGTGCGTTCGCGGTACTGGACGCCCCAAGCTGGAGCGCCACCCCGGCGTCGCCGCCCTCGATGTAGTACGTCCCCGAGGCGGTGTCGAGCTTCTCGTAGGCCTCGGTGTTGAGGAAGCCGCCGGTGTCGCCGGGCACCCACCGCTCCGGGGCCGTCGTTGCGAACCGGACCGTCCCGTTTTCCATGTTCTGGTACGCCCGTCGCAGCGACCCGTCGACGCTCTCGGCGTCACCCGCGCTCACGTCGATGGTGTCCCGAACCGCGGCCTGGGTGCCGACGACCAGTTCGCCCTCGCCCAGTACCCCGACGTACCGGTTCGAGGCGTTCGCGGGGGCGTGTATCGTCTGTCCGTTGTACGTCGTCGACCGGTACGAGCTGTTCGTGGTGTCCTGGATACCCTCGACGGCGGTGTCTGTGTCGGCGTTCGTATGCAGGACGAGCCCGACGTAGGCCGACTCGTTCTCGCTACGGTTGTCGCTGAAGACGACCACCTCGCGGGCCGGGCCGGGGTCGATACCGGTCTCGTTCTCGAAGGTCGCGGTGGCGTTGCCCGACCCCGAGAGCGGGGCGCCGCCGACCACCGCCGCGAGCTGTTTGCTGCGGTCGCCTGTGATGGTCAGGTCGAGCCGGACGACGGTGTCGGCGTCCGCCGGCACCTGGTTGATAGCGCCCGCCGACGCCGACTCGCCGGAAAGCAGGAGCGCCCCGGCGACGACGACGACGGCCCCGATACCCACCGCGAGGAGCAGCTTCCGCTTCGATATCCCGTCCCCTGGCACCATCTGTTCCTGCCCCACAATGTCGAGCCGATGGTAAATGTGTACTGATTGGGACGGTTACGGACTCGACAGCGCACCCAGCGGACGGGTGCCCGACGAGTGCCATCCGAAACGGCGGGATTCTTATAGCTACCCGCTTTGAGTGACCGGTAATGAGACCTACGAGCTTACAGGAGGTGAGCGGGCGATGAGCGACTCGACCGACGAGGTTCGGTCCTACACAGTGCGGCTCGAACTCGTCGACGAACCGGGCGCGCTGCTGGACGCGCTCGAGCCCATCGCCAGCAACGGCGGCAACCTCCTCTCTATCTTCCACGAGCGGGGGAACCTCACCCCGCGGGGCCACATCCCGGTCGAGGTCGACCTGGAGGCCACGCCCGAGCGCTTCGAGGGCATCGTCGAGGCGTTACGCGGGGCCGGCATCAACGTCATCCAGGCCGGCGCCGAGCGCTACAGCGAGGCCATGACGGTCGTGCTCACCGGCCATCTCATCAACACCGACCTCTCGGACACCCTCTCGCGTATCCAGGAGGCGACCAACGCGACGGTGACCGACCTCTCGCTGTCGGCGCCGGAGGGCACCGAGGACGCCTCCAGTGCCCGTATCCGGTTTGCGACCGAACAGGACGCCGCCCAGGGCGTCATCGACACCGTCCGCGAGGTCGCTGCGGACAAAGAGCTCCGCGTCATCGAGCCGCTCGGCCCCGGAGGTGACCTATGAGACTCGCCGTCCTCGGTGCCGGCGCCGTCGGCTCCTCGGTCGCCGAACTCGCGGCTGACTACGGCCACTCAGTCACCGCCTACGCCGACTCACAGAGCGCCGCCGTCGACCCAGACGGCATCGACGTCGAGAGGGCGTTCGAGCGCAAGGAAACCGACGGTATCGTCGGTGAGGACGACCCAGAAGCCGCGCTGGATGGCGCCTACGACGTGCTCGTCGAGGCGACGCCGACCACGCTCGGCGACGCCCAGCCCGGCTTCGGCCACGTCGAGGCCGCGCTACAGCGCGACCGCCACGTCGTCCTCGCCAACAAGGGTCCGGTCGCCGAGCGCTACGCCGACGTGCGCGAACTGGAGCGAGAGAGCGCCGGCACCGTGCTCTTCGAGGCCACCGTCGGCGGTGCGATGCCCGTGCTCTCCACTATCGACGACTTCGACGCCGAACACATCACTGCGGTGCGGGGCGTGCTCAACGGCACCGCGAACTTCATCCTCTCGCGCATGGGCGCGGAGGGGCTGGGGTACGAACACGTCCTCGCAGAAGCGCAGGACCTCGGCGTCGCCGAGGCAGACCCGACCTTCGACGTCGACGGCACCGACGCCGCGTTGAAAGGTGTGATCGTCGCGAACGTCCTCTCGGACGACGGCACCGAGTACACCCTCGCCGACGCCGACGTCGAGGGCATCCAGGATATCGAGGGCAGCGCCCTCGAACTGGCCGCCGAGGACGGCCGCACTGTTCGGTTGATCGCCGAGGTCGTGGGCGGCGAGGTCCGTGTCGGCCCGCGACTCGTCCCCGAGCACGCCCCCCTGGCCCCGACTGGCACCCGCAACATCGTCCAGCTCGAGACCGAACACGCCGGCCGGCTCAACATCTCCGGGCGGGGTGCCGGCGGCCCCGAGACCGCCAGTGCGGTGCTTGCCGACGTTGGTCGGCTGCCCGAACTGCAGTAGGCTCGCTGTAACCGCGGCGGTCCCTGTGTGGCCACCACACACGACACACTCTCTCAAATCGCCAGACAGCGGGGCTCTCCGCGGCGCGGACTTTCGAAATCGTTTTATGAACCACCGGCTAAAGACTCCGATACAGCGCCCCTGCGCGTGAGAAACAACATGAGCGACGAACAACACCAGAACCTGGCCATCATCGGCCACGTCGACCACGGTAAGAGCACGCTCGTCGGCCGACTCCTGTACGAGACAGGATCGGTCCCCGAGCACGTCATCGAACAGCACAAGGAAGAGGCCGAGGAGAAGGGCAAGGGCGGATTCGAGTTCGCCTACGTCATGGACAACCTCGCCGAAGAGCGAGAGCGCGGTGTCACCATCGACATCGCCCACCAGGAGTTCAGCACGGACACCTACGACTTCACCATCGTCGACTGTCCCGGCCACCGCGACTTCGTGAAGAACATGATCACGGGCGCGAGCCAGGCCGACAACGCCGTCCTCGTCGTCGCCGCCGACGACGGTGTCCAGCCCCAGACCCAGGAGCACGTCTTCCTGGCCCGCACCCTGGGCATCGGCGAACTCATCGTCGCCGTCAACAAGATGGACCTCGTCGACTACGCCGAGGGCGACTACAAGTCGACCGTCGAGGAAGTCAAGGAGCTGCTGAACCAGGTCCGCTTCAACACCGACGACGCCGAGTTCATCCCGATCTCCGCGTTCGAGGGCGACAACATCGCCGAAGAGTCCGACAACACGGGCTGGTACGACGGCGAAATCCTGCTGGAAGCACTGAACAACCTGCCGGCCCCGGAGCCGCCGACGGACGCGCCGCTCCGACTGCCGATCCAGGACGTATACACCATCTCCGGCATCGGGACGGTCCCTGTAGGCCGCGTCGAGACGGGTATCCTCAACACTGGCGACAACGTCAGCTTCCAGCCGTCTGACGTCGCCGGCGAGGTCAAGACCGTCGAGATGCACCACGAGGAAGTCCCCAAGGCCGAGCCCGGTGACAACGTCGGGTTCAACGTCCGTGGCGTCGGCAAGGACGACATCCGCCGCGGTGACGTCTGTGGCCCCGCCGACGACCCGCCGTCGGTCGCCGAGACGTTCCAGGCCCAGATCGTCGTGATGCAGCACCCCTCCGTCATCACCGAGGGGTACACGCCGGTCTTCCACGCTCACACCGCACAGGTCGCCTGTACGGTCGAGTCCCTGGACAAGAAGATCGACCCCTCCTCCGGCGAGGTCGCCGAGGAGAACCCGGACTTCATCCAGAACGGCGACGCCGCCGTCGTGACGGTCCGACCCCAGAAACCGCTCAGCATCGAGCCGTCCTCCGAGATTCCGGAGCTCGGTTCGTTCGCGATTCGGGACATGGGCCAGACCATCGCCGCTGGGAAAGTCCTCAGCGTCAACGAGCGATAACAGATGTCCCAGCAGGCACGCGTTCGGCTCGCGGGCACGAGTCCCGAGGACCTGGACAACATCTGCGCCGACGTGCGGGAGATCGCCGAGAAGACGGGGGTCGAACTGTCGGGCCCCGTCCCGCTCCCCACGAAGACGCTGGAAGTCCCCACGCGCAAGTCCCCCGACGGTGAGGGGACCGCGACGTGGGAACACTGGGAGATGCGCGTCCACAAGCGCCTCATCGATATCGATGCCGACGAACGGGCCCTGCGCCAGCTGATGCGCATCCAGGTGCCCAACGACGTCTCCATCGAGATCGTCCTCGAGGACTGAGCGAAGCGTCAGCTTCGCGACGGTCGAGGCGCGCCCGCAGGGTGTGCCTCAGAACTGAGCGGATTCGAAGAATCCGCGAATCCCGACCCGAATCGCTGGCCGGGACACACTCCACACTCCGTGTGCATCGCTATCGAAAATCGCCCTCACGCGCAGGGTTTTTACCACCCCGCGTTCGAGAGGCACGTGCGGGCTCGTAGATCAGTGGCAGATCGCTTCCTTCGCAAGGAAGAGGCCCCGGGTTCAAATCCCGGCGAGTCCATTTATATACCAAACCGATAGACAGCGGCGGCGCTTTTATATCTAATCTCGCTGGAGAGTTCATCATGATTCGTGTCGGGGGTAATCGCTGGCTTGCGATTCGTGGATTCAACCCCGGACGTAGGGGAGAAAATCAATCACACATTGAATACAGGCCCGTCCTCTCTGATGACAGCTAACCGCCCGAATTTGAGGGTTTGAATACGAGCCATCTATCAGAATCCAGACGATATTCTTGACTCATGCTGAATACAGGGCGCAAATCGGTCACTGATCAAAGACAGAAAATCCAGTACTCGTGAGTCAGCTACGAATATCTACTAAGCGTGATTGAATAGTCCTCTTGAATTACCACCTTCAATAGTTCGTAGCCCCCGAGGGCAGCGAGCGGAAGCCCCCACAGAAGACTGCCAGAAAGTGCTAAAAATACCCCCGTAAGCAGGGCGGTTAGTCCGATTATCGTGCCGACAATCCGGCCGTATGATTCGTGCTTTTTCCACATAAACGCAGACTAATTCCAAGGTTACTAATATCTTGCTTGTACGAATTGTATTATTGTTTGCCATTCCAGCTTATCATGTATCCGCAGTGCTGTATTGATTCTCTGTATTCAGCAGTCGATACGTGTCAAGTTTTGAGAGGCTAGCCCGATAGTCCTGGTCCAGCGCTCAAACTTGCTGATTGCTTCGAGTTACCTGCTTTCGATATTGGTTCGTACGAACTCCAGCAGTGCCGGTGGTCTCATCTTTCCTGGCTAGCTGCATAACCGCCAGACTGCAGAGGGATTAGTACGAATCTTTCATGCATCGTGGCGAAACCCCGGCGAGTCCACTATTCATGTCGCTCGCGAGTTCGCGAGCGACTGAATCGTAATCGTTCGAGGCGGGATTTGAGCCCTGGAAGTCGCAGCGCCGAACGGAGTGAGGCGACCGTCTTCCTCTGGTTCAAATCCCGGCGAGTCCACTCCTTCGCTCACTTACGTTCGCTCGGTCACGGACTCGCCGAACATCGCAAACCCTTCGGGTTTGCTCAATCCCGGCGAGTCCATATGCGGCTTTTTCGACTTCTCAGCTCCTCTGGTGGTATCTGAACGGACCCGTGATGGACTCATCTGGAGTTCGTCATGATTTGTGTCGGAAACAGTGCTAGCTCGATTCGCGTTCCGTGACTCGCAGACAGACACGGTAATCAAGCGGCTATTGTGTCGGAGTGACAGTGGGCAGCACAACCGTTTTATATGTAAGAATAGTAGTGGGAAACAGTGTTGGAAAAATGGGAGAGACTTCGTCCGAGGTGGACAATGGGGAAGAGCTTACACTCAGAGTGGACGATAGAGGACGGGTCACCCTCCCGAAAAAGGTTCGAGAGCGATTAGGAATCGAGTCCAACGACGAGATTCCGGCGACCCTCGTCGGTTCTGTGCTCGAGGTCAATCCCAAGCCGAGCTCGAAACTGGAAACGGCAACAGCGGGTCGAGACGAGTGGGAGAACACGACACCGACCGATGCCGGAGAGGCGTTGTTTGGACCGATGGATGAGTAGGACTCCCGACAATGAGTGAGTCGCTGCCGACTGAGGTAACAATCCTCACGGACGTGAACGTGCTCGCAATCGGGCTCACAGACGACCATCCGGCATACGACGATGTCTACCCGTGGATTCAGAACGCGCTGGATGGACCAAACGTGTTGCTCGTGTTCGATTACTATCCGTTCCGTGTGCAGTACCTCATGACGAACAAGTTCGGTGTCGATGCTGTCGACGCACGAAATGCGGTCCAGTCCCTCATTCGCAGTCCTGCACGGATAATCAGCGCGACTGAGGCGACGCTACTCGATGCCTACGAAATCAGTGCGGAGAAGGACCACGATGTCTACGACTCGTTCATCGTTGCACTTGCCCGAGAGTACGATGCCGATTATTTACTTACGACTGACGATGATTTCGACGACCTCTGTGATGGAGAAGACATAGCATACACTAACCCGATTCCGACTGAGAAACGCGAGAAACTAACGTTCATCGACGGATAGCACAGTTCGTGTGTGCGCTCAAAAACCACTCGACAGCGGTGGGATTAGTACGATTCTCTCACGCGGCGTGACTGAATTCCGGCGAGTCCATTCGACTCACTCCGTTCGTCTCGTTCCCTCGCCGACCCTCGCGAACCCTTCGGGTTCGCTCAGTCCCGGCGAGTCCATCCTCAACTTATCGCGGTTCTCAGACTGAGCGAAGGAGAGCGGGGTAGTTGACATCTTGAGCGACACGACGGGACCGGGAGGGACGTGGACGTACGACAGTACCGGCGGGTGCGTCGCCGTCGCGGTGGTGATGGACCGGAGTCTCGAGGCTGCGACTGGGGAGCGGTCGCACAGACGGTGACCGGCGTGATGCGGTGGCGCTTCGGGCTCGGAGTGGTGTGGCTCATTCGAACTCGGTCACGGGCCGGGGTCTCGTCCGCATGTCCAGTCGCCCCTCCAGATACCGACGCCCGGCGCCCGTAATCTCGTAGTGCAGCAATGCCCGCGACACTGGCGCCACGAGCTCGGCCTGTGTCAGTATCGCACACCGTTCGCGCACCCGGGCGACCGACGCCCGCAGCGACAGCCGGCGAGCGACCGACGCGGGCGTGGCCCACCCCTCGACCGCCAGCAGTTCCAGGATACGCTCGTCCAGTGGCGTCATCCACTCAGCGGGCTTGCGGGCCACGTCCCCCTCCGTCAGCTGTCGACGCCCTGACGCTCTGTCTCGCGCTCTGTGGTGTCTCCATCGTCGATATAGCGGGCTTGCTCGGCATCGTACTTACCTTCGAGGTAGGCCTCGCCCTCGTCCGTGAGGATGTAGACGCCGTTGGCCAGCGGCTGCAGGAGGTCGTTGTCGGCCAGTTTCGTCAGCCGTCTTGAGACCGACGACTTCGAGACGTGTATCTCCTCGCGCGCTGCCAGCTCTGTGGGGGAGCCACTCCCCTCCTCGCGGACGACTTCGAGAATCCTGTCGTCCCAGATTGTCATCCACGACCCGGACTGTCTCATCGGTCTCGGCTACGGAAGACGGTGTTGTGTGTACTGGTAATGTTCCGGCTAAAGCACACTATCTTAGATGCCGTATATCGTTGCATTTTTACAACAGTGGTGCGTTGGGGTAGGTGCGGGGCCATACCACACTGGTGGCGCCCCGGTGGGCCACGCGATGGGGTGTGGCGTGTAGCGGCACAACGGAGGGCTGTCAGGCGGGGCGCTCGAGACTGTACACTTTTCACGGCGTCCCGCCAACACGGGTCCATGACTGGCACGTGGGAGGTCCTTCTGCCGAAAGAAATCGACCCCTCGGGACCGGAGTCTATCGCGGACTTCGCCGACTGTACCGGGATGGACGAGTACGACAGCTACGAGGACGCGCTGGCCGACATCGGGCGTTACGACGCCGTCATCGTCCGGGTCGCGCCGCTGACCGCCGAGGTCATCGGGCGGGCGGAGAAGCTGAAGGTCATCGCCAAACACGGCGCCGGACTGGACAACGTCGACATGGCAGCGGCCGCCGAGCGGGACGTCGTCGTCTGCAACACGCCGGGGGCGAACGCCCAGTCCGTCGCCGAACACACCATCGCCTCGCTCTTTGGCCTGCGTCGGCAGCTCCACACGGCCGACAGACACGTCCGGTCGGGCGAGTGGGAGCGGGCGGCCTTCACCGGGCGTGAACTCAGCAAGGACACGCTCGGACTGTACGGCTTCGGGAATATCGCACAGAAGACGGCGGCGATGGCCACGGGCATGGGGATGCGCGTCGTGGCCTACGACCCGCGAAAGCCCGACGAGCACTTCCCGGAGGGGGTCCAGCGGGCCGACCGGTTCGAGGGGCTGTTCGAGCGCGCAGACGCGGTGAGCGTCCACGTCCCGCTGACCGACCACACCCACCACTCCATCTCGACGGCGGAGCTGTCGGCCCTGGGCGAGCACGGCGTCGTCGTCAACACCGCCCGCGGCGCGGTCATCGACGAGGACGCACTGGTCGAGGCGCTCGAAGCGGGGACCGTCGGTGGAGCGGCACTGGACACCTTCGAGTCTGAGCCGCCGGGTGCGGACCACCCGCTGTACGACCGCGACGACGTGTTGCTGACGCCCCACATCGGCGGGGTGACCACCCAGGCGCTGGCGCGGATGAGCCGGCAGGCTGCGGCGAACGTCCGGACCGTCTACGAGGGCGGGATACCCGACTCGACGCGGAACGCGGCCGAGCTGACCGAGGAGGGCGACGATGCGGAGTGAGAACGGGCTCCGGCGGGCGCTCGACGCCGGCGAGACGGTCTTCGGTGCGAGCGCGGAGACGTTCTCGCCGACGGTCATCGAGACGCTGGGCGCGGTCGGGCTGGACTACGTCTGGCTGGACTTCGAACACGGCGGCCCCAGTCCCTACGACAGCAGCGCTCTCGAAGAGCTGACGAGGGCCGCGGAGGCGGGCGATATCGAACTGCTCGTCCGGTTGCCCAAACCCGAGCCGGCGCTCGTCCGGAAGGTGCTCGACGCCGGGGTTCGGACCATCCTGTTGCCCCGCATCGAGACCGCCGCGGAGCTCCGGGCCGGCGTCAGGGCGGCCCACTTCGCCTACGACGGGGACGTGGGTGACCGCGGTGTCGGCGTCGGCCGCTCGGGCGAGTGGGCGGGCTACGTCGACAGCTACGTCGGGGGCGAGGACAGCGAGGTGCTGGTCGGGACGATGATAGAGAACCAGGCCGCCGTCGACAACATCGAGGCGATCCTCTCGGTGCCACAGCTGGGCTTTGCGTTCGTCGGTCCGGCGGACCTCTCGATGTCGCTCTCCGGCGGTGACCCGCTCGCGAAGAACACCGAGGCCGTCGAGGCGGCTATCGACCGTACCCTGGCGGCGTGTCTCGACGCCGACGTCCCTATCGGCCGCATCCGCAACGACGTGGCCGGCGCGCAGGCGGCTATCGACGAGGGCTACCGAATCGTCCGCATCGGCGGCGACACGGCGTCGATGCGCGAGGTGCTGGGCGCGCGGCTCGACGAGCTACGGGACTGAGTCGGTTCGGCGGTCGAGAAACCTGGCAGTCGGTGCTATCGGCGGTCCGATTCGGGGTTGTGCTTGCGGCGGTAGGTACCGACCATCTTCCAGAGGGTGTCGTCGAGTCGCTCACCGTTCGCTTCGTCCTGAAGCTGTCGGTACAGGTTTTCGGAGACTTCGATTCGAGGCATCACCTGTGTCTACTGGCGGGGCGTACATAAAATCTATCTGACACGGAATCGAGTAAATGCTTTTATACGGATTGTTGTAGATTGTTTCCGGATAGCGCCGACTCCGGAGTCGGCGCGTACCGGCGAATCGCTACAACAAACCGTATCAGTCGGGCGATTAGCGTCGCCCGCAGTGGCGCCTGTATCGGTGTCTCTGGCTGCCTGTCGTGGGCAGCCGGGTGTCGGCCCGACCACCGTCGAGCACGGTGTTCCCACTCGCTGTGACAGGCGCGCGGCGAACGGACCCACTCGTCGGTTCCCGTCAGTGGGCGTTGGGCCGCTCCCGCGAGGGGCGCTGGGGCGTGGCGCTCGACATATCGGCGATACACTCCCGACAGAACTGGTACCCCTGCTCGTTTCTGGTCCCGCAGTTGGCGCAGGTGACGATACCTGCTTGGTCGTCGCTGGTGGCCGGCTGCGTCGCCCCGGGGTCAGACTGTGTGGCGCCGCTCGCTGGTTCGCCCTGGCGGCGATACGCGTACAGCATCGTCAGGATGTGCACACCGACCAGCAGGGCGATGGCACCGTACAGCCATTCGCTCCCGAGCATACCTGATGGTACGGTGACGCGACACTTGAGGGTTGTGCATAGTTCACATAGATGGGTGCGCCTATAGCAGCCATTGAAAATCAATGCACACGAGACCGCACGGCTGCAGTGCGGTGGGTGTGTAAATCGTTTCAGTTGTTACTACAGTCCCGCGCTCCGGCCGGCAACCGGGAACTGGCGGGGCCAGCGAGCCGACACACGCTACTGGCCTCCGGCGGGGCGAGCGTTCAAGTACGGTGCCGGGACCACCCCCTCGCCATGGGCCAGCGCACGCTCGTGGTCGTCCCGCGGCCGGACGGCGGCTTCGACTGCCGGTACGCACACTGGGGGGTGACGGCCGACCCGGTCGCACAGTCCCGACGCCTCGGCCGTGACTGGTCGGCAGCGGCCGTCCTCGCCGAACTCGACGCCGGCTACGACCGCCTGATCGTCGCCGATGCGGCCCCGCGCTGGTACTGCGTCTGCTGGCTCGATCCGACGCTGTCCGACCCCGACGACGTCGTGCTGGCGCGAACGGACGACCCCGAGGGGCTGCGTGACCGCTGGACCGAGGCGAAGAGCCACGCCGTCGACGCGGTGACCGACGGCCTCCCAGCCGACGCCGCCCGGGCGGGCCTCCTGCTCGGACTGGCCCGCCGAGCCGACGCGCTCTACCGGCCAGACGACGCGTCCTTTTTACGCGACGACCGCTAACCGCCAGCCGTGACCGCCGACAGCGCCGTCGAGACGCTCTCGTACCCGGAGGCCGACACCGTCTGTGACCTCGTCGCCCGCGCCATCGACCGGGGCGCGATGGTGACCCTCTTTGGCCGGTGTACGGTCGAGTACGACGGCCGCGCGGCGAGTTCACTCGGGCCGGGTGACCGCCACGTAACGCTGAAACCTGACGGCGCAGCGCTGGTCCACACCGACGAGGGCCAGCAGCCGGTCAACTGGCAGCCGCCCGGCTGTGAACACGCCGTCACCGTCACCGACGGCGCCATCGAACTGCGCTCGGAACGGTCGAACCCCGACGAGACGCTCGAAATCACCTTCGAGACGGTGGCTCACGCCGCCGCCTTCGACGTCAGCGACCCGGAGGAGCTGGCCGTCACCGGGACCGAAGCCGACCTCAAGGAGCGCATCCTCGACGACCCGGCCCTCGTCGAGGCCGGCTTCACGCCGCTGGCGACCGAGCGGGCGACGCCCGCCGGCGCCGTCGATATCTACGGCGAGGACGAAGCGGGCCGAACCGTCGTCGTCGAGCTGAAACGGCGCCGCGTCGGCCCGGACGCGGTCGGCCAGCTCGACCGGTACGTCGACGCCTTAGAGCGGGACCTCCACGCGGGGACGGCGGTTCGGGGCATCCTGGTCGCTCCGTCGGTGACCGACCGGGCGCGACAGCTCCTCGCGAAGAAGGGCCTGAAGTTCGTCTCGCTCGAACCGACTCAGTAAACTTCGACCGCGTCGTCGGTCACTACGACCTGGTGGTCGGCGTAGCTGAAGGTCACGTGTGCCGCGCTGTCGGGCCCCTCGAGGAGTCTCTCGAGAGCTTCGGGGTCGACCGCCTCGCCGAGTGGCCCGAGCGCGCTCGGGTCCTCGTTCTCGAGGCTCGCGACCGCGTGGACTATCGCCGTCGTTAGTGAACTGCTACCCGTCCGCCGTCGGACGAGCGGGGGACCACCTGTTCGTGCAGCATAAAAGTTCATAAAACTTTTATTTTCATTTCATCATAAAAAGTCTGGCCCCTTATTCGTTAGCACGTTTCACTCGACTCGGTCGGCGAGGTCGGCCAGCGTGTTGAGCGCCTCCAGTGGCGTCATGGTCGCCACGTCGACCTCCCGCAGCAGCGTCTCGACGTCGGCGCCGTCGATATCCGCGGTGCGGTCGTCGGGCAGGGCCGCGTCGGCGGACGCCGGGTCGGGACCGGCGTTCTCGCGTCGGTCGGCGGCCTCGGCCGATGTGTCCCTGCTCCCCGCTGCCAGGCGCTCCCGGGCCGCCTCGACGACGGTCTCTGGCACGCCGGCCATCGACGCCACCTCGACGCCGTAGGAGGCGGCGGCCGGCCCGCCGGCCAGTTCGTGGTCGAAGACGACCCTGTCCTCGCGGCTGGTCTCGAAGTGCCGGTTGGCCACGCCCGCCAGGTCGTCGGCCGCCGCCGTGAGGTCGTGGTGGTGGGTCGCAAACAGCGTGTAGGCGCCCACCTCGTCGTGGAGGTACTCCGTGACCGCGCGGGCGATGGCCAGCCCGTCGGCCGTCGAGGTCCCCCGGCCGACCTCGTCGAGCAGCACCAGCGACTCACTGGTCGCCTCGGTCAGGATGGTGGCGAGCTCGGTCATCTCTATCATGAACGTGGAGCGGCCGCCGGCGATGTCGTCGCTGGCGCCGACGCGGGTGAACACCCGGTCGAGTATCGGCAGGGCGGCCGACGACGCCGGGACGAACGAGCCGGTCTGGGCGAGCACGCAACAGAGCGCGACCTGTCGCATGTAGGTGGACTTCCCGCTCATGTTCGGCCCGGTGAGGACGACGAAGCGGGGAGCCGTCGCGTCGCCGCCTTCTCGTGGGGTTCCGCCCAGTTCCGTGTTGTTCGGGACGAACGACGCCTCGGTGCGCTCGACGACGGGGTGGCGGCCGGCCTCGATGTCGATGCCGTCGGCGCCGACGGTCGGCCGGCAGTAGCCCCGCGTCGCGGCGACCTCGCCGAAGGCGACGAGGGCGTCCAGCCGGGCGAGCTTCTCGGCCAGTGCCTGGACGCGCTCGGCTTCCTCGGCGACGGCGTCCCGGACCCGACAGAACAGCTCGTACTCCAGGTCGTCGGCCGCCGCTTCGGCCCGGAGAATCTCCTCTTCCCGGCCCTTCAGTTCGGGGGTGTAGTAGCGCTCGCTGTTCTTGAGCGTCTGGCGGCGCTGGTAGTCCTCGGGGACCGAATCGAGGTTGGCGTTAGTCACCTCGATGTAGTAGCCATGGACCGCGGTGTGGCCGACCTTCAGCGAGTCGATGCCCGTCCGTTCGCGCTCGCTCGCTTCGAGCTCGTCTATCCACTGCTTGCCCGACCGCTCCGTCGAGCGCAGTTCGTCCAGTTCGTCGTCGTACCCCTCCCGGATGACGCCGCCCTCGGTGACCTGCTGGGGCGGGTCGGGCCGGATAGCGGCCTCGATCTCCGCCCGGGTGTCGGCCAGCGGGTCCAGCGTGGCGTGCAGGTCCGCCAGTAGCCGCGACTCCGCGTCGGCGAGCGAATCGCGGACGTCGGGCACTACCGATAGCGTCGCCGCCAGCGAGCGCAGGTCGCGGGCGTTGGCCCGGCCGCGCGAGACCCGCGAGATGAGCCGCTCGATGTCGTACACCTGCGAGAACAGCTCGTGGAGTCGCTCGCGGGTCCCGGGGCTCCGTTTCAGTTCACCGACGGCCTCGTGGCGCGCCTCGATGCGGTCCTCGTCCAGTAGCGGACGGCGTAGCCAGTCCGTGAGCTTGCGCCGGCCCAACGCAGACGCCGTCTCGTCGAGCGTGTCCACGAGTGTCAGATCGCCGTGGCCCCGGACCGAACGCCGGTCGAACAGCTCCAGGCTCTCGACGGCGACCGCGTCCAGCAGCATGTACTCGCGGGGGTCGTACCGCGTGAGGTGGTTCAGATAGGAAAGCGTCCCCTCCGGGTCGACGTCGGGGTCGACCGGCTCGCCGTCCGGGCCGACCGCGCCCGACTTTCCCCGCGTGTACTCGGCGTAGGAAAGCAGGGCGCCCGTGGCCCGCACCTCGCTCTCGCCCGCCAGCAGCCGCTCCGGCGGGCCGAAGTACCGCTCGATGCGGTCCTCGGCGTACTCGACGTCGAAGGCGTCGGCGTCGTACTCGGTGACCAGACACGACCCCCCGAACACCGTCGACTCGTCGACGTCGACGTCGGGGCCGACGATGGCTTCGGCGGGCCCGAACCGGCGTAGCTCGTCGGCGACAGCCGTCTCAGACCCCACGCTCGTGGCGTAACACGCCCCCGTCGAGATGTCGACGAGGGCGAGACCGTACTCCTCGCCGCGGGCGAGCGCCGCGACGTAGTTGCTGTCGGCCCCGTCTAACAGTTCGGCCTCCGTCAGCGTCCCCGGCGTCACGACCCGCGTGACGGCCCGCTCGACGACGCCGCTGACCTCGTCGGGGTCCTCGACCTGGTCGGCGATGGCGACCCGGTAGCCCGCGTCCAGCAGCGTCTCGATGTAGCTCTCGGCGTTGTCGATGGGGATGCCAGCCATCGCGTACTCGCCCGTGGAATCGGTGCGCTGGGTCAGGGTAATCTCACAGAGTCGGGCGACCCGCTCGGCGGCCTCGCAGAACGCCTCGTAGAAGTCCCCCACCTGAAAGAGGACCAGTGCCTCGTCGTACTGGTCGCACAGCTCGAAGTACTGGGCCATCATCGGCGTCAGCTCGTCGTCCAGCTCGGCCATCTTCGCCGGTGGCCCGAGCGCGGCGTCCATACCCGACCTGGCGGGGTCGCCGGCAAAATACCCCACGGTCGCTACCACGGCCCGTCCCCCGATTCGATGACGGTCACGACGTACGATGCGATGAACCCGAGCGCGTACCCCAGCAGGTGGACGTAGAGGTTCAGGACTCGCCCCCCGACGACGGGATTGACGGGAAACGTCGCCAGCGGGAGCGCCAGGAAGAGCCCCGTCGCGACGACGGCCAGCTCGAAGTGGCCCTCCCGGCTCGCGGCCGCCCGGAGGTCCGCGCGCCAGTCGCCCAGCTCGTCGGCCGCCGACAGCCCGTACAGCGTCAGGACGAACAGGAGTGCGGCCAGCAACCCGGCCAGCGTCGCCGTCAGTACGTGGCCCACCGCGACCGTCCGGCCCCGGAACGGGACGGTCACGCCGTTGGTCACCACCGCCCCCAGCGTCAACAGCGTTATCAGCGTCAGCCCGACGAAAAAGAGAAGCGGCGCGGTCGTCCGCCGGGGCCCGATGTCGAACTGCGTCTCGACGTGGGTCGCCAGCGCCAGCGGTAGATAGCCGTACAGCGCCAGCAACACACCGGAGAAGCCGGCGCTGCCGCCGGCGCGGACGATGGCCAGGTTCAGGTACGACAGCACGACCGGGCAGGCGACCAGTAGCGAGACGAACGCGACCCGGAACCGCCATCGCTCGCCGTTGACCGCACCCAGCAGGTACGCGACCGGCACCACGAGCGCGTACCCCACCAGATTCACCGCCAGATGTCCCGGCCCGATGTGGACGAACGACGAGGTCGCCGCCGTCCGAAGCGTCGGGGCCGCGTACTCGAACACCAGCGACTGGCGAACTGCCGCCGGCAGCGTCGCCACCACGAGCAACACGGCTGGAACCACACTCAACAGCAGGAGGTCCGCCACCGTCGCCGGCGTGCGAAGCGTCTCGAAGGCCCCGCCGTCGGCCGTCTCGTCGGCACCGTTCATCCGTACGGTATCGACGTTCGCCCGGCGGTATCACAGTTCCGGCAGCTATAGTGGCCTGCCAGTGCCACGACCAGCAAGCGGCACCCGTTACCAGCACGGAGGCCAGCGACGACAGCGCGTACGGGCTGGCGAGGCGTTTTGTCCGTCGGTCCCGTAGGGCGCTCATGACGACCGACCGCGTCCGCACAGTCGACACCCGCGAGCAGCTCGACGCCGTGCTGGCCGACCGCGAGCGCGTCCTGGTGATGGTCCGGACCGCCGGCTGTACCATCTGCAAATCCATGTCGCCGATTCTCGACGGCGTCGCCCACACCACTGACGCGACCGTCGTCGAGTTCAATCCGCGGGCGGACCTCGACGCCGTGGCCGACTTCGCCGTCCTAAGTGTCCCCACGTTCCTGCTGTTCGAAGCGGGCGAGCTGGTCGCCCGCCGGGCCGACGGGTTCGTGCCGACCGACGAGCTCGCAGCGTTCGCCACCGGCGCCTGAGCACGTCTCTCAGGGCTGGACAAGACTTTTGACCGCATTCTCTGTAGTTCCGACCGATGTCCCTCCAGATCGGCCCCGCCCTCCGCTCGGGTGGGGAGAGCCTGCTCAGTCGCACCGGCGCAGTACTGCTGGCCGCCTACATCGCCCTGATGGCCGCGCTCTTGCCCCTCAGCAACACGATGATAGTTCGCATCTACGAGCGGGTCGGGCTCGCCGAGGCGGCCGGAGTGATACCTCTGGTGCTGGACGTCCCGCTGTCGGTCGCCGTCGGTGGCTACCTGCTTGGCACACTCGTCGGTGCGTACCTCTCGCTCGTCGCCGTCCGGACGTTCGTCTCCGGCGACGGGCGGCAGTTCCCGTCCGGTGCGTTCACCCGGAACGTCCCGCTGGCTATCGCGAACCTCGTGGCGGGCGGGCTGGTGTACGGACTGCTCGTCGCGCTGGGGACGGCCGCGTTCGTCATCCCCGGCATCGTTGCCTACATCGCGTTCCTGTTCATGCTCCCCTACGTCGCCGTCGAAGACCGGAACTTCGTCGATGCCCTGCGGTCGAGCTACCGCCTGAGCAGCGGTAACTGGCTCGTGCTGGGCGTGCTCTTGCTCGTCGTCTTCGGTTTCGCCGGCGTGGTCGGCGCCGTCGTCGGGCTGGTCTCGGGGCTGCTCCTGCCGCCGGCGCTCGGACAGCTCTCGCTCGCGTTCGTCCAGTCGCCGGTCTCGCTGTTCTCGCTTGCCGTCGTCGCCGCGGCGTTCGAGCAGCTGCGCGAGGCAGACGACGACCACGGTGGAGCGACGCCGGCCACCGAGACGCCCTCGACGCCGGCCTAATCGTCGGTCAGTCGCACGGTGACGACCGGTACCGGCGACCGGCGGACGACCTTCTCGGCGACGCTGCCGATGAGATAGTGGTCCAGCCCGGTCCGGCCGTGGGTGCCCATCACGACCATGTCTATCCCCTCGTCGACGTAGTCGAGGATGGCCGTCTTCGGGACGCCCTCGACGACGTCGGTCTCGACGGGGACGGCGTCGGACAGCGCCGCCACCGTCGTCTCGACGGCGTGCTCGGCTCGCTCCCTTTCGGCCTCCTTCCAGGCCTCCGTCGAGAGGCCGCTGGTCGGGCTCTCGAAGCGGTTGCGCGTATCGACTACCGAGAGCACGTGGACGGTGGCGTCGAACCGTTCGGCGATAGCCTCGGCGTGAGTGGCGGCCTGTGCGATGCCCTCACTCCCGTCGGTCGGGAGCAGGATGTCGTCGTACATACGAGGAGACAGAGCGCGAACGGACTAGAAAGCTCCGGAGGCCATCAGGAACAGCGCCACGGCGATGACGGCAAAGAGGGCGCCGACGCCCTTCTTCAGCAGTTCCGTATCGACCGTCGCGGAGACGTAGGGCGCTATCTGGCCGCCGGTGACCGTCGCCGGGACCGTCCAGACGACCATGTTCCAGGGGGTCGACGCGAGGCTGATGTTGTGGGCGCCCGGGACGAACTGGCCGCCGAAGACGTGGACGAGCGACGCCAGTACTGCGGTGAGCGCGACGACGATGTGGTTGGTACCGATGGCGACCCGGACCGGCACCTCGGTCCGGAGCATCGAGATGATGCCGAGTTCGCCGACGCCGAAGCCGGCCAGCCCCTGGAAGACGCCGCCGATGCTGTAGTTCCCGAAGCGTTCGAGCCAGCCGCCACGAGAGTAGCTGTAGTCGTTGCCGTCGCGGTCGACGCGGGTGACCGTGCCGTCGTCGGCCGTCTCGACGCCCGCCGGACCGAGCTTGTCGTCGTCGTCGGGTAGCTCGCGGCCGCCGTCGGCCGACACTTCGGCGTCGTCGCCGGCCGCACCGGGCTCCTCGTGGCCCAGGTCGGCCTTGAACAGCAGGACGGAGGCGGCGATGAGCGCGAGACCCAGCAGCGCGTGGAAGATCGGTGCGGGGATAACGAAGGAAAGCAGCGCGCCCGCGATGACGAACGGAACCGCGCCCAGCACCAGGCTGAGCGCGAGCTTGCGGTCGACGAGCCCGTACTGGATGAACGCCAGCGCGGAGCTGGAGAGGCCGAAGGACTCGCTGATGAGGCCGATCTTGACGAGCGTCTGGGAGTCGAGCGTCTCGCCGGCCAGCAGTGGGAAGATGAAGATGAGGAAGGGAACGAACAGCGCCGAGCCGCTGATACCGACGGTGTTGACGATGGTCGCCCCGAGGAGGAAGAAGAAAAAGAGCCACCAGTACTCCAGCCAGTAACCGGTGCCGGAGCCGTTAGTCGGTGCCAGGAAGTACACAGACACGACGAACAGCAGCGGCGCGAGGAACACGAACACGTGCTGGTACTTCAGAAACGTCTTCTGGATACTGTCTGTCGATGACGACGTGGTCATGAAGGGGTGAATCCTGTGTTGGGAATTGCGGTATAAAATCGTTGTTCTATCTACCATCTATTGCGATGATTCGTGTAGAACCGACCGGACTCGCGATAATACGTGTGTCAGGGTACCCCTGGGTTACTTTTGTGGCCCGCGTGCGCGAGTATAAATCCCTAATGTTTATTGTTGCAGGTATGGTAGTGTGTATCGTAATGAGCTATCCCGAAGGGCCATCTACGGCGGAGCAGTCGTACGACGAGACAGAGGCGGTCGACCCGGCCCCGACGGACGGCGCGCTCGCGAGCGTACTGCGGTCGATACACACCCACTTCGACACGTGGAGTCGCCGCTACGTCGAGATGCGCGTCGACGCGCGAGACGGCCGTCGCGGGCAGTAAGAACCGCTTTTCACACGCCGTCGACCAGCCGTTCCAGTTGCTCGGGTGGCACCGCACCGCGTGCCGCGTAGCCGTCGTAGGCGAACGTCGGCACGCCGGTGACGCCCTGCTGCTGTGCGCGCTGGAACTGCTCGTGGACCGCCTCGCGGTGGGTCTCGTCGGCGAGGATCTCGTCGACGCGCTCGGGCGCTATCCCGACCGACTCGGCGACCTCGGCCAGCACGTCGGCGTCCCCGATGTCGCGCCCGTCCCGCCAGAGCGCGTCGAGGACGGCCTCGTCGAAGGCGAGCCACGTCTCGTAGTCTTCGCTTTCTTTGAGCGCGTAGGAGACGATCTGCGCGGGCAGGGAGTCGATATCGGTGGCGATGTCGAGGTCCATCTCCACGTCGTACTTCTCCTGAAGCCGACGCACCCCCTTCTTGGCCTCCTCGAAGTACTCGTCGTCTTTCCCGGTGTCGACGCTGTGGTCGATGGTGCCGTCCGCGCGCCGTTGCTGACTCCGGAGGTCGAAGGGGTGCCAGTCGATTTCGAGGGGGCCCTCGCGACCCGACTGGTACTGCTCCAGCGACGCCCGGCCGAGATAGCAGAACGGGCAGACGTAGTCCGAGTAGACCGTTATCCGCTCGCTCGCCTGTTGCTCACTCATACTCCCCGTACCCGCCCGACCGGCAAGAACGGGCGTCGGTCGTGTACGAGTCGCGCACAGCCACGCGGGCTCAGCTCACCCCGCGTCGCGCAGGTGGCCGGCGACGGCGTCGAGGTGGGCCAGCCCGACGACGGCGACGACGTCCCCGGCGAGTGCCCCGAGCCGGTCGGCCATATACCGCTCGCGGGCGGCCCGGCGGATGGCGGCCGCAGGTGGCGGCCTGAAGGCCTGCAGCATCGACTGGGCGGTGTCGACCCGGCGCCGTTCCTCGGCGGCCTGGTGTGCCGGGTCGTCGGCTCGGCCGGTGTCGTACGTCGTCGGTGGGTCGACGGCGACCTGGACCGCCGTCAGCGCCGCGACGGAGGCCGTCGCCCGCCGGGTGACGGCCCGGGACGTGACCGACCGGAGCGACGCGGCCGCCCGGCGGACGGTCGCTGGGGCGGCCCCTTCGGCGTACAGTTCGGCCGCGAGGTAGCGCAGAAAGCCGACCGAGGGGCCGTCGATGCCGACGACGCGGTCGGTGCCTGCGGCCTGGACGGCGGCGCTCATCTCCCCGCCCAGCGCCGGCGGCGTGCGCTCGTCGGCGGCGTGGTGGGCCGCCAGCGGGACGGCCAGTGGCGGCAGTTCGAGCGCGAGCGCATCGGGGTCGACCGCCTCGACGACGGTCCGTACGCGGTAGACGCTCGCGGGGTGGTCGTGGAGGACGCCGACGAGTACGACCCCGCCGACGCGCGCGATGGTGGCCTCGTCGAGCCGCGGGTCGGTCGCCGCCTGCTCGGGCACCGGGACGGGAGTGATATCCGACACAGGGTGGATGGGACGCATTACCCTTTCGGATAGGTTCGCTTACCTGACACTACGTGCCCGGGGTCGGACGCCAGCGCGGGGTACGGCCGCCCTACGGAACTGTTGGTTACCGTATACGTTTACGTCTGAGACGAAAAGCGCGTGTATGGCGACTGACCGCGTCATCGAACTGCTGCGGAAGGCGTACAGCGACGAGATAGAGACCGTGATGAACTACCAGACGAACGCCATCGTCCTCGACGGCGTCCGCGCCGAGGAGATAAAGGAGAGTCTCCAGACCGACATCCAGGAAGAACTGGGCCACGCGGAGATGCTCGGCCAGCGTCTGAAACAGCTCGACGCCCAGCCGCCGGGGTCGGCGGAGTTCGTCGCCCGTCAGGACTCGCTGCAGCCGCCCGAGGACTCGACGGACGTCATCGCCGTCATCGAGGGCGTCCTCGACGCCGAGGAAGACGCCATCGCGACCTATCGGGACCTCATCGACGCCGCCGAGGACAACGACGACCCCGTCACCGAGGACATCGCGGTGACCATCCTCGCCGACGAGGAGGCCCACCGGACCGAGTTCCGGGGGTTCCGCACGGAGTACCGCAGCGAGTGAGGCCGCCGCGGTGTGGCCGCCCGAACGGGGCGTCGGTAAGCCCAGCCCGCCCTCGGTTGGGCGGGTATAACAAACTCGCAGTCGGCCGAGGTACGGCTGCGATGGCACACACGCAACTCACCGAGGAAGACGAGGGGAAGAACGTAGTCAACCACGACGGCGACCAGATCGGGGTCATCTCGGGCTTCCGCGGCGGGCAGGCCTACGTCGACCCGGACGCGGGCATGACAGACAAGATAATGTCCTCGCTGGGCTGGGCCGACGTCGACGAGGACGACTACGCGCTCGACGAGGACCACGTCGAACACGTAACGGACGACGAAGTTCGGCTCACGTCGGACCTGTAGCCCGCACCCCGCTTTTTTCAGCTGGTCCACCGGCACCGTTACTCGTTCTGGCCCCGTACTGACGGTATGCAACTGCCTTTCGTACCACGTGGCCGACCCGCCCCGCGAGCGGGCCCGGGTGACGAATGAGTCGGGGGACGGAGGCGTCGGGGTCGCTCGAACCCAGCGACGGCGGGTCGATGTGGCGACTGTACGCCGCCTACGGTCGCGAGAACACCGGCCACGCCGTCCTCGGAACGGCGATGGCGCTTCTCGCCCGCGGGACCGGACTGCTTCCGGCCCTCCTGCTGGGGCTGGCTATCGACGCCGTCTTGCTCGGGACGCGTCCGTTCTCGCTTCCGCTGGTGCCCGAGTCGTGGATTCCCGCGACGGCGACCGGCCAGCTCTGGTTCACCGTCGGTATTCTGCTCGGTGCGACGCTGGTGGGCGCGCTCGCCTCGTATCTGGGCAGCTACGGCTGGAACCGCTTCGCCCAGACCATCCAGCACGACCTGCGCACGGACGCCTACGAACACCTCCAGGCACAGGACCGGGCCTTCTTCGACGGCTCTCGGACCGGTGAGCTGCTCGCCGTGCTGAACAACGACGTGAACCAGCTCGAGTCCTTTCTCACCGACGGCGTCAACTCCGGGCTGCGCATCCTCGCGCTGGTCGTCGGTGTCGGCCTCGTGATGCTCGCGCTGAACCCCTGGCTCGCGCTCGTCTCGCTGACCGCGGTCCCCGTGCTCGTCGTCTTCACCGCGGTCTTCGTCCGGCGTATCCAGCCCAAATACGCCGCGATGCGAGCGAGCGTCGGCGACCTGAACGCCCGACTCGAGAACAACGTCGGCGGCATCGAGGTCATCAAGACCGAAGGCGCCGAGTCCTACGAGACAGACCGGGTCCGGGAGGCCTCCCGGGCGTACTACGACACCAACTGGGACGCTATCCGCACCCGCATCACCTTCTTTCCCGGGCTCTCGCTCGTCTCGGGGCTGAGCTTCGCCGCCACCTTCGCCGTCGGCGCGTTCTGGGTGGTAAACGGCCCGCCGACGCCCTTCTCGGGGACCGTCTCCGCGGGCGCGTTCGTCACGTTCATGCTGTACACCCAGCAGTTCATCTGGCCGCTGGCGCAGTTCGGCCAGATTGTCAACAACTACCAGCGCGCCCGCGCCTCCAGCGACCGGGTCTACGCCGTCCTGGAGGCCGAACCCGGCGTCCGGGAGGCCGACGACCCCGTCGCGCTCCCGACGGCCGCGGGACGGGTCACCTACGACGACGTTAGCTTCAGCTACGACCCGGACGACGACCGCCCGCCGGTGCTCCGGGGGGTCTCCTTCGACGTGTCGGCCGGCGACACCGTCGGTATCGTCGGCCCGACCGGCAGCGGCAAGTCGACGCTGGTGAAGCTGCTGGTCCGCCTGTACGACCCCCAGGGCGGCGCGGTGCGTGTCGACGGCCACGACGTGCGGGACCTGGGGATTGCGGACCTGCGCCGGGCCGTCGGCTACGTCGCCCAGGAGCCGTTCCTCTTCTACGGTACCGTCCGTGAGAACATCGCCTACGGCACCTTCGACGCCAGCGACGAGGCAATCGAGGCCGCCGCCCGCCGCGCGGCGGCCCACGAGTTTATCGAGAACCTCCCCGAGGGGTACGACACCACGGTCGGCGAGCGCGGCGTCAAGCTCTCGGGCGGCCAGCGCCAGCGGGTCGCGCTCGCCCGGACATTCCTCAAGCAGCCCGACATTCTCGTCCTCGACGAGGCGACCAGCCACGTCGACACGGAGACCGAGGCCATCATCCAGCGCAGCCTGCGGGACCTGGCGACCGACCGGACGACCATCGCTATCGCCCACCGCCTCTCCACCGTCAAGGACGCCGACACCATCCTCGTGCTCGAGGGCGGCCGGGTCGTCGAGCAGGGGGCCCACCGGGAGCTGCTGGCCGAGAACGGCCTCTACGCCAACCTCTGGCGGGTTCAGGCCGGCGATTTCGAGGACCTACCCGACAGCTTCTTCGAGGCGGCTATCGCCCGCCGGGCGGCCATCGAGGGCGGCGGCGAGTCAGACTAGGTTTGGAGATGGAGACGAGTATTATGTACAAACGCGTATAGTCCCAAGATAGCTACCACTCCGGGAATGAGCAGAGCCGTATTCAAGCCATGATAGACCGATGGCAGATAACTGTAACTCTGAAACAGGTGCTCGGCAAAGAGATACAGTAGTCCGATTAGACCTAAGCCCGCTAATTTTGCGAGCCCAAACGGCAACGGTCTGGGGTGCTCGCCGAAAAGGTTCACTACATATGGGTTCTTTTCAGGTAGCTCTTCGTTAGGCCAGACCGTTGTGGCCCAGTCTAACATCCATCCAGCTGTTGCGAACCCCCACACCCAGATTTCCAAACTACTCATTCGCGTCGGTAACCTATCTCCTCGTTGACGGCCGCAGATATACATATTCTGCAGTCGAGTCAATCCACTTTGGTCTGATAGTGGGAGGCGGTTGCCGGCCAGAAAGCCCCGGCTGGTTAGACTCGGGGGTGGTTCGAGAGAGCGGCGCTCTCTCGGACGACAGTGCTTGCGTCGTCCGCCTTCGTCTAACCAGCCGCCCCTTTCATTCCCACCAGAAGCCGGTTGTTCAATCAGTGCGGGTGGACCTGAAAGGGGCCGCGTTCTCGGCTCGCGCGGTTCGCTGCGCTCCGTGGGTGCTTGCGTCGCCGGGCTTCGCCGAGAACGCGGGGGCTCTCTGACTGTTCTCTCTCCGGTCATTCTATTGAGATACTGTTGCTAGATCTCAGCGTAGCGACTTGCTATGCTCTGTCACTTAGGATCGTCTCGACGCGCTCGGTCACCGTGGCCGCGCCGTCGGAAAGCACCAGCAGCCGGCCCTCGACGCCGACCGCGCCGGGGTCGACGACGGCGACCGGCGAGTCCTCGACGCCCTCTAGCGCCATCTCGACCCGCGCTTCGGGCGTCGCGTCCGCGTCGCGCTGGCCGTTGGCCACCCATGCGACGGCGCCGTCGAGCCCGTCGAGGGCGGCCTCGCGGTCCTCGGGCAGCCGGCAGGTAACCGCGAACCGTCGCGACGGGTCGCGTTCTCGCACCGCCAGCAGGCTGCGGGCCAGTTCCGGCTCGGCCCCGAAGCGGACGCCGTGGTTCGGCCGCGGCCCCGCCATCGTCAGCGTGATGCGCCCGTCGACCGCGGCGACCTCGTCGGGGCGTTCGGCATGGGGCGTCGCGGCCGCGACAGCCATCCCCGACTCGGGAACCAGCGGGGCCAGTTTGGTCTCGGTCAGCGCCGCGACCACGCTCTCGACGGCCTCGCTCGTCGCCTCGCGGGCGGCCGTGTCGCGCAGTTCGACCGTGTGGTGGACCGCGCCGGGGCCCTCGCCCACGTCGAGGTTGTATCGGACGGCACGCGAGAGGAGGTCGATGCCGCTCGCGACCGCGTCGGCGAGGTCGTCCCCGTGGGCCAGTCGCGTCGCGATGGCCGCCGAAAGCGTACAGCCCGAGCCGTGGGTGGCCCCGGTGTCGACGCGGTCGTGGTGGTAGGTCCGGACTGCGTCGCCGGTCACCAGCACGTCCACGATATCGTCGCCGGGGACGTGCCCGCCCTTGACCAGGGCGGCGTCGGCGCCCAGCTCGACGAGCTCCTGTCCGGCCGCCGCCGCGTCCTCGGGGTCGTCGATGGCCCGGCCAGTCAGTACTTCGGCCTCGTCGGCGTTGGGCGTGACGAGCGCCGCCTCGGCGACGAGGGCATCGTAAGCGTCCTCGGCCTCGGCGGCGAGCAGGCGGTCGCCCGAGGTCGCGACCATCACCGGGTCGACGACGAGGTTCGGGAGGTCGGGCGCCCGCTCGGCGACGAGGTCGACGACCTCGCCCGTCGCGAGCATTCCCGTCTTCACCGCGGCTACGTCGAAATCCTCGCGGACGGCGCGTATCTGGGCCGCGATGTCGTCGGTGGGCAAGAGGTGACTCCCCTGGACACCTGTCGTGTTCTGTGCGGTGACGCTCGTGATGGCGCTGGTGCCGAAGGCGCCACCGGCCTCGATGGTCTTCAGGTCGGCCTGGATACCGGCGCCGCCGCCCGAGTCGCTCCCCGCGATGGTGAGCACGACCGGCGGCCGTACCGGTGACTCCCGTCGTTGCATAGTCGGGGGGTCGACCGGCGCCCTCAAAGGGGTGCCGACTGTGCCCTCGGGCTCCGCTTCTGCTGGGTGCCGGGCGAAGTGTTCCGGTAGCCGGCCATGACTGGGCGCGGCGCCTCCGGAAAGCCGTACGTACCTTCGCCCGAAACGGATACTACCGGGGACAAACCGGCAATATGCGTACCATCCTAGTATGCTAATAATACTTCATACGACGCCCGGGAAAGGCTTATACGGTAGAACTGCCCATCCTTCACCTGCACAATGGCATCGGCCCCCAGTAACACGCAGAACGCGGACGAGCAGTACGGCGCTTTCACGACCGGCGACGGCGACGTCGTCGTCTACGACACGGACAACCCCGAGGCGTGGCTCCAGTCGGACTACGCCGTCGAAGTAGGCCCCACCTCCGAGCGGACAAGCGCCTAGTTCTCCACTCTCGTACGGATTGCTGTAGCTGTTTACCGGTGATCGGCCAACCCCCAGGTCGGCGATACCGGTAAGAGACTACGGCAATCCGTATCACCGATCTGAGTACCGCCGACCGCGTGCCCGCAGGTCGCGGTCGTGTACGCGATTTCGACCCTTACTCGAGCTTGCCGAGGTACTCCTCGAAGGTCCCCCAGAAGGGGTCCACGCCGGGGTGGTCGGTCGGCTCGCCGTCGACGACTAACCCGGAGCCCTCGGTCACGACGCCGGCGTCGGCCGCCGGAATTCCCTCCGATTCGAGCGCCGCGAGTACGTCGTCCACGCCGTCGGGGTCGACCGCCGCGAGCAGGGTCCCCTCGCTGATTGATATCCACGGGTCGATGCCGAAGAAGTCACAGGCTTCCCGAACCCCGGGCTGGACCGGGACGCGGTCGGCCTCCAGTTCGACGCCGACGCCGGCCGCCCGGGCTATCTCGTAGAGCCCGCCGTAGATGCCACACTCGGTCGCGTCGTGCATCGCCGTCACCGGCCCCGCCGCGGCCGCCGTCAGGGCGTCCCTGACGGGGCTCATATCGTAGAAGCGGTCGGTCGCGTCCTCGACAGTCGCGGCGTCGAGCTCCTCCGCCATGAGCGACTCGAACTGGATGGAAAGCAGCCCCGTCGCCTCGATAGCCGGCCCTTTCGTGACGACGATGCGGTCGCCGACTGCTGCGCCGTCGGGCCGGACGAGTTCGTCGAACTCACCGACCGAGACGGCCGTCGCGCCGCCGACCATCGGGTAGTTACAACCGGCGTACCGGCCGGTGTGGCCGGTGACGACGGAGACGCCCAGCTTGCGGGCCTCTTCGTCGAAGGTCTCCCACACCGTTGCGAACTCCTCGTTTGTCATCTCGGGCGGGAGGTTGAAGTCGATTGAGAGGTGCGTCGGCGGGAGTCCCGACACCGCAACGTCGCTCATCAGGATGTGGAAGGCGAACCAGGCGGCCCGCTCGAAGCCGAGCGACGGCATCACGAAGACGGGGTCGCTGGCCATCGCGGTGGCTTTCCCGCCGATGTCCACGACGCCGAAGTCGACGCCGTGCTGTGGACCGAGCGTCACGTCGTCGCGCTCTGCGCCCAGGTTCGGGTAGATGTACTCGTCGAAGAACTCGCGGTCGACCTTGCCGAGTTCGGGCATACCCGGTGGTATTCGGGGCCGGTACAAAGCCGTGACTGTGGTGCCTTCTCACTCCGGGCGTACACTTTTGGCCGCTATCCCCGAACTGTCAACACATGAACAGGGAGCTCAGCGCCGTCGTCGGCGGCTTCGTCGGGACAGCGGCGATGTCGGTCATCCTGACGATACTCGAGGTGGAGGTCCGCTACGGGCTCGGCGTCTTCGACGCCATCGCCCGGTTCGTCCGCGTCCCCGGCGACCCGGTGCTGGGCTTTGCCATCTACGTCATGGTCGGCACCTTCGGCTGGCCGTTGCTCTTCTTGAGCCTCGAACGGTACGTCCCCCTCGCGCTGGACCCCGCCGCCGCCGGCACGCTGCTCGGTGCCGTCCTCTGGCTCGGCTTCGCCGTCATCGGCCGCGGCGACCTCGGCGGCGCCCCGTTGGTGGTCTATCTCGCGGCCACGCTCGCGGCACATCTGGTCTACGGGTTCTCGATGGGCGCCGTCTACGCCGCGCTCGCCGCCGGCGCGAGGCCCACCGACGACGCCGTCGATAACGTCTCCTGACCGGCCAGTGGTGCTCGCCACACCGAAAATTTAGGCAATCTAACACTTTTTCCGTCTCGACGCGCTAGCGTGCCCGGAGGACCGATAGCGTGCCACACCACGACTTCCCGGACCGAGAGGACGAGGAGGAGCGCGCACCGGCTCCCGAACGCATCATCGACCGGATAATCCACGGCCGTCTCGCGCGGTGAGGCCCCCGGCCGTCCCGTTTTTTCCTGCGTTCACCGCCGCCGCGCCAGCAGCGCTGTCAGGACCGCCAGCACGGCCAGCGACGCGGTAAAGCCCGGGCCGCTCCCACCGCTACTCCCCGGCGTCGGGGTCCCGGTCGGCGCGACGACGGTGACTGCCACCGGGTCGGCGGCCCCCGCACCGAGCCGGACCGTCCCGGCCGTCGGCAGTTCGACAGTGGCCGACAGCTCGGTGCTCGCGCCCGGTGCCAGCGTCACTCCGCGCCGCGTGACCGTCTCGCCGTCCCGCGTGAACGCGACGGACCCGTTCGCGGGGACTGCCGCGTCGTTGCGCACCGTCGCCGTGACGACGGCACTGTCGCCCGCTCGGACCCGCTCGCTGTCCACGGCGACGCCGCTGACGGTCGGCTGGGCGGGCTTCTCGACCACGACTGTGACTGTCTCCTCGCCCGCGCCGACGGTGTACTCGCCGGCCCGCTCGAAGGTGTGAGAGAGCGGGACCGTTCGCTCGCTCTCGGCGCCTATCTGACCCGACGCGGACGTGACGACGCGGCCGTCGACGGTCAGGGTGGCGTTGTACGCGCCCGCCTCGCCGCCGGTGTTGCTGACGACGGTGTCGACGGTCAGTTCCTCACCGGTCGCCAGCCGGACCGGCGTCGCCGAGACGGTGTCGTTCCGGTACGGGCCGTCCGCTCGGTAGCCGTCGGTGGCGTTGGGCAGCGCGTAACTCACCTGGGCCGGCAACACCCCGAACAGGCGACTGTGGGTCCGCTGGTTCCACATCGACAGCGGCTCGCTGGTCGCCGTTATCTCGGCGGCCCGCGTCCGGGCGTCGGCCCCGCCGGTCGCCCCGACGGCGTCGAGAAACTCTGTCTGTGTCACCGGCGCGTCCCCGCCGTTTATCTCGCGGACCACGCGTTCGAGCGTCCCGGACTGGTCCGTCGCCGCCCGGAGCGTCAGGTCCAGACGTCCCGCCGCCAGCGCGCCCTTGACGTAGTTGGCGTTGGCCGTCCACGTCGACGGGTCGGAGAGCACGACGTCGTCGTAGGTCGACCGCTCGCCCAGTGCCAGTTCCCGCCGGAACGCGTCGAAGTCGATACGCTCCTGTTCGAGCGTCAGGGCGGCGGCGTAGTACTGGGCCGTCGCCTCGGTGAGCCACTTCGTCTCGCTCGTGGTCTCGAAGGCCTGTCGCGTGTGGACGTACTCGTGGAGCCAGACGTTGTCCGGCTCGTCCAGTCGCTCGAAGTCACGGGCCCAGAACTCCGCGTCGCCGGTGGCCAGCCCGCGAACGCCCCACTCGACCCGGTCGGTCGGCGCCGCGAAGACGACCACGTCCGCGTCGCGGTCACCGATTCGCAGCGACCGCGAGGCGTTGGTCAGCGAGTCGAGAATCGCGTCGGGCGACTCGCTCATCTCGGCCGCTTCGGGGACCACCAGCCGGAACGTCTGTCCGTTCTGGCTCCGCTCCGTGGTCGTGACCTCGCCGAGATACACCATCCTGTCGCCGACCGCGCCCGGGCCGGCCGTCCGTGCCCGTCGCTCGAACCCCGGTTCGGACCCGGTGTAACTGTATCTGATATTCGTGCGGAACTGCCTGAACAGCGCCCACTCGCCGGCGTCGGCGAAGAGATACCGGCCGTCGGCTGCCTCCGGGCCGGTCCTGGTGGTCGTCTCGTTGGGGTTGTACCGAACTGTGATACTCGGGGCCGACGTCGACTCGTCCCACTCGTACGTACTCGCGTTGACGCGGTCGAACCCGTCCGTCCCGGTGACCGTTCCGTCGTCGACGAGGGCGGTCTCCAGCGACCGCACCCGGTCGGGGAGCTCGTAGGTGAGCGTCACCCGTACCGACCCCGGCCGGTCGGGGGTCAGCGCGTAGCGGTTGGTCCGGACGATGTCGTCGTCGGTCTGTGTCAGGTTGGCGGTCTCGCTCGCCACAGCGGCTGCACCGTCAGCGTGTCCGGCCGTCTCGGTCGGTTCGGCCGGGCCGCTCGCGACGGCGGGGCCGGCCATCGACACGACGAGAAGCAGTGTGAACGCTACAGCGACCCAGCCGCGGTCCAACCTGGCCATTACACACCGGTTACGACTCGCCAGTGATATAGTTGGTCGCCGTGCTGTTTGCTCTCACGGGCCGCTCGCAGCCGCCGACCGGCCTCAGGCGGTCTCCAGCTGTGCCTCGATGTCGTCGAAGACGTCGCTCACGCGCTCGCTGATGTCGTCGCGAATCGCCCGCACTGCATCCATGTCCTGCCCGTCGGGGTCGGTCAGCGCCCAGTCGCGGACCTCGACGTCGGCGTCGAGTGCCAGCGTCGAACAGCCCATCGTCACCACGAGGTCACAGGCTTCGAGTTCCGCGGTCGAGACTTCTCGCGGGGTCCGCTCGGCGAGGTCGATATCGAGTTCTCGCATGATTTCGACGACCTCGTCGTGGACGTGGTCGGCGGGGTCGGTGCCGCCGGTGACGATTTCGACGTGGTCCGCGAGGTCCCGCTCGGCCACCTCGCGCTCGGCGAAGGCGGTCGACATCTGGGAGCGGCCCGCATTTTGTACACAGACGAAGGCGACGCGGAACTGGTCTGTCATCGGTGACTCTACGTCGAACTCCTACGGCACCGCAAATGGTGTTTTCGGTGCGCTCGCGTCTCTATACCGCTATGTACTGCTATGATTGGGTTCTGGAGTCTGTGCGTTCGTGAATTGTTTCGCCCGGTGTAACAGACAATCTAAACTGTGAGGTTGTTTAAATAATGATTTATATGGGTTAGCGAATTGAAATAGGTATGCTACAGAGGCGCAAGATACTGGCACTCGCGGCGATGTCGGCCGTCGCCGGGTGTTCCCAGCAGAGCGACGACGACGAGTCCACGAGTCCGACCCGAACCGGAACCCCGACACAGACACGGAGCGAAGACGGTGCGGGGAAACAGGCGGGCGACACCGAGTACCGGGCGACCCGCGCTATTGAGGCCCAGGAGGTGGCGATGGCCGTCTCCGGCGAGCGGGTCGTCGACTCGTCAGGGCCATCGCTTTCGGCCGAGGACCAGGTGGCCGTCAGCGCGGACGTGTTCGTCGAAGACGGTGCGGTGACTGCGCCGGGGTCACTCTCCCTGGACGGCGCTGTGTTCCTGTTCCCCGGCGATATCTACGACGAACAGAGCCTTTCGACGCTCGGCAAGGCTGTCCCCGCCGACGTTCGGTTTCCGGGCGATGCGCTGTTTCCCGGGGACGCACTGGTCACCGAGAGCGTCCAGGCTGTCGAGGGCCGACACGTAGCGAGCGCGCTCCGCGACGGCGTCCCCGAAGCGGAGGTCGTGACGTTTCTGGAACAGAGCGGCACGCTGTTTCCGGGCGACGCGCTCGACCCCGGTACCGATGCGGACGCGGCGGTACTCCGGCGAGCAGCCGTCTACACCAGCGGCGACTCGTACTTCCCGGGCGATACCCTGTTTCCCGGGGACACGCTGTTCCCGGGCGATACCCTGTTTCCCGGGGACACGCTGTTCCCGGGCGATACACTGTTTCCGGGTGATACGCTGTTCCCCGGTGACACCTTTTTTCCCGGCGACACCCTATTCCGCGCCAACATGGCGTACGTCCAGGGGAGCGCGATGGTCATGCGACAGCAGGAGGGGCTGGACGAAGAGCGCCTCGCGCTGCTGGACACCGGCGGCGTCCTGCTCCCAGCCGAGAGTTGGGAGCCGGCCGACGGCAGCGGCTCGGAGACGGCTGACGAACCCACCGAGGAACTCTCGGGCTCGCTGACCGAGGACCGGACGCTGACGGCGGACACGCGCTGGGTCGTCACCGGCCAGTACGGCGTGTACGCGACGCTCACCGTCGAGCCCGGCACGACGGTCGCGTTCGAGCGAGACGCCGGCCTCAGTATCGCGGAAGAGGGTGCGCTCGTCGCCGATGGGACTGCGGACGCGCCGATTACGTTCACGGGGACGGAGGGGCGACCGGGCTGGTGGGGCGGGGTCCACCTCTACGATTCGACGTCCCCGGCGAACGTTCTGAACCACTGCGTGGTCGAATACGGTGGAGGCGGCGACCGCTCGGGCACCGTCGAAATCGGCACGCGCCTGCGCGACGCGAGTACGACGCTCACCAACTCCACGCTCCGCCACGGCGCCGAGTACGGTCTGTACGTCCACGCAGACGGTCGCGTGACCGACTCGGGCAGCAACGTCTACACGGACAACACGGCGGGGCCGGTGGCGACCACCGCCGACAACGCACACTCGCTGTCGCCGAGTTCCTCGTTCGTCGGCAACGGCACGGACGCCGTGGCCGTCCAGGGCGGCTCGATTTATATCGACTCGCGGACCTACAGCGCACTGGGCGTGCCGTACCGGATGGCCGGCGAGACGGCGGTCTCCGCTGCGCGACTCGACATCGAGGCCGGCGCCCGACTGGAGTTCGAGGCTGGGGGTGGTCTCACCGTCAACGAAGGCGGCGTGCTCGTCGCCGAGGGGACCGCGTCGGACCCCATTACGTTCACCGGGACGGCGTCCCAAGCGGGCTGGTGGCAGGGCATCCACATCCGCGATGCCGAGTCGACCGACAATCTGCTGGCCCACGTCGTCGTCGCGGACGCCGGGGCCGGCGACAGTCAAGGCAACGTCGAGGTCGGCACGCGGTTGCGCACGGCACAGGTCACGCTCAGGGACAGCGAACTCCGGAACGGCGACGCGTGGGGCGTCTACGTCCACGCCGACGGTATCGTCAACGACGACGTCTGCGAGGCCAACGACTTCGAGGGGAACGCCTCGGGGCCGTGTCTGGTCGAGTGAGCCCTCGCCGTCGCCGCGACGGGGTGACGGCCCGCACCCGCAATCCTTACGCCGGGGACGACCACACGGACGGGTATGACAGAGGCGACGGGCATCGTCGGTGAGTTCCTCGCGCTCAAGGAGGAGACCGACGCCGACATTCTCGCGATGCAGTGTGGCGACTTCTACGAGTTCTTCGCCGACGACGCCGAGCTGGTGGCCGCCGAACTGGACCTGAAGGTGAGCCAGAAGTCCTCCCACGGCTCGAAGTATCCGATGGCCGGCGTCCCGGTGGACGACCTGACGCCCTACGTCTCCGCGCTGGTCGAGCGGGGCTACCGGGTCGCCGTCGCCGACCAGCACGAGACGACCGACGGCCACGCCCGGGAGATAACCCGCGTGGTGACGCCGGGGACCCATCTGGCGACCGGCGACGCCAGCGCCCAGCACCTCGCCGCCGTCGTTCGCCACGACGGGGGCCGCGGTGCCGATGGGGAGACGTACGGCCTCGCGGTCGCCGACGTGACGACGGGGCGATTTCAGGTCACCCAGCTGGACGACGCCGACGCGGCCGCGGTGCTGACCGAACTCTACACCTTCTCGCCCGCCGAAGTGCTGCCTGGCCCGGAACTCAGGGCCGACGACGACTTTCTGGCCGCGCTCGACGAGCGCTCCGAGGCCGCCGTCTCCCTGCACGCGACGGAGGCGTTCGCGCCGGGTCGGGCGCGCCACCGCGTGCGCGAGCAGTTCGGCGCCGAGACGCTCGAGAGCGTCGGCATCGCGGACGACGACGCGGCTATCGCGGCCGCGGGTGCGGTTCTGGCCTACGTCGAGGAGACCGGTGTCGGGACGCTGGCCGCGGTGACCCGACTGCAGGCCTACGGCGCCCGCGACCACGTCTCGCTCGACGCGACCACCCAGCGCAACCTCGAACTCACCGAGACGATGCAGGGCGACTCGGCGGGGTCGCTCTTCTCGACCGTCGACCACACCGTCACCGCCGCCGGCGGCCGGCTGCTGAAACGGTGGCTCCAGCGCCCGCGGCGCGAGCGGGGCGAACTCGTTCGCCGACAGTCCGCGGTCGCGGCGCTGACACGGGAAGCGATGGCCCGCGAGGCGCTTCGGGAGACGCTCTCTGATGGGTATGACCTCGAACGGCTCGCGGCGCGGGCCACCTCCGGCAGCGCCGACGCCCGGGATCTGCGGGCGGTCCAGGACACGCTCGGCCTGCTTTCGGCGGTGGCCGACGCCGTCGCCGAGACCGAGCGCCTGGCCGACTCACCGTTGACCGAGGTGCTCGCGAGCGCCGACCGCGAGGCGGCGGCCGACCTCGCCGCGGAACTCGACGCCGCCCTCGTTCCCGACCCGCCCGGCACTGTCACGCAGGGCGGGCTCTTCCGCCGGGGGTACGACGACGATCTGGACGCGCTCATCGACGAGCACGAGAGCGCGCTAGAGTGGCTGGAGACGCTGCCCGACCGCGAGAAGGGAAAGACGGGCATCACCCACCTCTCGGTCGACCGCAACAAGACCGACGGCTACTACATCCAGGTCGGAAAAAGCGAGACGGACCAGGTGCCCGACGCCTACGAGGAGATAAAGACGCTCAAGAACTCCAGACGCTACACGATTCCCGAACTCGACGAGCGCGAGCGGGACGTGCTCCGACTGGAGGAGCGCCGGCACGACATGGAACACGACCTCTTCGAGCAGCTGCGCGAGCGGGTCGCCGACCGCGCGGCGCTGTTGCAGGACGTGGGCCGGGCGCTGGCAGAGGTCGACTGTCTGGCGTCGCTGGCCGTCCACGCTGTCGAGAACGACTGGACGCGGCCGGAGCTGACCGACGACGGCGACCTCGCTATCGAGGCCGGCCGCCACCCCGTCGTCGAGCAGACCACCGAGTTCGTCCCCAACGACCTCTCGATGCGTCCAGGCGAGCGGGACTTCCTCATCGTCACCGGGCCGAACATGAGCGGGAAGTCGACGTATATGCGCCAGACGGCGCTCATCACGCTGCTGGCCCAGACAGGGAGTTTCGTCCCCGCGCGGGCGGCGACGGTCGGGCTCGTAGATGGCATCTACACACGCGTGGGCGCGCTCGACGAACTCGCTCAGGGTCGCTCGACGTTCATGGTCGAGATGCAGGAGCTCTCCAATATCCTCCACTCCGCCACGGAGGACTCGCTGATAATCTTAGACGAGGTCGGCCGGGGGACCGCGACGTTCGACGGAATTTCGATTGCGTGGGCCGCGACAGAATATATCGCTAATGAGGTACAGGCACTCACACTCTTTGCGACACATTACCACGAACTGACTGCGTTAGGCGATTCACTACCGACCGTCCAAAACATCCACGTCGCCGCCGACGAGAGCGATGGTGAGGTGACTTTCCTTCGGACGGTTAGGGATGGACCGACAAACCGTTCATACGGGATTCATGTTGCCGACTTGGCCGGTGTTCCCGACCCAGTTGTTTCCCGCTCGAAAGAGGTACTGGATCGACTGCGTGAGGACAAAGCAATCGAGGTTCGGGGGGCCGACAGCAGTGACGAGGGGACGACGCAAGCTGTCTTCGACCTCTCGTCAGGGCAGTTCGATACGGGCAGAGAGCCAGTTCAAACGGATGGCAATCCAGAGACAGCTACCACGGGCAAGGTAGAGGATACGCTAGTTGACGCAGAGACACAAGCCGTAGTTGAGGAATTACGGAATCTGGATGTCAACGAGACACCGCCCGTCGAACTGATGGCGAAAGTCCAGCAGTGGCAAGAAGACATTGCAGAAGAGTGACGCACGCTGATTCGAGGACTCTATTCTGTCAGAGTGGCCAGTCTCAGTACCTCACAAAGCATCCTCGGCTAGCTGTTTCTGCGGCCTGAGTTCTGTGTCGAAGCGGTTGTACTGACGGTCTCGACGAGAGAATTACGGACGGATCGACGGAGAGCTGTCG
>Ga0136589_1000077_pt1 | contig 50751 bp, 52 predicted proteins | sample AntRauMFilla3764_FD_104640 | JGI IMG/M metagenome (GOLD analysis project Ga0136589, IMG submission 104640) | Saline lake microbial communities from Rauer Islands, Antarctica - Metagenome Filla 3 #764 | ecosystem: Environmental > Aquatic > Non-marine Saline and Alkaline > Saline | place...
ACATGATAGACTTACTCGCCGACCGCCTGCTCGTCTTCGACGGCGAGCCCGCCAAGAGCGGCCACGCCGCCCCGCCACAGGGGATGCGCGAGGGGATGAACGAGTTCCTCGCGAACCTCGACATCACCTTCCGCCGGGACGAGCGGACCTCCCGGCCCCGCATCAACAAGCCCGACTCACAGCTCGACCGACGACAGAAGTCGGCCGGTGAGTACTACTACGCGCCCGACGAGAGCTGAAGCGAACACCTACTTTACAGACACTACAGCATGGCACGGAGCGAACGCACGGTCGTCGCCCGGGACCTGTTCGTCGGCTCGTCGAGTGTCGTGACCGCGATACTGATAGCGTACTCGCTCGACGGCCCGACGGCGTGGGTGCTCGGGGCGCTCGCTGCCGCGTTCGGTGTCGTCCTCTGTGCAGCAGTCGACCGGAGCACTGCGGGGGTCTGGGGACTCACAGCCGGGGTCTCGGGTAGCATCCTCGCGTTGGCTGCGGTGCTCTGGTGGCTCGTGCCCGAGACACCGGGCGGGGTGTTACCACCGCTGCTGTTTGGGCTCGGTGTCGGGATGGCTGCGAACCGGCTCCTGTTCGGCGTCGTCTACTCGCTCCCGCAAGCCCGTCGCCGGCGCGAAAACGTCGCATAACCACTCCGGGGTAGTTTCGAAAGGGGGTGGGGAGAACACACACGGTGGGGGTTGGCAGGACTACGCGGCCGGGTCGCTCGTATCGCCGGTTTCGGAACCGGCGACAGCATCGTCGAGTCCGTCCGCGACCTCGTCGGGGTCGAACTCCTCGTCGGGCCGGAGCTCCCGATCGGGAGAGTCCCCCGACTGTGTTTCGGTGACCGATTCGTCGCCAGTGACCGCGACGAAGATGTCACCGAGCTCTGCGATTCGGTCGCGTGCTTGACTCGTGCTCATCGCAGTAGCTGCTACAGACCACGAAAACATACCAACAGCACCTAACTCGTTAGGGAAGTCGCTGTCGGGCGATTAGAGCACCGAGCGCTGGCAGGAGCCACACAGCGAGGGCTCCTTTACGTCGACCTGTCGCACCGTCGGGGAGAAGTTCATCACGCAGCGTTTGTTGTCGCAGTGTTCCAGTCCCAGGGTGTGGCCGATCTCGTGGACGACCTCCTTGCGGACGCGGGCGGAGAAGATGTCGCTGGCCGACTGGTTCGAGAAGCCGCCGTCGGAGGACGTCTGGAGCCGATAGGTGGAGATAACACTGCCAGAACCGCTGAGATAGGCGAGCCCGAAGACGTAGTTCCGCCGGCGGTAAAAGAGGTCTTTCGGAGTGATAGCGATGTTCTTGTCGCCCGAGCCGACCCGTCGTGCGAGGTCGATGAACTCCTCGGCCCGGTACTGGTCGCGGTCGCTGTGGTACGCACCGGCGGGGACGGACTGGGTCTCGTGCATCGAGACCTCGCAGTCGTACGTCTCACGGAGACCCTCGGAGGCCTCCCGTTTCACGAGGCTGGAGACCTCGCCCACCGGTACGATGTCGACGTGCATGAGAACCAATAAACGCCACCGGGGCATAAATATCCCGCCGTGAGGGACCCCGAACAGGCACTGGTTACCCGACTGTCTGCTGTCGGTTCCGTCGTCGAGGTCGGCGTCGGCAACCGGGTCGGCATAGCGGCTGCGCTGGCCGCCCGCGGCGTCGACGTGACGGCGACCGATATCCACGAGCGGTCGGTGTCCGAGGGAGTCCGGTTCGTCCGCGACGACGTGACAGAGCCGACGCTGTCGGTCTACCAGGGGGCCGATATCGTCTTCGCTCGCAACCTGCCGCCGGAGCTCCAGCGGCCCGTCCGCCGGCTCGCCCGTGAGGTAGGGGCGGCCTGCTGGTTCACGACACTGGGGGGCGACCCGGCGGTCGTGCCGTGCGAGGCCGAGCAACTGCCCGGCGGCGTGACCCTCTACCGAGTCGTCGAACGCGGATAGCAAGCGGCTTGAACCAGCGCGCGGAGGATGGCGTATGCAAGTCGACGCTGTCGTGCTGGACATCGACGGGGTGCTCGTGGACGTGGCCGACTCCTACCGACGGGCCATCGTCGAGTCCCTCGACCGGGTGTACGGGGACACCATCGCGAAGGCGGACATCCAGCGGTTCAAGAACGCCGGCGGGTTCAACAACGACTGGGAACTCACCGACGCGGCGGCGCTGTTCCTCTTGACCGCCCGAGAGACCGACGTGGACGTGACGGCCTTTACCGACGCCATCGCCGAGGGCGGCGGCGGCCTCGACGCCGCCGAGACCGTCGTCCGGGAGCTGCTGGACGGGGAGAGCGAGGCCGACGTCTTCGCGGCCTGGGACCCCGAGCGACTCCGCGAGGTGTTCCAGACGCTGTATCTGGGCAGCGAGCTGTACCGCGACATCGAGGGCGGCGAGCCGGCCTTCGACGCGCCGGGCTACATCAACGACGAGCCGAAGCTCGTCAGCGAGGACACGCTGGCGGCGCTCCAGGAACGCTACCAGGTCGGCGTCGTCACCGGCCGCCCCGCCGCGGAGGCCGACATCGCGATGGACCGCGTGGGCCTCTCGATTCCCGACGAGCACCGCTTCACGATGGACGACTGGGCGGAGGGGAAACCACACCCCCACGCGCTGGTGACGCTGGCGGAGCGCTTCGACGCCCGACGGGTGGCCTTCGCCGGCGACACGCTGGACGACATCCGGACGGCGGTCAACGCCGACGACGAGGACCCCGACCGGGTGTACTACGGCGTCGGCGTCCTCACCGGCGGGCTCACCGGCGAGGACGGCCGGGCAACGTACGCGGGCGCCGGGGCCAGTGCGGTCGTCGAGAGCGTCGAAGACCTGCCCGAACTGCTGGAGTGAGCGCCACCGGTAGCGCGGCCGCTGGCGAGTATCGGTCGGTTTCATGGCCGGGAGCGCGGCCGCTCAAGAGTGTTAGATAGACGGGGTAGGCCAGACCGCGTACCCGGACGTGTAGCCACGTTCGGGCTGAAAGGTGCCGTCTGACCGTGCCGCCTACCACAGTATCTCGGACAGGCACGTAAGACACCTCCGGTACCGGGGCGGCCCAGCGACGCAGACCGCTGCGTGTCAGCCGTGTGTGAAGTGTTTTCTGGACCCGACGGGGCGCCCCTCGCTCGGACGGAGTGTGGTAGCTTATCGTCGGGAGCGCCAGCCTCGGGTCGGCACATACCACAACAGACCGTCTCAGACGGTGGCAAGCACGTCCGGTCGCACAACGCTTATTCGCGGTTCGCCCTACCCCACGGTATGGACATCGCGTTACTCGGCGGCACCGGCGACATCGGCGAAGGGCTCGCCCTGCGGTGGGCGGACGACACGAACCACACGGTCATCGTCGGCTCCCGCGAGGCCGACAAGGCCGCGGCGAAAGCCGAGGAGTACGAGGCCGAACTATCGAGTCGCAGCCGCGAGGTCGATATCGCCGGGCTGGACAACGCTGACGCCGCCGCTCGCGCGGACGTCGTCGTCACCGCCGTTCCGGCCTACCACCTCACGGACACCGTCGAAGCGGTGGCCGACGAACTGGGCGACGCCATCCTCGTCTCGCCCGCTGTCGGCATGAAACACGACGAGGACGGCTTTCATTACAATCGCCCCGGCGTCGGCAGCGTCACCCAGCTCGCCGCCAAGGCCGCTCCAGAGGGAACCCCCGTAGTCGGCGCGTTCCACAATCTCGCGGCCGGCCGGCTGGCCGACCTCGAAGCCGAACTGGAGTGGGACACCATCGTCGTCGGCGACGATAGAGACGCGAAAGCCACCGTCTCGGAACTCGCCGAGGGTATCGAGGGGCTCCGGGCGCTCGACGGCGGCCCGCTGGAAAACGCTGCCGAGGTCGAGGGGCTGACACCCCTGCTCATCAACGTCGCCCGCCACAACGACGGCCTGCACGACCTGGGCGTGCAGTTCCGCTAGTCACGGAAACTGTCTTTTTCGGAATTAGTGCGCTCAGTAACAGCCAGAAAGCCCCCAGTCGCTCGGCTACTGCGACTCGCTGCGCGTTTCCCTCACTTCGTTCGGTCCAGTGCTTGCTTCGTCTCGAACGCCGAGCGACTGGCCCCTTTCAGTCCCACCCGTAGCTGTTTGACCAACCGGCAGGGGGGACTGAAAGGGGCGGCAGGCTGAACGAAGGCGGGCGACGTAAGCACCGCAGTGAACGAAGTGAGCGAGGAGCACAGCGAGCCCCCCGAGTTCAGCCTGCCGGGGCTTTCTGGCTCTGCTGGGTCGCTACAGTAGCACACACAACGACACTCGCGAAATATCCTAGCCGCAATTTGCGTGGGATTGCACACTGCTTTTGACGACCCAAGCCTACGTGCGGGTGTGGCGTCCCCATACGAGATACTCGGCGTCGACTCCGATGCGGACGAGGCCGAGATAGTCGATGCCTACCGGGAGCGCGTCAAGGAGACCCATCCGGACCAGGGCGGGTCGACGGAGGCGTTCCTCGCAGTGAAGACTGCCTTCGAGCGCATCGAGAACGGCTGGGAGCCCGGCGACACCGTGCCCGAAGACGACATCGCCGGGGAGCCTGACGCGGGGGCCGCGGACGCCGACGAGCCGGCCGAGCCCCCCGCGCCGGAGGGCGTCAAGGTGGAGTATCTGAACTACGAGGTCATGTCGGACAAGCTCTGGGAGCTGACCGACGAAGACCTCTTCGAGAAGGCCGCCGACGGCGGCCTCGCGCCCGAAGACTACGGGGAGTTCTACGTCAGAGACAGCGAGTCGCTGCTGGAAGCCGCCGAGCGCCAGGGGTACGCCTGGCCCTTTGCCTGTCGCGGCGGGGCCTGCACGAACTGCGCCGTCGCCGTCGTCGAGGGGGAGATGCCCTCGCCGTCGAGTCACATCCTGCCGAAGGAACTGCACGACCGCGGCATCAGGCTCTCCTGTATCGTCGCGCCCGAGACGGACGCCAAAATCGTCTACAACGTGAAGAATCTGCCCGCGGTGCAGGACCTCCTGCTTCCGGCGAGCCGGTTCGAAGCGTCGTCGTCGACGGACTGAGCGCAAGCAGTGGCCGTGAGCGAGTGGCGCGACTTCTGTCGCGCCCGAGCGAACACGGGGAAGGGCAGGCTGTCCGCTGCTGGAAGGAGACAACGTTAGTTGCAGCAAGTATCCGGCGCCAAAGGCGCCGGTTCTCCCGCGGCGAACCGACTAACGCACGCCGAAAGCGTGCGGCAGGAGGTGAAGCCGCGATTTTTCCCCACGTTTTTGCCGCGGAGGCGTGTCGAGCGCACAGCGCTCGACCGCCGGAGCGTGCAAAAAGTGGTGTTACGCCGAGGCCTGCGTCAGCGCGTCCTCGATGTCGTCGGCCTGCGTGACGCCGACGAAGCGCTCGACGATGCCGTCGTCGTTCTCGACGATGAGCGTCGGGAGCGAACGGACCTGGTACTCGTTGGCCACGTCCTGTTCCTCGTCGACGTTTATCTTCTCGAACTTGACGTCGCCCCACTCCTCCTCGAGATCTTCGAGGATGGGGTCCTGAGTCTTGCATGGGCCGCACCAATCGGCGTAGAAGTCCTTGAGCGTGACAGCCATGGTTCCTCTCTGCCTAGATTGTGGGGTCAGATAAGGATTGTCCATGTGGGTGCGGCGTAAACGAAGCCGAAAGGCTTACTCCGGGTGAGATAGGAGTTGCGGGCATGAGCAGCGACAGCGGCGGACTGATGTCCAGTGCCGGCCTGGTCCGGTACTTCGACGCCGAAGACCAGAACACTATCCGCATCGACCCGCGAACCATCGTCGCCTTCGGCGTCCTCTTTGGCGCGCTCGTCCTCGTGCTGAACGCGATGATCCAGACCGGTGGGCTGTAGGAAGAGTCACTTCTTTAACCGATTCGGGTTGTTTTTGTAGGTATCTCGCAGCGTTAACTCCTGACAGCCAGAAATCCCCACTGCTCTCAGCTCCCGCGGCTCGTTGCGCTCCTCGGCGTTCGGCCTGCGGTGCTTACGTCGCCGGGGTTCGCTGAGAGCAGCGCCCCTTTCAGTCCCACCCGTAGCTGTTTGACCAACGGGCTATGGGTGGACTGAAAGGGGCGACGTGCTACACGACGGCAGGCGACGCAAGCACTGGACTGAACGTAGTGAGGGAAGCGCGCAGCGAGCCCCCCGAGTGTAGCACGTCGGGGCTTTCTGGCTGTTTGCGCTCTCTAGAGCGTCACTGGTCCCAGCCCCGTTCTACCGGCACGAACTCCGCGTGTCTTAATTTACCACGATACATTTGACCGCGTATGCACTTTACGCAGCGCGAACAGGCCGCGCTCCGCGAGGCGGGCCTCGACCAGGACGACATCGAAGCCGCCTCCGAGGCCGTGGTCGAAGCGACCAAAGAGGCCGCCGACGACCTCGAAGCGTTCTTCGCCGACAGAGAGACCGTCTACTCCGATATGGACATCGCCCACTCCAGCAGCGCGATTCAGGAGCACAGCCTCGACTACGTGGACCTCTACACTCACGCCGACGACATCCGTGGGTACGTCCGCTTCGACACGTGGGGCGTCCCCGTGGAGGGCGGGCGGATTTTGACCGACGAGAAGGTCGAGTTGACGCTGGGCCCGACAGTGAACGGTCGGGTCCGCTTCGCCGGCGACGAGGCCGAGTTATGAGCGTTCGGGTCAGGGGCATCTACGCGACGGCGCTGACCCACCTGTTGACCGACGCCGGCATCGACGTGGTGCAGGCGTCAGGTCCCATCGAGGACCGGTTCGACGCCGACTTTCCGGTCGAACGGGCCGGCGCCGCGGTCGGGACGACCGACGACCAGCAGGGCGTCGGCGTCAGCGGCGACCGCGAGACGGTCGACCAGGTGGTCGCGGAGCTCCGAGCGCTGGGTCGGGACACGCTCGCCTGGGCCGACCCGCTGCCGGTTCGAGCGGTCTACGCCGGCGAGGTGACCGAGACGCTTTCCAGCGGCGCCGTCGTCGATTGTGGCGACGGCGAGGGGTTTCTCCCGTACTCCAGCAGCGACGAACGCGTCGAGACCGGCGACCGACTGCGCGTCCAGGTCGTCGAGAGCGCGGCGCCGTGGACCGACGGCCGCGCGGTGCTCGACACCGCCGTCGCCGTCCGGGGCGAGGTCCTGACACTGGTTCGGGGCGGGTCGAACAGTGCGACCGCGGCTGGGCCGGCGATGCTCGACGTCGTCGCGGCAGACCCCCGGGAGGGATGGGGTGTCTCCTGGGAGCCCGCCAGCGACGACGCGGGTTTCGACGCCATCGCCGACGCGCTGACGGCGGCCAACGAGCGGGCGTCGGCCATCGACGACGCGCTCGCGGATGCGGACGACCCGGCCGACGCGGCCCCCGGTCGACAGTTCGACGGCGGCGCGACGACGTGGGTGTGGTTCGGCCGGGAGAGTCGCTTCGCGCTGGACGACGCTCGTCGAACGGTGACGACGACGATGGCGGGCCACCACCGCGTGAAGGCGGGCTCCCGGAGCGCCAGCGCGGCGGTCGACTACGTCGAGGCGCTGTGTGACGACCCCGGGGGCGACTCGGAGACCGACTTTCCCTTCGCCGTGACGGCGCGGCAGTTCGGCCCACAGGCCGGCGACACGCTGACGCTGGGCCACGGCAAGCCCGACGGCCGGCTCATCACGCTGGGGCGAGCCGACGTGCAGTCGGTCGATACCGATGGCACGGTCACCGTCGGGCGGTCGATGTCCGCCGGCGGCGAGTACGACGGGCTGGGCGTCCCGAAGGAGGCGGGCGACGTGGCCGAGACGACACTGAAGGAGGGTCGGTGGTGGTATCCGACGGTGTACCGCGACAGCGAGGGCGAGAAGAAGGGAACCTACGTCAACGTCTGTACGCCCGTCGAAATCTTCCCGGACACCGCCCGCTACGTCGACCTCCACGTCGACGTGCTGAAACACGCCGACGGCACGGTCGAACGCGTCGACGACGACGAACTCGACGCCGCCGTCGAGGCGGGCCACGTCCCGGAGGACCTGGCCGAACGAGCCCGGAGCGTGGCCGCGGCGGTCGCGAGTGCGCTGTCGTAGCTACTGTTCGCGTTCTCGCCGCCGCCCCAGTCGCCACGCCCCCAGTCCAAGAGCGGCCAGCGCCGCGACGGCGCCGAAGCCGTCGCCGGTCGCGCCATCGGTCCGGGTCGGCGCGTCCACGGCGGGGTCGGGGAACGTGTAGACGCCGGGCGAGACGCTGTCGTCCAGCGCGGCGGTGTTCGACGCCACGAAACAGCCGGCGCCGCGCTGGGCGGTCCAGAACGACGTCGTCGCGGAATCGCGCCACCGATATATCTGGCGTGGCTGGCTCGGGTCGCGCACGTCGTGGACCCTGACACCGCCCTGGTACCAGGCCGAGTAGAGCCGGCCGTCGGTGAGTTCGAAGTTGTGCGCCGTGGTCAACACGCCGCCGTAGGTCGGGTCGCTCGTCGACGGAGGGTCGATGGTGGCCAGCGAGTCGGGCGAAGTGGGGTCGCTGATGTCGAACAGCTCGATACCGCTGGGGCCGCCGTTGCCGTCGTCGGCGCTGGCCCAGGACTCCCCGCCGACGCCAAGCAGCGTCGCGTCCTCGTCGACGGTGACGAAGTGGTCGTTGCCCGGCGGTTCGGTTCGCTCGGTTCCCGGGTCCTCGATGGCCGCCAGGTCGGCCCGGTCCCGGCCCCGGACCCGGGAGACCAGCGAGATATCGCCCGGGTCGCTCACGTCGAGAATCCACGTCCCGGCGTCCCAGTAGGCCAGATACGCGCGGTCGTCCTGGACGGTGACGTCGTGGAGCGGCCGGAGCGCGGGATGGACCTCGCGCCACCGCTCGTCGGCGTCGAGCAGCGACCACGAGCCGACCTCCTCGCCGGTCTCGGTGTCGACGACGGCGAGGGGGTTCTCCGCGCGACTGTTTGCGGTGACGTAGGCGTAGCGGCCGTCGAAATCGGCGTTGTGGATGCGCGTGTCGAGTTCGACAGCCGCGACCCGTTCGGGATTCTCTCGGTCGCTCACGTCGAAGACGACGACGCCGTGGGCGCCCTCGGCGGGGTTGGCGGGCCCGGCCACGAGCAGGCGCGTCTCGCTGACTGCGAGGTCCTGGACGATTTGCATCGGGCCGTCGGGGCTGTCGGCGAGTAGCTCCGTCCGCTCGGCGAGCAGTCGGGGCTCGCCCGGCGAGACGAGGTCGACCAGCGCGATGCCCTCGCCGGTCGCGACGTAGGCCGTGTGGCCGTCCGGGCTGGTGACGAGCTCGCGGGCGCCCGAGAGGTCGAGCGTGCCCAGCGGCTCACCCGGGGTCGGTGTGCCCGCCGGCGTCGACCCGTTGTCGGTGGGGAGTGGGTGCCCAGCTGCAGTGCCGGCGGCGCCGGTGGCGCTCACGGCCGCGAGCGAGCGGAGGAGGGTGCGGCGGCGCATACCGGTCGGTGGGGGGCGAGGACAAGAAGGGTTGCGGTGGGGGCAGACGGGCTATTGTCGGTCAGTTCCCCTGGATGGCGTCGATGACCATCGCCGCGGCGACGACGGGCTCTTTCGGGACCGAGCTGGCGTCGTCGATGGTTATCTCGTAGCGGTCCCGAATCGAGAACTGGCCGTCGATGCGGCCGACGTGGGCACCGTCGGCGTCGGTAATCTCGTACTTGTGGGGGATGAGTTCGCCGAAAGGGAAGAGGTTGCGGGCGAAGGTGATGCCCGCCCCACCGGAGTCGATGCGGGCCAGCACCGCGCCGGTGTCGGCGTCGCGAATCCGCCAGGTGTCCTGAAAGAGCGAGAAGTCGTTGTCCAGCACCACAATTTCCTCGCCGGTCAGGGAGTCGCTCAGGACGTAATCGCCCGCGATATCGACGATGCCGGTCGCGTTGACCTCGAAGACCTCCCGGTCGTCGGCGTCCACGAACGGGAACCGCTCCTTGAGCTTGAACAGCTGCTGTTTGCCCCTGAGGACGACGGTGCCGGTCGAGTCCAGCGCCCTGTACTTGTTCCGAATCAGGCTCTGCTCGACGGTGTAGCTGTCGTCGGTCAGGTCGAGTCCCTGGATGTCGTAGGACCGGTGGCGGCTCATACGCCGGCAGTTGTGGCTAACAGTCTGAAATGTCTTGGTATCGAAGCGGTCCGAGACGGCCGATTGCGCGAGCAACCGACAGGGTTTCACGCCTCCATTCCTTGGAGACGGCATAGATGAGTAGAGACGTCATCGAGGTCACGGGCGCAGAGGAACACAACCTCAAGGACGTCGACGTGGAGATTCCCCGGGAGGAACTCACCGTCGTCACGGGGCTGTCGGGGTCGGGCAAGTCGTCGCTGGCCTTCGAGACGGTGTACGCCGAGGGGCAACGGCGCTACATCGAATCGCTGTCGGCGTACGCCCGGAACTTCCTCGGGCAGATGGACAAACCGCAGGTCGAGAACGTCGAGGGGCTCTCGCCCGCGATCAGTATCGACCAGAAGAACGCCGCGAACAACCCCCGCTCGACGGTGGGCACGGTCACCGAGCTACACGACTACCTCCGGCTACTCTATGCCCGTGTCGGCGTGCCACACTGCCCGGAGTGTGGCCGCGAGGTCGGCGAGCAGTCGGCCCAGAACATGGTCACCCGACTGCTGGAACTGCCCGAGGGAACCCGCGCGAAGCTGTGTGCGCCCGTGGTACGGGACCAGAAGGGCGCCTTCGAGGACCTCTTCGACGACCTCGTCGGCGAGGGGTACTCGCGCGTGGAGGTCGACGGCGAACCGTACGACCTGGCGATGGACCGCCCGGAGCTGGACGAGAACTACGACCACACCGTCGACGTGGTCGTCGACCGCGTGAAGATAGCAACGGAGGCTCGCTCGCGTATCACGGACTCCGTCGAGACCGCCCTCTCCGAGGCCGACGGGACGCTCAAGGTCGTCCTGCCGGACCCGCCGGAGGGCGCTTCCGACGCGCTCGGTGGGGCGACAGCGCGTGCGACCGGGGACCTCGCCGAAGCCGAGGAGTCGACCGACGAGCGCCTCGTCGTCGAGCTCTCCGAGGACCTCGCGTGCACGCACTGCGGTATCGACATCAGCGAGGTCGAGACCCGCTCCTTTTCCTTTAACTCACCGCACGGCGCCTGCCCGGAGTGTGAGGGGCTGGGCGAGACCAAGGAGGTCAGCGAAGAGCTGGTGATTCGCGATTCGTCGAAACCACTCAAGCACGTCTTCGAACCCTGGAGCTACGACCGGACCTACTACTCGCGCCAGCTGGACAACGTCGCCGAGCACTTCGGCGTCTCGCTGTCGACGCCGTTCGAGGAACTGGACGACTCAATCCAGCGCCAGTTCCTCTACGGCACGGACCAGCTCGTCCACTTCGAGTGGCGCACGAAGAACGGCACCCGCGAGAAGACCGAGCGCTTCGAAGGTGTTATCCCCAATCTGGAACGCCGTCACGTCGAGACCGACTCCGACCGCGCCCGCGAGCACATCGAGGAGTTCATGGCCACCACGGAGTGTCCCGCCTGTGAGGGGACCCGCCTGAAAGCCGAGTCCCGCGCGGTCCTCGTGGACGGCACCGCCATAACGGAGGTCAACGAACGCTCCATCGGCGACGCGCTGGCCCATTTCGAGGGGCTCGAAGGGGAGCTCTCGGCTCGCGACAAGAAGATCGCCGAGGAGATTCTCAAGGAGATTCGCGCCCGCCTGGGCTTCATGGAGGAGGTCGGTCTGGAGTACCTGACCCTCGATAGGGAGGCCGCCACGCTCTCCGGTGGGGAGAGTCAGCGTATCCGGCTGGCGACACAGATCGGCTCCGGACTCGTCGGCGTCCTCTACGTCCTCGACGAGCCCTCTATCGGCCTGCACCAGCGGGACAACGACAAGCTGCTGAACACCTTAGAGGAGCTTCGCGACCTCGGGAACACGCTCATCGTCGTCGAACACGACACCGAGACGATGCGGCGGGCCGACACGGTCATCGACATGGGCCCCGGCCCCGGGAAACGGGGCGGCGAGGTCGTCGTCAACGGCCCCCAGGAGGTGCTGATGGAGACCGACGAGTCCGTTACTGGGAAGTATCTCTCGGGCGAGCGCTCGATTCCGGTCCCCGACGACCGCCGCGACGGCGACGGCGACCACCTCACCGTACGGGGCGCCCGCCAGCACAACCTCCGTGACCTGGACGTCGAGTTCCCGCTTGGCACCTTCACCGCCATCACCGGCGTCTCGGGCTCCGGGAAGTCAACGCTGATGCACGATATCCTCTACAAGGGCCTCGTCCGCCGGATGAACGACACCGACGTGAACCCCGGCGAGCACGACGACATCGACGGACTCGACAACATCGAGACCGTGCGACTCATCGACCAGTCGCCCATCGGTCGCACCCCGCGGTCGAACCCGGCGACCTACACCAACGTCTTCGACCACATCCGCGAACTGTTCGCCGAGACCAGCCTCTCGAAACAGCGCGGCTACGAGAAGGGCCGGTTCTCCTTCAACGTCAAAGGCGGCCGGTGTGAGGCCTGTGGCGGGCAGGGAACGGTAACGATAGACATGAACTTCCTCTCGGACGTGCAGGTCCCCTGTGAGGAGTGTTCGGGCGCTCGCTACAACGACGAGACGCTGGACGTCACCTACAGGGGCAAGACCATCGCCGACGTGCTCGATATGAGCGTCGAGGAGGCCTACGACTTCTTCGAGAGCCACAGCGGGCTCCGCCGCCGGCTGCAGCTCCTGAAGGACGTCGGGCTCGACTACATGACGCTCGGCCAGCCCTCGACCACCCTCTCCGGTGGCGAGGCCCAGCGCGTGAAACTCGCCGAAGAGCTCGGCAAGAAAGACTCCGGCGAGACGCTCTACCTGCTGGACGAACCCACGACCGGGCTCCACCCCGAAGACGAGCGCAAGCTCATCGACGTGTTACATCGGCTGACCGACGACGGCAACACCGTGGTCGTCATCGAACACGAACTCGACCTCGTGAAAAACGCCGACCACGTCGTCGACCTCGGGCCGGAGGGCGGCGAAGGCGGCGGCGACCTCGTCGCCGAAGGCACGCCGGAGGACGTGGCCCGTACAGAGGAGTCCTATACGGGCCGGTACCTCCGCGACCACCTGCCCGACGTGGAGATGGAGGGGCCCCGCTCGGAGCGGGACGTGGCGACGCCGACGGCCGACGACGACTAGTCGGTATCGCCGAGGCCGCTCACAGTCGACCGTTCGCGTCGCTCACCGTAGCGCGTCGACATCGTCGGTCAGCTCGGCCGCGTCGTAGTTCGACAGGACACCGCGCTCGTTTGCCTCGGTCATTATCTCGGCGATACTGACACCGGCGAGCGCAGCCGCACCACGCATTCCGAGCTCGCCGTCTTCGTATTGCTGGAGAGCGAGGGGGATTCGCTCCGATTCGTCGTGGTTCATACGGGTTACCAGAACACGATACACTGTAAACATCGGTGGCGACACACTTCTTCGCGTCCAGCCCCTACCGTGAGCCATGCCCACGTACTACGCGGCGCTCTCGGACCGGCTGCTCGTCGGCGACGGGGAGTGGACCGAGCGGCTCGTCGGAGAGACGCTCGACTGCGTCGCGGCCGACCCGCGAGTCCCCGAGCGGGCGTTCGTCGGCACCGTCGGTTCGGGACTCCAGCGGACGACTGACGGCGGTGAGACGTGTCAGCAGGCACTAGCTGCCGGCGACCGCGTCACCAGCGTCACCGTCAGTCCCCACGACCCCGACACCATCTGGGCCGGCACGGAGCCAAGCGCCGTCTAGCTCCCGGTCGCTCGCAGGGGCTGAGAACAGTCGTCATTTATTTCACAGATGGCCGTGCAGAAAGCGATGCCATGGACGTCCCCCAAGCCCGCGCCGAGTGCGACGCGGTCCTCCAGACCGTCGCCGACGCCGTCGTCGCCGACGACGCCTTCCTCGAGACAGTACTGACAGCCGTCCTCGCCGAGGGTCACGTCCTCATCGAGGACGTTCCCGGCACCGGCAAGACACTCACGGCCCGGAGTTTCGCCGACGCCCTGGGCCTTACGTTCTCGCGCATCCAGTTCACGCCGGACCTGCTGCCGGCCGATATCACCGGTACCCACATCTTCCGTGAGCGCGACGACACCTTCGAGTTCACCGAGGGACCCATCTTCGCCAACTTCGTGCTGGCCGATGAAATAAACCGGGCGCCACCCAAGACCCAGGCCGCCCTGCTGGAGGCGATGGGCGAGGGCCAGGTCACCGTCGACGGCGACACCCACGCGCTGCCCGACCCGTTCGTCGTGGTCGCGACCCAGAACCCCGTCGAGAGCGAGGGGGTGTTCCCGCTGCCGGCGGCCCAGAAAGACCGCTTCCTGGTCAAGACCGCGATGGGGTACCCCGATGCCGCCGACGAACAGGGCCTCTTGCGGGCCCGGACCGAGCGGGAGTCCGCGACGCCATCGGCCGCCACCGCGCTCGACGCCGACGGGGTCCGTACCCTCCAGTCCGTCCCCGAGACCGTCACCGTCGACGACGACGTCCTGGGCTACATCGTCGACGTCGTCGGGCGGACCCGCGACGACGCCCGCGTCGAGGTGGGCGTCTCCCCCCGCGGGTCCCAGCGGCTGCTGGAAGCGGCCCGGGCCCGGGCAGTCATCGAGGGGCGGGAGTACGTCCGCCCCGTCGACGTGACGACGGTGGCCGAGCCCGTCCTGGCCCACCGGCTCGTCCGGACGACGGACGCGACCGTCGACGGCACTGGGACGGGGGATATCCTCGACGACGTGCTCGAGGCCGTCCCGGTCCCGACCACCCAGGAACGTGAGGCGCCGGCCGAGGGGTGAGCCGACGGTGACGCCCCTGTGCCGGCCGGCGCGGGACTGCCGGCGGGAGGTGTGACCGTGGCGCGACTCCTCCCGCTCGCGCTGGCCGTCCTCGCGGTAGTCGCCCTGGCGACCGTCGCCTCGTCGCTGGAGAACGTCTCGACGGAGCCGTCAATCGGGACCGAGGAGCCGACGCTGGAGCCGAAAAACGATTCCAGTGGTGGCGGGGGTGGGAACGGTACCGGAACAGCGGTCGAAGCGGCGGAAACGCCCACGGAGCTGACGGCGACGCCCGAGGCCGAGGCGACGTCCGGCCCGCCGCTGTGGCAGGTCGTCGTCGGCCTCGCGCTGTTCCTGGTCGGGAGCGTCGCCGTCCTCTACGGGCTGACACGCGGCGAGGACGACGATGTCGCGGCCGAGGAGCCGCCGGGACCGGAGCCGACGACCTCGGTGGACAGCCGGGTCACCCTCGGGACGAGCGTGCCGGCCACCAACGACGTCTACCGGGCGTGGACGGCGCTCTGTCGGGCGGTGCCGCTCGACCCGGCCGGGCAGACGCCCGCCGAGGTCGTCGAGGCGGCGGTCGCGGCCGGCTACGAGGCCGAGGCCGTCGCGGAGCTGACCGACGCGTTCTGTGCGGTGCGGTACGGTGACGCCGCCCCGACGAACGAGCGCGAGCGCCGGGCCAGGGCGCTCGCGGCCGAGCTCGCGCTCCCGCTGGAGGGCGAGCCGTGACCGACCGTCGCGTCGTCGCGGTGGGTCTGTTCGCTGCCGGAGGCGGCGCCCTGTTGATCGCCGTCCCGGGCCTGGCCGGGGCGGCGGTCCCCGCCATCGCGGCCGTCGTGCTGACCCTCGGCGTCGGGCTCGTCGCCGTCGGACTGGCCGTGCGGGCGCTGGTCGCCGACGAGGAACCGCTCGACCTGCCGGCGCCGGAGCGGCGCCCGACCTACCGGCGCGCCGGGGCGAACGTCGCCGCGCTGCTCGACGACGTGGGACTGGCCGGCCGTCGCAAGCTCGACGAGGACGGGGAGACGGGCCGAGAACGGCTCCGGGCGGCCCTGCAGGACCTGGCGGTCGACGTGCTCGGCCGGACCGAGGGCTGGGCCCCCGAGACGGCGGCCGAGCGGCTGGCCGACGGAACGTGGACCGACGACGCGGAGGCGGCCGCCTTCTTCGCCGCGGGGTTTCGCCCACCGGTCTCTCGGCTGGCGTACCTCCCCTGGGGCCGGCCCGACCTCCCGTTCGCCCGGCGGGGCCGTCACGTCGTGGCGGCACTGGCCGAGCGCGTCGGCGGACCGGTGCCGGACCCGGACGAGCGCGTCGCCGAGCCGACGGGAGCCACCGGCGCGAACGGGGAGCAGACGGCGACCGGGGGCGAGTACTGGCCGAGCGGCGAGTTTCCGCAGACGCGCTCGACCGGCCTGACGGCGGCGATAACCGCGGGGGCGCTGGCGGTCAGCGCGGTCGGCGTCGGTTTCGGGGAGCCGGCCGTCGTCCTGACGGCGGCGCTGGGCATCGCCCTCGTGGGCGTCGCCCGCGTCTGGTCGCCCGAGCCGACCGTGTCGCTGACCCGCTCGCTGTCGACCGAGCGACCGGCGCCCGGCGACGAGGTCACCGTCACCGTCACGGTCAGAAACACCGGGGACCGGACGCTACCCGACATCCGCCTCTTCGACGGCGTCCCCGCTGGCCTCACCGTCGTCGGGGGCAGTCCCAGGGTGACGACGGCGCTCCGGCCCGGCAAGGCCATCACCGTCGAGTACACCGTCGAAGCCGTCGACGGCCGCCACACCTTCGAGCCGGGCGTGGTCGTCGTCGGCGACCCCGTCGGCGCGACGGAGACGGTGACGACCGTCGAGGGGCCGACGACGCTCTCCTGTGGCTTCGGCCGGCCGACGACGGCGACCGAGCCGCCCCGGCCACAGGTCTCCGTGAACCCCGGCCGGCAGCTGGGGACCGAGAGCGGGTCGGGCGTCGAGTTCGACGCGCTCCGAGAGTACCGCACGGGCGACCCGCCGGCCCGCATCGACTGGCACCACCGGGCCAAAACTGGTGACCTCGCCACCGTGGAGTTCCGGGAGCCGCGGCTGTCGAAGGTGGCCGTCCTCGTCGACACGCGGCCGGCGGCCTACGTCGCGACCCCCGGTGGCGTCCCCGCGCCGCGCCACGGCGCCGTCGCCGCGTTCACCCTCGCGAGCGGGTTGCTCGCCGAGGGCGTCCCGGTCGGCGTCGGTACCGTCCCGCCCGGCGAGGAGTGGACGGCCGTCGGGACGGGTCCGGCCCACCGGGCGCGGCTGCGCGAGCGCTTGGCCGGGGAGGACGCCGTCCCGTGGCTGTCCCCGACCGCCGACCCGCCGGTCCCGGAGGTCGTCGCCGCGCTCACCGCCCGCCTCTCGTCCGACGTGCAGGTGCTGTTCGTCTCGCCGCTGTGTGACGACGGGAGCGTCGCCATCGCCCGCCGGCTCGACGCGGCGGGCCACAGCGTCACCGTCGTCAGCCCGGACTGTACGGACGGCGGGAACGTCGCGGGGGCGTACGGCCGCCTCGACCGCTGGCGCCGGCTGTCGACGCTCCGGGGGGCCGGGGTCCCGGTGACCGACTGGGACCCTGCAGACGGTATCGAGGGGGTGGTCCGCCGTGTCCAGCACTGAGGCCGAACTCCCCCGGTTCAGTCTGGGCGTCACTGCCGTCTCCGTCCTGCTCGTGGCGGGGCTGCTGGTCACCGCGCCGGGGCCGCTGGGTGTGGCGTTGCTGGGTGGGGCCCTGCTCGCGGTTGGGCTCCTGTGGCGACGGGAGGGCGCGCTGGCGCTCGGTGCCGGAGCCCTGTTTACCGCGGTCGTCCTGGCCGGCATCGACGGCCGCTCGACGGCGTGGCTGCTGGCCGCGTCGGTCCCGGCGCTACTGGCGTGGACGAGTTCGCGCCACGCCGTCGGGCTGGCCGGGCAAATCGGCGCCGGGGCGACGCTGCGGGTCGAGCTCGTTCGCACGGTCTCGACGCTGACCGCCCTAGTCGCCGGCGGCGCCGTCGGCTACCTCCTCCAGCGGACCGTGACCGGCGGTGAGTCGCCGCTCGCGCTCGCCCTGCTGCTGGTCGCCGTCGTCGCCTTCACGGTCGCGCTGTGGCGCTAGACCGCCCCGCCGAGAGCAACGATCGGCGCGGTCGTGACGACAGCGAGGACCGCGGCCACGACGAGGATCTGCAGCGCTCGCTTGCGGTCGGCGGCGACGGCCTCGCGTTCGGCGACCGCCCCCGTCGTGCCGCCCGACCCGGAGAGGTCGTAGCGAGCCAGCGCACCGAAGGCCACGCAGAAGCCGTAGTAGTCCTGGACGAGACCGACCCAGCCGCCGAAGACGAAGGGCGCGGTCGCCCACAGTGTACTCGCCGGAGCCACGTCGAGCGCGACCGCGAGCACGACGGCGGCGGCGATACCGAACGACCCGATGCCAGACAGCCGCCGGGCGCGGCGTTGCTCTGTGCCGATGTTGCAGACGCCGGGCTGGTACTCTGCCATGCCACCCCGTTCGTGGCCCCGGTTCTTAGGGAATCCGGCGACAGCTGTCCAGATGTGTCATCCCAGGCGTATTATGTCGGCTCCGTTCCAAGGACCGACTGTGTCGCCCTCCCCCCTCCAGCGGCTGCGGTCGCCCACCTGGCGCTACGCGCTCACGGCCGGTCTCGCGTCGATACCGGTCACGCTCGCACTGAACTGGCAGGACCCGAGTGGCCCCTGGGACGCCTCCGCCGTCGCTCTCGCCGCGCTCGTTGCCGGCTATCTGGCGAAACGCCGCGGCCTGAAAGCTTCGACGGTCGGCTTCCGGACCGGGGTCGTCGGCGCCGCCCCCGTGCTGTGGTCGGTCGCCGACGTGGTTCCGTTCGTCCTCGGGCTGGCCCAGCCGGCCTGGTTCACCGCGGTCCAGCTCGTGGTACTGACCCTCGTGGTCCCCCTTCTGGTCGGTCTCGTGGCCGTCGTCGGCACGCTCGCGGGGATGGCCGGGGGCTGGCTGGCCCAGCGGCGCGGCCACCCGCGCCGCCCCGCCGGTAGCTGAGCCGCTCGAATCGAGAAGTTATTTGGCCCCTGACATCCACGCACTGGGTATGCACGATGTCGTCGTCGTCGGCGCCGGCCCCGCCGGCTCGCGGTACGCCCGCCGGGCCGCCGAACGCGGGCTGGACGTGCTCGTCTTCGAGCAGGGCGAGGTGGGCGAGCCCCTGGCCTGTTCGGGCCACGTCAGCACCGACCTGTGGGAGTTCACCGAGGACGCCCGCGAAGAGCTGTTCCAGAACGAGATAACGGGCGCGCGTTTCCACACCGGTGGCCCCGGCAGCGACGACCATCCCTTCTACAAGGACGAGGTCATCTCGAACGTCATCGACCGCGTCGGGCTGGACAGACACCTCGCGGGGCTGGCCCGCGAGGCCGGGGCCGACCTGCGGGAGAACCACACCGTCGTCTCCGTGGCGGAGCACCGCGACCACGTCACCGTCGACGCCCGCGGCCCCGACGGCGACGTCGAGACCCACCGCGCGAAACTGGTGGCGGGCTGTGACGGCCCCAAGAGCCGCGTCCGCCGGGAGCTGGGCCTGCCCGAACCCGACGAACTACTCCACGGCGTGCTGGGCTTCGACGAGACGCCCGACCACCAGGACTTCGTCGACGTCCACCTCACCGTCCCGACGTTCTTCGCCTGGCGCATCCCCCGGGGCGAGGCCGGCGTCGAGTACGGGCTGGCCGTGCCGCCGGGCGACGACGCCCGCGAACGCTTCGATGACTTCGTCGATGGGTACGACGCCGACGTGACCCGTCGCTGTTCGGGACTCATCCCAATCGGCCCGCCCAAACGCGTCACCGGCTCCCGGTCGTTCCTCGTCGGCGACGCCGCGGCACAGACCAAACCGTTCACCGGCGGCGGTATCCTCTACGGGATGACCGCGGCGGACCACGCCGCCAGCGAGATCGACCCCGAGGACCCGTCGACGCTGGGCGACTACGAGCGGGCCTGGCGCGACGATTTGCGGGGCGATATTCGGCTGGGCCACGCCGTTCGAGCGGGCTACTCGGTGCCCAAATCTGTCCAGAAAGCCGGGATGAAGGCGTTCGAGGGCGAGATCGGCGTCCACATGGACCGCCCCTCGACGCTGTTCTCACGTGAGCAGCTCAAAGCGTTGCTGTCGCGGTCCTGAGCTACGCAGTCCCGCGTTCGCCCCGCAGCCCGAGCCACACCTGCCTGTACCCGAGCATGTAGATGCCGACGTACAGCAGCAGTGCGCCCATCCCGACTTCCCAGAGGCCAAACACCGACGGACCGGCGAGCAGGTCGCCGATACCGGCGTTCTCCGTGAGTGCGCCGACGACCGTCAGGATGCCTGCCGCCAGCGCCCTGAGCAGTAACGATAGCAATTCGCCGAGTGAGCCAAAGCCGTTCATCGGCCGCCCTAGACCGACACCTGATATAGGCCTTCCGCCCGAAGCGAAAACGGTTATACGGGAGAGACTGACGGCTCGGGTATGGTACAGTACCGAAACGTGGACCACGCGACACTCGCCAAACGCGGCTTCCTGCTGGGTGTCGGCCTGTTCGCACTCGGCGCACTGGGCGAACTCACCGCACACGCGTTTCTCGGCCCGCTGCCGGGCTGGGGGAATATGCTGCTTACCGACATGGAGGCGCTGGGCCTCCTGCTGGGGCTGTTCTCGCCGCTCGTCTTCGGTATCGTCCTCCCGCTGATAGAGTGAGTCAGCGCGCCGAACCTGTTAACCGCGCGAGCCGCTAGCACACGGTATGGACGTCTCCCGTTTCACCGTCGCATCGGCCGTCGTCGCGCTGCTGGGCTGTGTGGTCGCGTTCGTCGGCCCGCTCGCACTGGGCGCGCAACCGGGAATCCGGGGAAGCGTGACCCTCTCAGCGGTCGTCGGCGCCGTCTTCGCCGGCAAGAACTTCCTGACTATCCGCGAACGCGGGGTACCGAGCTTCGCCGCGGGCGTCATGGCCACGGTGCTCGGCCTCTGGCTCATCGTCGCGCCGCTACAGTACGAGACAGTCGGTGCCCCGCTGACGGCGCTCACCCAGTTCGGCGGGATGTGTCTCGCGGCCTTCTCGGCCTATACGGCACTCGTGGCCGTCGAGGGCTTCTTCGGTGCGAGTGGCACCGCGGACGACGACGAGGGCGACAGAATCGGCTACTCGTAGCTCGGGAGCCGTGCCGACACCGCAGAGCCGTCGACGAAGGGCAGTTCCTGCCGGTCGGCGGCCACAGCGTCGCCGTCGACCTGGACGGTGAGCCCCTCGGCGGGGCAATCCCAGTCGACGCTGGCCATAGCGATGGGGGCCTCGCAGGTGGGGCTGTCGACGGCGCGAGTCACCTCGCCGACGTGTTCGTCGCCGGCAAAGACCGCGGCGCCGGCGTCGGGGACGCTGTCGAGGGCGAGCCCCACCAGCCGCGAGTTGGGGTAGCCCTGGTTCTCGACGCGGGAGACGACCTCCTGGCCGACGTAACACCCCTTCTCGAAGTCCAGCGCGTTCCTGAGGCCGAGGTCGTTCGGGAGCGCGCCGTCGATTTCCGTGTCGAACAGCGGCGAGCCCGCCTCGAGGGTGAGCGTCTCCCACGTGTGGTAGCCGAAGGGGACTGCGTTCAATCCCCGATTCACCAGCGTGTCGAACACCCGCTTTCCGTCGTCGGCGCCACAGACCACGTCGTAGCTCTCCTCGCCGGTGAGGTTGTCAGTCCGGATGACCGAGACGCCGGCGTCGCCCAGCTCACCGCGGTTAAAGGAGAGGGGCGCCTCGGGCGAGGCCGCCTGGTGGAGGACGCTCGCTATCTTCTCGGTCGCCTTCGGCCCGTGCACGCCGAAGACCGCGAAATCGTCCGTCGCGAGCCGAATCTCGACGTCCTGGATGAAGGTCTTGCTCTGCCAGTCCTCGGCCAGGTCCGGGGCCGCCTGTGGCGGCGTGAAGACGAGCAGGCGCTCGCCGGCGTTGTAGACGTACATCTCCGTCTCGACGCGGCCCTGCGGGTCCAGCAAGAGCGCGTAGGTCCCCTCCCCGTCGGCCTCGGGCACGCGGTTCGAGACGGCGTTGTCGACGTAGTCGACGCGGTCCTCGCCGGTGACGACGAGGACGCCGTAGCCGAACTCGCAGACGCCGACGACGTTGCGGACCGCTCGGTGGGTCCGCTCGGCGCGGCCGTAGTGGTCGACGACGCGGCGGCCGCCGACCTCGCGGAAGGTCGCCCCGTGGTCGGCGTGGACGGCCTCGATAACAGTCATGCGAACGGATGGGAGCCTCGCGGCAAAAAACGTCCCGCTCTCGTCGGTATGCCCCTCGCGGGGCGCTCACCTCAGCGGCGTCGGTACGCGACCAGCGAGAGCAGCGCCAGCGCGGCGACGACCGTCACGGGGGTGAAGCCGGGGCCGTCGGCGGTGGAGGTCCCGGCCGGCGTGCTCGTGTCGTTGGCCATCTGGGTGGCCGTGGCGGTGCCCGGCGGCGTCCCTTCTTCGGGGTCGAACACCTCGATACTGATCGTCGTGCTCGCGTCACCGTCCTCGACAGTGTAGTTCACCGTGCCGGCCGACTCCGGTCTGACTCTGACGATACCGTCTTCGTCGGTCGTGCCGATCTCCTCGCCGTTCTGGGTCACGGTCGCGTCGACGACGGGGTCACCGTACTCGTCGGTCGCCTCTATCGGGACCCGCTGGCCGAGGACGACCTGGTTCTGGGCGGTGAGGTTTATCTCGTCCGTCCGGTCGAGCGATATCGTCGCCGACCGGTCTTCCTCGCGCACTCTGACCGTTTGCTGGGCCTCGTCGTAGCCGTCTCTGGTCACGGTGATATCGTAGCGTGTGTTGACCGACACCGTGGCGCTCGCATCGCCGTCGTCACCGGTCTGGAGGGTTCCGACGCCCGGAATCTGGACGGAGGCGTCGAGCGTCTCCGGCGGCTCGAAGTAGTCGTCCTCGACGGAGACGGTGAGCAACACCTCGCCCTGCTCGATACTCTGGTTGAGCTGGGTCTGGCGCTCGACGGTGATGCGGTTCTGGCTGTCGTAGTAGCCGGACTTGTAGACGTCGAGTCGGTAGGCGCCCTGTTCGACGGCCGGCGTGGTGACGGTGCCGTCAGCACCGGTCCGCTGGTCCGTGATGAACTGTCCGCTGCCGTACAGCAGGACGCGGGCGTTCTCGACCGTCTCGTTGTCGGCGTTCCGGACGGTTATCGTCGCCGTGCCCGACTCGGCGACCGGGACGTCGACCGACTCCGTGCTCGCGTCCTCGACGGTGTAGGGGACGTTCCGGACGTACCGGTCGTCGTCGATCTGGATCGAGACGTTCGCGCCGCGCGGAACGTCGAGCAACACCTGGCCGTTCGACGCCGTCGTGGCGTTGCGCGACCCGCCGTCCCAGGCGGCCGTCACGGCGATACCGCTACCGACGTTGCGACCGTCCTGGTCGACGATAGTAGCGGTGACGGTGACCTGGTCTTGCTGTGCGGTGACGGCCGCCGGGAGCGCAGCGACCACCCCGACGAGCATCACGATACAGAGACCGACTGAAACTCGTGTCGAACCCATATGCGAGTGGTAACAACGGACACCCTTAAAGTATGCCGCTCCTACGGGTGAGGGTCAGCGACCGCCCGATTCCGCCTCGACGAGCTGTTCGACGTCGGCCGGTTCGACGGGCGCCAGCGCCCCGGCCATCGTCCGTGTCAGCGCCGCCGTGGCCGCCCCGTAGGACAGCGCGGTGTCGGTCGACGCCCCGGCGGTGAGCTGCTGCAGGACGGCACCGACCAGCGCGGCGTGCTGACCGGCGCTGTCGGTCGCCGTGGTCTCGAAGGCGTCCTGTTCGTGGAGGACGCCGTCGTGGTAGCCGACGACGCCGTACTCGCTCCGGGTGAGGATTACGTGTGAGAAGTCGTAGTCGCTGGCGATGGTGTGGACCAGTTCGCGGGGCGACCCCGTCCGGTCGAACACCGCCTGGGCCCCGTCTTCACTGGCAAACAGCAGTTCGACCGGGTCGAAGAGGTCCACGAGGGTGTCGTGGGCCGCCTCGGCGCTCCAGATGCCGGGGTGGAAATCCAGGTCCATCGCCCGCAGCCCGGGAGCCGAGCGCAGCAGTGCGCCGGCGGTCTCGGCGGCCTCGTCGGACAGCGCCGCCATCGACCCCGTGGTGAAGACCGCGTCGGCCTCCTGGATGCGACCGACCGGAAAGTCGCCCGGCGACACCGTCGCCATCGCCGTGTCGGCCCGGTCCTGGAGGAGCCGGGACTCGCGGGGCGGGGTCCCGCTCTCGTGGAACTTGAACCCGTGGCGGCCAGCGGCGGGGTCGGCCCAGGTCACCTCGGTCTCCAGCCCGTGTTCGTGGAGTTCGGCGACGGCGCGCCGCCCCAGCGGCGTGTCGGCGAGCTTCGAGAGCCAGACCGCATCGGCGCCCAGCCGGCTGGCGATAGCCGCCGCGTTACTCGATATCCCGTCGACGTGCAACGACACCTCGTGGGCAGTCTCGAACCGCTCGCCTTCGCGCGTCGCGAAGCGAAGGGCCGTGTCACCGAAGGAAACGATAGACATATGACAGCCATGGTCAGACAGGGGTTTAATTCAACCGGCTCTTTCTGGTGGCGTTAGCCGATCGGGTGACAGGACCACGTTCGGGAGAGCGCAGCGTCCCACAACCCTCGCGAACGCTACGCGTTCGCTCAGTCCCGCCGACCCGAATGCCCCGGATAATCCCGTTCGAAACGGTCCTCCAGTTCGTCGAAGTCGACCTCGATGACGGTGGGTCGGCCGTGCGGGCAGGCGTAGGGGTTGTCACAGTCGTCAAGCGCCCCGAGTAACTCCCGGACCGACCCCTCCGTCAGCGAGGTGTTGCCGGTGACCGAGGGGTAACAGGCGAGGTCACCGAGTAGCTCGTCGGCGGCGGCTTCGACGGTCGTCGCGGCCTCGCTCTCCCCGCCCACGAAGGCACTCAACACGTCACGGACGATATCCGGGCCGGCGGCATCGGCGATGACGCCCGGCAGCGTCCGAACCTCGACGGTGCGCTCGCCGGTGCGGGCCGTATGGAATCCCAGGCTCGCCAGCGCGTCGCTGCGCTCGTCGAAGACGGCGGCTTCCCTGGCCGTGAGTTCGAGTTCGACCGGCTCGGCCAGGGCCTGTGTCGTCGTCTCGCCCTCGAACTTCGCCTTGAGCCGCTCGTAGTTGACCCGCTCGTCGGCGGCGTGCTGGTCTATCAGGACGAGGCCGTCGTCGGTCTCGGCGACGACGTAGGTGTCGTGCAGCTGGCCGAGTATCCGCATCGCTGGCAGCGTCTCGTGGCGCGTCTCGGGTGCCTCGCCCAGGTGGCTCTGGTCGTGGCCACCGGCGAACTTCCGGTCGGGGTCGGTCGACGCCCCGGGTTCGCTCGCGGGCGACTCGTCGGTCGCCGCCGGGCTCTCGCCGGCCGTCGGGCCGGACGGCGCGGACTGGCCGCCGAAACTCGGCTCCGACTCGTCTGTCGTTCGACTCGAAACTGCGGTGTCGGGGTCTGCAGTGGCGTCGGCTGTCGAATCGGTCTCGTCGGAGCGCTCGCCGGGAGCGCCGGTCGGCGGCGCCCCCGACGACGCCGCCTGTTCGGTCGTGTCGTCGCGCACCGTCGAGTCGTCGGTGCGTGACTCGCCCATCGCCGAGTCGCCCGCCGGCGTATCCCCGCCCGAGCGTTCGGGCGTGATCTCGGTCTGCTCGGGCTGGGACCGACCCCGCGGGGCCGTCGAACGGAGCAGCCCCTCTTCCAGTAGGGCGTCTTCGACGGCGGTACGGACCTGCTCGTGGACGCCCTCGTCGTCGACGAAGCGGACCTCCATCTTCCGGGGGTGGACGTTGACGTCGACGTCGCCGGCGGGGACGTCCATGAACAGGACGGCGAAGGGGTAGCGGTCCGGGGCAATCTGGGTGCCGTAAGCGTCGACGACGGCGTCGTGGGCCGTCGTCGCCCGGACGTAGCGGCCGTTGACGTACGTCGAGAGGTACTCCCGCCCCGCGCGGGTGGTCTCGGGATGGGAGACCAGCCCGGTGACGTCGCCGAGCGGGCCGTCCGGGAGGTCCTCACCGCTCACCGCGATCATCGATTCGGCGACCTCCCGCCCGTAGACGGACATCACCGTCTCGCGCAGGTCGCCCTGTCCCGTCGTGGCGAAGGTCTCCCGGCCGTCGTGGGAAAGGGAGACGGCCACGTCGGGGTTGGCCAGCGCGTAGCTCGTGACGATGGTGTTGACGTGGGCGAACTCCGTCGAGGCCTGCTTGAGGTACTTCCGGCGAGCGGGGACGTTGTAGAAGAGGTCCGCGATTTCGATGCTCGTCCCCTCCGGACAGCCGGCCGGACCGACCGACGTGACCTCGCCGCCCTCGACGACGAGTTCGGACCCCGCCTCCCCGCCGCGTGGGCGCGTGGTGATGGTCAATCTGGACACCGCGCCGATGGCGTGCAGCGCCTCCCCCCGGAAGCCCAGCGTCCCGACGCCGCCCTCAAGGTCCTCGATGTCCCGGATCTTCGAGGTGGTGTGTTGCTCGACGGCGCGTTCGACCGAGTCGCGGTCCATCCCGACCCCGTCGTCGGTGACGCGAATCCCCTCGCGGCCGCCGTCCTCGACGGCCACCGTGACCCGGTCGGCGTCGGCGTCGATAGCGTTCTCGACCAGTTCCTTCACGACCGAGGCCGGCCGCTCGACGACCTCGCCGGCGGCGATGCGCTCGACGGTCCGCTCGTCGAGTTGCTGAATCGTTCCTGGCGTCTCCCCCATGCTCTTGTCACCGGTAGCGGACGGGCCGACTTGAGACTGTCCCAGCGTGTCGAGGGAGTGTCAACAGTTAACATGGTCGAGTCCCTAGGGAGGTTCGGTGAGCGTGTATGTGCCACCACAGAGGCGACATCCCAGAGGAAATGCCCGACTGGACGATGGAGCGCGAGGAGACTGACGAGGACGAGGAGGCGCTGCCCGAGTTCCTCAACGACGAGGGCGAGGAGGTTTCGGTGTTGACCGACGGCTCGGGCGGCGACTGACGCCCCATCCCATTTTTTGCAACCGTACACTGAAGTGTCGGCGCGCGGTCGTCTGACCAATGGAGCAGTACGACCGCCTCTATCGGCTGTACGAGACGGTAGACACGGAGACGGTTCGGGCCTACCAGGAGCTTGTCGACCTCTTTCCGGCGCTGCGGTCCACTGTCGGGCTGGGCCAGTGGGAGAGCGCCCGGTCTGAGCTGGACGACCGGAAGGCGGCCATCACCGAGCGGTTCCCCGAGCCCTACGCCGAACTCGCCGCCCACCTGACGCGTGAGGAGGCTTTCACCGCGCTGGACCTCTACGCGAAGTACGACCGGACGGTGAACGTGCTCGTGCTGGACGTCGACGAGACGCTCCGGTCGGCCGGCGACACGGACAACGAGATTCCCCGGTCGACGCTGCACCTGCTGACGGAGTTCCACGAGCGCGGAATCCCCATCGTCGTCTGCACCGGCCAGACCCTGGAGAACGTCAAGGGGTTCATGATACAGGGGCTGGGCAACGACGTGGTCGCCTCGGGCTCGCTGAGCGTCGTCTACGAGACGGGCAACGCCGTCTTCACGCCGAACCACGGCGCCGACACCAAGCGGCTGCTGTACGAGGGACTCGACCCGGTCGTCGTCGAGACGTTCGACGACGTGCGCGGGCGGGTGCTCTCAGACGCGCCCGAGGCCGTCCGGCGGGGCTGTCACCTGCAGGGCAACGAGTTCAACGTCACCATCAAACCCAACGCCGAGGTCGGCAGCGACGCCGCCGTCGCGGTCGTCGACGAGGCCGTCCGCTACTTCTGTGGGCTCGTCGGCGAGGCGCTGGCCGACGCCGTCGACGCCGACGTGGCCGAGCCGGAACTGCTCGCTCGCACCTACTTCGCGACCGACCCCGAACTCGCGGCGGTGTTCGACGACGGCGGGCTCGCGTACGGCGGCGACCTCGACGCGGCACCAGCAGCGTTCACCGATGCACTCCAGCGCATCGACGTGGGGTACTACGAAGGTGACGCCGCCGAGCTGGTCAGTCTCGAACTGGACAAACCCACGGGCGTGCGGGAGGCACTGGACGTGCTGGGCATCGACGACCCCTTCGCGCTGGCGATGGGCGACTCCAAGAGCGACCTGCGGGTGATGGAGTGGCTCGACCAGACCGACTGCGGTATCGCCGCGGCCCCGGACCACGCCTCACAGGGCGTCCTCGACCACGTCGACGACCGGGACAAACTGGTGTATACGGCCGGCGAGGCGAGCAGTATCCTGCGCGTCGTCTACGGGATGGAGCTGCTGGCGGGGTGCAGTAACGCGTAGCACGAGCGACCGTCCGGTTGCGACGGTCTGGGGTGAGGCTGTGGGGAAACGTTTTCACCCCACCTCGGAGAACGACGGCCAATGAGTGGTATCGTCGCCGTACACTACACGGACGGCTCCGCAGCCGAGCCGACCGTCCGGGAAGTGACGGCGGCACTCGCGCACCGCGGCCCCGACGGCTCCGGGGTCTGGTGTGGTGACGGCGTGGGACTGGGCCACCAGCACCACTGCACGCTACCGGAGTCCGTCGGTCACTCGTTCCCGCGGTCCGTCGCCGGCGTCACCGTCACTGCCGACCTCCGACTCGACAACCGAGCGGCGCTGTGTTCGACGCTCGAAGTCGCCGACGACGTCCCCGACGCCGACCTCGTCGCCCACGCCTACCGCCGGTGGGGGACCGCGTACCCGTCGCGTCTGGTGGGTGCGTTCGCGGCTGTCGTCTGGGACCCGGAACGGCGCCGACTCGTCTGTGCCCGTGACCACATGGGTGTCAAACCCCTGTACTACGCACGCGGTGCCCACGGTGTCGCCGTCGCCTCGGAACCGGGGGCCCTGCTACGGGTGGCGGGCGTCGGGCGGACGCCGGACGACACCCGAGTTGGGGACTACCTCGCGGGCCGGTTCCAGGACCGCACGTCGACGTTCTACGGCGACGTGTCGCGACTGCCACCAGCCCACTCGATGGTCGTGACAGAGGGGGAGGTCACGCTAGAGCGGTACTGGGACCTCACCGACGTCGACCCGCTCCCGACCGCCCACCAGACAGCCTACGACGACCGGTTCCGCGACCTCTTCGAACAGGCCGTGACCGACCGGCTCCGCAGCGACGGGCGGGTCGGGTCGCTGTTGAGCGGCGGGCTCGACTCGTCGTCTATCGTCAGTGTCGCGGCCGCGGACTGGGCGAGACGTGGGCACGACCCGCTCCGGACCTTCTCGGCCGTTTTCGACACCGTCACGGCCTGTGACGAGCGGCCCTACATCGACGCCGTGGTCGACAGCGCCCCCGTCAAACCGACGTACATCGACGGCGACGGGTTCGGCCCGCTGGTCGGACTGGACCGGCATCTCGGTGCCCGGAGTCAGCCGTACTACCCGTCGCTGTGTATGCTCGTCTGGGGCCTGTTCGCGGCCGCAGAGCGGTCCGGGACAGCGGTGGTACTCCAGGGGTACGGGGGCGACCAGACGATGGGGTCGGACGTGCGTGGCTACCTCCGGGGCCTACTCGGTCGCGGCCAGCTGCGGCCGTTCGTCACCGAGTTCCGGGGCTACCTCGACAACTATCCGTGGCTCGACACCCGGAGCGCGCTCTGGGGGGACGTTCTGGCACCACTCGCCCCACAGCCGCTCCGACGGCTCAGACATCGTTTGCGCGACCAGGAGACGTATCTGGAGGGACTCCCGACGCCGGTCGACTCCCAGTTCGCTCGCGAGTCGGGCCTGCTAGAACGGGTCGCAGCCGACAGGCGCCGGGGGAAGCCAGTGACACAGCGGGCCGTCCGGCAACGCGCGCTGACAGCGAGCGAACCGGCGTTCAACCTCGAACTCAACGACGTCATCGGTGCTGTCCACGGGGTCGAGCCGCGGTTCCCGTACTTCGACAAGCGCCTCGTCGAGTTCGCCCTGGCCCTGCCGCCCGGCACGACGGTCAGCGACGGCCTGGACCGGACCATCGTCCGGCGGGCACTCGGTGACGTCCTCCCCGACGCCGTCCGGACGCGGACGGACAAAGCAGAGTTCTCACCGAACGTCGTCCACGGACTCAACACCTACGATGCCGAGCTTGTCAGGGAGACACTGGGTGGGGGACCACTAGCTGCGGACCGGTACCTCGATGCGGGAGCGGTCCGAGCGATGGTCGAACAGCCCCCCGAACGGCGGACGGTCGCGGAGGCACGAGTTCTGGCGACAGCGACGACACTGGAACGGTGGTTCCGCGGGTTTACGTCGGTAGGAAAGCCGTCGGGATAGACGGCCAGAAGAGCTTTATTTTATTAACTACACAGCGATAATATGGAGAACTACGAATCGCCAGCGGTCACGGAACTGGGTGCGGTGGAATCGATTACCGAAGGTCGACACTTCTCGCGGGTGGACGGGAACAGCGGATCGACCGGGAACCGCGGCAACGGGAAGGGCGGCGTCACCAAGCCGTAGCTGCGTGACCACTTTGCCGGCCAGAACCTACGAATACATAGTCTTCTCCCGACCGGTCCAGTCCGAACTCCGTCTGTCGGCGCTCCGGCCACGACCGGTCGACGGTCCGCCGGCCGTCGGCCCGTCTATCCGCGTCCGTCGCGGGACCATCCCCGACCGTCCGAACGACGTCGCCGAATCGATCACACGTGTGTACCGGGACCCCGACCGCTCGTTTACCATCTATCAGGCGAGGGACCGCGAGACGTGCTACTGGTTCTACGACGGTGTCGGGACGCTCCGAATCAGCGACGGGACGGACGTAACCCTGTGGCAGGCGCCGACCGGGAGCGACGCGGCCGCCCGCCGGCTGGTCCGGGGTCCCGGAATCAGGACAGCCCTCATCCAGCAGGGGTGTGTCGTCCTCCACGCGAGCGCCGTCGTCGTCGACGGTGCGGCAGTGGCGTTCGCGGGGCCGTCGGGCCGGGGGAAGTCGACCACCGCCGGCGCGTTCGTCGCCGCAGGCCACGACCTCCTGACCGACGACGTGTTGCCGTGTCCAGCCGACGGCTTCGACGGCCGACCGACGGTCCACCCCGGCGCGCCCGGACTGAGCCTCGACGATCGGTCGGCGGACGCCCTCGGTCTGGCGGACGAGAGCGGGCCGCAGGGAACCGTCATAGTCGACGGTCGGTTCGCCGACAGCCCAACCTCGCTCGGAGCGGTGTACCTGCTTACCGACGGGGACCACGTCGATGTCACCGAGCTGGGGACCCAAGAAGCGGTGTTCGACTTGCTCCAGTCGAGCTATGCGCTCTACGACGAGAGTGACGCCTCGGCACAGCAGCGACATCTCGACGCCTGCGGGCGCCTGTCCCGGGCGATAGACGTCAGTCAGCTGACTCGTCCACGCTCGCTTTCGTGTCTCGACGAGCTCGTCGCGGCGGTCAGAGCCGATCTGCACGACAGCGCGGCCGAGTGAGGCCCCACACTGCGCCCGGCAGTGTACGTCGACTCAGACCGACAGGTGTGGTTCGTTCTCCGGTTCGGAGAGCACGTCGCGAACACCCTGCCGGACTGCTTCGTCGCTCGACAGCGACGGTTCCCACCCGAGTCCGGCCAGTTTCTCGATGGAGAGACGCATCTTCGGCACGTCGCCGGTCCAGCCCCGGTCCCCACCGGTGTACTCGTACTCCGGGTCGATACCCATCTCGTCGGCGACGATGTCGGCGATTCGCGTCACCGACGTCGTCGTCCGGGTCCCGAGGTTGAACGTGTTCATATCGCCTCGTGCGTGTTCTATCACGTGACACATCGCGTCGACGCACTCGTCGACGTGCATATAGGATTTCTCCTGGCGACCGTCGCCGAGAATCGTCAGCGAACTCGGGTCGTCCTGGAGTTTGTAGACGAAATCCGGGACGACGCCGGCGCCGTAGCGCGGCCCGACGATGTTGGCAAACCGGAAGTTCCAGACAGTGAAATCGTGGCTGTGGGCGTACACCGACAGGAGTCCCTCTTCGGCGAGTTTGGTGACGCCGTAGACGCTAATCGGTTCGAGCGGGGCGTAGTCCTCGGGCGTCGGGCGGGGCGCCTCACCGTACACGGTCGACGAGGACGTAAAGAGGATGTTCTCGACGCCGACCTCGTCCATCCGTTCGAGCAGGTTGTAGGTCATCGTCTCGTTGACCTCCATCTGTTCGCGCGGGCGGTCGGTGTTGACGTACTTGTCGGCGGCGAGGTGGAAGACGGCGTCGACCTCCTCGGTGACGACGTCCGAGACGACGGCGGCATCGGTGATGTCGCCGTCGACGAACTCCACGTGCTCCGGGACCGAGTCGGGAATTCCGTTCGAGAGGTCGTCCACCACGGTTATCTCGTTCTCTGCAGCGAGCCTGGCGACGAGTTTGGACCCGATGAGTCCCGCACCGCCGGTTACGAGTAACTGCCTGTCACGAAGTTCCATATGAGGTCCGACTCAGATGTATCTAAAAAGGGTGGTGATACAGTGTGGCAGGTAAAATTAACGGCTTGATCAGTGTATCGTGGCCCTGTCGGCGTTGTACTGCTTGCAGGCGGCCGCCACCCCCATCATATCGACTGACGGTCGGAGCGCGCTGTGGCCACGAGGCGGGACACCGCAGTCCGGACCCGCACGAGGCCGTGCCGTAGCTTCTTGACACCGGTACCGACCGTCAACCACGCCACGTAGACGACAGCGAGCACGAACAGCTTACTCAGGTCGGCGAAATGCGAGACGAGTTCGGTTTTCGACACCATAGTGGGACATAGCGAGTTTTATATAAAATCCCCAGTGTTAAATTATCAGTTCTGATACCAGAATCGTCCCGGAATGGGGACGGTGATGCTGGAGGGCAGCGGTCTCCGCCGCAGGTCAGGATGTCGCGTAGCCGCCGTACCCTTCCTCGCCGTAGTTTTGCGTTACGTCCTGCAGGTCGTCGTAACGGTCGATCGGTGTCGGTGAGTCCGCCGACGTGCTGTCCGTGTCTGCCCCGTCAGTCGGCGAGTCGGTCGTCTCACCGGACTCCGGTGACGTGCTGTCCGTGTCTGCCCCGTCAGTCGGCGAGTCGTTCGTCTCACCGGACCCCGCCGACGTGCTGTCCGTGTCTGCCCCGTCAGTCGGCGAGTCGGTCGTCCCACTGGCGTCCGTCGACGTGCTGTCCGTGTCTGCCCCGTCAGTCGGCGAGTCGGTCGTCCCACTGGCGTCGGGGATCGGCGTCGTCTGGGTGTCCGTCTCACTGTCCGAGGTCTGTGTCCCTCCGGCCGAAACGGGTGTATCCGTCGTGACTGGCGCCGGTGTCGACGTTCCAATCGAGGAGCCACTGTCCGTGTCGCTCCCGTCGCTGCCACTCGAGCCGCTGTTGTTCTCGAGTGGTGTCCCGCCGTAGCCGAACTGCTGGAGGCCGATATTCAATTTGTCGTTCCCGAACAGCAGGTCGCTCGAACTGGTCGTGGCCGCGAGGGTCACGGAGAGGGTCGCGTACTTCAGGAACTGACGTCGTTCGTGGTCGACTTGATTCGCCGACCGAAGGGCACCGGTCAGTCGCCCGCCGACCCTGGATAGCCGTTCGGAGGCAGTCGTTCGCAAACTGTCGGCCTGCGACGTGATACCGGTACTGAGCCTCCCGTACGTCGCCCGCGCGGAGACTACCGTGGCCCGCGACAGGGTCACGGCGCCTGCCAGCGCCCGTCGACTGTCCTCGACGAGCGACTCGATGCGAGCGGGCCCGCCAGCCGGGTCGACCGCCTGGTCGAGCGCCGCGTCGAACGAGTCGAAGTAGTTCGCAACCATCGTCGCGCTGATGTAGCCGTGTTCGTTGACCTCGTCGGGTGAAGGTGGATGTCCGAGTTCTGCGTGCAGGCGTGCGAGTTCGTCACGAATCTGGGCGCGAACGTCGATATCAGCTGCCTCGAGGGCCGCCTCCCAGCTCCCGAACGTGTCGACGATATCGCGGAGGCTGTGGGGGGTCTGTCGGTCGACATCGCTCGCCATGACCACGCGGTCGAGCGACGCGTCGAGTGACTCGAGTGACTCGACGTACGCCGCTCGCTGTGAGGGCTGGGGTACTGCCCCCTCGTCCGAGTCCCCGTTTACATTATCACCGGTCATCGGTGGTACGGGAGGGGGCTCCGTGGATACTGCGTGGCCCGGTTGCCCGGCTGACGGTGTGCCACAGCGCGGTTCGGGGCGAGTAGTACGGGCCGGCGCTGCGGGAGTGATGGTAGCATATTCGTGATAGTAGGTAATTGTAGCAGTTGCTTTCAGGAAATTTCGGTTTGTTACTACTGTCTCCCGTTCTAGTTTCCGGACATGGGGGCGGGATATATAACTGTGGCCCCAAGTTATCAAATTCAATATCTACGAGGGACCACGACATCGCGTTCCGATGGGTAGCCAGATCTCGAGGCAGACCCGGATTGTCCTCGCAATACGGCGATTACCGGGCGATGGGCCCGGGTACGTGTCAAAAATACTGTGTTTTTGGAGTAGAATTAACGGTAGAAGTCAGGATTTATATCCAGCACCGCGCTACGTACACACAGATGTGGTACTGACAGACAGCTTCCGGGTGGGGGACGGAGTTCGACGGCGGACACGGCGCCGGCACGGGAGTCCGATATGAGCGGTCTCGTCGCTGTGTTCGACCGAACGGGGAACGGCATGGACGACGACCGGATACAGACGATGCTCTCTGCTATCGACCACCGGGGCCCCGACGGGAGCGACGCCTGGCGCGGTGACGGGGTCGCGCTCGGCCACCAGACGCTCGCGAACACCCCGACAGCCGAGGCAGGCCAGCAGCCACTCGCCACGGACGACATCGTCGTCACAGCGGATGCCAGACTGGACAACCGGCCCGAGCTGTGCCGGCGTCTCGACGTCGCGGGGACAGCGGTCCCGGACAGCCAGTTGCTCCGGGCGGCGTATCTGGAGTGGGGTGAGGAGTATGTCTCGGAGCTGGTCGGCGCGTTCGCCGTCGTTATCTGGGACCGGACCGACGGACGGCTGCTGTGTGCCCGTGACCACTTCGGCGTGAAACCCCTGTACTACCACGCTAGCGACGACCGGTTCGCGGTCGCCTCGGAACCCAAGGCGCTGCTCGCGTTGCCGTGGGTCAGACCGTCGCTGGACGAGACGAAGGTCGGCGACTTCCTGACGGAACTGTTCGAGGACAAGCAAAACACCTTCTACGACACTCTCAAACGCGTCCAGCCGGCACACGTCCTGACGGTGTCCGGAGCGACACAGACGGAACGTCGGTACTGGGACCTCGACCCGTCGCGGACGCTGACACTCGACAGCGACGAGGCCTACGCGCGACGGTTCCGCGATCACTTCGAGCGTGCCGTCAGCGACCGTCTCCGGACGGACACCCCGGTCGCGGCGACGCTCAGTGGCGGGCTCGACTCCTCGTCGATAACCGCCGTTGCACACGACCAGCTGGCGCCCGGCCGGCCGCTTCGGACGTACTCCGGGGTGTTCGATGACAGTCCCGACAGCGACGAGCGAGAGTACATCGAGACACTCGTCGACAGGGAGGGCATCGACGCGGAGTACGTGTTTCTGGACGATCTGAGCGTGCTTTCGGATATCGACCGGGCGATCGAGTACCACGACGAGCCGGTTCACAATACGATGCACTACATGAAGTGGGAGATCGCCAGGCGGGCCAACGACGACAGTGTCGGGGTGGTGCTGGAAGGGGCCCACGGCGACAACGCGGTGGACTACGGGCTCGGCCGCCTGCCGGAACTCGCACGAACCGGGCGCTGGCGCTCGCTCGCACACGAGCTCCGGTCGATGGGTGAAATTCTCGACCGGCCCGCGAGAGCGATGTTCATGGAGCTGGTCGTCCCCCACCTCGTGCCACGGCCGGTGACACAGCTTCGCGACCGCCTCCGGAATCAGTCCCCGCCGGAAGTGCAGGCCAATCCGGCCATCGATACGGAGTTTGCGGCCCGTATCGGCTGTCGGGCACGGCACGAGGAGCTGGAACAGCGCGGGTCGGTGCGCAGCCGGAGCGCGCGCAAGTGGCAGTACCGCTCACTGATGGACGGTAGCATGACTTCGTTCCTGGAAGCGAACGACATCACCCATGCCGCGTTCGGGCTCGAACCGCGGTACCCGTTCATCGACATCAGGCTGATCGAGTTCACGCTCGCAATCCCACCGAGCCAGCAGCTGCAAGACGGATGGACGCGACTGATTCTGCGGCGTGCGCTGGACGACGTGCTCCCGGAGAAAATCCAGTGGCGCCCTTGGAAGACCACGATGAACCAGGCCTTCATTAACGCGCTGGGCGCTGCGGACAGCGAGCTGGCTGCCCTCGTCGACGACCCGGAACTGGTCGAGCCGTACCTGGACACCGCGAAGCTCGCCGAACTGTACGAGGAGTTCCAGACCGACCCCGATATGCGGAGCGCTCGCGTCCTCTGGCACACGATATCACTCGCAAACTGGCTCGAAACCGCCCGCGAGTCGGGCACTACCGACCGGAGCGCTGGGCTAACACAACCAGAGTGAGGCGCTGCCAGCAGGGAAAATTTTATACCGCGTGAGCTATATTACTAGAACGATGAGTGGGGAAAAAAGTGGGGACTACGAAGTTCCTACTGTTACCGAATACGGCTCAGTCGAATCGATCACCGAAGAGAAAAACAAGTACAGCCCCGGTACCGACACCGACATCTCGGCGATTAACCTGAAAGGGTCAGTCGGCTACAAGTAACACCACAGGGGCACACCCTGCTGGCACCCGATTTTTTCGGCACCGACCACCACATCGCATGAGTGTTCAGGCCCGAGTGAGCATCTGCCAACAGGACAAAATTTATACACCGGCCCGATTAATACCGTACCGATGACACAGAAAGAAACGGGGAGCTACGAGGCACCGTCCGTGACCGAATACGGCTCAGTCGAATCGATCACCGAAGAGAAAAACAAGTACACCCTCGGTACCGACACCGACATCTCGGCGATTAACCTGAAAGGGTCGGTCGGTTACAAGTAACGCACCCGGGCGCGAGCCCGACAGACCAGGGTCATTTTTTGCCAGCAGACGACTACGACTGCGTCGCGTGTAGCGTGGCGTATATCCCATCGGTCGCGACCAGTTCGTCGTGTGTCCCCGTCTCGACGACGCGGCCGTCGTCGAGGGCGTATATCCGGTCCGCGTCGTGGACGGTCGAGAGGCGATGCGCGATACTCAGGATGGCCGTCTCCCCCTCGGCCGCCACGATTTGGTCGTACACCTGCTGTTCGATGGTCGAGTCGAGGTCGCTCGTCGCCTCGTCCAGCAGCAGGATGTCCGCGTCCGAGAGGACGGCCCGCGCCAGTGCGACGCGCTGGCGCTGTCCGCCGGATAGTTTGATAGCGTCTTCGCCCAGTTCCGTCTCGTAGCCGTCGGGCAGGTCCGCGAGGAACTCCGTCACCTGCGCGATTTCACAGGCACGCTCTATCTCCGACCGTGAGGCGTCGGGGGCACCGACGGCGACGTTCTCCGCGAGCGTCCGATCGAAGATGTAGGGCTGCTGTCGCACTACCGCGATCCGGTCGCGCCACGACGACACCTCGAACGTCTCTATCGGCGTTCCATCTGCGAGAATAGCACCCGAATCGGGTGTCTGTAGTCGGCCGAGCAGGGATACGACGGTCGACTTGCCAGCCCCGGACTGCCCGACGAGGGCGACGTGCTCGCCGCGCTCGATATCGAGCGAGACATCCATGAGTACCGGTTCCTCGCCGTATGCGAACGACACATCCTCGAAGCTGACGTGCTGGACAGACGAGACCGTGCGGTCGCCGCCCTCGTCACGGGCCGCGTCCGCGAGCGCCTCGATGCGAGCCTGAACGCGGACGAGATGGGGCAAGTTCCCGTTAAGAGAGTACATGAGGTTGTTGAGCTGGGTCACGGTCGGCGAGAGGCGGAACACGGCCAGCAGGAAGACACCGATCTCGGCGAAGGTGAGGTCGACGAACGTAAAACCGAGGTAGACGAGGCTGAACAACACGAGGGCGTTGGTGAACTGGTTGACGTTCTGCAGCGCCGCCTGGTTCCGCTGGAGTTTGACACCCGCACGGTAGAACTCGCCCAGCGCCGAGTCCATCCGCTCGACGAGGTCCCGCCGGAGGTTGAACAGTCTGACGTCACGCATCCCCTGGATGCCCGCCTGGGAGAGCGACTGGAGGTCGTTGTTGGCAGCCGCGACCTCGTCGCCAACGGTGTAGGCCGGTTCGAGCACGAATCGGACGAACAGCGTACTGGCACCGAGCCCCACGACGGCAGCCAGCGTGAGCACCGGTGAGATGATCGCCGCCAGAACGAGATAGATGAGCCCACGGAGAGACGTCTCGACGACGTTGACCAGCACGGAGACGATGCTGCCGGCGCGGTTCGCCTCCGTGATGAGACTGTTGAGCAGGTCGTCCGAGCCGGCCTCGTCGATGTACTCGATCGGACCGTACAGCAGCCGTTCGAAGAGACGCTGTCTGAGCGCGCGCTGATAGCCGGTGTCGAGCACCGCGCGCAGCCAGCCGACGACGAAGCTGACACCGAACCGGAGCGCGAGGACTACCGTGATGCCCGCGATGAGCGTCTCGAACTGGAACGGGATGCCGACGGTCGCGTACGCCTGCACGAACAGTCCGAGCAGTCCGTCAGCCTCCGATGGCGACGTCGAGGACTGTGTGAACTCGATAATCGGCAAGAGGAACCCGACACCGATACCTTCCAGCAAGGCGGTGAGGAGACTCAGTGCGACGACGGCACCGGCGAGTCGCGGCCGGTAGGCGGCCGCCTCGCGGATGGCACCGAGTTTCTCGGAACGGTCGACGGACATCCGCTGTCAGACGCCTCCGTTCACGGCGATTCTATCGGGGTAGTTGGAGCGAGATACGTACATTGACTCTACGGCTAGCTATTCATGGGTCAACAGTCACCTCGGACGCCACGTCCGCGACGACGGCGTCGACGATATCAGGGAGGACATCGATGTCCTCTGGGCGACGAAGGACATTGACCGACGCGGCGGTCACGACATCTACACACTGCTCGAAGTGCGTGGCTCTCGTCCCCGTCTCGTCGATGAGTCCGACGGTGTACGTGTTTGCGACGAGTTCGAGCAGCGCGTCGTGCCCGGCTATCGATTCGACCGACACCGACGGCCCTTCACGAAGCACGTAACAGCCCGCCAGCGGAACGCCGTACGGGTCGACATCTGTCGTCTCGGTCCGGTAGTGGGTCTTCCCGGTCACGCCCGACTCGCCGTCGGCCGTCGCGCCCTCGATATCGAATCGGTTCGACATCTTCGGGGTCAGTTTCAGCTGTGGAACCCCCGGCGTGGCCATCGGAGTCGTATCAGCCGTCCGGATGACGACCACGTCGTCGTCCAGCAGCGGATACCCCGCGCCGTAGCAGGCCGTCGCTGTCGTCGACTTGCCGGCACCGGTCGGGCCCAGAAACACGACCGCCGCGCCGTCTACCTGGACGGCACTGCCGTGTAATACCAGGTGCCCGCGCTGGTGACAGAGCAACCCCAGGACCTGTCCTTCGAGCAACCGCCTGAACACCTTCGTGGCAGGCACTTCGGGCCCGACGGTATCGACGACGATACGTCGCCCATCCTCGACACGGAAGCTGCCGATATCGTCGTAGGAGAGCCGGCACTGGTCCGGACCAACGTCCAGCTTGCGTTCGTCTTCCCCACCCTGTTCAGTCGGGACCGGTGTTACGGAGCCCGATTCGATGACGACGTCGGCGTCACCGTGGTGTGGCTGGTGCTTCCGGAGTTCCGGCAACGCGAACTCCGACTCGATTCCCAGTCCGTAAGCGATGTAACGTTGCATGGCGTCTCCCCCTCCCCGTCTACCCCCCAATGTTCGGTATTTTCATATTCTACAGCGTGTATTTAAAACTATCTTCTCGCTGCCGAATCCAAGTGTTTAGATACGTCACCGACACACCTAGACACACTGTGTTACCGTGGGGTCACCTCGCGTTCGGGTATCTCGTCTACTCCCTGGGCCAGCGAGCCGTGCGTAGACGGCCGCCCACCGATTTGCCGACGATCGCGCTCGTGGTCGGAACCCAGCTCCCGGACCTCGTCGACAAACCACTGAACTGGTGGTTCGGCGTCTTCGACGGCCGCGGTGCCGGGCACTCGCTGCTCGTGATGGGACCGTGTTGTCTGCTCGTCTATCTGCTCGCCCGCAGGTACGGGTACGGGCGCCTCGCCGGGGGATTCGTCACCGGCGTCCTCACCCATCTGTTCAGCGACGCCTGGCTCCCAATTCTGGCCGGCGATATCCAGATCGGCGCCCCCTATCTGCTGTGGCCGCTGCTTCCCGCACCGACGTACGAGAAGGACAGTCTGCTGGACCACGCCGTGGCGCTGGAAGGGTCGCTCCGGTCGTTACCGTGGGACTCCCCGGTGGCACTGCTCTCGACCTGGTTCGGGGCCCAGCTAGGGATTATGCTCCTGCTGGTGTCGCTGTGGGTCTACGACGGAGTGCCCGGTCTGCGGGTGGTCACGGGTGGCGTGCGGACGCTTCGGACCAGAGTGTGAGCGTCGGGTCACGAACCGCCGACGAGACCGTCTGGCACCGTGTCGACGTCACCCCGGAAGCCAACGCCCGACACCCGCGCCGTCTCCCCAGGTCGAGCTCTGTCACAGGTGGTGGCCCGGTCACGGGGCCGGCGTCAAACGGTGACGTCAGCCGCTGCCGCTGAAAGCGGTGGGAGCGGCTCGTATCGGTCGAGGTTCGGTACGTCACCGATGATGACCTCACCCTCGTATTCGAGCCAGCTGTGGGCTTTCATGCCGCCGTCGTCCCCCCTATCGACGCCGATGCGGTGCGTCGGGTCGTACCCGTACAGTCGCATGACTGCCTCGGTGGTCAACGACCGAACCAGACACTTCCGTTCACCGGGCAGATACCGGTCCGCCGTAGCCACAGCCCAGACGATACGTGCCGAATCCGGTGACCCGGGGAGACGTCCCCGCTCGGTGAGCCACAACTGACCTTTTCTGAGGCGTGCAAACGGGAGAATTGACACAGCCACGTACAGCGCAGGCAACAGTGTGACACTGAGAGACAGACGAGCCACGTCGCCGAGAGTGAGCGAGCGGAGCGTCGTCACTCGTCCCATGGTGGTATCTCAGCCGTCGACCTCGACGAGTCCTTTCTCGTCGAGTTCGACCAGCAGTTCGACCGCGTCTTCCTGGCTCCGTTCGTAGGCGATTTCGTACTCACTGACCAGATGCTCACACAACTCCTCGACACGCGTTGGTTCCTGAATTTGCTCCCAGATATCCGTCGCGACCTGATTGAACCCGTAGTACTCGCCCTCGCCCATGTGGAGAATAACCGATTCCCCGTCGAGGGTCGTCGAGAGACAGTCGTCGGCGGCGACGACTACCGTCGACACGTCGATCTCTTTCTTTCCACCCATCATTCTTATACACTCATCTACGCAGGGAGTAATATAAATCCTGAGACTATCTACTCGGCACCGTCCGGCCCGGAACGTCGCTGGGTTGAGTGCCCAGTGGCAGTACGATCACGACCGTCTCGTCGTGCCGATTTGTCTGCTGTATCGGGGTATTCCGGGTGGGTTCGCCGGGAGCATCACGACCAGGTACCACGGATCGCCGACTCGTACACGTCCGCTGCCTGCGTGGCGACATTGTCCCAGTCGTACCGCATCGCTCGTTCGACCGGATCGTCATTGGAGGGCGCCGCGTCGAGCGCCGATTCAAGTGCGCCGTCGACGGCGTCGGTCGACGGGTCGACGAGATAACCACTCTCACCGAGTACTTCACTCGCAGCCGAGTTCGGATGGTCGGCTGCGATGACGGTACAGTCCGCCGCCATCGCCTCTGCAAAGGTTATTCCGAAGCCCTCTCTCGTGGACGGCGAGGCGAACACGTCGGCCGCTCGCATATGACCCATTACGTCGTCGTACTCGTCCAGAAACCCCAGAAAGTCGATACGGTCACTGCAATCGAGCGTCCGGGCGTGTTGCTGCAGCCTGTCGGCCTCCGGTCCGTCACCGATGATACCCAGTGTAACGCCGGTATCACCAGCCCACTGGTCGAACGCGTCGAGCAGTAAATCGACGTTCTTGTGTTCGATGAGCCGACCGGCGAACACCACATCGTAGCCCTCCTCCGGGAGCGGAGCCGACTGGATCTGGTCCACGTCGATGCCGTTGGGGACGACCTCGATACGCTCCCGATTCGGGCCGATAGCCGAGAGGTCGTCGGCCGTGACGTTCGAGACCGCGATGGGATGTTGCGGGGTCTTCGCGGTCACCGTCTCTACTACCTTCCCAAACGGTGCGAGCGTACCCAGATACTCGTCCCAGTAGCTGCCCCACACTTCGTGCCACGTCGTGACGACGGGGACATCCCTACTAAGCGTCGACAGTTTCGACGAGAGGACTGGAAAATACGGAAAGACCGACGCAACGACGACATCGTGGTCACGGTCAGCAACCTCCGCTCGCAGTGGCCGAACGGTCCGTACAGCGAAGTCGAGCGCCTCGGTAATCGACCGGCGGTCGTCTTCGTAGAGCGCCGCCTCGGGCGCGACAGCTCTGAGAGTCATCCCCTCGAACTCCATCTCCTCCGGGCCGTCCCAGAAATGTCTACTATAAATCGTCACGTCGTGTCCATCATCGACCAGGCGTCGACTGATTTCGTATATCCGTTTCTCCGCACCACCCGTTACGAACGGGTAGACGACATTAGAGACGTAGGCGATATTCACAGTATCGATACACTCACCCCGAACAGGTTTTATTTTTCTGATTCCAACAGGAATATTGCGGGCAACTCCGGTCAGTTGCTTCGGAGCAATCAAGTGGGGCGACCGCTCCCCAGATGTTCCTGGCAGGCGATGCAATCCGGCGTTCCGGAACGTCGGAAGCGTTACCGGTATGAGCGATAAGGGACGCATACTTTCACAAGTAGTAATGTTTTTATTATTATGGCGTAGTTTGATTAATATGAAATCAGTCGTACTCGCGGCGGGTCAAGGAACGCGTCTTCGGCCACTCACCGAGGACAAACCGAAAGGAATGGTCGAAGTCGACGGCAAACCGATCCTGACGCACTGTTTCGAGCAACTCATCGAGCTCGGTGCCGAGGAGTTACTCGTCGTCGTCGGCTACAAGAAACAGGTCATCATCAACTATTACGAGGACGAGTTCCAGGGCGTCCCGATTACCTACACGCATCAGCGAGAGCAGCAGGGGCTCGCTCACGCGCTACTCACCGTCGAGGAGCACGTCGACGACGACTTCATGTTGATGCTGGGAGACAACATCTTCCAAGCGAACCTCAGCGACGTCGTCAACCGGCAACAGGAGGAACGAGCCGACGCAGCGTTCCTCGTCGAGGAGGTCCCGTGGGACGAAGCATCGCGATACGGCGTCTGTGATACCAACAAGTACGGCGAAATCGTCGAAGTGGTCGAGAAGCCCGAGGACCCACCGTCGAATCTGGTGATGACCGGCTTCTATACGTTCACCCCGGCCATCTTCCACGCCTGTGAACTCGTCCAGCCGTCTAACCGCGGCGAGTACGAGATCAGCGACGCGGTCGACCTGCTGTTGCACTCGGGACGTACTATCGACGCGATCCGCATGGACGGGTGGCGAAACGATATCGGGTATCCGGAGGACAGGGACGAGGCGGAACGGCGAATCCGGGACGAGAGCAGTCCCGAGGCCGCTGATATCGTGGAAGCACAGAGTAGCTGACCCGCCACGATAACGAGAGTGCGCAGCGAATTATTGATTTTATATTCAATAGTTATACCATACATTTTATCACCGAGACCGTCGTGAATTCACGTAAGCGTGGGGTACTCACCTACAGCTACAACTGAAGATGGGGGTTAGTCTATGAGTGTCGACGCGACGTTCGTCGACTCGCTTGGGTGGCCGGTCGAAGCCGCTGTCGTGGTTCACGCGGCCCAGACGACGGTAGGGGACCCGGAGCGACTCCGGTCGCTGGCGACTGCGACAGCGGACTGGGACCGGGTCGTCGACTACGCACGAACGCACGGCGTCGTCTCGCTGGTCGCAAGCAGTCTGACGGAGCACTGCCGGGACCTTGTCCCGGAACGCCTCCTCGACACGCTCCGTGTCGAGCGGCAGGATATCGCGAAACGGAACCTGGGGATGACACAGGAACTGTGTCAGGTTCTCGGCAATCTCGAGAACGAAGGGTTCGACGTGCTCCCCTATCGGGGGCCGGTGTTGGCTGCCGACGCGTACGGCGACGTCGCCAGTCGCCAGTTCGGTGACATCGACCTGCTGGTACGGCGCGAGGAGATACCCGCGCTCAAGCGGTTTCTCGAACGGCGTGGTTACGAGGCCCAGTACCAGCGGGCTGGGACGGAGGAGCTGAGCAGCGGCCAGGAGTGGGCCTACACGCACTATCGCCGGGACTACCCGTTCGTCGACGCGACCAACGGCACTGTCATCGAGCTCCACTGGCGGGTCCTCGACCGGCGATTCCCGACCGCTATCGAACTCGACACCGTCTGGGACCGGCGTGAGACCACGTCGGTCGCGGGCACGGACCTCCCGATATTCGGTCCGGAGGACCGACTGCTTATGCTCTGTGTCCATGGGACACGCCACTACTGGGAACGACTGGAGTGGATCTGTGACGTCGCCGAATTGCTCCAGTCGGCGACCGTCGACTGGGCGGCGGCGCTCTCGCGCGCTCAGTCGTTCGACGCCGGGCGGATGTTCCTGCTCGGGCCGGCTCTCGTCCACCGTCTCTACGGTGTGGACTTGTCAGACGAGATACTGACTGCAATCAAGGCAGATCCAGCCATCGACGACCTCGTCGACACGGCCCTCGGACGACTGTTCGACGACGAGATGCCTGGACAGGTCGCACTGCAGCGGTTCCAGGCGAGTAGCCTGGAGCGGTATCGCGACAAGGCGTATCTGCTGGCATGGTGGCTATTCGTCCCGACGCGCAACGAGATTGAACTGGTCGCGCTTCCGCGGCTGGCCTCCTTCCTCTATTACGCCGTCCGGCCACTGCGGTTATCACTGTTGCCGCTGTTGCGGCGGCTCCGGTGCCCGGAGACCAGTAACCGGTAAGCTCAGAGCGGCCCTTTGGCAGGATAACAGACGTGTCAACACAGCATTCAGAGCGACGGTCTGCTCGACGGGCTGGACGGAGCAGCTGCTCGAATGGAAACTAATTTATTGAGTAGTAGTCAATCAGAAAGTAATGACCGAGAACCCAAATATTATTCTATTGACGCTGGATGCACTCAGGGCTGACCACCTCTCTGGATACGGCTACGACCTGGAGACTACTCCTGAACTCGACGCGTTCGCTGACGCGGAGGCGGCGACGTTCACTGCTGGTTATAGTGCGAGTTCGCACACGCGAGAGGCAGTCCCCTCAATACTGACGGGGCAGTACCCAGACAAGGCCGTGACCAGCGGATACCGTCGGAACGCACCGACCGTCGCCGAACGGCTCTCGGCGGCCGGCTACAGCACGGCTGGGTTCCACTCGAACCCCTTCGTCTCCCGGGCGTACGGTTTCGACACCGGGTTCGATCACTTCGACGACGACCTCCACCTGGGCCGGAACAAACTCCTCGCGCTGGCCCAGCGTGCCCTGGATAAACTCCGGAACCGCCACTACGCTCGGGCCACCGAGATTAACGAGCGCTCCCTTTCATGGATCGACGGGCAGGCCGACGAGCCGTTCTTCTGCTGGAACCACTACATGGACCCCCACGGGCCCTACGAGGCGCCGGCCGAGTACCAGCGCGAGTACCACGGGGAAGTAGTCCCGGACCGGACCGCACAGAGGCTCTACCAGCGAGCTATCGACGGCCCGGACAGCATCTCGGCTGACGAGCGCGAACGTCTAATCGACCTCTACGACGCCGAAATCGCGTACACTGACGAGAAGCTCGCGGCGTTTTTCGACGCACTTCACGAACGGGACCTCCTCAAGGACTCACTCATCGTCGTGACCGCGGACCACGGTGACGCCTTCGGGGAACACGGCTACTACGAACACCCGCGGTACCTCCACGAGGAACTGGTGCACGTCCCGCTGCTCGTCTCGGCACCCGGAGTCGACCCCGGCGTCCTAGACACGCCCGCGAGCACGCTAGACGTCGCGGCTACCGTGCTCGCCGCCGCGGGGGTGACACACGACTCCCTTCCGGGCGCGGACCTCAGGGCGGTCGCGGCCGACCCCGACGCGTACCACGACAGAACCGTCATCTCACAGGCACGCGGCGAGAACGCTGAAAGCCACCTCCGCCGTTTCAGCGCCCGGGGCCAGTCCTCGACGTGGCTCGCCACGTACGACACCGACACGGACGAGGTCGATATGGAGGGAGGGGGCGCCGCCGACGCCGTCAGCGACGAACTCCGCACACACATCGAGGACCGGGTCACGGGAGAGGGATTCGACGCGGACGAGGCCGACGACGAGGTCGACGAAGAGATAGAGGACCGCCTCAGCGCGCTGGGATACAAATGAGACAGCTAGATATCGCGATGGTGCAGGACGACTGGTGGCCCCGAACCGGGGGGGGACCAGTCCACGTCAAGGAGCTCTCGAAGTCCCTCGCGAACGAGTACGACTGTCGTATCGACGTGTACACGCGCAGTCTGTCGAAAGACGGCGAGGCCTACACCGAGACGACCGAGTTCGCCGACGGCGCGGTGACGGTCTACAGACTGGGACCGTGTACCGACTACTGGAACCCCGTGGGTCGGGCCACCTCCCTCGTCTCCGCGCTGCCGGCGCTGTACCGCAACGACTACGACGTCATCCACGGCCACACCTTCCTGCCGGCGCTGCCTACCCAGATGGGTGCCAGAGCGACCGGGACCCCGAACGTGTTCACAGTTCACGGGACGGCCCTGAATGCCGGCGTCGGCCGCGATACGTCCGCCCTGGGCGCGCTCAAACGCCGTGTCGAACGGCGATTTATCCTGAATTTCGACTACGACCACGTCGTCTCGGTCAATCAGGAGCACGTGCCGATGCTCGAGGAATCGCACGATGCGGTGTCGTGTATTCCGAACGGGGTCGACCTAGATCGGTTCGACGTGGACGAATCGACCGTCGACGGACGGATTCTCTTCCTGGGCCGGCTCGCACCCAAGAAGCGCGTTTCAGACCTCATACGGGCGTTCAATCAAATGGAGGAGGAGTACGACGCGGAACTCGTCATCGTCGGGGAAGGGCCACAGAAGGACGAGCTGGAGAAACTCACCGCCGAGCTGGGCCTCACGGATAGAGTCACCTTCGCCGGACGGGTCGACAGCGACGAAATTCCGAGATACTACGCTTCGGCGGAGTTGTTCGTTCTACCCTCGGTGTGGGAAGGCCACCCGTTGACCCTCCTCGAGGCGTGGGCAGCCGGCTGTCCCGTCATCGCGAGCGACGTTGAAGGTATCGCAGAGTTCGTCGAACACGGGGAAACGGGGCATCTCGTCGAGCCCGAACAGCCTGCTGAACTCGCCGACGCGCTGCGATACGCGTTCGACAACCCCGACGAACGGCGCGAGTGGGGCGAGGCGGCGAGAGCGACGGCCCAAGCGGAGTTCTCATGGGAGACCGCCGCGAGAAAGACTCGCCGTATATATGACACGGTCGTCTCCGACTCCGAGTGGTAACAACAGATAAGTAGTCGCATGATGGGTTGGTGGTACTGATGTACGACGGGCTTCCAATCGAGTCATGCTCTCGAACAGCCGTTCCGTACAGAAGGTTATCACCGACGGCATCGATGAAATAATTGGGGTATCAGTCACGATGGACGTATTGTTGTTGAGCGGGAATCTCGTCGGCGGTGCCGCAAAAGTGTGTTGTCAGTTAGCGAAGGGGCTTCCACGCGATATCACACCGACCGTCGCACATCTCGGCGGTCAGAACCATTTCGTTGACGAACTCGACGACGCAAATATCGAGACGGTTCGACTCGGGTGGACAGAACTCTCAATTCGCTCAGCTCGTGAGCTCGATTCACTCCTCCGAACTGGCTCGTTCGATCTTCTGCATACGCATATGCTCACAGGTGGACTGCTCGGCCGTCCCCTGGGGGCTGCTCACGGGATTCCTATAGTCCATACTGCTCACACCAATTTCAGCGACCGGTCGGCAGCTGCGAGATACCTCGATCTTCTCTCAGCGACGTTTGTCGACAGAACTATCTGCGTTTCAGATGCTGTCGCTGCTTCGCTGCCTCGCTACTACCCGACCGATATCCAGACAATCCACAACTGTATCGATATCCATCGTCATGATTCAGCAACCACAGAGCCTAATAAACCACTCGATGGAATCGATATAGACCAGACGGCCCCGATTATCGCGAACATCTCGCGAAACGACCCGGTCAAACGGCGGGTCGATTTGTTAGAGGCTTTCCCACGAGTCCTGGCCGATTATCCGAGCGCACGACTCGTCCTGACAGGCCGGGAGTCAGAGACACGAGCGAATCTGACTCCTCACGCTCGCCGACTCGGCATTCAAGACAGCGTTCATTTCGTGGGATACGTCTCGAACATTCGGCGATTGAACGAGCGAGCGAACATCATGGTATTTTCGTCCGAGTCTGAAGGGTTCAGCATTTCATTGCTTGAGACGATGGCATTAGGACGCCCGATAGTCGCTACTGAAATAGCGCCGTTCATCGAGGCGCTCGGCGAGAACTATCCGAGCACTGTTCCGGTACGCTCCCCTGAGCGACTTGGCCAAGAGATTGTACACGTGCTCTCGGATTCGGCCTATCGCGAGCGTCTACGACGGTATGTTCTGAATCGCGTCGAACGGTTTGCCAGTCCGAACGGCGCCGTATCACACGCCCGTTTGTACAGACAGATTGTCCGTTCAAACAGCTAAACGACGCGGTTCAGTTCACTATAAATTAATATACATTTAATACGAACAAAATTTATGTCCACCCCACGAATTCCCCTTACTGATGCATATCACGTTCGTTGCCGGATACATAGATCACGGCGGGGCAGGGTCTAATATCAGCCTTGATATACTGGCAAAGACTCTCTGTGAGTGGGGTCACACTGTAAAAGTAATCACATTGAACGTTACGGAATCGAATACGATTTGTTGGGATACCCCATACGAGGTTGTCCCGATACGAGAGGCCATCCCGGCCGCAGTAGATGGGCCAAAATCGGCCCTGAAGGCTCTGCGAGGGCTTGGCCAAGAAACGGATATCTTCCATATTTTCGATCCTATCTTCACACCACTATTCGGTACATACCGACTTTTGGGCGGTTCTACCCCTGTTGTCTCTCGGTTGAATTCATATACCCTCTTTTGTACGAACAACGCGATGATGGACGGAGAGTGTCACAAGGACTGTTCAATCGATGACAAAATCAGACATGACGATTCAAAATCATCGACGCAGCTATTCAAACTCCCACAGTATTGGCTGGCAGATCAACCAGATGGGGGGTGTCTGGGTAGTGTTGACCACTACTTTGCTCAGAGTCCGAGTGTCAAACGGGTATACTCCGAGGCGGGCTTCGACAACGCGAAAATAACTACTATCACGAACTTCTACAACCCTGACTTCACGGAGAAGCCAACCGACACAACAGAGTTCTCACGCCCCGAATTCAATTTCTTATATGTCGGGCGTCTAACTCATATTAAAGGTGTTGATATACTGTTACGTGCAGTTGACCGTTCAGACTCGACCGTCACTGTTGATCTGGTCGGCGATGGCACTGCCAGAGAAAACCTCGAAAAGACCGCGTCCCGACTTTCGGTCACCGACCAGGTCACGTTTCATGGGTGGGTTGATCACGACGACCTGCCAGCGTACTACGACGAATCGGATGTATTTATCCATCCTGGACGGTGGGAAGAACCCTCTGGCCGGGCGTTGCTAGAGGCGATGCAGTATCACTGTCCGGCAATCGTCTCAGATATCGGCGGTCCACCGTGGATTGTCGGCGATGCAGGTCTGGTCTTCGAACCCGAGAACGCGAGCGAACTAGCAAACTATATTGACAATCTTATGCAAGATCGGGGCCGATATCGAAAATTACGACAACAATCCAAGTCCCGACTGAGCACGTTCGAACCGGAGAAACTCATAAACAAAATAGAAAACGAGTATCAAAAGCTTGTATATTAGGGGTGATACTGGTGGCTGTAACAAACTGGAGTAATTCGCCACCCCAGGGTGGCGAATATCTTTACGAACTTACCAGCCACGAGTATGAGTATCCTGAAGCGTTCTGGTGAGTGGCCGTTATCAAAGCCCCGGGACCGAGGAACCCGGCTGGCTGGGCGGCTATTATCTCCGACTTCTATTTTTGTTTTCCAATGTACAGGTCGTACAATGGGGTCACGTACCGGTTTGGAGCCCGGCCTGCCGACCGCTGTAGCCGCTAAATGCCCCAGCTGGGAGCGGCTGGGCAGTAATTGACGGGGAGGAAACGAGTGCTACCACGCTTCGGCGCAGAAGCCCCTTCAGTGCCGTCCATCGCTACCTGACAGCGAGTCAGATTTTATGCCGTTCATTGTTATTCCTCTCTGTGTCAGCAGCTGATGGATATCTGGACGAACAGGGTTGGATGGTTTTTTGCTACGTCTGATGGATTAGTACACCGAGCCCCGTTGCATCTCGTTGCCTAAATCAGGCCGGTCACACTCAATCAACAGTAAACGACGACGTCACGATTCTCGTAGATTCGACTTCGGTTCTCTGCGAAAATTGGTGTCGGATCTCCCACCAGACGGAAGAGAGTCGTAAACCGGAGATACCGCTGATCTTTTCGCCAGACGATACATCCCTCCTCCGGCAGCTGGTCGAACAGCAAGTAGACGTCCAGTTTCGCCCACCCTTCATCTGTTGCTCGATCTCCCGTAATGTAGGTGGCTCCAGGCCTAGTATCAGTACCTCACAAAGCATCCTCGGCTAGCTGTTTCTGCGGCCTGAGTTCTGTGTCGAAGCGGTTGTACTGACGGTCTCGACGAGAGAATTACGGACGGATCGACGGAGAGCTGTC
>Ga0136589_1000087_pt1 | contig 48412 bp, 53 predicted proteins | sample AntRauMFilla3764_FD_104640 | JGI IMG/M metagenome (GOLD analysis project Ga0136589, IMG submission 104640) | Saline lake microbial communities from Rauer Islands, Antarctica - Metagenome Filla 3 #764 | ecosystem: Environmental > Aquatic > Non-marine Saline and Alkaline > Saline | place...
CGGTTGACGAGAAAGTTAAGAAGCTGGTCCTCGTGGATCTCACCGTCTGCTTGTTTGGTTTTAGACACACCTTCAGCAAGCAGACGTTCTAACTAAGCGGCTTTGTGAAGTACTGATTTTCTGCTCCGCTGAGACTTAGATTGTAGCCGAAGGCGCGAACAGTACCACCGGGTGCAGGGGGGCAGGGTTTGGCCGCGTCGCCGACAGGCTGACCCGGCCCTTGGGAATTATCGGCGAAGTATTCGTTGAGTACATTTGAGCTGGTATCTTGCGCAAACCCTGCGTACTGACTCCAACTCTCGAGCCCGCTGCCTCCACCGGGGCGTGCGCCACATATATCGCTACCATCCGAGGGCGGACTCGATACTTGGACACTGGTGACACCAGCAGCCGTTCCACCCCTCTCAGAACGGTCGACTGTTGCGGCATTTGAGTCGAAATCGAGCTGATTTCGGAGCGAAAACCCCGGCGGGGTGATATCTTCGAGAGTACTCTCCTCAGAGTGGTTCCCCGTGTCCCCGCTGGCGGACGACGGTGCCCGTGATGTGGCGACTCCGTGAGACCCATCGATCGAATTCGTGTTCGAGTCTAGGTCGTCTCTGAGTTCCGATTCGAAGGTTTCCAGAGACACAGACAGGTCATCCCCGTTAGTAGCCAGCGGCGCCGTGATGTTGATTCCGCCATCTAGCACGTCATCGGCGGTTTCGGCATCGAAAACATCCGCCAGTGATTTGAGCGGACTCATTATCGCATCGACGACGGCCTCGACGGCTGGGCGAATGGCCTGGATGGGGTCTTCGATAACATCTCCAAGCCGATCGCGACCGAAGTATTCCGTGAGATCACTAATCTCATTCTGGAGTTCACTCCAGACATCATCATTACCCAGTGCACTCGTAACACTGGAGAAGTGGTTTGTCGCTGCCTCCCTTACCCCATCCAAGAAACCGCCACCATCTGCGGACGACGGGGATACAGAGCCTGAACTGGCAACAGTACCATCCACTGTACTCCCGACGATTTCCTTCGGGGCTGGGGATACGGTATCAGCACTGGGCGAACTCTGGCTCCAAAGGAGATCTCCTTCGTCATCCTCTGGAGGGTTCGCGATAGTGTTTTGAATAGCCTCCAGGTTCTCACCCAGCCACTCGAGGGCTTCAACAGGTTCCGGTAGATCCGCAACCACGTTCGAGAGTTCAGTGGCAATGTCGCCCACTAACAGTACGTCTCCGGATTGAAATGCCCCTGTAATAAGGTCGACAGCCCTCTGATATAGATTGCTGGCAGCTGCCGTTGCTATCTCTTCGGCTGCCTCTCCAGCCGTTATTTCGAAATCTTCGTCGTTTGACCCTGTGTCGTCTCCGAACGGATAAGTCTGGGCCCGGGCTTGGTTTGTCAATACGGACTGCAAACCAGCGAACAGCCCGCCACCACCGAGGCTTTCCAGTATAGCCCGTCGGGATAGTCCCTCCGAGCCGAATGGTTGCTCATTGCCCATCTGAATCTGTGCAAAATAGCTGCACTACAAACTTAATATTTGTGATGAAAACTCGTAATATATTGCCTGCTACATCAGTCCAGGTGGCCTGCTGGCATCTCAGCCGTCGGGTTCCTCGAGGTCTAACGTGTCTTCGTCGAGGTTCACCGTGTCTTCGTCGCGGTCCATCGTGTCTTCGTCTACGGATTCTCTATCGCTCTCGCCGGAGGTCGACTCCCCATCGAGTGCTTTCTTGCCGAAAAGATATCCCATTAGCGCGACAGTCGACCCTCCCGCCCCCATTGCCCACGGTGAAAGTCCCCCGTTCTGTCCGCCCGAACTGGGACTGTTTGCCCCTCCAGCTCCCGACGTTTCGGTACTGTCACTTGGCCCGTTTGCCGTTTTGGGTTCTTGTTGACCGTCTGTCGAGCTCTCCTGTTGAGCGACTGTTTTGGTCTGCGTGTGGTATCCGAGAGAGCGGTCTTCGGTGCGTGAGCCAACACTCGATGCGTCTATCCCGGCGTCGACCGCGTAGAGCAATCCGTCGTCACTTCCGACGTAGAGGACGCCGTCGACGACCGTCGGCGAGGACCGCATCCGTTCTCTGCTCTCGGAGCGGAACGTCCACGCGTACTCCTCACTATCGAGATCGACTGCAAATATATTCCCCAGTTCGTTACAGAAAAACACCGTTCCACCAGCCACTGTCGGCGAGCCGAACACGTCACCAGTGCCTGAAACCCACTGTTCCTCACCAGTGTCGGTATCTATATTCGCGAGGCCGTCCGGACCGCTTGACAGACCGAGATACAACGAGTCCTCGTACACTGTCGGTGTCGAATCGAGTCTGTAGTAGCCACTGTTGGTCCACTCGACAGTTCCGTCTGTACCGTCGACAGCGTAAACCGTCCCGCCTTTCGACGTGAAATAAAGTTTTCCGTCGTGTTCGCTCGGTGTCCGCACAGGCTCGGACGGTTCCGTAACGACCCATTGCTCTTGCCCGTCACCCGAAGATATCGCGTAGAGGTCGTTACCGCTGCCGATGCATATCGTTCCGTCGACAGCGATCGGTGATGTCTCGATCTGAGACCCTGTCTGGAAGGCCCATTGCACCTCACCCGATGACGCGTCGATGGCGTACAGCTTTCCGTCGTGCATCCCGACGTAGACGGTCTGCTGGTACACCAGCGGCGACGAAGTTAACCCCCCGAGTGTATACCTGCCGTCTACAGAGATAGACCATACTTCCTCTCCGGAGGCCCGGTCCAATGCGGCGAAGTACCCGGCGTTGTTCCCCGCGTAAACACGATCCGCGTCGATTGCCGGACTGGCTTTGACACTACCGTTTGGGAGTGTAGCTTCCCATCGATTTTGACCGGTTGCTAAGTCGATAGCATGCACCTGACCACTGCTGTTGCCGACAAAGACCGTCCCATTGCTGGTCGTCGGCGACGAGCGAATCCAGGTCCGTGTTTCGTATTTCCAGTGTACCTCGCCCGGTTCCGTTTCATTGAGCATATTGTCAGTCCCTCCAACGCACGAAGTCGACCACGTATTTTTATTTAATTACTTTACGCATAAATATTTTTATTTATTGTAGGATTTTTACCCACTGCCAACGCAGAGTGCGGGAAGAGAACCCCTTCCTGTATAGCCTAAAATCCTGGGCGGCTCTCAGCTCTCACAGTCGCCGAAGACGGTTGGATCGCTTACGGGCCCGGCAACGTCCCAGCTGTCACTACAGTAGTCCGCTTTCCCCGCTTTGCTACCGATTCCCAGCCTGTCGCCGGGAACCGCGCCGACGATACTCACCTTCGTCTCGAACGATATCGCGGTGTTCCGTCCGAGTCGTCGCTCTGTGCCGTCGATGTCGACCGACACGCTCGCATCTTCACGGACGTACTCCGCCGCGGGTGTATCCCGTGTCGTCCCGGCCGACGCAGTCACAGTGAACCGGGGATAGGTGCCCGCCAGTGTGAGCTGCCAGACGTTGGCCCTGAGTTCCTGCCAGCCCGGCACGCCGGGCAGTAACATCCCGCTGGGTGTCCCCGCGGGCGCGACCTCCCACTGGGTCTGTGCGTACCCGGGGGCCAGTTCGCTGGTGTTCGACAGGGGGACGCTAAGGTCGCTCTCCAGCCAGTCGTCGGCCCCGGCGACGGTGGTGGTGTTCCTCAGATCCTCGCCGGCCTGCTCGGCCCGCTGCTCGTGTATCCGGAGCGTGCTTTCGTTCAGTTCTGTTCGCAGTGCCCGCCCCAGCTGTCTGGTTTCCTGGGCGGTCTGCCCACTCACCCGACCGTCACTGAGGCCGGTCCCCCTGCCCCGAACCGCATCTTCGATACCGAACCGTATCGACGACGTCAGATGCTCCTGGAAGCTCCTGTCGAGGTACGTGTACTGTAGCGCATCAGGCCGGTCGAACGTCTCAGATGTGTTCTCGGCGATCTCGGACAGTGCCGCGTCGCTTCGGGCGAGGACGACGACTTGTCGCTCGGTCGACCCGTACGACGATAGCTCGTTCGACAGTGCGCTTCTGATGTCGCTGGCTGCGATGCCCGAGAACGGCCGGGCCGCTTCGGTCGCAGCGTGGGCGACAATCGCGTCCCGCTCCGACGCCAGAGACGCGTTGAGGTCGCTGACACTGCCGCCGTCCCAGTTCGGATCAGTGGCGAGCGAGTCTGCAGCCTTGCCCGCAGAGAGTACCTCTGCCGCGACTCGCAGCTCCACCCCGGACCGGTACGGATGCCCCTCGTACGGGGACGCGTACGGCTGGCTAGTGTTGTACGCCGCTGGATAGTATCCAGCGGAGGGCGACCCGGTCGCTGGAACCGTGCTGATATCGAGCGTATCGAACGTCATGTAGTTCGGAGCGGAGTTTGGCGTGATATTCGTCCCTTCGAGGAGGTCCGGACCGACTGTCCCTCTGACGGCCGTCTCGTCGCCCGGATGATACGTCGCTGTGGTGTCGACTGGTCCGCTGGTCAGCCACGGTTTCACAGCGGTCGTCGCGTTGAAAAGCGAGGTGCCGCTGGGCCGTTCGACCCGCTCGTCGAGCCGACTCATCGCGGCCTCGTGTCTCCGGCTCGTATCGTTGAGCCGTGTCCGGAGTCGGTCCACGAAGTACTTGCGCACCTCGGCACGGACTTTCTCTGCCGCGCCGTCATAGTGTGGTCCGTCGACGATGCCGTACACCCAGCTTCTGTCCCCTAGCTGTCTCGAGAGGTTCCGTAACGGGCTCTCACCGTGCCCCTCCGTGAACTGATCAGTGTTCGAAGCTGTTCCGGACAGCAGCTCTCTGCGGGTGACTGTCGTCGAGACGCTCCCAGTTTCGTCCCTGAAACCATCTAAATCAGCAGCGACCCTCCCGCGGAGTTCCTCTCTGTCGGCCGGTGCAGCCTGCACTGTCGCGGAGTCGTCCGCGATGATTTCGACCAAGTCATCTGTGTCGGTGACTGAGCCGCTGTCAGTTGTCTGTGAACGGATATACGCCTCTAGTTCTGATTCAGCCGTACTGAAGTCTGAAACGCCTGGCAGGAGTTCCACGACCGCTTTTCGTGGGATGTCGTTGCCGTCGGCGTCGGCCTGGATATTACTGTCGTACCACGATGTAGTGGGCCCCGATTCGTAATCGTACTCTATACCCTTCTGCTCGACCAGTGTGTCCGGCCCGTGCTCCCCATGGACGGTCAGGTCTACGTTGAACGCAACCTGGTGCAATTCGTCATTTTCGTCGAGGAACCATCCCTGGAACATGACTTCGATCAGGTAGTAATCGACTTCCGGGGTGTCGGCATCCGGATCCACCAGCCGTTCGACGTTTGTCACATCCACGTATCGGCCTTCGAGCGACTGGAAATCAGCGTCTGCGTCACCCACTATCGCCTGTTTCTCGACGTCATCGTCGTACCCGACATCCACCTCGTACACCCGATCGATAGCCCTGTCTATCCCGCCGTCCACGGTGAGGTTCCCGTAGACAGTTTTCGCTTCCTGCTCGAGGCTCAATGTGTGATTCGTCCCCAGATGGTTCTCTCGCCGGACAATGTCTTCCCAGGCAGGTTCATCAGCAAGCGCCTGCGCGTTCGTCCCGATATCCTCGTAGATGTAGTTCGACCCGCTTCGGAACCCGCTGTCGGTGATACTGTCCATGACTCGGGCGACACTGCTGCTCTTCCCGTCGACTGTTTCGTAGCCCCGCCGCTGGTCCTCGGCCAGTGCCCGGCCCCACCCGCGGGTCAGCATCTGCTCGCTGAATCTGTCGTCGCTCCCGAACACCCGCCGCTGTGCGTGATAGATGCCCTCGTTGGCGAGCACTTCGAGATGGCGCGGTGCGAGCACTCGAGCGTGTGGCTCCCCGAGCGACTGTCCCTGCGCCCGAGTGTACGCGAACGGGTACGCGTACATCGCCGTGTAATCCCCGAGTCCCTCAGGGGTCGGCTCGGACGTCGCTCCCTCCCTGAAGTCCATATTCAACTGCCGCTCGTACTCCTGGGTCCGGTTGTGGAGGTCGAACAGCGGTGTCGCCACCGTGGTGTTGATATCTCGAGTGCCCGATTGCAGGCGCTCCCCGTCGCGAGTCATCCGGAACGAGACGTCCTCGAGTGTCACTTTCACGTTTCCGTAGCCGACGTCCTCGCTGGTGGCCTCACCGTAGGACATATTCCCGACGTACAGCGAGACCGAGTCGATGGCCGCTTCGGCGTCGCTGGGGGACTCGACCGGGTCTATCGTAACGTTCGTCCGGGTCTCGCCTCTGATGGTCTGGTTCGTCCGGCGCAGCCGTTCTCTGGCCTCCATGTATATCAGCAGCTTCACGTAGCGCTCGAACACCGCATCCGAGTCGGCCGATGCCCGGGTCTCGCCGGGTGGTACGAGTACCTGCCCGTACGGTGTGTTGGCGGCCTCGAGTACCGGCGCTCTGCCCGCTCTGATGGTCGCGTCCCTGACCGCCGACGTGAGCGCGGTCTGGGCCGCATCTTCGGTCCGTTCTATCGCGAGCTGTGGGTCACGGTCGACGGTCGCTTCCTCCCGGGTGGCCAGGACGAACACTATCGACTGTGAGGTGACGAGCAACACCAGCGCGATGAGCGAAAACGGGATCCGCGCCCGCGTGTCCTCGAGGAAATCGTCTCTGGGGCCGGTCATTCGTCCCACACCCGTACGGTGACTTCGACCTCCGAGGTCTGGAGGCCCGCTTCGACGTCGCTGGGGTCGTCGTACTCGTTCCTGAGTTCAGTCGCGATCCGGTCGCCCAGGGCGTCGACCAACCGGTCGTTGGCCTCGGAGCTGTCCGCGGTAGACCGGTTGAGCGGGCCGTCGGTGGTCGTCCGATCGCCGAGGTCGACGTCGCTATCGAGGAACGTCTCGAAGCGCTTGTACCGGTAGACGGTCAGTTCGCGCTCCAGGCCGCGCTGTTCGAGGCTGAGGTTGCTCGCCCGTTCCGGGAAGTACCCCTCGACGATGGACCGGGCGATAGCGTCGCCCCACGCCTCGAAGTCCGCCGAGCCGGTCGGCTGGACGGGTTCCATCCCGCTCGGTACCGTGGTTGTCACGCTGTGGGTCTCGGCTCTTCTCGGCGGGGTATCACCGGCCGACGCCGTTCCGACGACAGAGGCGTCTTCGTACGGTCGCCAGACTGCCGTCATGTTGAACTTCGACTCGGCCGGCAGCATCCGCACGTACACCGACTCTGAGAGTGCGTCCTCGTATGACTGTCCCGTCACGGTCAACTGTCCGCTGTTGTCCCACAGGCTCGCGTCGTCGAACCTCGAGTTCGTGACGGCCGCGTCTGCCAGCAGGTCCGCCGGCGTCCCGTGAACGACCCGTGTGTAGGCCGCCTCGCTACCCACGTTACTCGCTTCGAAGCGCGGTTCCGTGCTGACGGGGCGAAGCGAGTACTCCGTCGTCACTGTCGAGCTCAAAAGCGTCTCGGCCGTGTGGTCGGCCCGGATCGATTCCCGATCCGAGCTCTGGGGCTGGCCGTACCCGACACCCATCGTGAGCAGACCGACAGCGATACCGAGTATCAACAGGGCGAGCACGGCATCGACAGTCGTACTGATAGCGCGTTCTCTCCGGGTAGCTCCCCACAATTGGTCCTCTCGTTTCATACGTTAACTTTCATTCCCACCGTTCTGTCGCGGCCCGGGTCGGAGTTGCCAGCCGACGACCACTCAGATAGATGCGTATAATTCCGTCTTTTATCGACATTAAAATTTTCTGTTCTGTATAGATACTATCTGCCCGAAACCGACCGCTACCAACAGAAGGGATAGTATCGCCACCAGCGGCCCGAACCCGGAGCCGTCACCGTTCGTCGCGTGTTTGCTGTGTGACGCCGTCCGATTAACTGCCGACGGCTGTGCTGTGGTCCTCGTCGTCTCCCTCGCCCCTGATGGCTCCGGATCGGACTGGTTCGTTCCGGGCCGCTCCGGGAGCGACCCCCCGAGAACCGCCTCGTACCTCTCGGGAGACCGGAGGGGTGGCGTCGCGTTTGTCTCTGTGTACTCCACTGCGAGCGCACGAACCTCCGGGCCGGCCACAGCTTCGACCGCCGCCGTGAAATCCCCGGTGCCGAAGGTCTCCGACCGCGCCCATCGCCGCATCACGTCGGCGAATGTCGCGTTTCCAGCGGTCGCAGTACGGATGCGAACGTCGAGTTCGGCCGCGACCAGCGCGCCTTTCCGATAGTCCGCCGATGTCCGCTGCCACGTCCGTGGGTCGGCGAGGACGACCGAACTGTACCTGCTACCACTGGAGAGGAGCTGCCGAAACGCATCGGGGTCGGTGTCACCACGCTGGAGTCCCACGAGGGCGCCGTAGTACTGGGCCGTACCCTCGTCTAACCACCTCGTCGCCGGTGTCGTGGCCCGGCGCCGCTGCTGGGTGTGGACGTACTCGTGGACCCAGGGGTTTCCGTTGCCGCTGGCGGCCATCGTCGCTGAGAGGCGTGCGTCGGCGCCGACTGCCAGCCCGTCAGGACTCCACATGGCTCCGGTGGTCGGCGCAACGAAGAGAGTCGACGTCCGTTCCTCGTCGCGCAGCTCCAGTCTGCTGGCGTACGTAACGGCGTCCATGATCGACGCCGGCCGCGTTATCGGTTGTGCGCTGTCCGGCAGGACCAGCTTCACTTGCCCGTCAGCGCCGGTCAGTACCTGGTGTGGTCCGAGATACGCGAACTCCTCGCCGGCGACACCGCCGGTCGCGTTGAAAACGTACCGGAGCCCCGGATTGCTCCCCTCGAACGCCCATCGCGTCCGTGTCTCCGGCCGAAGAACCAGCGCCCACTCGTCAGTCCAGTCGACCGCTCCGAGATGTCGATCGTCCAGGTAGAATCCTTCCCCGGCGGGATACCGGACTGTGACATTTCCCACCGTTCCGTCCCCGGTCCACTCGTACGTCTGTCTACCGCGCTGGTCGAACTGGTGAGTGTCTTCGACGGTGACGGCTGCTGTCTCGATACCGAAGACCAGCCGTGTGACGTTCGCCGGTATCCGATAGGTAATGGTCGCTTCGACCATCGATGCATTCGACTGGACCCGTTCTACCGTGACCCGCTCGACCAGTTGCGTCGCGTTCGTAGATGTGCTCGTCGCTTCCGGTGGCCCGTCCTGGGATACCACGGGGCCACCGAGCGCCGAACCCGTCGGGAGCCCGGCGAGGACCAGTAGCAACACGACCACCCGATAGCCCGCTGTTTCGGTCACTATTCCCAGGCGCTGACTCGAAGACGGCCCGTGGTGACATTCCCGGGCGCGTATCGTATCGAGATCGGTCGTTCAGTCGTCGTGGCTCCATCCGGTGGGTCATCGACAGCCGACGACCCGTCCGCGGCGTATCTCGCTTCCTTTATCACTACCTTCTCGCCGTCCGCTGCGGTCGTTTCGACCGCTACGACGACGTTGAACCCGGCCGGAATCGATTCTTGCTCGATCGTTCCTTTGAGCGGGCGGGACGACACGTCGTAGGCCCCGTTGGTCTCCATGTCTTCCCAGACAAGTTCGACTGTCTGATCACCGACCTCACGGTCGGAAGAAGACGAGACCACGTCGACGACAGTTCCCCCGTAGATGCTCAGTCCAACCGCCAGTATAGCGACGGCAAGCAGTGCTGCAAGCGGCTCTGTCTGCCCGCGAACCCCCTCACGCGGCGACGAACGTAACACTGACACCCCCCCAGTGGACCCGTCTGACACGGAGTTTCCCGTCGCCACTGCGCCACTCTCCGCTGGAGGCTACCGCGGCACTGCGGGCCGTCTCCGCGTAGCTTTGCATCGCCGACGGGGTACGAAACACCGACTGTGGCTCCGCTCCGTAGACCATATCTAACCCCTTCTCCGGGTCCGAATGGGCCCGCACTGGCGTCATGCTTCCGAACGCGATACTCGCCCACTGCGTGCCCCCCTCGTTTCGCATTCCGATTCGTTTCACGTCGAGTTTGACCTCGTCGGCGTCGTGCTCGTACGTCGCCGATGCGTTGTACGAACTGGCGCCGACTTCGTCGACGGTGTTTGCCGCCTCGGCCGCGTCCGGCGGGGGCTGGGTCGGGAGCGAGAGCGCGATGCTCGCGAAGGCGACAGACGCGATTGCGACGCCAATCCACACGTACCACGCGTCGACTGGCGCTTCAAAATCCACCGAGATCGCCTCCAGTTGGGCTGAAATCAGCAGTCGACGCCGGCTGTCGGTCCCGACACTCGGTCCCTGTATACATCACAGAAACGCTGCCAGTACAGTCGTACGCCCGATGCAGGTTGAGAGTGCCCCACTGCGTGTCGTTCCGACTCCGTAGCCTACCAGCCAACGGGCGAGCTGAGAGTCCACTGACAGCGGTCCCAAGACTCGACACGGAGGTCACGGATAGACACCGAGTACGGGACCGAGCTGGTCGGTCGGCAACCGGACCCCAGTAGATATCACCTCGGTACCGCAGGTGACCCTCCCGCTCGCGACACCGACAGACGCGTCTGCGGCCGGCGGACCGTCCCGCTTCCGTTTCGAAGAACCCCTCGAATTCTGTTCGGTGACGCACTGATAACAGGGAATCTGGCTGTACCATAATTAATTTTATTATCGCAAGTATAACAAATTAGGCCAACTGGATGTATACGACCGGTTCGCCGTTCGAATCGGGTTCGAGGGTCAAAACGACCTCTATGCCGTCTCCGGTGCTATCCAGTTCGAACTGGCTGTCACCGTCCTTGTCGACGATGGGCGCCGGGACAACCCGCTGGTGCGTGGCGCCGGACTCTAGCTGGTACTCGATACGGCTGTAATCTTCCTCGACAGGGGCAATCTCGAAGTGCTCCACGGATTCGTACCCCAGCGATCCGTCCGGAAAGCTGAGTGTCAGGACCCGCCTGGGTCCCGCCTGTCCCGGTGGTGGCAATTCCTCGTCTTCCATGAGGGAAACGGCTGCCGATTCGATAGCAGATACTTCCGTTTCCATCGCGTTCCGGCTGTTCTTCCCGTCGACGTGGCCGATACCGGAGAACAGCATCGCCATAATCACGGACACGAGTACAACGGCGACGACATATCTGATTGGCATCGTTTTGGCCTACGGTTTTTCGAGCTGACTGGCCACGCGGCTGCCTCGACCGTGTATCGGCCCCGCGGCGGTCACCGAGCGACGGCTCCGTCTCTGAGGCAGCGTCCGTCTGGACCTGACACCACGCTCTCGCTTTCCCACCGTTGCAACCTTTTGTAGGGTGTCAGGAGTACGATGGGGCCGGGCGATGAAACTGTCGACGACCGTTCGCCACGACCGAGGTTTGCCGGCTGACCCGGCTGACAGGGTCTCTGTCTCCCGGCGCATTCCGAAGGGTTCACCCACCATTATTTATAATTTCTTCAGTAAATATATGGAGAATGAGAGCTAAAAAATCTTCCGCCATAGCGCGTCTTGCTCCCCCGGGTAAACCAACGTTTTTATATCGTGGGAATTTTCGTTGCAGCAAATGAACGGCGGAACATACCCGTTTCTTCGCGACGAGCGAGCTGTCGCGGGGTTACCAATCAGGTTGGTTATCGCTATCGTGCTCGGGACCGCCAGCCTCACACTGCTGCTTAACGGCCTGGGCGGTGTCAGCGATGCGTCACCGTCCGAGATACGCGTCGAAGTGACCAACGCACAGAAGATGGACGTTTCGGGCACAGATACCCTCGAACTACGAGTCAGCGCTGCGGACGGAAACGGTATCGAGGGGGCGACAGTCGTCGTCGAACCGGACACCGCGGTGGGGGATCTCGTCCAGAGAACGACACAACCCAACGGGGAAGTATCGATACCCGATTTCCAGTCGGCTGCGAACGTCAGTCTTCGAACAGACCAGCGGCGGGGAACCTTTACCATAGACGTCCGTCCACCGGGGGGCGGCGAGCTGAAAGATGAACAGGACAATCCCGAGATCGTAATCTTGACCGGCTGACCGCCGACTGTGGCACCGCGGCCGGTAGCGGAACGGGCGTCCCTTCACGCGCTCGGAATCGCGACTCTCGGCCGGACGGTACAGCTTGGAGTATCGCGCTGGAGCAGTCTCCGTCGGGCGGTGTTCAGAGCTGGTCCACTCGGTGCTCGAACAGGATCTCACCGGTCTCAGTACACCGGGTGGTGGCCACGTTGTACGACCGACAACACGACTCCACGATATCTGTGTCCAGTTCGACGTCGCCATCAGCAGTCGGACACGTTTCGAGAAAGAGGCGTAACGCGTTCAGTAACTGCCCTTTCTGTTGCGGTGGCAGCTCGCTCCAGACAGGGATCTCGGTTTCTATAATCTGCGCCGCAGCGATATCCGCGAGAAGCGCAGCTCTCGACGGCCACTGGCCCACCCGGACCCCGTCAGCCTCGAGCACTTTCGCATCATCGTAGTTCCTGATCTCGTACTGAGCGCGATCGTCGAGACCGAATACGGTGACCGCGTCTCGCGAGGATATGGACGCGGAATCCGTATTCCCCATCGCTTCTCGCCAGCGCTCCTGAAAGCCGTCATCGAGGCAGAGATCGTCTTCCTGTTCACAGGGGAGCAAGATACCACTCTCTACGAGAAGTGTGACTGGGTCATCGTCTTCGGCCGCCAGCGAATCGGCAGTGTCGGAATCGGCTGTATCATCCGTTTCACCGGCTTGCTCGCTCGTTTCGCCGGTGCCTTTGTCGACCCCCCCGTCGCCGTCCTCGCTATCGATTGCACCCAGTCCACTCCGAGCGGACGTCGCCGGCTCCTTTCCGAACAGTCCGAGTATTTCGGGCGGGAGATACCTCTTTGTCAGCGTCGGTGTCCAGGGGACGAGATAACCGCGAGCGTATATCAGTACAAGCGATAGCACGAAGGTGATTACACCGTGTTCTCTCGAGCGCCGTGCCGCAACCAAACTGATCGCCGAACCGATGATCAGATTGACGACTGTACAGGCCCAGCACCGGTTTTCACCGGTGTATTCCGGGTTATGCAGATGGGCCGAGAACGGTATTTTCACACCCGTCTCTCCGGAATAATATCGTATAAATGTTTTCCAATATTGCAGTCGCGCCGTTCGCTGCGGGAGTGCCGGCCGGATAGCATCGGTGAGCGTGGGACAGTACCCGAGCTGGGACGGATATCGAACGGGCAGGGGTGTCGAGCCGCTCGAGATCAGCGATCGGAGAGACACTCCCGGAGCGGCGCCAGCACTTCGTCGACGACAGTGTAGGGGTCCGTCTCGCGAGCCATGACGGCGTCGACGTGAGCGTCGAGCCCGCCCTGTCGGTCGAGCTCGTCGGCGAGCAGGCCGTTGGCGTCCTCGCGCAACAGCGTCCGAATCTCGGCGGCGAATCGGTCCCGGGCCTGCTGTTCGCGCCCGCCGCTGCGGTCCAGATAGTCGCCGTGGTCACCGAGTGCCGCGAGGAACTCCTCGACCCCCTCGCCCCGGTTCGCGACCGTCTCGACGATAGGCGGCTCCCAGCTGTTTGCCGTCGCCGTCCTGCCCTCGTCGTCCGTCCGGGCGACCTCGGCCACCTCGTTGCCCGACGCGCCGTGGTGGCCCGCCGTCGAGCGGCCATGGAGCATCTCACGCAGCTGCTGGACGGTCCGGTCGGCCCCGTTGAGGTCGGCCTTGTTGACGACGAACACGTCGCCGATTTCGAGGATACCCGCTTTCAGCATCTGGACGTCGTCGCCGCTCCCCGGCGGAACGAGCACGGCGACCGTATCCGCAGTCCGGACGATGTCGACCTCGTTCTGTCCCGCACCCACGGTTTCGACGACGACGTAGTCCTTCCCGAAGGCGTCCAGTGCGGTGACGGCGTCCGTCGTCGCGGTCGAGAGCCCACCGAGTGAACCACGAGCGGACATCGAACGGAAGAACACGTCCATGTCGCCGGCGTTCGACGCCATCCGGATGCGGTCCCCCAGTACCGCGCCGCCCGAATACGGCGACGAGGGGTCGATGGCGATGACGCCGACGGTATGGCCCTCCTCGCGCAGGCGGGCGGCGACCTTGTCCACGAGCGTCGATTTCCCCGCGCCGGGGCTGCCGGTGACACCGATGACCTCGGCGTCACCGGTGTGTTCGTGGAGTGCGGAGACGACTTCGCGGTAGCCCTCAGAGCGGTTCTCTATCTTCGTTATCACCCTGGCGAGCGCGCTGTGCTTGCCGGCGAGCAGCTCGTCGACGAGGTCGCTCATCGCTCGGGGGCCTGCTCGCGGATGTACCGTATCATCTCCTCCATCGACGCGCCGGGCCCGAATATCTCGTCGACACCAAGGTCGCGCAGCTCGGGCTGGTCGTCGTCGGGGACGATACCGCCCACCAGTACCAGCCGGTCGTCGAACGCGTCGTACTCACGGAGCCCGTCGAGAATCCTGGGGACGAGCGTCTTGTGGGCCCCCGAGAGGATGGAGATGCCGACGACGTCGACGTCCTCCTGGACGGCGGCCTGCACCACCTCGTCGGGCGACCGGTGCAACCCGGAGTAGATGACCTCGAACCCCGCGTCCCGCAGCGCGCGGGCGATGACGTGGGCCCCCCGGTCGTGGCCGTCTAGTCCCACTTTGGCGACCAGACAGCGGATGGTGCGTTCCGCCTGCTCCTGCTCGACGCTCATGCCAACGGCTACCACGTCATCGGGTTTCACTCTTGCCCCGGTGGCGGAGCCGCGGGTCGCTCACCGCCGGCCTACATCCCCATATCGTCGGCTGCCTCGGGGACGGGGAGGGCGTGTGCCGCTACCCCGAGCAGTTCGGCGGCGTGGTCCAGCGCCATGTCGAAGCCGTAGTAGCGTTCGAGTTCGTCCCCGTCGGCGGTCGGCCGGACCTTCAGCATCGCGTACCCCTCGACGTTCTGGGCGATAGCGGCGGTGCCGCTTGCGCCCTCGAAGGTGAGCAGTCGCTCCGCCTCGGTCTCGGTGTACCGGGCCGTGATGCCGTCGGCCGTCGCTTCGGTCGCTGTCATTGCCGGGCGTTAGGACTGAACCGCTTGAAAGCTGTCGGTCGGCGGTGGAAGATTTATATCCGGGACCGCTGTGACTCGGGATACCATGCGCGAACGCGTCGACGCAGTCCGAGCGGCTCTCGCCCGGCGGCTGGCTATCGACCGCCGGGCGCTCGCGGCCTTTCGCGTCGCTCTGGCGCTGGTCCTGCTCGTCGACATCGCGCGCCGGCTCCCCGACGCCGGCGCCTTCTACACCGATACCGGCGTCCTTCCGCGGGCCGTCCTCGCCACGCTCTCGCCCGGCTACGCCGCCGCCTCGCTGCACGCCATCTCTGGCGCCCTCTGGGTGCAGCTGGGCCTGTTCGCCCTCGCGGCGGTCGCGGCGGTGGCGATGCTGGTCGGCTACCGGACCCGGCTCGCCGTCGTCGTCTCGCTCCTCCTGCTCGTCTCCGTCCAGCTCCGCAATCCGGTGGTGCTCAACAGCGGGGACGTCCTCCTCCGTCGCCTGCTGTTCTGGGGCGCGTTCCTCCCCCTTGGCAGTCGGTGGGCGGTCGACAGCGGGCCCGAGGGCGACGGGACCGATACCGTCGTCGGGCTCGCTACCGCCGGCCTGCTCGCCCAGGTGGTCGTCGTGTACGCGACCAACGCGGTGGTGAAGCTCCGCGCGGACGTCTGGCTCCGGGGGGAGGCGGTCCGATACGCCTTCCAGCTCGACCACTTCACCGTCCTCCTCGGAGATGTCGTCGCCGGCTGGACGCCGGTCCTCCGGCTCGCGGCCTGGGGCTGGCTCGCGCTGCTGGTCTGCTCGCCGCTGCTGGTAGTCCTGACGGGTCGTGCCAGGGCGGCGCTCGTGGGCGCGTTCGCCGCCGTCCACGTCGGGATGCTGGCGACGATGCAGCTGGGCGTCTTCCCGCTGGTGTCGCTCGCCGGGCTGGTCGCGCTCCTCCCGGCGTGGGTCTGGGACCGCGTCGCCGCGCGGCTGCCCCACCAGTGGCGGTTGCCGCAGTCTCCGAGAACGGTGCTGGCCGAGCGCGTGCCCGCCCTGCGGACGGTCGCTCGGGGCGTCGCCGCGCTCTGTCTCGCGGCGCTGGTGGTCGTCAACGCCGTCGGCCTGGGAGCGGTCGTTGCGCCAGCGGGGACGCCAGAGCAGGTCACCGAACGCTCCTGGGATATGTTCGCGCCCTCGCCGCCGCTGTCGACGTGGTGGGTCATCGCCCCGGCGACCCTCACGACGGGCGAGCGCGTCAACGCCATCACCGGCGATGCCTTCGACGCGTCACGGCCGCCTGAGGTCGCCGATATGCACCGCAACGAGCGGTGGCGGAAGTTCTTCGCCGACGCCAGGCGCGAGCCGCGGCTGCGCGAGTCGCTGGCCCGACACCTCTGTTCGCGCTGGAACCGGACGCACGACGCCGGGATGACAGAGCTGGAACTGTGGCATATGACCGAACGGACCGACCTCGACGGGCCGGAGAGCGTCCGGCGGGAGCGGCTGGGCACGTATCGCTGTGGGGCGACGTGAGTCGAAAGGCCCGAGACGGAGCCGACCCTCGGGCCGGTATGGCGAAGTGGCTCCAGAGCGGCCGGCGACGGGACATCTGTATCCTGCTTTCGGCGGCCGAGGACGGCGAACTGACCGGTCAGCGGCTCAAGACGCGCCTCGAATCCCGCTACGACACGCGCATCGACCCCAAGAGCTTCTACGGGGCGCTCGAGGCGATGGTCGACAGCGGCTTCGTCGCCCAGCGGACCGACGGCATCGCCGACAAGTACTCGCTGACCGACGCCGGCGAGCGCCGACTCCGCGAGCAGTTCGAGTGGATGCGCGAGAGTCTCGGCGAGTGAGTGGCTGCGACGCAGCCAGCGACAGCGGGTCGCCCGCGGCTACCGGTCTGTAATAAGCGGATAGTCCGGCGTTCCGAAGTGGACCACTCCTCTCCCGCAGCCGAGATAATTCATCTTCCTCAAGTACTCCAGAAACGGTCTCCCTTATGCGGTTTGAGAGCTAACGTGTAGCTATTATGAACAGACGAGCGTTCCTGCAGTCTGCAGGTGGGGCTGCTGGTACCGCAACCCTCGCAGCGCCGTCGGGGACGGCAGCAGCACAGGAGGGGACCGAGGGGGGAGGCGGTGGTGGCGAGGGAGGAACGGTGCCGGACTACGGCGACTGGTTCGACGACGTGGACAACTTCTCCGGACCGGGCGACACCGTCGACGCGACCGGACAGGACTCAGTGACGGTGGAGGTCGGCACGCAGGCCAACGGCGGCGCCTTCGGCTTCGGACCGCCCGCCGTCCGCGTCGACAACGGCGCGACGGTCCAGTGGGAGTGGACGGGCGAAGGCGGCGGCCACAACGTCGTCTCCGACGGTGGCGGCCCGCTGGACTCGGGCGAGCCAGTGGCCAACTCCGGCGTCAACTACGAGTTCACGTTCGACGAAGACGGCATCTTCAACTACTACTGTGACCCCCATCTGGGACTGGGAATGAAAGGCTCCGTCGTCGTCGGCGAAGAGTATCCGACGGCGTCTGCGGGCGGCGGCGGGCCGGTCGAGGTCGACCCACACGAAGCGGGTGTTCCGATACAGCCCCACTACGTCGGCTTCGGGGCCGGACTCGCGGTCATCATCCCGCTCATCTTCACCTTCTTCCAGCTCAAATACGGCGAATCACCCCACTCGAGCGGCGGGAACGACTGATAGGGATTTTCGCAGCGATTTACCGGTCCTCGTTGGCTCGCACCGACCCTAGTCGTACTCGTAAAAGCCGGCGCCGGTCTTCTTCCCGAGGTCGCCGGCTTCGACCTTCCGTTTCAGCAGGTACGCAGGTCTGTAGCGGTCACCCAGTTCGTCGTGGAGCGTCTCGCTGGCCTCCAGCACCACGTCCAGGCCGACGTGGTCGGCCAGTTCGAGCGGCCCCATCGGGACGTTCGTCCCCAGGCGAAGGCCCCGATCGACGTCGGCCTTCTCGGCGACGCCCTCGTCGTACGCTCTGATACCCTCGTTTATCCACGGCATGAGGACGCGGTTGACGACGAAGCCGGGTCTGTCGTCAGCCGTCCACGTCTCCTTGCCGAGGTCGGCGGCGAACTCGTGAGCCAGGTCGACCGTCGCCTCGCTCGTGTGCTCGCCGACGACCACCTCGACGCCGGCCATCACCGGCACCGGGTTCATGAAGTGGAGCCCGACGACCCGCTCCGGGCCGTCGACGACACTCCCGATACTGGTTATCGAGAGGGTGCTGGTGTTGGTCGCGAGAACCGTCTCCGGGTCGCAGATATCGGCGAGGTCGGCGAACACCGACTGCTTGACAGGGAGGGCCTCGGTGACGGCCTCGACCACGAGGTCGGCCCCGCCCAGCGCGTCGAGGTCGGTCGTCCCTTCGATTCGGTCCCGGGCCTCGTCGACCGCCGCCCGGTCGAGATCGCCGCGGTCGACGACCCGCTCGAGGCTCTCTTCGATGGTCTCGAAGCCGTGGTCGAGGAGTCGCTGTTCGACGTCGCACAGGGTGACGCGGTAGCCCGCGACGGCGGCCACCTGCGCGATGCCGCTGCCCATCGTTCCCGCGCCGACGACGCCGACGGTGTCGATATCGGCGATATCCATGGGTGTAGTTCGGTCGGCCGGTGGGTAAGCGTGGCGCCGCCCGAAAAAGCATACGTATTCTGACTAATTGTTCCGAACCACATATATAGAACTCAATAACCCACAGATGACCCCGGTGTGAAGAAATTTACTCGGTTTGTAGTAAGTGTCAGCCTAAAGATACTTATGCCGGGCGTCTGAACGAGCATACGACGCATTCCCCACGACTACGCCCGCCCTCTCGGGGCACTACAACTACAAATCAATGAGCGAATCACTCGACGCCTCGGTCACGAACGCCGACGCCACGGTCGCACAGGTCATCGACACCATCGCGGAAACCACGTCCGACGTCCGGACGGCGATATTCACGGAGCGGGGCCATAGCGACTCGGTGAACCCGACCGGCGACGAGCAACTCGCCGCGGACCTGCGGGCCGACGAGATATTCGAGCAGCGGCTACTCGCCATCGACGGGGTGGCCAGTTACGCCAGCGAGGAGCGCGAGGACGTCACCGACTCGACCGGTCGGCTCCACGTCGCCCTCGACCCGCTCGATGGCTCCTCGAACCTCGAACCCAACAGCGGGATGGGGACCATCTTCGCCGTCTACACCGAACGCCCGCCGACCAGCGGTCGGAACCTCGTCGCCTCGGGCTTTGTCATCTACGGCCCGGTCACCTCGATGCTGGTGGCCCGCGACGACCGCGTCCGCGAGTACCTCCTCGACGACGGCGAGAAACGGCTCGTGGACAACGACGTCACCGTCCCCGACGACCCCACCGTCTTCGGCTTCGGCGGCGGCGTCGACTCCTGGACCGACGAGTTCGAGCCCGTCGCCGAGTCCATCCGCGAGGAGCTCAAACTCCGCTACGGCGGCGCGATGGTCGCCGACATCAATCAGGTGCTCACCTACGGCGGCGTCTTCGCCTACCCGGCGCTTTCGTCCCGGCCGGAGGGCAAACTCCGCCTCCAGTTCGAGGGCCACCCGATGGCCTACATCGTCGAGTCGGCCGGCGGGCGTTCCTCGAACGGTGACGGCTCGCTGCTTTCGGCCGAACCCGACGATCTCCACGAGCGGACGCCGCTGTATCTGGGTAACGACGAACTCGTCGACCGCATCGAAGCGTCCGTCGAGCGGTAACCCGTCTCGTTTTCAGTAGCCCAGATAGATGGCCAGCGCTTTCAGGATGCTGTAGACGACCGCGACGAGCCCGAGGACCGCTCCCAGAACCGTCCCGACGAGCCCGCTCGGCCACAGCGCCAGCGGGTTCGGTAGCCCCGACAGCAGTCCGGCGACCGGCCCGGGCAGCAGCGACCCGCCGCTCGCTGCACTCACGTTCGTGACGGGCGTCCCGGCCACCGACAGCTCCCCCTCGGTCGTGAGGTTCTGCTCGTAGCTCCGTGTCACCGTCGCCCCCGCTGGGACCGATATCTCGTGGGTAGCGACGCTGCTGTCGTTGAGCCGGACGCTGAACGGGTACGCCCCGTCCGCAGCGCCCCGGTTCGTCGCGGTGAGGTTGATACTGACGGTGTCGCCCAGGCTCGGTGCCGCCGGGTCGACGGTGACGTTGGTGACGGTGATGTCGGCGCGCGCGACCGGCACCGGCTCCGATGCAGGGTCCCCGCTCGCCGGCCCGCTGCCGGTCGTCGACGGGTCGCTATCGCCCGCGTCGGTCGTCGACCCGTCCGACGTCGGCACGGCCGTGCGTGCCGGCGCGGTCCCCACGGCGAACTGCGAGAGCCCCGGAGCTGTCGCCTGGTAGACTACCCGGTCGTCCAGTCGACTGACGACCGACGTGGAAAGCGGCGTCCAGCCGTCGGCGTCCCGGTAGAGTGTGACGTCTCCGGGCGCCACGCCGGTCCGGTCGAGGCTCGCGGTGTCGACGCTGAACCTGACGCTCACGCGGTTCGCGGGGCCGTCGTGAGCGACGTCGAAGACGCCGAACGACCGGCCCTCGAACGAGGCCGGACGACCGTCGGTCGCCCGGAATCCGAGCGACACCGACCTGTTCACCGGGAACGCGCCGTCCAGCCGTTCGAGGGTGACGTGTGCCGTGCCGACGAGACTCCCGTTCTCGGCCCGGACTCGCTGGACGAGGCCGGTCCCCGCCACGGTCGCGTTCGCGTGGGTCCCGTTGTGCGGGGTGACGGTCACCGGGCTGTCCGCGCCCTGTTCGACATGAATCGCTCTGGTCTCGACCCCCGTGTGGCCCTCGCTGTCGGTCACTTCCAGCGTGATGTCGTGGCGCCCGGCTGCCGCGAAGGCCACCCGGATGGACGGTCCCGAGAGCACGGTCCCGCCGTCGATGCGCCACCGGTAGCGCTCGATGCCGTCCTCGTCGACCGTCTCGGCGGCGCTGAAGTTCACCGGCGTGTCCACCGTGGTCCGTTCGGGCCCGTCGAAGACGATGTCGGGCGCCGAATCCTCGTAGCGAAACTGCTGCATCCGCGTCTGTATCCGTCGGTTGCCGTGGCGGTCGACGGCCCGCTCCAGGACGAAGCTGTATGCCCCGTGCTCGGGGACGGTGTAACGGGTCACGAACGTCGTGTTCGCGTCGTCGACGGCGGTGAAGTTCGCCATCGTGAGCCGGTCGTTCGCGGGCCCGCTGACGGTGAGGACCATCGCCGTCAGGGGTTCGCTCGCCTCGACGCGGACCTCGGCGGTGGAGTCGTTGACCCGTAACACGTGGAAACTGCGCAGGTCGGGGACCACCGTGTCCATCCCGGTCACGGTCTTCGTGCCGGTCGTCAGCTCGTTGCCCTCCGTGTCGGCGATCCCGCCCGACGCCCCGAAGCTCACGGTGACGTTGTTCACGTCCAGTCGGTCCTCGAGGAGCAACAGGACGGTCACGCCACCGTCGGCCGATTCGACCGAGACGTTAGAGACGGTCCCGGAACTGAGAGTGAAGTCGGTCGCCGCGATGGTGCTCCGGTCGATGGTGCTGTTATCAGTGAAGGTGAGCGCTATCTCCTCGGGGCCCGCCTTCGTCGCGTTCTCCCACGTGGGCGGTTCGGTGTCGTTCTCCGCACCCAGTGTCTGTGTCCCGGCCGCCGTGACCGAGCCGGTGGCAGCGAGGAAAAACGCAAGCAAGCAGAGAGTGAGAAGGAGCCAGCCGCCGGCGCGAACCCCTCGCGCGGTCGTCGCCGCGTCGTCGTCACTGACCCCTCGCATACGTGCCAGTTGCCCGGCATCGACTATCAATGACCCGGCACCATTACAACCGATGATAATTACCTGGGCACAGCAATCCGTATGACCCCAGCGGACGTGTGACACGGTATGAAGGTTCGCATCGCGGCGTCGGCCAGTCGGGACGAGGCCGCCGCCATCGCCGCGGCCGTGGCCGAACACGTCGGCGAGACCGTCGAAGTGTACGTCGGTGACAGCGACGAGCCGACGCTGGTCCGGGAAGTAGCGGTGGCCAAGGAGACGGACGGGAGCGATCCGGGTCAGACCGCCGGGGAGCCGGGGCCGACCGAGCGCGAACGGCGTCTCCGTGAGGAGATCGCCGACGTCGAACGCGGCGGCCCCGAGACGTACCGCGAGCGCCTGGCCGACCAGGGGAAGCTGTTCGTCCGGGACCGCCTCGAACGCTGGTTCGGCGAAGACGGGCTCGACTTCGAGGACGGTCGCTTTGCGAACTTCGATAGCTGGCACGGGGATAGTCCCGACGTCGACGAGTACGACCCGGACACCCGGCTGCCGGCCGACGGGCTGATAACTGGCGCCGGCCGGCTGGACGGGCGGAAACTCCACGTCGGCGCCAACGACTTCACGGTGAAGGCCGGCTCGGTGGCGAAACACGGCGTCGAGAAGTTCATCCGGCTGCAAGAGCGGGCGCTGAAGACCGGGCGGCCGGCGCTGTATCTCGTCGACTCCTCGGGCGGTCGCATCGACCAGCAGCGCGGCTTCTTCGCCAACCGCGAGGGCATCGGGAAGTTCTACTTCAACCACTCCAGAATCTCTGGCGTCGTCCCCCAGATATGCGTCCTCTACGGGCCCTGTATCGCCGGCGCGGCCTACACGCCGGTGTTCTCGGATTTCACCGTGATGGTCCGCGGGATGAGCGCGCTGGCTATCGCCTCGCCGCGGATGGTCGAGATGGTCACCGGCGAGGAGATAGACCTCGAGGAACTGGGCGGGCCGGACGTCCACGCCCGCCACTCCGGCAGTGCCGACCTAGTGGCCGACGGCGAGGAGCACGCCCGCGAACTGGTCGCCCAGCTCGTCGGCTACCTCCCCGACAACTGCGAGGAGCAGCCCCCGAGCGCCGACCCCGTCGACCCCGCGGAGCCGCCGGCGGGACTCGACGGCATCATCCCGCAGGAACCCAACAGGGGGTACGATATGCACCGGGTCATAGAGCGCGTCGTCGACGGCGGCTCCTTCTTCGAGCTCCAGCCCGAATACGGCAGAGAGATACTGACCGGGTTCGCCCGCATCGACGGCCGTTCTGTCGGGGTCGTCGCCAGCCAGCCCGCCCATCGCGCCGGGGCCATCTTCCCGGACTCGGCTCGCAAGGCCGCCGAATTCGTCTGGAAGTGTGACGCGTTCAACGTTCCGCTGCTGTACCTCTGTGACACCCCCGGGTTCATGGCCGGCTCGGGCGTGGAGAAGGAGGGTATCCTGGAGGCGGGCAAGAAGATGATCTACGCCACGAGCGAGGCGACCGTCCCCAAGCAGTGTGTCGTCGTCCGGAAGGCCTACGGCGCCGGCATCTACGCCATGTCCGGGCCGGCCTACGACCCCGAGGCGACGCTCGCGCTGCCCAGCGGCGAGGTCGCCATCATGGGTCCCGAGGCGGCTATCAACGCGGTCTACGCCAACAAGCTGGACGCCATCGACGACCCCGAAGAGCGGGCCGAGCGCGAGCAAGAGCTCCGCGAACAGTACCGCGAGGACATCGACGTCCACCGGATGGCCAGCGAGGTCGTCATCGACGAGATCGTCCCGCCGGGCGACCTGCGGGCGGAACTCGCCGCTCGCTTCGACCTGTACGAGACCGTCGAGAAGCAACGGCCCGAGAAGAAACACGGTGCGATTCTGTAGCTCAGTTCAGCCACGGCCTCTCGACCGGTTCGAACCGATGCCCGCAGGCCGGACAGGTAACGAGCCGCCGACCGTCCTCGCGGCCCAGCGCGAACCGCGCGGCCCAGTCCCGGTGGCCACACCGCGGACAGCGGCGTCGGAGCGGCGGAATCACGGCCGACGCTACGGTCCCCAGGCGAAAGGCCCTGTCGGGCGGACCGGAACCGTTATTTATCAGATACTTGTCCGTTGAATTAACGGGGCCACGGTGGGACGAGACGGGGGTGGCCCGGGGTGTACGATGTGGCTATCTGACCGCACGGTCCGTCACGGGACCATCGACCGGTGGGGGCGTCGCGCGCTCGACCTGCTTTCGAGCGTCGAGCGAGAGCTGTGGGTCGTCGTCGTGGTGGCTCTGGTCGCGGACGTCTACCTGACACAGACCGGGCTTCAGGCCGGGCTCCACGAGGGGAACCCGCTCGCCCGGCATCTCATCGAGACGTTCGGCATCGCGGCGCTGGCCGCACTCAAGATCGGGGTGGTCGGGCTGGCCGGCGTCGTCCGCGAGCTGGTGCCCGAGCGCCAGGCGCCGACGATTCCGCTCGGCCTGGCCATCCCGTGGGTGGCTGCCGTCTGCATCAACGGCGCGCTACTGGTGGGCATCTGAGAGCCCCTTCGGCTCGGCGCGCTCGACCAGTGCGGTCCGCTCGAACGTACAGACCAGCGTCTCCTCGCCAGTGTAGGCGTCGACCTGCATCGTGACCACCCCCCGGTCGCCGTCGCTCGTGCGCCGTTTCTCGATGACTGTGGTCTCGGCCCGGACGGTGTCGCCGTGGAACACCGGACTGGGATGTTCGACCGCGTCGTAGCCGAGGTTGGCGACGATAGTCCCGTCGGTGGTGTCGGGAATCGTTAGCCCGACGGCCAGCGACATCGTGTAGAGCCCGTTGACGACCCGCTCGCCGAAGGTCGTCTCGGCGGCGAACTCGGCGTCGAGATGGAGTGGCTGCTGGTTCATCGTCAGGTCACAGAACCGCTGGTTGTCGCTCTCGCTGACGGTCCGGCGACGGTCGTGCTCGATGGTCTCGCCCTCGGTGAACTCCTCGTAGTACAGCCCGACCATACTGGGGAAAGGTGGTCGCCGCCCTTAGCGGTGTGGGCACACATCACTTACCACCGATGCCGACGAAACGCCACCATGGCCCGCCGAAGCATCCTGTTCTCCCCGGGTGACGACCCCGCGAAGCTGCGGAAGGCGGTCGGCTTCGACGCCGACGTCGTCGTCTTCGACCTCGAAGACGCCGTCGTCCCCGACGCGAAGCCGGCGGCTCGCGGGACGGTCCGTGACGCGCTCGCCGACGTCTTCCCGGGCGGCCCGGAGGTCTGTGTCCGTGTCAACCCGGTAGGTCGCGGCGCCGCCGACGACGTAGCTGTCGCGCTCGCCGGGACCGAACCGGACTCGGTCATGCTCCCGAAGACCAGCGGCGTCGAGGACGTCCGCCAGCTCGACACGCTCCTTTCGGAGGCTGGCCTGGACTGTCCGATACTCGCACTCGCCGAGTCCGCCGCGGGCGTGCTCCACGCCGAGGCCATCGCCGCCTACGACGCCACCGCGGCGCTCGTCTTCGGCGCGGAGGACCTCGCCGGCGACGTCGGGGCGACCCGCACCGCAGCGGGCGGGGAGCTAGACCACGCCCGCCAGCACGTCGTGCTCGCGGCGCGCGCTGCGGGAATCTCGCCCATCGACACCCACTACCCGAACTACACCGACGACGCCGGGCTCCGGGCGGAGGCCGAGCGGGCCGTCGAACTGGGCTACGACGGGAAACTCGCCGTCCATCCCGGGCAGGTGCCAGTCCTCAACGGCGTGTTCACGCCCAGTGCCGAGCGCGTCGCCCGGGCACAGCGACTGCTCGCTGCCCGCGACGCGGCCGAGGGCGGCGTCTTCGTCCTCGACGGGGAGATGATAGACACACCCCAGATACGCCAGGCCGAGCGTGTGCTTGCGCGGGCCGGTGTCGACCGGTCGTGACCCGCCACAACACTAACTACGTCCCTCCCGATAGCTGACACATGGCGACGATACCCGAGCAGTACCACGACCTCTTCGAGACGGCGACGTTCGCACACGTGACGACGATGCTCCCCGATGGGCGGCCCCACACGACGCCGGTGTGGGTCGACTACGACGCCGACGACGACCGCCTGCTCGTCAACACGGAGCGCCACCGGCGGAAAGCGAAGAACGTAGACCGGGACCCGACGGTGTCGGTCAGCATGACCGACCCCGACGACCCCTATCGGTTCCTCTCGGTCACCGGCGAAGTCGACGCGGTCACGACCGACGGAGCCCGCGAGCACATCGACGAACTCGCCATGCGGTACATGGGCGAAGCGGAGTACCCCCAACCCATCCAGAGCGAGCGGGTCATCCTGCGGATTCGGGCCGACGACGTGTTCTACGGCGGGTGAGCGCGCGACCCACGCGGGGCGGCCACGCCCATGGCCGGCGGCATCCTTTTGTCCGCGCTCACTGATTTGTCGGGTATGTCCGACGAGGTGAACCCGTTCGAGAGCCTGCAGGAGCAGATCGACGACGCCGCCGCCTACCTCGAATACCCGACCGACGTTCTGGAGCGGCTCAAATACCCCGAGCGGGTGCTGGAGACCAGTCTCTCGGTGGAGATGGACGACGGCTCTATCGAGGTGTTTCAGGCCTTCCGGTCGCAGTTCAACGGCGACCGCGGCCCCTACAAGGGCGGCATCCGCTACCACCCCCAGGTTTCGCGCGACGAGGTCAAGGCCCTGTCGGGGTGGATGGTGTACAAGTGCGCCGCCGTCGGCATCCCGTACGGCGGCGGCAAAGGTGGTATTCGCATCGACCCGCGTCGGTACTCCGCGAGCGAGATGGAGCGCATCACCCGCTCGTTCGCCAAAGAGCTGCGCCCGTTCATCGGCGAGGACAAGGACATCCCCGCGCCCGACGTCAACACCGGCCAGCGGGAGATGAACTGGATAAAGGACACCTACGAGACCCTGGAGAACACCACCGAGCCGGGCGTCATCACCGGGAAGGCGCCCGAGTCGGGCGGGAGCGCCGGCCGCGTGGAGGCGACAGGTCGGTCGGTGATGCTCACCACGCGGGAGGCCTTCGACTATCTGGACAGGGACATCGAGAACGCCACCGTCGCCGTCCAGGGGTACGGCAACGCCGGCTCCGTCGCCGCGAAGCTCATCGACGACCTCGGCGCGAATATCGTCGCCGCCTCGGACTCCTCGGGCGCTGTCGTCAACCCCGACGGCTTCGACGCCCGCGCGGCGAAAGACCACAAGCGCGAGACGGGGTCGCTGTCGGGCTTCGAAGGCGCCACCGAGGAGCACTCGAACGAGGACCTCCTGACCATGGACGTGGACCTGCTGGTCCCCGCCGCCCTGGAGAACGCCATCGACGGCGAGATCGCACAGAGCGTCTCCGCCGACGTCATCGTCGAGGCCGCCAACGGCCCGCTCACGCCACGGGCCGACGACGTGTTGACCGACCGCGACGTGGCCGTTTTCCCCGATATCCTCGCCAACGCCGGCGGCGTCACCGTCTCCTACTTCGAGTGGGTGCAGAACCGTCAGCGGTTCTACTGGTCCGAAGAGCGCGTCAACGACGAGCTGGAGACCATCATCACGAACGCCTTCGACAATCTCGTCGACACCTACGAACGGACCGACGCACCGAGCTTCCGGACGGCGATGTACGTCGTCGCCATCGAGCGAGTCGTCAACGCCGCCGAGGAAGGCGGTATCTGGCCATAGCACTCGTTGTCTTGATTCAATCTGTAGTCGATTCTAATAGCCAGAAAGCCCCCGACCGCTCGGGTCGCGCGACTCGCTGCGCTCCTCGGCCTTCGGCCTGCGGTGCTTGCGTCGTCGTGCTTCCCCGAGCGGTCGGCCCCTTTCAGTCCCACCCGTAGCCGGTTGGTCAAACAGCGCTGGGTGGGGCTTTCTGGCTATTAGCAGTTTCACTCACGAATCAAACAGAGCCTCCAACCTCACCTGGCCGACCGCTGGAGTTTAGTTCCGCTCGCCCGAACGTGAACCATGCCCGTTTTCGAGCGCGAGGTACGCGTGTCGGCGCCCCTGGAGGACGTCTGGGAGTTTCACGCCACGGCCGACGGCCTCGTGGCCCTGACTCCCGGCTGGATGAACCTCCGCGTCGAGGAGACCCGCGGGCCCGACGGGGAGCCGGACCCGGCGGAGCTGACCGCCGGCTCGGCCGTCGTCTCGTCGATACGGCCGTTCGGCGTCGGGCCGCGTCAACGATGGGTCTCGGAGATCGTCGCCCGCGAGGAGCGCGATCACGAGGCGATGTTCCGGGACGTGATGACAGAGGGGCCGTTCCCGGAGTGGGAACACACTCACCAGTTCCGTGCGGCGGGTGACCTCGCGACCATCGTCCACGACCGCGTGGAGTACGAGCTGCCCGGCGGGCGGCTGGGCGAACTCGCCGGGCCGGTCGGTTTCGTCGGGATGGAACCGATGTTCCGCTTCCGACACCGGAAGACGAAGGAACTGCTGGAGGCCTGAGACGCCTTCGAGGGTGTGGCGGATACTGCACTGTCGAACAGGCATTTGAGTGTCGACCGAGTACGGTGGGTGTATGACAGACGTAATCGTCGTCGGCGGCGGTCCCGCCGGCCTCAGTGCGGCACTGTTCACAGAGAAGAACGGTCTCGACACGGCCGTCTACGACACCGACGAGACGTGGATGCACAAGGCCCACCTGTTCAACTACCTCGGCATCGACTCGATGGACGGGTCGGAGTTCATGGACGTGTCCCGAGAGCAGGTCGAGGAGTTCGGCGTCGACCTTCACGAGGGCGAAGTGACCGGTGTCGAGCAGGACGGTGAGGGCTTCGTCGTCACCACGGTCGACGGCGAAGCCGAGGCATCGTATCTGGTGCTGGCGACGGGCGCCGACCGCTCGCTGGCGGAGACACTGGGCTGTGATTTCGACGGCGACCTCGTCGACGTCAACCTCTCGATGGAGACCAGCGTCACGGACGCCTACGCGACGGGCGCGATGGTCCGAGACCAGGAGTGGCAGGCCATCATCTCCGCCGGCGACGGCGGCGCCGCGGCGCTGGACATCCTCTCGAAGGAAGAGGGCGAGCACTTCCACGACTTCGACGTGCCGGCCGACGCGGAGTAAGCGGCTCACGGCTCGCTATCACTCGCCGCTCGCCACGACGCGATTCTCGCGCTTCGCGAGAGCCGCGCTCAGTCAGCCCACCGCTCGATAGCCCCGCGGAGTATCGTCGCCTCGAAGTCGTGGTCGGGGCGGATGTTCACGAAGTCCAGAAACTCCTCGGCGGCCAGTAGCTCCGCGGTCGTGTAATACTCTCTGGCCGCGCCCACGGCGGCGTGGGCACCGATCAGGGGCTCCAGGGCGCCCAGTGCACAGGCCACGTCGTAGGCCCGGGCGTCGGCGATAGCCGCCTCGCGGACGCTGGTGGCGTCGATGAAGTACAGGTGGTCGTCGGCGACGAGGACGTTCTCCGAGCGGAAGTCGCCGTGGGCGAGTCCGGCCTCGTGCATCCGATGGAGGAAGTCGAAGACCGTCTCGGCGTGACAGCCCACCGCTTCCGGCGGGAGTTCGTCGAGCGTCCGGAACTCCGTGAGATACTCCAGGACGACGACGCCCAGCCCCTCGTGCTCGAACGCCTCGATGGGCTCGGGGGCGTTGACGCCGAGTTCGCGCATTCGCTCGGTCGCCGCCAGCTCGTGTTCGGCCATCTCGTAGGGCGTCCCGAAGTGTTCGAAGAAGCCCGCAGTCCCCGACGAGAAGGCACCGATGTTGCGCCCCGTGGTGAGGAGCGCGTGGACCAGCGAGTTCTGGGGGGTGATGACCTTCACGAACCAGCGGTCCTCGACGACCATCGGCGTCGAGAGCCAGTTGTCGGCCTCCAGAAACCGGACGCGGCCGCCGGGCTCGCCGTACCGTGAGAGCACCGCCCGGGCTACCCCCTCCAGTTGCGGCCACGGGACCGTCCCACGGAGGAGTCGTCGGAACGCCACGGCTTCACGGAGGCGAGGCCGGCAGATAGATGTTGTGTCCCACATGGTATTTGTCGACAGGGCACATACCCCCGGTATGGAGTTCACGCTCCCGACCGAACACCGCCACGTTCGGGCGACTGTGCGGGAGTTCGCCGAGGCCGAAATCGCGCCTATCGCACAGGATATCGAGGACGAGCACCGCTTCCCGGCCGAGATTTTCGAGCGGCTCGGAGAGCTCGACGTGATGGGCGTCCCCATCGACGAGCGCTGGGGCGGGCTGGGCGGCGATTCGCTCATGTACGCCGTCGTCTGCGAGGAACTGGGGCGGGTCTCCGGCGCCGTCGGACTCTCGTATGCCGCCCACACCTCGCTGGGGAGCAAACCCATCGAGAACTTCGGGACCGACGCCCAGCGGGCGCGATGGCTGGAACCGCTCGCGACGGGCGAGCGCCTCGGTGCGTGGGCGCTGACCGAGCCCGGCAGCGGGAGTGACGCCAGCGACATGGACACGACCGCCGAGAGAGACGGCGACGAGTACGTCATCGACGGCATCAAGCAGTTCATCACGAACGCCTCCGTGGCTGGCTCCGTCCTCGTCAAGGCCGTCACGGACCCCGACGCCGGCTACGACGGTATCTCGACGTTTATCGTCTCGCCCGAGGACGACGGCTGGACGGTGACGACGGAGTGGACAAAGATGGGGCTGAACGCCTCGCCGACCTGCGAACTGCAGTTCGACGACTGCCGGGTCCCGGCCGACCGGCTGCTGGGCGAGGAAGGCGACGGCTGGGCCCAGACCCGAAAGACGCTGGACGGCGGTCGTATCTCCATCGCGGCGCTGTCGGTGGGGCTGGCCCAGGGGGCCTTCGAGGCCGCAAGGTCCTACGCCACGGAGCGCGAGCAGTTCGACCGCCCAATCTCGAAGTTCGACGCGGTCCGGGACAAACTGGTCGAGATGGACCGCAAGATAGAACGCTCGCGACTCCTCACCCAGAAGGCGGCGACGATGTACGATGACGGAGAAGATGTGACCAGAATCGCCTCCCTCGCCAAACTCGACGCCAGCGAGACGGCCCGCGAGGTGGGCGAGGCGGCCGTGCAGGTGCTTGGCGGCTACGGCTACCTCACCGACTACGCCCCCCAGCGGTTCTACCGCGACGCGAAGCTGATGGAGATCGGCGAGGGGACCAGCGAGATTCAGCGGCTGGTGCTCGGACGGGAGCTCGGGCTCTGAGTCAGCGCTCGTCGAGCCGCGGGACGACGGTGACCGGCACCGTCGTCTCGTTGACGACGGCGACGGCGGCGTCGCCACTCCTGATACGGCCGCGCAGCCCCTTCGGCTCGTGGCCCATGACGATGTGGGTGATGTCGACGTCCTGGGCGATTTCGAGCAGTTCGCGGGCGATACGGGCGCCGGGGCGCCGGCTGTGTCGGCCCACGTACTCCAGTGCGACCCGCGCCTCGACGGGCTCGTCGGCGAGCCGGTCTTTCAGGGCGTCACGCATCTTTTCGGCCGTCCGGTCCGCGTCGGTGTCGTCGACGAGATGGACGACGTATAGCGGGGTGTCCAGTGCCGCGCCGAGCGTGACGGCCGTGTCGATGACGCGGCTCGCGGCCTCGTCGTCTGCGACTGCGACCAGGATGGTCATACCCGTCCTACGGGCCGAAAACAAATATCGTTTATCTAACAACTATGCGGCGTCGTCGAGAGCGGGGTCGAACAGCTCCTCGACCGCACAGTCGAACTGCGCTGCGAGCTTGAAGGCAAGTTCCAGCGAGGGGTCGTAGCGCTCGCGCTCGATGGCGTTGATGGTCTGGCGGCTGACGCCGACGGCCTCGGCGAGTTCGCCCTGGCTCAGCCCGTCGCGACTCCGGTATTCGTCGAGTTCGTTTTTCATAGACGGGAGCGGTGCCAGAGATAGGACAGGCCGAAGGCAATAAAGAGTCCGATGAACCCGTAGAACGCGCCCTGAACCTCTGCGGGAATCGTGTACTCGGTGAGATAGGTCAGCAGTCTGAGCGCCGACGCACCCACTACACCGATGGCACCGATTATCTGGAACGCGCTCAACGTCGCACGTCGCTCGAGTTCCCAGTCGCGCTCGTCCATCACCTGCACATCTGTCCCCGTCCAGATTGCGAAGAACGCCACGATACCGAGCCAGTAGACGGCTTCGCCGACGAAGGGGTAGCCGAAGTTCCTGAGGACGAGCGTCAGCACGACGGCACCGACTATCGAGCCGTACATCAGTCGCCGGTACGTCCGCCGCTTGGAGAGCCGTGTGGTCGCGGGGGATTCAGTTGCAGTCATGTTGTAAAGCTCGCTTTACAGTAAAGCGTACTTTACACACTCACTTAGTTCTACTGGACAACATGAATACCGCGGAGAGCCGACCGGAACCACTCAGTCCGTCGATTTCAGGTTGTGAACCGGGTCGAGCCACTCGACGAGTTCGGCCGTGGGTTCGAGGGCGGCGGCGATGCGCTCGGCGTCCTTGTAGGCCATCGGGGCCTCGTCGCGGACCCCCTCGACGACCGACTCGGAGTAGATACCGTCCATCGCCGCCGCGAACTCGTCCATGTCGACGACGTCGTGGGCCCGCCGGCGGCTCATCACCCGACCGGCGCCGTGGGGCGCGGTCTGGTGCCACTCGTCGTTGCCCTTGCCGCGGGCGACGACCGACCCCTTGGCCATGTTGAACGGGACGACGAGGCGCTGGCCCTCACGGGCCGGCGTCGCGCCCTTCCGAATGGTCATGTCTCTGAAGTCGATGTAGTTGTGGACCGACTGGAAGCGCTCGGCCGGCTCGACGCCCAGCACATCGCAGATAGCGTCGCTCATCAGCTCGCGGTTCCAGCGGGCGTACTGCTGGGCAAAGAGCATATCGACGTAGTAGCCGTGGGCTTCCCGTCCCTCCAGCCAGTCGAGGTCCGTGTTCCGGTCGTCGCCGTCGCCCAGGTCGTCCCGGACGGCCTGCTGGAGTCGACCGAGTGTGTCGAAGGCGTCCTCGATGTCACTGCCGTCGAGCTCGCGACGCAGGCGCTCTTTGTCGATGTAGGACTCACCCATCCCGCCGGTGACCCAGGTGTAGAGGTCACGCGACTCGACGGTGTCGGGGTCGAATTTGAGGTACTCGGTGTACTCGTCGGGAATTTCGGCGCGGATATCGCCGATGGCGCGTCGGTCCGTCGCCGTCGACTGCCAGTACTGGGCGACGGACATTCCCAGGTACCGGGAGCCGCTGTGGACGACGAGCCAGTAGTCTCCCGACTCGCGCCCGCGGGCGAACTCCACGAAGTGGTTTCCCCCACCCAGGGTCCCCGCACTCTTGATGACGTGGTCGACTCCCTGACGCTGGTCGGCCAGCACACGAGAACAGAGCGCGTCGAAGTAGTCGCCGTCGTAGCCGTCGAAGTCGAACTCGATGGGGTCGATATGCTCGCCGAAGCGCTCGGCGAAGGCCCGATCGAACTGCTCGAACACCTCGTTGGCGCGATCGAACGGGAACGCCTCGACGAGGTGGGGGGCGTCGTCGTAGTCGTGGACCGACCGGCCCATCGGAACGGCCTCGCGGACCCGGCGCTCACGCTCGGCGTCCGCGAGGGGCAGCTCGGCACCGAGGTTCGTCACCGCCATCCCACAGCCCACGTCCACGCCGACGATGTTGGGGACGACGCGGTCCGCGAGCGGCATCGTGAAGCCGATTGGCGCGCCCGCCCCCCAGTGGGTGTCGGGCATGATGCGCACCGGCTCGGTAAAGGCGGGGTGGTCGATGAGGGTCTGTATCTGCTGCATACACCCCTCCTCCACCAGCGACTCGTCGTCGACCATCACGCGCGCCGTGGTGTGGGCACCCGCAAGCTCGATTGGCATCTCGTTCGGAGGTAGTCCGGACGGCGGTTTGAACCTCACGGTGGGGCGCGGTGCGGTGACCCACGTCCGGCCCAGCGCTCCCCGGGACCGGTTTTCCCGCTGATTGCGATCCGTTCCCACCCGCTGGGAACACGCTCCCGTTTATATGTGATTTCCGGCCGGATGTTTACCTGTGAGGCACCGATGAACTACCAAAACACTCCCCTGACCGACACCGTCGACGTTGCACTGGACGGACCGTGGACGCAGTACTGGCTGGCGTTCCTCCGGCTCGTGACCGGCTGGTGGTTCTTCCACGCCGGCGTGACCAAGCTCATCGAGGACGGGCTGGCCTTCACCTACGGGCCGATGTACATGAAGGGGATGACCGGGACGGCGCTGGGACCCATCCCGGTCTGGATGGGCGAGAACCTCGCCTGGCTCATCGCACCCGGCGTCCCCCTCTTCGAGACGCTCATCGGGCTGGCGCTGATAGCCGGTGCGTTGACCCGGCTCGCGGCCGTGGGCGGGGTCATCTTCATGACCCTGTTCTGGCTCGGCAACGCTGACTTCGGCAACGGGCTGGTCAACGGCGACTTCATGGGCCTGCTGCTGTTCGTGACGGTCCTGGTCGTCGGCGCCGGCCGGTACTACGGGCTGGACGGCGTCCTCGAGAACACGGCGTTCGTGAAGCGACACCCGAAACTCCGATACCTCATGGGGTGACCAAGATATGACCGACACCATTCAGAAAGCGGCGATGGCACTGGGCGGCGGACTCATGGCGCTGGGCATCGTCGGCCTGGGTATCGTCGAGATGCTCGCCGGCAAACCCTACGGGGCGGCGCCACTGACCAACGAGGCCGGCGCGGTCGTCGCGACGCCGGCGGTCGACCCGGTCCTCCGGACCGGACTCGTACTGGCCGGCCTGGCCGTGCTCGGCCTCTACGGGGTTTACGCGGCGGTCACGGCGGAGGAAGCGACCGACGAAGCAGTCGAGGCCGGCACGATAGCCGACTGACGGACCACTTTTCTCGCTGGCGCTGTTTGGTTGTGGTATGCTCAATGCCGGGGACCCGGCACCTGATTTCGACCTCGAGGGCTCCGACGGACAGACGGCCGGCGCCTACCGCCTCTCGGCAGCGGCGACCCGGGCGCCCGTGCTCGTCGCGTTCTACACGGCCGACTTCGAGCCCCGATGCCGCGCGTATCTCGAAGCGCTCGGGGACACCGACTGGGCCGACCTGACAGACGCTATCGCCGTCCTCGGCGTCGCGCCCGGACAGCTGGCCGACCACCGGGCGTTCGCCGCCGACCTGGAGCTCCCGTTCCCGCTGCTGGTCGACCACCCCGGCGTCGACGGCCAGTTCGGTGTCCAGCGACCCGACGGGTCGACGCGGCGGGCCGCCTTCCTCGTCGACAGCCGCTGTCGGGTCCAGTTCGCGTGGGCCGACCCCGAGCCGGAGCGCGAGACCGCCGACGCGCCGGATATCGACCCGATACGCTCGGCCGTCGCCCGACTGTGAGCGGGAGTGGAAAGCGGTAAGCGCCCACCGCTACCACCACTCCACATGGACGAGCGTTCCCGGGTCGGCGTCCGCCGAACGTACGAGCGTATCGGCGCCCACTTCTCGAAGACTCGCGAGTACGCCTGGCCAGAGGTGGAGTCGTTCGTCGACGACGCCCCCGTCTGCGAGACCGCGCTCGATATCGGCTGTGGCAACGGTCGCCACGCCGCCTTGCTCGCCGACGTGGCCGACCGCGTCGTCGGGCTGGACGCCTCCCGGGCGCTCCTCGACGCGGCCACCGAGCGCGTCGGTGACCGGATCGCGCTGGTGCTGGGCGACGCCGCTCGCTTGCCGCTTTCCGACGAATCGATCGACCTCGCCGTCTACGTGGCGACGCTCCACCACCTCCCCTCCGCCGCCGACCGGCGCGCGAGCCTGGACGAACTCGCCCGCGTCCTCGCGCCTGACGGCCGCGCTCTCGTCAGCGTCTGGAGCACGGCCCACGACCGCTTCGACGCGCCCGAAGACGCCACAGAGGGGTTCGACACGACCGTAGACTGGACACTCCCAGGCGGCGAGACGGTCCCTCGGTTCTACCACATCTACGCCCCGGCGGAGTTCCAGCGGGAACTGGACGACAGCGGACTGGCCACCGAGGCCTTCGAGATCTCCAGCGGCAACTGCTACGCCGTCGTCCGTTCCGAAGGGAAAGGTCCTTATTGACCTTGGGTCTATCCGTTCATACGCTCGGACAGCGGCACGCCGCGACAGCGCGGCGGTGGTGAGCAAATCCAACGGATTTGCGAACCTCGCCGCAGACGAGCAAAGCGAGTCTGCGGCGGTGGTCTAGTGGTAGGACCTGAGCCTTCCAAGCTCATGGCCCGGGTTCAAATCCCGGCCGCCGCATTTTGCTGCGAACAAACCGTGAGCAGCAAATGCTGAACAGAGGGATTTGAATCACGGAAATCCGAGCGAAGCGAGTCTCGCCATCGGGTTCAAATCCCGAGAGACCCCATCGGCGTCTCTCGATGGTCGCAAGGCCACCGGCTTTGCTCACTCCCGGCCGCCGCATTTCACTGTGAACGGTGTCCAGAGCGACCGCTACACCATATGAAACGAGGCAGCGAAAAGACGCGTCGTGACTACCGCTCGACCGGCTCCCAGGTATCGGAACTGATGGTCGCGTCGGGGTTGTCGACGGCTTCGACGGTGAGGGTGTCGTCAGTCTCGGTGCTGACCACTTCGACCTGGGCCGCGGACCCACTGGAGAGCATCGCCGGCGCGGTCCGGTCGGACGCGTCGCGCTCGACGGGCTCGGCCCTCACCGCGGACCGGTCACCGTCGGCGTCGGTCACCAGCGCGGAGACGCCGGGGAGCGCGAGCAGTACGGCCGTCGCTCCGGACAGGAAGCGATCGACGAGAGAGGCATCTTCCGGGCCATCGTCACCGGCCGCTGGCCCGCCACCCCGCGGCTCGTCGAGGGGTATGAGACTCATGCACACAGATAGGGTTTGCCGCTACTAAACAGTTATGTCGCTCACAGGTTATCGGCCTCAGAGCTCGATGCGCTCGACGATTCTGTCGCCGTTTTCGTGGCTGTTGAGCGCTACGATACGGATACACTCTTCGAGGCCGGAGTCGGTCAGCTTCGCCTTCAGAAGGTTGTCGACCTGATAGACGCCGGCAGCGTTGTTCATCTCGATCTCGACCAGCACGGGGTAGTCGTCGCCCGTGGTGAGCGTCACCGTCTCGATGGCCTGACTGGAGACGGTGTTGATGCCGCGGCCGCCCCGCTCGTAGGGGATGCGCGAGCGACCCCGTTCCATGTCCAGTGCGTCGGCGACGCGGACGACGCCGGCCTCCAGTGTCAGCGGTTTCTCCTCGGTGTGGTGACAGAGGATGGCGTGGAGGACTTCGCCTTTCACCCGGACCTGCTCGGCGACGTCGTAGTACGGCTCCAGCAGGCGGTCCAGCAGGTCGGCGGCGAGCGGAATCGAGTAGTAGGGGTGTTCGTCGCGGTGGACGACGTGACCGATGTCGTGCAGCGTCGCCGCGAGCGCGACGATGACCGCCTCGTCGGCCTCCGCCAGACCCTGTTCGGTCGCGCCGTTGAACTCGACACCGCCCTGTTTGAGCAGGTCGTAGAGACAGAGCGCCCGGTTCCGGACGATGCTGATGTGTTTGGTCCCGTGGTCGTTGTAACGTTTGCGAGCCACGGGGTTGACGTTCTGGGCTTCGAGATAGGCCTGCACTTCCTCGTCGTCGGCCAGCATCTCGAGGACGTCGTTGACCCGCTCGTCGGGGAACGCGTGGTCGCCGTCGGGGTCGTAGATGCGGCCGCCCTCGTCGCTCTCACTCTCGCTCATATCACCGATCAGTGCGCCCAGTGAGAAAAACCCGGGCTTTCAGGCGTCTTGGACGGCTTCGACCACCTCGTCGTAGTCGGGTTCGACACCGGGGTAGTCGCTGACCCAGGCGTAGGTCACGGTGCGGTCCTCGTCGACGACGAACACCGCCCGCTTGGCGAGGTTGTGGACGCCCAGCGCGGTGAAATCCATCGCGATGCCGTAGGCGTCGACGATGTCCCGGTTGCTGTCGCTGACGAGGTCGAAGGAAAGCCCCAGCTCCTCGCGGAACGCGTTCTGGGCGAAGGGCGTGTCGATGCTCACGCCGTAGACGGTGACGCCCGCGTCGGCGAATTCGTCGAGGCGGTCGTCGAACGACTCCATCTCGTGGCTGCAGACGCTCGTGAACGCGCCCGGGAAGAAGGCCAGCACGACCGGGCCGTCAGCGACGGCCTCGGAGAGGGTCATCTCGGCTACGTCGCCGTTCGCGAGCGGTGCGGTGAACTCCGGGGCCTCGTCGCCGACTGAAATCATATCGCTGGCTGCGGGTTCGAGACAGATGAGTTCGGTGGTCCGTCGTCGTCGGTCGCGCGTTCATTTAAATACCGGGCGGGACATAGGACGAGTCATGCCCGACACGATGGAGGTCTACACCGGTATCGAAGTGACGGTCGAACACGTCTCCACGCTGGCAAACGGCGGCGCCCGGTTCAACATCACCGCCGAAGACGGCCGCAAGTGGCAGATAGACCTCACGCGCGGGGGCGAGACCGAGGTCGTGACGACCTGGCGCGACGGCGCGCTCGCCGACCTCGAAGTCCCCGACTGGCTCGACGACGTCACCGCCCGGCTCGTCCAGCAGTAACGCGGCGTGACTACGGCGCCCCGACAAAAGGTTGATATCGGGGACCATTAGTAGCAGTCGAAACGCCGATATTGGCTATTTTGCGCCGTTTCGAGACTGTTCAGGAATTCGGGGACAGACAAAAAGACTATAATAGCAACCACGTAATTTCCCATCACAATGTCAGGGACCATCGTACCACTGTTCCCGGGTGTGCCCGGCGGGGTGGAGCTGCTCGTTATCCTCCTCATCGCCGTCCTCCTGTTCGGTGCCAACAAGATTCCGAAACTCGCTCGCTCGACCGGTGAGGCCATGGGCGAGTTCCAGAAAGGCCGCGAAGAAGTCGAACAGGAACTCGAAGAGATGCGCGAGGGTGCGACCCCGAGCGACTCGGCGACGGATGCCGAAAGCGACACCGCGAGCGATTCAGCTACCGATTCGACGACTGAGACGGCGACCGAAACGACCGAAGAGAAGACGACCGAATCCAGCAGCAACTGACCGCGATTCTTTTCTATCGGGGCGTGTGGCCTAGTGGACGAGGGTGAGGGGTTCCTAACCCCTAGAGCGCGGGTTCGAATCCCGCCACGCCCGCTCACTCGCTGCGCTCGTTCGCGGCCGTGGCGTAGTTCGCAAACGCGTAGCGTTTGCTCACTCCCGCCACGCCCGCTATCGTGTCGAGCGAAGCGAGACAGATCGCGGAACGTGCGGGATTCTAATCAGGGACCGGAAGATGAGCGAGCCAATGGGGGTGACTGTGGTACGAGAGCGGCCTGCCCTGAGACTCGCTACTCGACGACGATGGCACCTTTCATATCAAACCGGTCGTGAAGACCACAATGATACAGATAGAGTCCGGACGAAGTAAACGTGTACTCGAACTCGGGCTCTGACTTCCGCAACGGGCCGCTCTCGAACTCGTCTTCCAGGTGGACGACGTCGTGGCCCTTGCCTTCGGCCAAGACCCACGTGACGGTGGTGCCCGAGGAGACTCGGACGGCCGGTGGCCCGAACGCGAAATGACGGCCGTTGCCCTGGACACCGACGCCGATTTTCACGCTGTCGTTGCCGGTCGCGTCCTGAATCGTCCCGCCGTAGTTGTCGGTCTCGCTGAGGTAGGCGTCGATCTTCTCTTTTTTGCTTCTGGAGGGCAAACCGAGGTCGGGACCGACACACCCGGCCAGCAACCCCAGGGACGTTGCTCCTGTGGCGCCGAGTATCGTCCGCCGACTGATGTTCGGGGTCATTTGGGCACCCTTCCTATGAAGCGTAAAAAAGCCCTTGTGTTCAGACGCATTCACCGCCGATACCAGCTCTGTCGAACGACTTCGCGTTTGCTCACTAACGCCACGGCCGTTCGAGCGACGCTATTCGACGACCACCACACCGCGCATATCGAACCCGAGATGCGGGGCACAGTAGTAGGGGTAGGTTCCGGCCGACTCGAAGGTGTACTCGAACTCGTAGCCTTCCTCGGCGGTCTGGTCGCTCTCGAAGTCCCCCCTTTCGTGGACGACGTTGTGAGCGTTGCCGTTGCCGGTCCAGACCCATGTGACGGTCGTGCCCGAGGCGACGCGGACGGCCGGCGGTGCGAACGCGAAGGCGCCGCCGTTGCCGTCGGCGCCGACGTCGACGGTGACGGCGTCGCTGCCGGTCTCGTCCTGAATCGTCCCGTCGTAGTTGTCGGTCTCGTTGAGGTACTGGTCGACCGTGTTCTGTGGACTCCCGGTCGCGGACGGCACCCCGCCGCCCGAGCCGCCACACCCGGCCAGGAGCCCCGCAGTCGTGACCGCTGTGGCTCCCAGGAACGCCCGCCGGTTCGGATTACCTGTCATATATTCCGTTGCTACGTGCAGTGTGAAAACGGCACTCATTCTGAACGAGTCCTCGGATACCTACGTAGTTCGGACGTGGGTTCATGAGGGCCCGACGGGAAGCGAGAGTATGCGAGGTGTCAGCTATGACGGTGTGGCTCCGGGGTGACCACCTGGTCCGGCATCGGGGGCCCATGGCCCGCCGGCCGGACGACCCACTGCTACTCGTCGAGGCCGAATCGTTCGCCCGCAAACTGCCCTACCACCCGCACAAGCTGACGCTGGTGTTTGCGGCGATGCGGCAGTTCAGGGACGCGGTGCGGGAGGCGGGTCGACCCGTCCACTATCGGCAGGTCGAGACGTTCGCCGAGGGGCTGGCGGCTCACTTCGAGGCCCACCCCGACGACCACTTGGTGACGACGGCGCCACAGGCCGACGGTGCCCGAAAGCGCATCGAATCACTCGTCGCCGAGGCCGGCGGGACCGTCGAGTTCGTCCCCGACGAGCGCTTTTGCTGTTCGCCCGACCAGTTCGACGAGTGGGCCGGTGAGGGAGGGTATCGTCACGAGGAGTTCTATCGGTTCATGCGACGGGAGACGGGGTATCTGATGGAGGGTGGCGAGCCCGTCGGCGGCGAGTGGAACTACGACGACCAGAACCGCGAGACCCCGCCCGACGACTGGGAACCTGCCGACCCGCCCAGCTTCGAGTACGGTGAGACCGTCCACGAGACCGCGGCGTGGGCCAGGGAGACCTTCGCTGGCGGCTACGACGACCCACCCTACGGCGGTGACTGGGCCGACCCCGAACCCTTCCGCTGGCCCGTCACCCGACGCCAGGCGGTGCGGGCGCTGGACCACTTCGTCACCCACCGGCTGGCGGAGTTCGGGCCGTATCAGGACGCCATGCGCGGCGAGGAGTGGGCGATGAGCCACAGCCTGCTGTCGACGTCGCTGAATCTCGGCTTGCTCCTGCCCGAGGAGGTCATCGAGCGGGCTATCGAGGCCTACGAGAACGGTTCGGCGCCGCTCAACAGCGTCGAGGGGTTCGTCCGACAGGTGCTGGGCTGGCGGGAGTTCCTCCGGCACGTCTACCGCCGGGAGATGCCCGACCTCGCGACGGCGAACCAGCTGGACGCCGACGCGGCGCTGCCGGAGCTGTACTGGACCGGCGACACCGACATGGCCTGTCTCTCGGACGTGGTCGATGGGGTCCGGAAGCGGGGCTACTCCCACCACATCGAGCGGCTGATGATACTCGCGAATTTCGGGCTCATCTACGGCGTGGAGCCCGCACAGTTGAACCGCTGGTTCCACGCCGGCTACGTCGACGCGTTCCACTGGGTGACGACGCCGAACGTCGTCGAGATGGGGCTGTACGGCGCCGGCGTCTTCGCGACGAAACCGTACGCGTCGTCGGCGAACTACGTCGACAAGATGAGCGACTACTGTTCGGGCTGTCCCTACTACAAGACCAAGACCACCGGCGAGGGGGCCTGCCCGTTCAACGCGCTGTACTGGGACTTTCTGGACCGCAACGAGGACGCGCTCCGGTCGAACCACCGTATGGGACTGATGTACAGTCACGTCGACAACAAGAGCGACGAGGAGTGGACCGCGATTCGGGACCGGGCCGACGAGATTCGGGCGATGGCCCGCGAGGGCGAACTCTAGGGCTGTTCCCAGTCGTCGATTCGCTCGGTGCGAAGCTCGGACCGGGAGTGCCACTGGCGGGGCCGGAGCGTGATGACGACGCCGGCGAGGTAGACGAGCGCCACGGCCGCCGTGACGAGGACGCCGGGCACCATCCCGATGGCCGCGCTCGCCGGCCAGTCGGCTGCCCCCCCGAAGGCAGTCACACGGATGACCCACGCGGCGTTCACGACGGTGAAGAGCGCGAGATACACCCGACGCAGTCGGTGAGCCAGCGCCTCCTCGAAGGGAATCTTCACCGTCGGCTGGCGGTAGTCGTCGCTCAGCTTCCGACGCCAGTCGCGGTCGGTGACGTCCCGGCTGGGGTCCAGTCCCGGCGCCCAGACGTTCTCCTGGATGAGCCGGACACGCGAGCGCCAGACGTCGAACCCGCGGTAGCGGTGGGCCTCGATACCCAGGAAGACGCCCAGAGTCACGAGCCCGACGAGCACCAGATAGTGGGGGTTCGTCGGGTCCGAGAACGCCCACGTGAGGATGGCAGCGATGACGGTCACGGCCCAGTTGGTCGTCCGGTCGAGCCGCTCGCGCCAGCGGGTCATCCGGTGGACCTCCCCCCGGTAGAGGTGGGCCATCGAGGAACTCGGGCCCATGTCTCGCTCGAAGAGCCCCTCACCGAGGCGCCGTTCGCGCTCGCCGCTCGGGTCGAACGGGACGGCGGCCCCGTCACGGGTCTCACTCTCGTCGCTCATCCCGACTTCTCACCGAATTTATCCCTGAACTCGTGGATGAGCTGGCCCATCTTCGCGTAGTAGTCGTTGAGTTCCCGCTGCATCTGGTCGGCGATGTCGTCGGGGTCGCGGGGCTCGTAGACGTGGTGGTAGCTGCTCCCGTCGCCGCTGACCTGGCGCTGTTCGACGAGGTCCGCCTCCAGCAGCCGCTGGACAGAGCGGTAGGCCGTCGTCCGGTCGCGGTCGACCCGGTCCGCGAGGTCGTCGACCGTCAGCGCCTCGCTACTCGCGACCAGCTGCTCGAAACAGGTGCGGTCGAGCTCGGTCAGGCCGTGGAAACAGTCGAGCAGGTAGTCACACTGGACGTCTTCTTCGAGCTGGGTGCGGATGGCTGCCGGCATTAGCTCGTCCTCCGGTCGCTGTGGGGAAAAGTGGTGTCGCTCACGCCGGCTCCTCCGTGGCTGTGGCCGCGCTCTCGGCCGTCGACCGGACGTACCCCTGGAGGTAGGCTCCGGCGAACATCCCGACGAGCGCGTAGAGGATGGTGACGTTGCCGACGCCGAGGCTGGCGTAGGCCGCGCCGGGACAGATGCCCGAGATACCCCAGCCGACACCGAAGATGCCGCCGCCCAGGACGACGTTGCGGTCCATCGACTTCACGCGCTTGCGGAACTGGGTTCCGGTGAGGGGCGCCGACCGACCCGTCCGTGACAGGACGGCGAAGGCCGTCCCGGCGACGACACTGGCCCCGCCCATCACGAGCAGGAGTCCCATGTCCGAGAGCTGGAGGAACCGCAGCACGACCTCCGGGCGGTACATCCCGCTCAGCCCGAGCCCGAGGCCGAAGACGACGCCGCCCAGCAGTATCGCAGGCATGAACAGCGGGTGGCGGCCGCCGTCGGCTCGCGTCTCCGCCATTACGGGCTCACCCCCAGGGCCATGACGACCTGTGCGGTCCCGATAGCGATGCCGACGAACGTGGCGACGTTCAACAGCGAGGTCTCCGAGAGCGACCCCACGCCACAGACGCCGTGGCCGGAGGTACAGCCCTTGCCGAGCCTGGTGCCGACGCCGACGAGGACGCCGCCGAACAGCAAGCGCCACCACTGGACCTCCGTGGTCCAGCCGAACTCGCCGAACGCGAGCCCGTAGATAGCGCCGCCGAGCACGATGCCCAGCGTGAACACCACGCGCCAGTCACGGGTCGAGGTGAAACGGAACTGCTGGAACCGCGACTGCTTCGAGACGTACGACAGCGTGGACTCGAGGAACGTGCTCGCGCCCGCGGTGATGCCGGTCGTCGCGTAGATGATGACGGTCCCGAGGCCGATGAACAGTCCGCCCAGCAGGTAGTGGACCCAGCCGTTCGGCAGCAGCGTTTCGGCGAGCATCTACTGCCCCGTCATCGCGTCGGTGGTCGCGGCGCAGTTGTTCGGGCCACGCTCCAGTTCGGCGGCGGTGTCGTCGTCCAGGGGCTGCTGGCCGAGGTTCGTCGCGATTATGGCCTCGTAGTTGTCGGGTCGCGGCGGCATATCGGCGAGGACGAACTCGACGAACGACTCCCTGTCACGAGAGAGCGCGGGCATCGCCGCGGCGATCGAACCGAGGGTGTCGGTGAAGCTACCGTCGGCCGCCTGCTCAGCGCTGTCGCTGACGTGGCCCGGCGCGACCAGCGTCGTCTCGGGTAAGGCGAGAATCCGGTCCTGCAGCGTGTCGTAGAGCTGTCGGGCGGCCTCGGGCGCGCCCTCGTCACCGTCTTCGAGGTCCGGCCGGGCGACGCTCTCGACGAAGAGGCCGTCGCCGGTCAGGAGGACCGCGTCGTCGACGAGGTAGGAGGTCATCCCGCTCGTGTGGCCGGGCGAGTGGACCGCCTCGACCGCGACGTCGCCCACGGTAATCGTCTCCTCGTCGGCGATGGTGTCGTAGGCCTCGTCGTACTCGATGCCGCGTTCGTCGGCCGCGTCGGGAACGACCGCGTCGATGCCATACTCCGCCGCCAGCGTCCGGACGCCGCTGATGTGGTCGGCGTGGACGTGCGTGTCCAGGGCAGCGACCAGTTCGGCGCCGCGTTCCTCGGCCGCGGCGACGTACTCCTCGGCGAAGGCCTGCAGCGGGTCCACGACGATTGCCTCGCCGTCGCTGACGACGAGATAGGAGAGACAGCCCGAGGACGGACGGTAGAACTGGACCACCGTCGCGTCGGTGTCGGCCGAGAGCTCGGTGCTGGCGAGGACTCTCTCCCAGCCCTCCATCCCGTCTTCGACTGCGACCACGTCGTCGACGCCAGCCTCGTCGAGGACGTCCGCGACGAACTTGCTCGACAGCCCCTTCGCACAGACGGTGTACAGCGGGCGGGCCTCGGGGAGCTCCTCGAGCGCGCTCTCGGGGACACCGTCGAGGAACTGGTAGTACGGCACGTTCGCGAAGACGACGCTGTCGCCGTCGATGCGCCAGTCGTCGACGTCGGCCGGCGCGCGTGTGTCGACCACGCCGAAAGAGTCACCGGCGTCCAGGCGCTCGTAGAGGTCGTCCGGCTCGATGCTCGCGACGTCGTCGGGTATCGGGAACGGTTTGTCGCTCATTCTGTACCCCACCTAGCTCGGTGGCACTGAAAAGTGTTGCGGGAGTTTTGCACAACTTACGAAATGCCGGGATTGGCCCGAATTCCTTCTAAACTGCTATGTCGGCCCTAAATGGCCAAATTACCTCGATAGTAGTTTCGACCGACCCAACAGACTTATTACGACCAACCAAGTATTGCAAGCTAGCTACAATACAATGACAACCGACACGACACCAGACGACGTGACCGAGACCATCGACGTGACCGGCGAGTCCTGCCCGATGCCGGTCGTGCGAACGAAGCAGGCCGTCGACGACATGGCCGTGGGGGACGTACTGGAAGTGCTCGCGACCGACTCCGGTTCCGTCAGCGATATCGACGGCTGGGCGGGCTCGCTCGAGACCGTCTCGCTGCTGGCCCAGACGGAGTCCACCGAGAACGGACAGACAGTCTACCACCACTTCGTGGAGCGTGTGGACGAATGAGCAGCGAATCCGCCACTGCGGACGCTCCCGAAGAGCCGACCACAGAGCCGGATATCGCCGCCCTGGAGGAGCGCATCGAGGCGCTCGAAGCCGCCGTCGACACAGTTCCTGACGACGGCCCGAAGTCGATGACCATCATCGCGACGCAGGGGTCACTGGACATGGCCTACCCGCCGCTCATCCTCGCCAGTACCGCCGCGGCTTTCGGCTGGGACGTGACCGTCTTTCACACCTTCTGGGGGCTCGACATCCTCCACGAGGAACGGTCGCGGGACCTCCGTGTCAGCGCCGTCGGGAACCCCAGTATGCCGATGCCGAACCTCCTCGGTGCCCTCCCCGGCGGCGACGCCCTGGCGACGTGGTACATGAACCGCGAGATAGCCGACAACGGCACCGCGACTATCGCGGAACTCGTCGAGACGAGCCTCGAGATGGGCGTGGACCTCCAGGCCTGCGAGATGACCACGGAGCTGTTCGACTACGACCACGCGGCGTTCTACGACGGGGTCACCACCGACGTCGGCGCGGCGACGGCGCTCCAGCACATGGCCGACGCCGACGTCCAGCTACTGGTCTGATCACTCCCCGCCGTCTCGCTGTCGCATCTCGTGGCGCGTGAACTGCGGCGTCCCGAGACTGCGCCCGCCGCGACGACGGAACGACCAGGCCAGAACGGCCAGCGAGACCCCGGTCACGCCCAGCGCCAGCGCCGTCGAGGGCAACGTCGCGTCGACGTAGAAGAACGCGGCGACCGGAATCCCGGCCGCGGCGACGAACCCGAGCAGCAGCCGCTGGGCCATCTGCCGGGCGAGACCGTCGCCGTCCCTGAGAACGGTCTCCAGTGTCAGCTCCCCGCGCTGGGCGATGTCGAGCGCTCGCTCGGCGCGGGGCGCCGTCGTCACGAGCGACCGGGCACCGCGGGTGACGGTCGCCTGAATCTCCTCGCGGATCGCCGCCCCGGCGTCGGCCCCGCCCTGTTCCATCACGTAGTCGGTGATTATCTCGATGAAGTCGAAGTCGGGGTCGAGCGTGCGACAGACCCCCTCTAGCACCGTGGTCACGCGCACCACGAGCGCCAGGTCCTGTGGCAGCCGCATCGGGAACTCGTAGAGCTGGCTCTCGAACTGGCCGACGAGCTGCTCGACCCGGTACTCCGAGATGTCCTCGCCGCGGAACTGCTCGATGACGATCTCGAACGCCTCGGCCATCACCTCGCGGTTCGCCGCCGGGTCCAGCGCGCCCATCGCGACGAAGGCGTCCATCACCCGCTCGACGTCGTCGCTGGCCAGCCCGACGTAGAACTCCATCAGCTGCTCGCGGGTCCGGGGACCGAGCCGGCCGGTCATCCCGAAGTCGTAGAAGACGAGCGTCCCGTCGGCCTGCACCGCGAGATTACCGGGGTGTGGGTCGGCGTGGAAGCGGCCGTCCTCGACGATCATCTGGATGTACACCTCTTCGAGCCGCTGGACGAGCTCCTCGCGGTCGACGCCCAGCTCGTCGATACGGGCCACGTCGTCTATCTTCACCCCGTCGAGATACGTCATCGTCACCACGCGGTCAGTGGAGTGACCCGGGACGACCTCGGGGATGGCCACGTCGTCGCGGTCGGCGAAGCTCGCGCCGATCTCCCGGAGCATCCGGGCCTCGTGGGCGTAGTCCATCTCCTCACGGATTGTGGCCGCGAACTCCTCGCTCAGATTCTCGAGCGTGTAGGCCTGGGCCGGTTCCGCGCCGCGGGCCAGCACCGGCGTCAGCGTCTCCAGCACGCGCAGGTCCGATTCCACGCGCTCGCGGATGCCCGGCCGCAGTACCTTCACGGCGACGCGGTCGCCGTCGACGGTCGCTTCGTACACCTGGCCCAGCGACGCGCCGCTGATAGGGTTCGTGTCGAATTCGTCGAAGCGCTCCTCGACGGGGGCGCCCAGCTCTGCTTCCAGCAGGGGCTCGATGGCTCCCCACGGTTCGGGCGGGACCTTGTCCTGTAGTTCCGAGAGCACCTCGATGTACTCCGCCGGGAGGGCGTCCGGTCGCGTCGACAGCATCTGGCCCAGCTTGACGAAGGCCGGCCCCAGGTCGACGAAGGTAGTCTTGAGCCGGCGCGCTCGGTCAGTCCGCTGCTCGCTCGTGACCTCCCGAGAGCGGCCGAAAAACAGGAACCGCTTGCGGTCGCGGGCCCACGCCCAGAGGAAGGGGACGAACTGCCAGGCGACCACGAGGGCCCGCCACAGCGCCCGCAGGCGGACGCCCGGACCCGAGGGCTGGCGGCCCTGCGACGACTGTCTCCCCGCGGCCGGTTGCGACTCGCTCACTACCGGCGTTCAGGGTTCCGGGCAGATGAACGTACTGGAAGGCCTCACGGCCGCAGCGAGCCCAGCAGTTCGTAGTCCTCGTCGGGCGTGTAGCGGCGGAAGGCGAGGCTGTTTGCCAGCACCGACACCGAGGAGGCGGCCATCGCCCCGGCGGCCAGCGCGGGCTGGAGCAAGCCGAGCGAGGCCAGCGGAATCATCACCGTGTTGTACCCAAGCGCCCAGAAGAGGTTCTGCTTTATCTTCCGGAGGCTGGCCTCGGAGACCCGGATGGCCTTCAGCACGTCGGCGGGGTCGTCCCGTAACAGGGTCACGTCGGCGGCTTCGATGGCTACGTCGGTGCCCGAGCCGATGGCACACCCCACCGTCGCCGTCGCCAGCGCGGGGGCGTCGTTGACGCCGTCGCCGACCATCATCGCCCGGCTCCCGTCCGACTGAATCTCCTCGACTGCGGCGGCCTTCTCCTCGGGGAGAACCTCGGCCTGGACGTTCTCGGGGTCGATACCGACCTGCTCGGCGACGGCGCGGGCGGTCCGGTCGTTGTCGCCGGTAATCATCCACACGTCGAGCCCGCGCTCGCGAAGGTCGGAAACGGCGCGCTTCGCGCTCTCTTTGACCGTGTCCGCGTCGGCGACGACGCCGACGAGACTGAACTCCGGGCCATGCGACCGGTCGGCCTCGCCCGGCTGACTTTCTGCTCGCGACCGGTCGGCCTCGCCCGGCTGACTTTCTGCTCGCGACCGGTCGGCCTCGCCCGGCTGACTTTC
>Ga0136589_1000099_pt1 | contig 45118 bp, 45 predicted proteins | sample AntRauMFilla3764_FD_104640 | JGI IMG/M metagenome (GOLD analysis project Ga0136589, IMG submission 104640) | Saline lake microbial communities from Rauer Islands, Antarctica - Metagenome Filla 3 #764 | ecosystem: Environmental > Aquatic > Non-marine Saline and Alkaline > Saline | place...
CTGTCCACTGATATACTTTCTCCCCGCGAGCACCGTTGACACACCCGCGTAATCGCCAGACAGCGGTGGCACTGTCGGCGGCACGTCCCACACGCTCCCGGGGCCCGTCGGGTTTATCAGACCACCGACCGCACATCTCCATATGCGCGGTTTCTACATCGGTCGGTTCCAGCCCTATCACGACGGTCACCACGCGATGGTGGAGCGTATCGCGGACGAGGTCGACGAGCTGGTGCTTGGCATCGGGAGCGCCGACGATTCACACACCACACACGACCCCTTCACCGCCGGCGAGCGCATCATGATGATAACGAAGGCCGTCGCCGAGTTCGACCTGCCGACCTACGTGGTCCCCCTAGAGGACATCAACCGCAACGCCGTCTGGGTGAGCCACGTCGAGAGTATGTGTCCGGACTTCGACGTGGCGTACTCGAACAACCCCCTCGTCGTCCGGCTGTTCGAGGAGAGCGGCATCGAGGTGCGCCAGTCGCCGATGTTCGACCGCGACCGGCTGGAAGGCAGCGAGATACGCGACCGGATGATAGCGGACCGCGCGTGGCGCGACCGCGTCCCGAACCCCGTCGTCGAGACCATCGAGGAGATAAACGGCATCAAACGCCTCCAGCACGTCTCCGATACGGACTCGCTGGCCCGCTACGTGGCCGAAGACGAGTCCCTCGAAGAGGTCGACCTCGGCGAAGACTGATGATAACGCTCGCCTCCGACTTCGGTTCACCGTACCCCGCAGCCATGCGGGGCGTCATCTGCCGGCGCAGCGACGCCCGCCTCGTCGATATCGCCCACGACCTCCCCAGGCAGGACGTCCGGGCGGCGGCGTTCTGGCTGACCCAGACGCTACCCTGCTTCCCGCCGGCGGTCCACTGCGTCGTCGTCGACCCCGGCGTCGGGACCGACCGGGCCGCACTCGTGGTTCGGGTCGGTGACCACGCGCTCGTGGGTCCCGACAACGGCGTCCTCCTCCCGACCGCCCGCGAACTGGCCGACGAAATAGAGGTGTTCACGTGGGCCTACGACGACCCCGCGAGTGCGACGTTCCACGGTCGGGACGTATTCGCGCCCGCGGCAGCGAGGGTCCACGAGACCGGCGTCGACGCCGTCGAGACCCTCGCCTGCGCGGACCGGACCGACGACTACACCGACCTGTGCTTTCCCGAGCCGACGGTCGGTGACGACCGCGCCGTCGGCGAGGTGCTGGTCGTCGACGACTTCGGCAACGCCGTCACGAACGTCCCGGGGCACGTGCTGGCCGACGCGTTCGGCACCAGCGTCACCGTCGACGGCGAGTCGGTTCCCGTCAGGCGCGCCTACGCCGAACTCCCGGCTGGCGAACGGCTCGTCACCGTCGGGAGCCACGGCAACGTCGAGCTCGCCGTCAACCGCGGTCGCGGCGACGACGCGTTCGGTGTCGGGGCGGGCGACGAGGTCACCGTGCAGTGGTGACCCCGGCTACTCGTTCAGCTCCATCCCGCTGCAGTTCGGGAACTCCGGCTGCTCCGGACACTCCTCGCACTCGTCGAGAGCCGTCAGCCCCTTGTAGGCGACGTAGGGGACCAGCATGACCAGGAAGAGCCCGAGTGCCGGGAGCCGGACGGCCGGCCGGAAGACGACCGGGTACACCAGACAGGCCAGCCCGACGGCGAGGACGGCCTTCGTGACGACCCGCAGCGTGTGCTCGCTCGTCCGGTAGATGAGCTCGTAGAGGAGCCGACTCCCCCGCCGGTACAGCAGTTTGTACGCCACCATCGGGACGATAGCGGCGACGCCGACGGCGTAAAAGGCCAAAACGTCGAGGGTCGCGACGGCCGGCACGGTCAGGTGGAGCAGGGCGAGTGCCAGCAGGCTGACCAGCCCGACCGGATAGACGATAAAACAGCCCATACACAGTTCGACGCCTCGCAGCTCGAACGTGTGGTGGGCGTAGTACTCGCAACTGGGATGGTGGGCGAGGACGAACCGGTCGACGCCGTCTACCGCCCCAGCGATACGTCCGATGAGGTCGACCATCGCCCGATTAGAGATCGGCGCTGCAGTTCGGGCAGGTGGAGGCTGTCATGTCGGCCGTCTCGCGGCACTCGGGACAGACCTGTCGCTCCTCCTTGTTAGCGAAGTAGTAGTAGATCCCGACCGGGAGACAGACCAGGAGCCCGAGGACCAGGACGGCCATCTCTCCGGCGAACTCTTCTTTCGTTTCTGGAGTTTCTGTTGACATACAGGGAGGCCGTTCAAAAGGGGGGCAGATAATATTTCTGGCCGCGAGATTAATTAAATATCTGATAACTGCCGATTTTTTAGGTCGGCCGAAAACCGGCAACTTTTTGTATTTTAGGCGTGCCTAAACCAATGTATGCCGGACGACCAGGCGTCCCCGCTGTCGCGTCGCGCTCTCGAGACGGGCCGGAGCCAGCCTGTTCGCCGGACTGCGGTCACCGAGCGCATACCGGGAGGTGAGAGAGCCAGACACTGACGCCAGCGCCAGTCGGTGCCATCTGTTACAGCGGCGACGTTACCGTGGGCATGGTCGTCGGCCACACCGACGCTGTCGCCGCACCACGAGTCTAACTCGTGTCTGTCCCTTTTCGTGGTTGGTTACGTTCGACAGCCGACGGCCCGGTCAGTCGCCAGTGTCGGTTCCGCCCGGGAACGGAACGCCGTCGGGCTCGACGTGCTCGGACCGCCGCCGCCAGCTTCTCGCGCTCGAAGTACAGCAGCTCGACGGTGACGACGAAAAATCGGTTCAGTCCGCAGAGACCCTCGGTTGTCTAGCTCGCGGCTACGCCGCTCGTTCGAGGTCGCTCACTCCGATCGCGCCCTCGCTTAGCTCGACTCGGACTCTCGTCCAGTTACGCCCTCGCGATAAAACGCCCGGGTGTCTAACTGGACGAGATGACGTCGTCGATGCGGACGATCATCGTCGCGGCCTCGGTGGCCGAGTCGACCGCTTCGCGCTTGACCGCGGCGGGGTCGAGGATGCCGTACTCGACGGGGTCGTCGACGACGCCCGTCTGGCCCTCGCTGATGACGCCGGCGATGCCCTCGCTCTCGTGGCGCGAGCGCAGGTCGACCAGCGCGTCGATGGAGTCCAAACCGGTGTTCTCCGCGAGCGTGCGGGGCAGCACGTCGATGGCGTCGGCGAACGCTTCGACGGCGAGCTGCTTGCGACCCTCGATGGAGGCCGCCGTCGAGCGGATGTGGTCCGCGGCGGCGATCTCGGTGGCGCCCGCGCCGGGGACCACGCCGCCTTCATCGAGCGCGGCGATGGTCACGTCCAGCGCGTCGTTGAGCGCGCGCTCGATCTCGTCGACGACGTGCTCGGTCGAACCGCGCGCGAAGACGGTGACCTTCTCGGCGGCCGCGCCGCCCTTGATGAACGTCACTTCGTCGTCGCCGTGCTTCTCGACGCCGACGGATTCGGCGAAGCCAAGCGCGTCCTCGCCGAGGTCCTCGACGGAGCCGACCCGCTTGGCGCCGGTGGTCTCGACGATGTCCTTCGCGGTGCCGGAGCTGACGCTCTCGACGGCGAGGACGCCGGCTTTCGCCAGCTGGGAGGCGACGCGGTCCGCGATGTCGTCGGTGGCGAAGACCACGTCGGCACCCGAGTCGACGACCGCTTCGGCGTAGCCCGACAGCTCCTGCTCTTCAGCGTCCAGCGCGGCGTTGAGCTGGTCGACGCTGGTGACGTTGTACTGGGCGTCGACGTTGCTCTCCTTGACGTCGAGTTCGGCGTCGAGGACGGCGATGTCGGCCTCGTCGACCGAGCGGGGCATGTTGTCGTGGACGGGCGTATCGTCGATGATGACGCCCTCGACCAGTTCCGTCGCGGAGGTGGCCGCGCCGGTCTGGGTGTGGACCTCGATGTTGTCCCGCAGGACGCCGTTGTCGGTCTTGGCGTGGCGGACGGCCTCGACGATGACCTCGGCCAGGCGTCCGGCGTCGACGTCGCCGGTGCCCTTGCCGGTCATCGAGGACTCGGCGACCTCGACGAGGGTGTCGTCGTCGAGTTCGACGTCCAGCACTTCGGCCTCGATCGCTTCCTGGGCCAGACCCGCGGCCTCGTGGTACCCCTCGACGATGGTCGTCGGGTGGACGTCGTCGTCCAGCAGGTCCTCGGCCTTCGCGAGCAGTTCGCCGGCCAGTACGGACGCCGTCGTGGTCCCGTCGCCGACCTCGTCCTCCTGAGTCTGGGCGACTTCGACGATCATCTGTGCGGCGGGATGTTCGATGTCCATCTCCGAGAGGATGGTCGCGCCGTCGTTCGTGATGACGACGTCGCCGCTGTCGGAGACGAGCATCTTGTCCATCCCCCGCGGACCGAGCGTGGTTCGTACGGCCTCGCTGACGGCCTTGCCGGCGGAGATGTTCGACGACTGTGCGTCCTTCCCGTGTGTGCGCTGGGCGTCCTCGTCGAGAATGAAGAGGGGCTGGCCGCCCATGCGTCGCTGGCCAGATGACATAGTGATGTAGCCTCACCTAATCCATCGCAAGCGGTTCTATATAAAAGTATCGATTGGCGGGCCGGACTGACCGGCAGACGAGAGTACGACGGCGGTATCGACGGCTGAGGCAGTCCCTTACCAGACTACTCCGCCAGCGGTCGTCGAACGGTCCACTGAGAGCGCCCACCGTCCCGACGAACGCGGGTGGATGTCATTTTTCACACCGAAACTCCCGAATTTATGTACTCGGCGCTTGCGCCTCAAAAGCATGGCTGACGCATCGGACGGGTCGGTATCGACGGCGATTCCGTTCCTCCGTCTCAAGGCGCTGTCCATCCTCCTGCTACCGCTCAGCCCCGCTATCGTCTGGGGGTTCACTAACCCTCAGATTCCAGATGGAGAACTGGGAATCGGGGGCGGAATCGCCCTGTTCTTCCTCTTTCTGCTCGTTCCGCTGACGTGGGCTGTGATTTTCGTACTCTTCTGTACGGTCCTGAACGCCTACACGTGGCTCGTATCGTCCAGACCAGTCCATCGTAGCGAGGGATTCCTGACCGGACTCGCCTGGGTGCCGTTGCTCCTGCTCGTGGCCATCGCTGGGACATCGGGACTACAGCACCCCCGCTGGCTCGGTGGGCTATACGTCGTGTCCCTGGCGACGGCCCTCGGGTACTATCTCTACGTCCTGTACCACGTCGTCAAGCCCAGCTCGGGGTTGAAATACACGAGCTTCTTGTTCAGGGCCGGGTTTGCCATCATCTACGTGCTCGTGGGCGTCGAAGCCGCGAAATCCGCGCTGGAGCTACTGTTCGTCAAATTTAGCTTCTTGCAGTGGTTCAACGTACTCGTCCTGCTGGTATTTGCCATCTTGACGGGTCTGGGGGCACTCGTGGTGTCCAGTTACTATAGAGCGAATCAACCGGCCGACGGATGACCGCCCCGAAGCGGCCCGATGATTTATTATCGGGTTGCGCCCATGTCATATAGATGCTGGAGCTGGAGCACGGCTTTCGTGTCGTAGACGTCCACGCGCGCGTAGAGCCTGACGAGGAGCGCCGGCCACGGCCCGGTCTGGGCGACCCCGAACAACTGGAACGGGAGATGCACCAGTCCGGCGTGGTCCGTGCCGTCGTCTACCCGGGCGCACGCGAGGGGGACTATCTCAAGGCCAACAACGCCGTCGCCCGGATGTCGGTCGGCCGGCCGCTGGTGGCCTTTGCCCGTATCAACGGGGCCCGTGAGCCGGGCGGCGGCGCCGGGTCGCGGCTCAGAAACCTCACCGGTCGCACCGACGGGGACCACACCACGCCCGAGGACATCGAACAGTACGCCTACGACGACCGCTTCTACGGTTTCAAGCTCCACCCAGGCAAAGACGGGCTGCCGTCCGACGCCGTCCTCGAACAGCTGGCCGACGTCGAACTGCCGGTACTCGTCCACGGCGGCGAAGAGGTCCCGCCCTCGGCCGTCGCCGACGAGCTGCTGGGCTACGACATCCCGGTCATCCTCTCGCACTTTGGCGCCCACCCGCTCCGGGTGGGGCTGATGGACGAGGCCATCTCCCTGCTGGCCGACCACGACCAGCTCTACCTCGATACGAGCGTCGTCCGCTACCGGGACCCGCTGGAGCGCGCGATTCGCGAGCATCCCGACCGGGTGCTCTTTGGCAGCGGCGCCCCACACACCCACCCGAACGTGGCCGTGATGGAGATTCTCACGCTTGACGTGCCCGAGGACGCGATGAAGAAGGTGTTCTCGAACAACGCGGGCCGGGTCGTCGAGCCGCTGGCCCCCCGGCAGTTCTAGCGCCAGTCGTACACCGCGACGGCGCGGTCGGCCCGCACGGAACGGCCGTTGGGGTTCTCGCCGCCGCGATAGCGAGCGAGCAAGCCGTCCTTGCCGCCAGTCCCCGTGCCACCGAGAACGTCCCGACCGGTGGAGAACCACTGCGAGGGGGCCGTGTTCCCCCGGGCGACGCCTTTCAGCGCCTCGATAGCGTCACTGCCGGCGTGGCTCACCAGCCGGCGGACGACCGTCGGCCGGACGCCGTAGTTTTTCACCATCCGGTAGGCCAGCGAGCGGTACTTCCAGTGCCAGTCCCGTTCGCGGATGCCGCCGTCGGCCTCGAACTCCCGGCGCACGCACATCCCGCTGTCCCACCCCACCGCGTACTCCCGCTCGGCCAGCCGGTGGGCCACGTCGCGGGAGCTCCCTATCCGGAGGTACTCGTCGAATCCATCGAGCGCGTCGAGCGCCTCGCGCCGGAAGGCGACGTTGCCGGCGTTGAAATACGTCACCTCGCGCCCGGCGATGGCCCGTGACTCCTTTGACTCGGTCGTCATCCCCGCCGCGAGTCGCTCGTGGGTCGGACCCGTCACCGCCGCGTACTCCTCGACGCCCGCCCGCACGGCCTCGCCCCACCCGTCCTCGACGGAGAGAGTGTGACTCACGAGCGCCACGACGTCGCCCGTCGCCCGGTCGAGCCCGGCGTTGCGGGCGACGGTGACCGACCGGTCGGCGATCTCGACCAGCACGTCGACGTCGTCCCGGTCGCGGACCATCCCGGTCGTGCCATCGGCAGAGGGCCCGTTGACGACGATGGTCTCGGCGTCGGGCACCTGCTCGGCGAGTGCGTCCAGACAGCCGGCCAGCTCCTCCCGGCCGTTCAGCGTCGGGACCACTACCGATAGCTCCATAGTCCACCGTTCGATGCCGGAAGCGCTTAAAACTCGCGGGCTGGGGCTAGCAGTTATAACGGTCGTTGTGAACGACTGGAGCGTCTCAACAGTCGTCACTTGCGCTGCTAACAGCCAGAAAGCCCCCGAGCGCTCGATGGCTGCGGCTCGCGGCGCGCCTCTCTCCGTTCGGTGCTTACTTCGCCTCGCTCATCGAGCGCTCGGCCCCTTTCAGTCCCACCCATGCTGGTTGGTCAAATAGCTACGGGTGGGACTGAAAGGGGCGCTTGGCTAAGCGAAGGCGGACGAGGTAAGCACCGCAGCGAGTGAAACGAGCGAGGAGCACAACGAGTCCCCCGAGTTTAGCCAAGCGGGGCTTTCTGGCTGTTTGTATCGCAGTCACTGGGTGGGAATTTCTGCATCGCTAAAGTCGAAATTTCGGGCGACTCACTCCCAAACCAGCCTTTAGCTGGGCGAGACGTACGTGTTCCAGTAGGAGACCGAGGCGAGTTTGTCGCCAAGCGGCGTGCCGCCGATGGCGGTGTCGATAGAGCGGAACGACGAGGCGAGTTCGTTGGGAATCTTCCGGTAGAAGCCGTAGGGGAGCACCCAGTCGTGAGACTCCGTGGCGAGTTCGAGGTCGGCGCCGTCGAGCAGGCGGTCGATCTCCCAGCGCGAATAGAGCCGCGACCCCATCGGGAGCGCCCAGTTGTACAGCGACCGCGTCGAGAAGCGGTTGAACGTATCGAAGAAGACCTGGTCCTTGGCGACCCGGCGCATCTCCGCGAGGAAGGCCGCGGGCGTATCGGCCAGGTGGAAGAATCGCATCGCCAGCACGGTGTCGAAGTAGTTGTCCGGGAAGGGCAGGCGAGCGGCGTCGCCGCGCATGAACTCGACGTGGTCGGAGACACCGGCGGCTTTGGCTTTCTCGCGACCCTGCTGGAGCATCGGACCCGAGATGTCGAGCCCGGTGATATCGGCGTCGCGTTCGGCGAGCATTACGGTGAAGCGACCGGTGCCACAGGCGACCTCCAGCACCTTCTTGTCCTCGACCGGCCCGATGGCCTCGAGCACCGCTTCCTTCTCACGACGGTCGATGAGCCGGCCACCGCGGGAGAACCGCTTGGCCTCGTACTCTTCGGCCACGGTGTCGGTCTGGTACCACTCCTGCCCTTTCACGCACGATTGTGCCCGCCGGGGGGATAAAACGATACTGGAATCGCCGCTCGACAACCGAACGACGGCGGAACCGACGTCCCCGGGAGCCGAGAATTTCGTGAATCCACTATTGTATAAGGAGACATTAAACACACCATAGTATCTGTATTGTTTGGTCATGGATATAGCCAACTTTTACCAATAGCGGTGGATTACCGTCCAGTATGAGTACGACCACCGAGGATATGTCGGCTTCACCGTTCGCCCAAGAGGACTTCCGGGAGCGGCTCCGTGAACTGCCACCGAGCGCGAAACTCGTCGCGAAGGTGCTCGAGGACGACGCCCCCCTCTCGCAGGGCCAGCTCGCCGAGACCTCACTGCTGCCCGACCGCACCGTTCGCTACGCGCTGAACCGGCTCGAAGAGTCAGAGCTCGTCGACTCCCGGTACAGCTTCACCGACGCGCGAAAGCAGGTCTACTTCCTCACCGCCTGAAACAGTCGACTGGCCACACGTGACGGGGGGCACTCCGGGGGAGTGGACGCGGGGAAACCAGTTCACAGTCCGAGCCGCCGGAGTTTTGAGCGACGCCCACGAGCCGATAGCCGATGGACTGGCGCCGCGTAGACGTCGCCGTCGAATCGCGCGCACCGACCGGTGCGACCGCCGCGTATCTGAGCGACGGCCCCGACACGCTGCTGGTCGACCCAGCGGGGCGGACCCCGGCGCTCGACGGCGCCGTCGCGGCCGCCGACGTCGCGCATATCGCAGTCACCCACCACCACCCGGACCACGTCGGCGCCGTGGCTGACTACGCTCGCGAGACCGGCGCGACGGTGTGGGCGCGCCGCGGTCGCACCGACGCGTTCGAAAGGGCGACCGGTATCACGCCGGACCGGACGTTCGCCGAGGGGACGGCGATTCCAGCGGGCGAGGGAGTGACCGTCCTCGACCTGCCGGGCCACGCGCCCGAACACGTCGGCTTCGCCACCGACGACGGCATCGTCAGCGGGGACGTGGCCGTCGCCGAGGGGAGCGTGGTGGTCGGCGCGCCGGAGGGCGATATGCGGGCCTATCTCTCGTCGCTGCGGCGGCTTCACGTGGGGAATCCCGGCGTACTGTATCCCGGACACGGGCCGACGATCACGGACCCGCAAAGCGCCTGCCGGCGGCTCCTCGCCCACCGACTGCGCCGCGAGGAGCGCGTCCGAGCGGCCGTCGAGTCGGGCGCGACGACGCCGGACGACGTCGTCGCCCGAGCCTACGAGAAGGACCTGACCGGCGTTCGGGACCTCGCCGTCGCGACGGTCGTCGCCCACCTGGAGAAACTCGCCGTGGAGGGACGGGTTCAGTGGGATGGGGCCCAGGCGCTCCCGGCACGAGCGTCCCGGCGGTGACGGGCACCTGCTATACCAGGGCACAGACTCCGTGAGCAGAGGGCTTATTATCAGATTGGACGAAGTGAAAGTATGGCTCCCGACTCCGGTCCGACGCCAGTGGAGACGCTGTGTCGCCGGTTCGGTCCTGGCCGGCTCCCGCTTGCAGACCACCGCGTGGTCGCCACGGGGTACGCGTTCGCCACCGCGGCGCTGCTCTCGACGGTGATCTTGGTGTTTCTCGCCGGTGGTGTGGTCACAGTGTTTATTTCCTACGATAACTTCAGGTTCGCCGCTGAGAACACGCTGACACTGGTCTGGTCCAACGGGGACGGAGCGTTCCTCCTGCCTGCCTGGCTCATCCCCCTGGTTTTCATGTCGTCGGCGTTCCTCGCCGGGGCAGCCGCGCGATACCTTCCGGCGCGACTGCGCCGTCGCGGCGCTCTCACAGGGACCCTCACGATGGCCGGCGCGTACATTGTGAGCGGAGTGCCAATCGGTGTCGCCCTCATGCTGAATGGTGAGGGTTTGGACCCCGCCGGGGCGCTGCTCGTCGGATCCATCTTGAGCCTCATTGCGTTCCCGTATAGTGCCTGGCTGTCGCTACCGATCGGCGCCGCCGTCGGTCACGTCCACCAGCGTGCCGTGGGCGACTCGGTCCAGCGCGGTGTCGCGTCCCGTCTCGGCAACAGAGTGCGAGCGGCCGCCGCGAGGGCGCTCGCTCCCCTCAGCGACCGAGTCGTCTACGGGTGGACGCGCTACGGCCTCGGTGGGCTCCCCGGCGGCACCCGCCCGGCTTTCGGGGCGGGCTATGCATTCGCCGCCGTCGCCGGGGTTCTGGCTCTCGTTTTCATCGGTTTTGCTCGGCAGTTGGAGGCACCCGAGAGTCGCTGGCTAGCCCTCTCCGCGGTGGTGTTCGTTCCTACGGCCGCCGCCGCAGGCACGCTCGTGTGGTCGCTACTTCCCGATGACTTCCCCTACCGCGGCCCCGTCGGTGGGACGGGGGTGATGGCCGCCACCCTGCTGGTCGCCGGTAGCGTCGTCCCCCTGCTGTACGGGGTGCCGGAGGTCACCGTCACGACCAGCATCGAGCCCGGTATCAGCGCCCTCTTCTATTTCGGTTGGCTGTCGCTACCCCTGGGGGCCGCCGTCGGCTCCGTCCACGAGCGGTCCCTGAACACGACACACATCTTTTGACTGTCGACGCCCACTGGTCGGTATGGACTCGCTCGAAACCGAACTCGACCGCGCCCGCGAACTGGACGTGGCCGAACTCGCGGACGCCATCGAGACCATCGGCTTCGAGTGTACACGCTGTGGGGCCTGCTGCAAGAGCGAGGACGGGGGGTGTGGGGACGAAACGGAGGGCAGCGGTGACGACGCGGACACCGGCGACGACGGCGAGCCCGAGCCTCACACCGCGACAGTGTTCCCGGACGAAATCCGCCGGCTCCAGGAGACGGGCGACTACGACTTTCGCGACGTGGCCCGGCCGATGCCCTACGGGATAGAGGAGACCCCCGACGGTCCGCAGGGCGAGACCTTCGAGTGGGCGCTCCAGACCGACGACTGTGGCGACTGTACGTTCTACGACGAGTCAGATGGAACGGGCGCCTGCACCGTCCACGAGGACCGCCCGCTCATCTGTCGCACCTACCCCTTCAGCGTCGCGTTAGGCGGGACGAGCCAGCCGATGGGCGAGGCGGTCGACGAGGCGGGGATGGTCCGCGCCCACGAGTGCGAGGGGCTGGGCCGGGACATTTCCCGGGGTGAGGCCGAGGAGCTGGCGGCGGCGCTGAAAGAGCGAGCGGTCAGAGAGCTCCGGGAGGCCATCGGCGTCAGAGAGAACTACGAGCCGACGGCCGTAGAGGGCGTCGTCGTCCACGACTCCGAGGGGCAGAAACGCCCCGACGGGCGCGAACTCTAGACGTCCTCGTCGAGAATCTCGCCGACGGCGAAGTTGGACTTGACCTCCGTCACTTCGATCTTGACGCGTTCGCCGATGTCGGCCCCGGGGACGATGATGACGTAGCCCCGTTCGACGCGAGCGATACCGTCGCCCTGTTTGCCGATGTCCTCGATCTCGACGTAGCGGGTCTCGCCCGGCTCGACGGGTGGCTGTGGCTGGTCCGGCGGTGTCTCTGCCTCGGTGCCCTCCTCGGCCTCGGCCTCGATATCAGTGGAGATGAGAGCGACCCGGTACGTGCCGCCCGCGTCGACGGCGCCCGTCTCGATCTCCCGCTTCGGTACTTCGACGAGATACCGGTCGTCCTCGACAGTCACGTCAGCACTGAACAGACAGAGCAGTTCGTCCGAGATTTCCATAGTGGTAGACCTCCACTTGCCACACTGTCCGGCCATGATTAAAGAACTGCCGGAGGGGTGACTCCGTGTTTCCCCGGTGTACTGACGGGGCGGTCCAGCGTTTCCCCGCTGTACCAACGGGGGCCCGACGGCCCGGATAGCGGCCGCCGACGCGGGCGGTAGGACGATCAAACCGCAAGACAGCGGTCTGTTAACCCACCGTACCAAACCCCCTAAGGGAGTTTCGGGCATACTATCTGTCACATGAGCGCAACCGCACAGGGGACCGACAGTCCGCTCTCGGAGAAACAGCGACGAATCCTCGAATATCTCGAGGCCAACGCCGACGAGCAGACCTACTTCAAATCACGCCTCATCGGTGACGAGCTGGGGCTCTCCGCAAAGGAAGTCGGGACGAACATGACTACCATCGCGGATGGAGAGTTCAGCGTCGACGTCGAGAAGTGGGGCTACTCCTCCTCGACGACCTGGATGGTCGACGCGTAAAGTAGCGGTCGACTACCCGACGGTATCAGGGGTCGTATCGCAGGAGTGAATCGGCGTCGGCAGCGAGGGCGGCGGCGCCGTCGCCAAAGGAGTCCGCGTACCGGATCAGCAGCGTGAGGACGGTTTCGGGTTCGGCGACGGCGTAGCCGTCGTCCCGAGAGAGCAGCCCGGCCGCCTCCAGGTCCTTCGCGTGTTTGCTTATCGTGGGTCGTGACACCGACAGCGTCGTCGCCAGCTCCGAGGCCGTCCTCGTGGGGTCCCGGAGCAGGGCGACGAGCATCCCCCGGGGGGTCGACCGACGCAGGTAGCCAAGCGTTACCTGCTCGAACTCGCTGAACTGGTCGGCCGGGAAGTAGCGGCGATAGTCGCCGTCCTTGCGTGAACTGACGGCGCCCTCCTGTTCCAGCCGGTGAAGGTGGTGCTGGGCCTCGCCGGTGCCCAGCTTGAGGTCGTCCCGGAGCTTCGAGAAGTGTGTGCCCGGGCGGGCCGAGACGTAGCCGGCGATGGCGTCGGGCGTCTCGGAGTCGCTGTCACCGCTGGCCAGACCGACGAAGGGGCTGGCGGCGCCGAGGGCGGCGAAGCGACGCAACGTCGCTCGCTTCTCCTCGTCGACCCCGTCGTCGCCAGTCATATATCTTTCAGGAAGGAGTTCTACTATAAAACGGCTTCGGGACCAGTTATTTACCAGTTCCGCTGTCGCCGTCCTCGGAGCCGCCGGTGTCGTCGGGCCCGCCGGCGATGTCGGTCTCGCCACCGACCCCGTCGTCTATCTCGGCGTCCATCTGTTCGATCATATCGTCGGCGTTGTCGACGCCAGCGTCCTTGCCGCGTTTTATCTTCTGGGCCTCTTCCTCCATGGCCTCTACGTCGACCTCGGCCTCCTCGTCTATCTGGCCGAGTATCTTCTCGATGTCGTCGAGGCCGAGCATCTCGCGGGTCTCCTCGGTGAAGTCGAGCGCTTCTAAGGAGTGGCCGTTCTCCTTGACGTCGGAGCCCTGGAGGTGCTTACCGTAGCGGCCGACGAGCGAGGTGAGCTCCTGGGGCAGGACGAACGTCGTCGATTCGGACTGACCCATCCCTTCCAGGGTCTCCATCCCCTTGTCGATGATCGCGCGCTCGCCCATCGACTCGGCGGATTTCGCTCGCAGGACCGTCGAGATGGCGTCACCCTGGGCCTCCAGAATCTGGCTCTGTTTCTCACCCTGGGCGCGGATGATGTTGGACTGCTTGTCACCCTCTGCGGTCTCGATGGCAGAGCGCCGTTCACCCTGCGCTTCCAGAATCATGGCACGGCGTTTTCGCTCGGCGGAGGTCTGTTGCTCCATGGCCTGCTGGACGTCTTTCGAGGGGTTCACTTCCCTCACTTCCACGCTCTCGACGCGGACACCCCACTCGTCGGTGGGTTCGTCCAGATCGCGCCGGATGTGGGAGTTGATCTCCTGGCGCTTGTTCAGCGTGTCGTCCAGTTCCATGTCACCCAGCACGGCACGCAGCGTGGTCTGGGCGAGGTTGGAGACGGCGCGCTCGTAGTTGTCGACCTCGAGGAACGCCTTCTTCGGGTCCATCACCTTGATGTAGACGACGGCGTCCGCCGTGACAGGGGAGTTGTCGCGTGTGATGGCCTCCTGTCGGGGCACGTCGAGGGTCTGGGTTCGCATGTCGAAGCGGGTGACATCGGAGACGAAGGGGTAGATGAAGTGAATCCCCTGGTCGAGGATGCCACGGTAGGTCCCCAGAACGGTGTAGGCACCCTTCTGGTACGGTCGGATGATAACGACACTGGAGTAGGCTACAGCGATCGCCAGCACCAGCAACACCATCGTGACGAACACGAAGATGCTGCCGGCGAGGAAGCCCTGTAGCGGTACTAGCGGGGTTGTCATGGCACGTAGAACTCCGGACGCGTGAGATAAAAGCCTTCGGTGACTGTGTCACAAACTACCGATATCCAAACCCCCGCTGCAGCAGTTTTCCGGCCCACTTGCGGACGATTGCGTCCCAGCTGGGGGCGAATGCGGACAAACCGGGAGACCAGTCGGTCTCACGCGTGGTCGGATTCGGTCTCGGCCTCCGGCGCCGGGGTGTCCTCGCGGTCCCGTTCCAGCGCCCGGTCGATGTCGTCGTCGGTGGTCGCGGTCGCCTCGACTTTGAGGACGTTGCCGCCGCCGGGGTCGACGACCAGCACCTCGGTCCCCTCCTCGATGTCGTCACCCACACTGCGGGCCTCGTAGTAGGGGTTGAAGCCGCCGTCTTCCAGTTTGACCTGCCCGGCGCTCTTGGTCACGCGCTCGGTGACGGTGCCAAACTGCCTCTGGAGCGAACTCGACGAGAGGGACTGTCCCCGGCCGGGTGCCGAGAAATCTATCTGCCGGTATCCCCACAGCGTCACCGCCGTCGTCAGGAGGACGGAGACGGCGAGGATGAGCGGCGCGAGCAGTCCAAGACTCGCCGGGATGAAGAAGCCGACCAGTCCGGCGACCAGCAGGGCGGCGCCCAGAACGAAGAAATGGGTCCCCGGCGCGAACGCCTCGGCGACGATGAGCGCCGCGCCCGCCAGAAAGAGGATAGCCGATATCGTCGTCCCAAACAGCGGTTCGAGCTGGAGGGGTACGAGCGCGAGCGAGCCCACGGGAACGTTCATGGCCTCACTTGGGCCCGGTGACAGATTAAGTCTCTGGGGTCGTCCGCACGAGAACCCCGTAGCAGACCGCCGTCGTGAACCCGACACCCACGAAGACGGCGGTGACTAGCACCAGACTCAGCCCGACGACCGTGTCCGCGAGCGCGAGTATCGTGAGACAGATGCCCAGCGCCACGAACAGGGTGTTCTCCGGCGTGGGCGACTGCGGAGTCACCTCGATATCCGGGGCAAAGGAGCCCGCGACCGCCCCCTCCTCGTCGGTCTCCGCGTCCTCGCGTCCGTCGGCCGTTGCCGACGGCTCGGCCTCCTCGATGATATCGGCCGCTGTCGCGTTCTCGTACTCCGCGACGAACTCGTCGTCGTCGCGCCCGTCGGCTGACATGGACGTCGCTAGGACGGGGAACTACAAAAAGGGACGGCGACTAGTCGTGGTCGGCCGTCTCGAACCCCCTTCGATGATAGCTTTCACCGACCGTGTTGCATACGGAGCGTGTATTCAGTACCCAGCTCGTGCTGGTTGGCGTAGATTATTCCAGTAGAGCGCCTGGAGTCACTGCTCGTAGATGTAGACGACCCGCTCCCCGGAACGCTTGCCTGCGACGGTCGTTGTTCCGTTCGCGGTCGCTATCACGTCCCCGAACTGCTCGGACGTATCGGGTGCTGTGAAATATCTCCCTCGCGGGTCGTTCGTACTGGACGGCAGATCCAGTTCGTATACGGTACCGACCGAGTCGCCCACCCGGGTCTGCGGTGCGCCGACCAGTAACGTACTGCTGTCCAGCGCGACTGTGTCACCGAAGTACTGAGACGAATTACCGCTGGTCGCAGTGTACATCTGCTCGCGAGACCATTGACCGTCTGAGAGAGTGAACACGTAGGCTGTATCGTTGATGTAATCGCCGATCAACGCCCTCCTATCGGCCACCGAAACCGACCAGCCGAAGTGGTCCGTCCCCGTTGCTCCGGAGAGCGTCGTCCGATGCCCCCAGGTACCGCTCGAGCGCTCGAAGACGTGAACGGCGCCCGACCTGGCGCGTCGACGCTTCGTCCCCGCCTTCGGTGGCGCTCCGACCAGTATCGTCTCGCCGTCAGTCGCGACTGATTTCACGATTCGTCCGTCGTCCTGGTTGTCAACGGACAGCGTCTGTCGCCGTCCCCATTCTCCGCTGTCGCGCTCGACGACGTCGACGAGCCCGTCGCTGTCTACAGTCTTCAGGACGGCCGTATCACCGTCTACCGCCATCGATTCGACGTAGACGGGTTCGGTTATCATCGTCGTCAGTTGCCAGCCGTCACCGTTCGACCGCTCGAACACTGATACGGGGATTCGCGACGTCCCCGAGTAGTTATACTCGTTGCCGACCAGCAGCGTCGACCCGCTGGCTGCGAGCTGTCCGCCGAAATAGTCGCGTTCATCTTTCCGACCAGTCAGTGTCGCTGTCTGCTTCCATCCAGTTCCCAGTTGTTCAAAAACGGCCACGGTTCCGGCTCGGTTGACACCATCCGGCGCGGCCAGAGGGACGCCAACGAAGACAGTATCACCCGTCGTAGCGACCACCTGTCCGAAAGAGTCCGGTCGGTCGGAGCCGCCGAGTGTGACCACTGGAGAGCGGGATGTGGCAACCGCGGTGAACGGCGCTGGCGAGACTGTGTTCCAGCTTTCGCCGTCGGATTGGGGGCCGCTTGCGTCCTCCGAAAACACCTGCAGGCAGCCAGCCGTACCGGCGAGTGTGCCAGCTGCGAGGGAACCCAGGATTGCCCGCCTCGTCGGTCGATCCATACCGGAACCGAAGGTGTAAATCGACAAAAAAGTGGGTAACGCTCAAACGGAGATTTGTGTCTCTATCCGCCTCATCCTGTGTTACCCTGGGTCGGCGCTGGACGACCGGTTCTGGTCGAAACGCTAGCTCCGCCATCGTTCGAAGCAAGGTGAATCCGCGTCCGATACTCAGCACGTAATCGCTATCGGCCACCGAGTGTTTCAACAGAGCCTCGTGGCGTTTTCTCCATACAGGGAACTGCTGCCAGCCGCCAGCACCCAGTCGTCGCAGCCGCTCGCAGGGATACCACAAACAGCCAGAGAGCGCCGGGGTGAACCAGGAGCTCTGTTACTGCACGCGAGTCCCGAGCGGGGCGTCCTCGTGGGTGGTCAGCAGGTCGGCCTCGTCCCCGGCCGCGAGCACCATCCCGTTGGACTCGATGCCGAAGATGGTCGCCTGCTCCATGTTGGCGAGCAGGATGACCCGCGTCCCGGGCAGGTCGTCGACCTCGTGGAGTTCGGCCAGGCCGGCGACGACCTGCCGGACCTCGTGGCCGATGTCGACCTCCAGTTTGAGGAGCTTGTCGGCGTCGTCGACGGCTTCAGCCGAGCGGATTTCGCCGACCCGCATATCGACGCCCTCGAAGTCCTCGAAACCGATGCGCTCGTCTTCGAGCGGTTCGAGGTCGACGTCGCTGTCCTCGTCACTGTCCGCACTCACAGTCTCGACTCGGTCCTGCAGTTCCGCGTTGAGTTCGGCTATGTGGTCGTCGTCGACCTGTTCGAACAGCTGGTCCGGTTCCTCGAAGCGCTCGGGCGGTGCCTCCAGCGCGGTCGAGAGGGAGGCCTCGGCGACCGAGCCGGTCTCGCCGAGCTGGCCCCACAGCCGCTCGGCCTTGCCGGGCATGACGGGCTGGGCGACGACGGCGACGGCCTTGGCCAGCTGGACGCAGTCGCGGATGACCTGCCGGGCTTTCTCGGGGTCCTCGTCGACGAGGTGCCACGGCTCGGTGCGCTGGATGTACTCGTTGCCGTAGTCCGAGAGTTCGGTCGCCAGTTCCGCGAGCGCGCGGACGTCGTACTCGCGTACCGCGGCCTCGAACGCTTCGAGGGTCGCCTCGATGCGGTCGCGGACGTCGTCGCTGACGTCGGCGTCGGGCGTCCCGTCGTAGTTCCGGGCCGCGAACAGCAGCGCGCGGTTGATGAAGTTGCCGACGTTGCCGACGAGTTCGCCGTTGACCCGCTCGGCGAAGCGGTCCCAGGAGAAGTCCACGTCGGTCTCCAGGCCGGCGCCCGTCGCGATGTAGTAGCGAAAGAGGTCCGGGTGGAAGCCGGCGTCGAGGTACTCGTCGGCCCACACGGCCCGATTTCGGGAGGTCGAGAGGGCCTTGCCGTCGATGCCGACGAAGCCGGTGGCCAGAATCGAGCGGGGTTCGTTGTAGCCGGCACCACGGAGCATCGCGGGCCAGAAGACGCAGTGGTGCTGGATGATGTCCCGGCCGATGACGTGGACGATGTCGCCGCCGTCGTCGGTCCACTCGTCGTCCCACTCGGTGCCGTGGCGACGCTCGCCGTCGAACTTCCAGACGGCCTCCCAGTCGTACTCGTCGGCCCCGACGCGCTCGGAGTACTGCTTCGTGGAGGCGACGTACTCGATGGGGGCGTCGACCCAGACGTAGAGGACGAGGTCGTTGGCGTCTCCTTCGGCATCTTCCCCGGCGGGGTAGTCGATGCCCCAGTCCATATCCCGCGTGATACAGAGGTCCTGCAGTTCCCCCTCTATCCACTCGCGGGGCTGGTTCTTCGCGTTGTCTGTCCCCTCGATGCGGGAAAGAAAGCCCTGGAGGTACTCCTGAAAGTCGGCGAGTCGGAGGAACTTGTGCTCGCGCGTGCGGTACTCTGCGGGGTTGCCCGTCAGCGTCGAGACGGGGTCCGCTATCTCGCCTGGTTCGAGGTGGCGCTGGCACCCCTCGTCACACTCGTCACCGCGAGCGCGCTCGCCGCAGTAGGGACAGGTCCCCTCCACGTAGCGGTCCGGCAGGGGCTGGTCCTCCTCGGTGTCCCAGGCCACCTCGATCTCCTTCTCGTGGACGTGGTCGTTGTCGACCCACGAGCGGACGAACTCCTGGGTGAGTTCGGTGTTCGTCCCGTCGTCCGTGTGGCCGTAGTTGTCGAACTCGACGTTGAACTGCGGGAACGTCTCGGCGTAGGTCTCGTGGTACTCCAGTGCGAACTCGCGGGGTTCGACCCCTTCTTCGGCGGCGTTGACGGCGACGGGCGTCCCGTGCATATCGGACCCACAGACGAAGGCTGTCTGCTGGCCGATGCGGCGCAACCCTCGCGAGAGGGCGTCGCCGGCGACGTACGTCCGGAGGTGCCCGACGTGGAGGTCGCCGTTGGCGTAGGGAAGCCCACAGGTGACCACCGCCGGGTGGTCCGTGGGAAAGTCGTCGTGGCTCATACCCGTTCTGTGCCGCCGGTGGGTCAAAAGGAGGACGGTTTGCCGCAGGCCCCGCCCAGCTGTGGCCGCCCTCGCAGGCTGCGTGGCCAGCAGCTACGGTTATGCCAGTAGCCGGGCTACTACTGGTAATGACGGACGACTGGGTGCCAGACGAGGAGACGGACGGACGACTGACAGCAGCCAGGTCGCGTCGTCAGCTGGTGTTTCACTCCGACGCTATCGCCGAACAGTTCCGCGAGCAGTGGGACGGCGACGTGGCCATCGAGGTCGACTCCGGCGTGCAACTCGACGACGGGACCCAGCTCCAGTACTGGACCGTCGAGCACCGTGAACCGCATCGGCTCATCGAGACGTTCGAGCAGCTCCCGACGACCATAGAGGCGGAGCTGCTGAGCACGGTCGATGGCACCCATACGTTCGAGGTCCACGGGTCGAAGGAGTCACTGTTCGGGGCGTTCGACGAGTTCGACGGAATCACGCTGGCAGCCACGTACGATACCGACGGTGTGGAGGTCGTCGGGGAGTTTCCCGGAGACGTGAACACCGACTCGGTCGTGGCCGCAGTACAGGACGTCTATCCGGACCTCGAACTCGTCGACAGCTACACCGTCGAGACGCTCAACGCCTTCCGTCATCTGATCGGGAATCGACTCACGGAGCGCCAGCTGATGGTACTGCAGGTCGCCTATTTCAACGGGTACTACGAGCGACCCCGGCGGCGCAGCGGCACCGAACTCGCCGACCGGCTCGGAATCTCGAAACAGGCGTTTCACGACCATCTCCGAAAGGCCCACGCCACTGTCTTCGAGACCCTCATCGGAAACGGAGCGGAGTTCGGCGAGGTTGACACGTAAACGCCCCTGTTGAAATGTTGCCGAACTGTCTTATTATCCATGGCGAAGGAGCCGGATGACGGCAGTTCGGGCGATAAAAACACGTCGAACGTACACGACAGAGCCCCCCAGTTCACCAGGTCGGTGCTGGAACGGGAACACGTCTACGACTCGCTCGCAGACGTACGCCGCAGATATCTCTGCTACCTGCTGTGTGGGCGCTCGGAGCTCCAGATAGACGACGCCGTGGCCGCCATCGCCGAGTGGGAGTGTGAGGACGGTACGGAGGTGTCCACGTCGGCCCGCGACCGCATCCGCCTCACCTTGCTCCACAGCCACATCCCGAAACTCCGCGAGCACGGTGTCGTCGACTTCGATAAGCACAGCGGGACGATGGTACCCGACGAGAACGCCGAAGCGGTTCTGGCGGCACTGCGAGCGGTCGGTCGGAGGCTCTGCCCCGAGCAGGCCTGCACCAACAGCGACGCCACGTGACGGGGTCCCACTGGAGCGGTGCACATCGACCAGCGACGGGCGGGCAGATATCTGGCGACCGCCGTCCTCAGCGGACGAGCGCCACCAGCCGCCGACGGGCCCGCCGCCAGTACAGTTCCGCGCCGAGCCAGGCCAGCACTGTGGTGCCCAGACCCAGCGCGACCAGGAGGTCGCCAAAGCGCATCCAGCCGGGGGCGACGTACAGCAGCCCGTTGGTCAAGGGACCGGTGACGAAGGCGACGACCCAGGCGAGCCCGGTCGTCTCCTCGCCCGTCGCCGAGTCGCCGGCCGTCTCGTTCGTCAGCGTCTGCCTGCTCGTGCCGTTCGTGCTCTCGTCGCCCGTTCCGAGCCGTTCGGCCTCGTAGGGGGTCGGGACGCGAATCGACCAGACGACGGCACCGTTCTCGTCGACTTCGAGCACTCTGTCGCCCTGTGAGTCCGTCACGAGCGTGTGCCCGTTCGGCAGGCGGTCCGCGTCCCGTGGCCAGCGGAGCCCGCTGTCCTGCCACGTCCACGTCTGTCGCCACTGCCCGTCGACGCGCTGGTACTCGACCACCCGGTTGTTCTCCGAGTCACCGACGAGGACCGCCGGTCCGCCCTGACTCGCGGGGATGTAGTCGGGGTTGTGTTGCTCGTAGAGGATGCCGTAGGCGTCCTCCGCGCCGAGGGTCCAGTCTCGCTGGACCCCGCTGCCGGGCTCGATGAAGACGACTCTGTCGTGGTTTCGCAGACTCGCCATGATGCGGCCGTCCTCGAGACTCTCCACGTCGTTGACGTGGGTCCAGTCGCCCGGCTGACCGCCGCTTTCCGCCCGGTCGAAGTCCGCCTCGGCGCGCCACTCCCACTCGACGGCGCCGGTCGTCGTGTCGAGCGTGAACACGCGGTCGTCGGCGATGTCGGCGACGACGAGGCGGTCCTCGCTCAGACGGTCCACGTCGTGCCAGATGTCCCACTCGGTCACCGCCGAGTGGAGCCGCTCGGTCTCGCCGGTCGTCAGGTTGGCGCGTTCGATGACCACCTCCGCACAGCCGTCCTCGAAGCTCCCGTTGGCGCGGGCGACGAGCGCGTCGGGGCAGTCGTCGTGGCGGGTCCCCGCGACGTACAGCACCGTCCGCGAGCCCGGCGGGTCCGGGTCAACGTCGAAGTAGTTCCCGTACGTGTCGTTGTGGTATAGCGTCCGACCGTCGTCGGTGTAGGCCACGATAGCGGCGGTCCCACTCGTCCCACCGGGCGGGTCCGTCGTCACCACGGTCGCGTTCGGTCGCTCGGGCACGACCGCCTCGCGCTCGGACAGCGGCGTTTCGGACTGGGCGGCCGCCGCGGCGACGGCGTCGGGCGGCGTCTGATACCAGGATACGAGCAGCGTCAGCGACGCGACGACCACGAGCGCGGCGAGTCCCGCGCGGACGAGTGTTCGGCGCCGCATATCAGCGCGACACCCCACCACCGAGGAAACAGCGATGCATACCGGTCCCAGCGAAGACGGCGTATTAAGTTTTGTCAGCCCGCGCCACAGCCGGGCCGCTCACAGCAGCGCCAGCGTCCCGCCGGCCAGTCCGAGGGTCACGAGCAGTCGACCGGCGCTCCCGACGAACGTCGCCGCGCCAAAGCGCAGGTAATCCTCCTCTAAGACGGTGAACGCGTAGATAGAGAGCGTGTCGGGGAAGAAGGGGACCGACAGCGCCATCGCCAGCCCGACGTAGCCGTACTTCTTGGCTATCTTGATGGTCTTCTTCTCGGACCACTCGATGATATCGAACCGCGAGGCCTTGATGCGGCGGACCAGCGGACCGTACTCCTTTGCCTCCTGGCCGATGTGGAACGCGAAGAGACTGCCCAGCGCCTTCCCCAGCGCGCTGAAAAAGACGATGGCGACGATGTTCCCGTTCGTCGACAGCCCCAGCCGGAGCGTCTCCGCGGGCACGAGGACGACCTCGCTGGGCAGGGGCAGGATGAAGGCGATGAGAAAGGAGTAGACGGCGATGATTGCCAGCCCCGTCGGCCCGCTTGCGGTACAGACGGCCTGTTCCAGGAGGCCGAGCGAGCCGCCGCCGGTTCCACATTCGCTCAGGAACGCGACCGGCAACGGAACGGGGAGGGCCGAACTCACACCACCCGATAGCAATCAGTGGGTACTAAAGCTTGATATTTTCACTCGGGAGCGATACTGAAATCCCAGTTTAGTGGCACCCGAACGACGGAAAAAACGTCGCTCACGGGGTGGTTCGAGACGGCTCTGGCGTCTCTTCGTGCCGGCGGCGGCGCCGCCGGCTACTAGTACCAGTCGAGATCCGCGACAAAGGACCGCAGCATCGACCGCGTCACGTGGGGCATACACACCACCCGCATCTCGCCGGCGCCGGTCTTGGAGACGCGCCAGCCGCGCTCGCGGAGTTCGTCGGTCATCGGCACGGAGAGGTCGGCGGCCACGAGCGGGAGTTCCGGCCCGACGACGTCGTGGCCCCGGGCCCGGAGCTGGTCGGCCAGCCACTCGGCGTTGGCCATCGAGCGCTCGTACTGCTCGCGGTAGCCCGCGGGCCAGAGTTCGTCCATGGCGGCGACGGCGCTCGCGACGCCGGCGCCCGACCGGGTCCCCGTGAGCGTGAGCTGGCTCGTCGACTCCAGATAGGGGGTCTCGACGGCCAGCTCGTCCAGCAGCGTCTCGTCGCGGGCGAGCAAGCCGCCCGCGGGCACCGCGGCCTGGCCGACCTTGTGCGGGTCGATGGTCATCGTGTCGACGGCGGCGTGGCCGAAGTGCCAGTCGTGGTCGGTGAAAGGGAGGTAGAAGCCCCCCCAGGCGGCGTCGACGTGACAGAGCGCGTCGGCGTCGTGAGCGAGGTCGGCGACGGCGGGAATCGGGTCGACGAACCCGTACTCCGTCGAGCCGGCGACGCCGACGACACAGACGGTGTCGTCGTCTATCAGCTCGGCCACGGCGTCGGTGTTGGCGCGGTAGTCGCTGGCCGGTGCGGTCCGGAGTTCGATGTCCAGCACGTCCGCGGCCTTGGTAAAGGAGAAGTGGGCGTGGACCGGCGCGACGACGTTCGGGTCGTCGGTGTCGGCCCGGTTCCGGGCGATGCGCAGGGCCTGGATGTTGGCCTCCGTCCCGCCGGACGCGACGTATCCGGCGGGGTCGGTGAGCCCGGTCAGTTCCCCCAGCGTGTCGACGGCCTCGTCTTCGAGGTCGGCGACGGTCTCGTACGTCCCGGGGTCGCCGGGGTTGGTCGCCAGAAATCGCTCGGCCGCCTGTCGAGCCACCGGGTGGGGAACGGTACACATCGAGGAGAGGACCCGTTCGAAATCCTGTGGCTCGGCCCGCTGAAGCATCCTGTCCCGAACGTGGTGGTCGACCGGTTTAGCCGTTTTGTTCGATGAGAGTCACGTGGACCCGCCAGTTCGACGGGCCGATTTTCTTCGTAGCTTTCGCCCGGGCGCCTGTCGGGATGAGCCGGGCGTTTCCGTCCAGGCCCGGTATGCCGACGGCGATGGACGACACGCCGGGGCCGACGCTCTTGGCGTCGGTGCCAGACGAGGGCGAGAGCGGAGCGGCGGAGAAAGTGTCGCCCAGTTCAGGCCCGGAGCTGGTCGAGGGCGTCCTTTAGCGCCTCGGTCGTCCCGTGGTCCCAGGCCGCCCAGTTGTCCGACGCGAGCCAGCGGAACCGCACCCGGCGGTCGCCGTCGACGAGAAAAAGCGCCCGCCGGACCCCCGACTCCAGGTCGGGGTCGTAGACGCCGTACTGCTTCGAGACCTCGAACTTCGAGTCGGCCAGCAGCGGGAACGTGAGTCCCTTCTGTCGGCTGAACTCCCGGTGGGAGTAGACGTAGTCGGGAGAGATGCCGAACATCGAGACGCCCTCTTCGAACTGGAACAGGTCGATGTCGTCGAGGTCGCACATCTGTTTCGAGCAGACGGGCGAGAAGTCGTTCATGTAGAACGAGAGGACGACACAGCCGTCGTCGGTGTAATCGGAGAGGGTGTACTGCGAGAGCATCTGTCCGTCCGTCCCCCGGAGCGTGAAGTCAGGGGCGACATCACCGACGTGTACCATCGTGCGGCAAGGTACCACACACAGGGGTATGAAACCATATCCCAAACTGGTGGGGTTACCGGACCGATTCCAGCAGCAACCGCTGTTCGACCCGCTTGACCTCGTGCTGGACGTCCCGCACGGCGTCGATGTTCGCGGAGATGGAGCTGACGCCCTCGTCGACGAGGAACTGCACCATCCCGGGTTTCGAGGCCGCCTGCCCGCAGATGCTGGTCGCGACGCCGTGCTCGCGGCAGGTCGCGATGACCTGTCCCATCAGCTCCAGGACGGCGGGATGGAGCTCCTCGAACCGACCGGCGACGTTGGTGTTGTTGCGGTCCACGGCCAGCGTGTACTGCGTGAGGTCGTTCGTCCCGAAGGAGGCGAAGTCGATGCCCGTCCCGCAGAGCTCCTCGATGCAGAGGGCGCTCGCGGGCGTCTCGACCATCACGCCCCAGTCGCGTTTCTCGGGGTCGATACCGGCGTCCTGCATCATCGACTTCGCGCGTAACACGTCCTCGGCGTCCGTGACCAGCGGGAGCATCAGTTCGACGTTGTCGTAGCCCAGTTCGTACAGCCGGGCGAACGCGCGCAGTTCGAGTTCGAACTCGTCGGGCCGGTCGAGCGAGCGGCGAATCCCCCGGTAGCCCAGCATCGGGTTGTGCTCGGCGGGTTCGTCCTCGCCGCCCTGGAGCTGGCGGAACTCGTCGGAGGGGGCATCGAGGGTGCGGACCCGCACCGGCCGGGGGTAGAACGCCTCGGCCACGCCCCGGACGCCCTCGACGATTTCCTCGACGTAGGCGCGCTCGCCGTGGTCGGCGACGTATCTCGTCGGCGTCTTGTCCGTCGAGAGTATCATGTGCTCGATACGCAGCAGGCCCACGCCGTCGGCGCCGGTCGCCGCGGCCCGCTCGGCCGCCTCGGGGATGGAGACGTTGACCTTCACTTCGGTGCCGGTCATCGGCTTGACCGGGCTGTGTTGCTGGTCCAGCGGCGCGGCGGACGGGTCTGTCCCGCGCGCGTCAGCGGCGTCAGCCGCTGTCGGGGTACCCGTCGTCGTGCCGTCGGCCGACCCCGCGTCGTCGCTCTCCGTCGGTTCTGGCTCACCGACCTCGACGGTTCCCATCTCGCCGTTGATCGTGACCGTCTGCCCGTCCCGCAATCGGCTGGTAGCGTCGTCGGTGCCGACCACGGCGGGAACGCCGAGTTCGCGGGAGACGATGGCAGCGTGGCTCGTCATCCCGCCCTGGTCGGTGACGATACCCGCAGCGCGTTTCATCGCCGGCACCATGTCGGGCGTGGTCATCTCCGTGACGATGATGTCGCCCTGTTCGACCTTGTCGAGGTTGTCCAGCTTGTCGACGATGCGGACCGTGCCCGACACCGTGCCCGGACTGGAGCCGATGCCCGAGAGCCGCACGTCGTCGGGCTGGCTCTGCATCGCCCCGCCGTCGGCCGACGCACCGGTGCCGACGGCGGACTCGCCCGCGTCGTCGATGGTCGTGATGGGGCGGGACTGCAGCAGGTAGAGCTCGTCGTCGAGCATGGCCCACTCGACGTCCTGCGGGCAGCCGTAGTGGGCTTCGACGCGCTCGCCGAGCGCCATCAGTCGGCCGAGTTCGGCCCCGTCGAGCACCTGCGCGTCGCGCTTCTCGTCGGGGACCGACCGCTCGACGGTCCGGCCGTCCTCGCCGCGGACGCACATCACCCGCTTCTCGGCGACGGTCACGTCCTGCACGTCGCCGCTCTGGCGGTCGACGACGTAGTTGTCCGGAGAGACGGTACCGGAGACGACAGCCTCGCCCAGCCCCCAGGCGGCCTCGACGATGGCCGTCGGCGCGCCCGTCGAGGGGTGACTGGTGAACAGCACCCCCGATTTCTCCGCGTCGACCATCTCCTGGACGACGACCGCGATGTCGACGGCGTCGTGGGCGTAGCCCTGTTCGTTGCGGTAGTAGATCGCCCGCTGTGTGAACAGCGACGCCCAGCACTCCTTGACCCGGTCGAGTAAGTCCGCGCGCTCGACGTTCAGGTAGGTGTCCTGCTGGCCGGCGAAGGAGGCGTCGGGGAGGTCTTCGGCCGTCGCCGACGAGCGGACCGCGACGGCGCCGTCACCGAGTTCGCCGGAGGCGGCGAGGACGTCCTCGCGTACCGTCTCCGGCACGTCGGTCTCGAGAATCAGCTCCTGTGCGCGCTCGGCCGCGGCCGCCAGCGCCGCCGAGTCGTCGCTGTCGACGTCGACCGCCGAGAACAGCGCCGCCTCGATGCCGGTGTCTTCGATAAACGACCGATACGTCCCGGCGCTCACGACGAACGCCGAGGGAACCGGGAGCCCCGCGCCGGTCAGTTCTCCCAGGGACGCTGCCTTGCCGCCGACCCGGTCGAGGTCGTCGGCACCGATATCCGCGAGCCACAGTGTGTGCATGGACTCGTCTTATCTTTCATGAACGTCCATTAAGTTCGTTGCGGTCTTATGGTCGGTAGCCTCGGGTTAAATCTCGATGATGTCGTCGTCTTCTGTGGCTTCGGGAACGGTCATCGAGCCGTCCACGGTCGTCACCGCTCGCCCGCCGACCCACGCCTCCAGCCCGTCGGTGTCGACCCTGACGGTCCCGGGGCGGTCGAGGAAGTGGCCCTGCTCGACGACGACCTGCTCGACGGTGTCGTCGAGGGCGCCCTCCCGGCGGACGTAGGCGGCACACGCGCCGGCGGCGGTGCCGGTGACGGGGTCCTCGCCGACGCCGCGGGAGGGCGCAAACCCCCGGCCGTGCAGCGTCGCCTCGCCGCCGATGGTGTCGAACGTGAAGGCGTACAGCCCCACCGCGTCGACCTGCTCGCACAGTTCCTGGATGGCCGGCAGGTCCGGGTCGATGCGGCTGACGTGTTCGAAGTAGTTGACCGGCACTAGCAGCCACGGCTCGCCGGTGTCGGCGACGGCCATGGGCATATCCGCGCCCACGTCCCGGAGGGTCGCCACGTCGATACCCAGCGCGTCGGCCACCGTCTCGTGATTCTGCGTGACCTCTTCGAAACGGGCCTCGCCCTGTTCGAGCCACACCGTGCCGTCCCCTTTGACCTCCACGTCCCGGGTGCTGCCGATGGTCTCCATCTCGTACTCGCCCGCCTCGAGCCCGCCCCGCTCGAACAGCGCCCCGAACGCGGCGACGGTCGCGTGGTCGCTCCGGTCGAGTTCACCTGTGGGGGCGAAAAACCGCAGCCGGCGCTCGGCCCGGTCGCTCTCGCTGACGAACGCCGTCGCGCTCGCGCCCAGCTCCCCCGCGATAGCCGCCAGCTGGTCGTCGCTCAATCCATCGGCGTCCAGCACGACCCCGGCCGGGTTCCCCGCCATCGGCTCCGCGGCGAAGGCGTCGACCAGCAACACGTCCCGTGTTTCCATGGCCCCCTGTTGTGGCACCCGCCGGATAACAGTTACCCGAACGCTGTCGGTGCTCGCCTCATGATAAAAGCGTTAAGCCCACACGCCCGTCTGTCACGGTATGGGCGAGTTACCGGCGGAGTTCCCGTGTACTGTCACCAACTGGGACTACATTTACGACCTGTGTCGTGACGTCGCCGACACCGTGAAGGCAGCCGAGTTCGAGCCCGACGTGGTCGTCGCACTGGCTCGCGGCGGGTGGTTCGCCGGCCGGTGTCTCTGTGACTTCCTGGGGCTCGACGACCTCGCGAGTCTGAAAATAGAGCACTACGTCGGCACCGCACAGCAGGGCGACGAGCCCGAGGTGCGCTACCCGCTTGCCGACGGCGCCGTCGAGGGGAAAGACGTGCTCGTCGTCGACGACATCGCCGATACGGGCCAGTCGCTCCGGACTGCCGCCGACTGCGTGGCAGCGCGGAACCCGTCGGGCGTCCGAACGGCGACGCTACAGCTGCTCGACACCAGCGAGCACGACCCGGACTTCGTCGGCGAGCGGCTCGACGAGTGGAGGTGGGTCGTCTACCCGTGGAACTTCATCGAGGACATGACCGAACTCGTCGCGGGTGTCATGGCGAAAAGCGACCGACACGTCCACTCGGTCGACGACGTCCGGCGGCTCCTCCACACCTACCACCAGGTCACGCCGACGGCGCTCGAGATCGCACAGCCGGACCGACTCGAAGAGGTCATGTCCGAGATGGTCCGTCGGGACGTGGCGACGGTCGCCGACGACGGCTGGCGACTCACCGAGTCCTAACACTACCGGCCCGTCTCAGCGGTGCTGCCGACGGCGCCGACCGTCGTCACGGACGTACTCCAGGGCGGCGACGAACTGCTCTACGTCGACGCGGTCGCCGGACTCCGCCAGTCGCTCGCGTATCTTTGTCGGTGTCATGTCTAGTCATACCACAGACGAGCACATAGCAGTTCTTCCGAGACTGCTAGATCGTACTCACGACCTGTTCACCAGCGCCGCCTCACTCGGTGTCGGGGCCAGGCTGTTCGCCGTGGAGGTCGAACCACTCGCGGAGCGGCCCGCGAATCCCGTCGAACGTGACGGTCACGTCGCCGTTGAAGCGCCACTTCGCTCGCGGGGAGTCCTCGCCGAAGTAGATGGGGATGTCGACTTCCAGGTCCTCGACGGCGACGTCCAGGGAGTCGTCGCGGTCGACCGTCTCGTCGAGGAGCCGTTCGACGGCGGTCTGTAGTTCGTCGACGTCCGGTTCCGGCATCCCCGTTGACTGGCTCATACAGTCGGGTAACGGCTCCACCTATCTTGGTGTTTCCCCCGACCCGCGTGGTCTGCAGACGAATCGGTATCGCCGTGTACCGGCGGGGCATCCGACCGGGGTCGACGATACCACGACAGCAATCCGTATCACGCCCGAGGCCCTCGGACGGTGTATGGAGACACACGCGGGCCGGTTCCGGGTGTACCGCGTCGTCGAGTCGGTGCCCCACATCAACCTCTTCGACACCGACGGGACGCGCCTCTACACCGCCTACCAGTCGGGCTACGGCGACCGGCAAGGGGAGATCGACGCGCTCCGGACCGGCGACCTCGTCGAGGCCACGCTGGGCGGCGACCCCGACGACCCCGACGAGGCGTGGTCCATCCAGTCCCTCGAACGCGTCGGCGGCGTACGGATGGCCTTCGCCGTCGACGCCGACCCGCCGGCCGTCGCCGAGGAGCTGTGGACCGAGGGCCAGGAGCGACCGTCGACGACGAGCCTGAAGTGGCAGGGCGAGCCGGTCGCCGAGGTCGCCGTCCAGCCCCGCGCCCCGCTGCCGGGCGGCGCGTTCGTCCCCAGTGTCCTCACCGGGCTGGTCCCCATGGAGGCACGCCTGGGCGAGCTCCAGTCGGTCGGCGAGCCGGTGACCGACGCGCTGTTCGTCGACCCGGACCCGCCGGACACGGACCGGTACTCGCGGCCCTTCGGCGCCGCCGTCTTCTTCAGCGCGGCCGGCGAGGCACTGCGCGACGAGTTCTACGCGGCCTACGACGTCGACCCCGCCGAGGACAGCCGGCCGGCTTACGACCCCTACGGTATCTAACGGGCGCCCCCATCCGTATCTAGACCGCGACGACGATCGGCACCGGCACGAAACAGAGCGCGCCGAGGACGAGCGTCAGGATACCGAGGGCCCGTCGTCTGGGCCCAAGCGGCGTCTCGACGAGCGGCGAGGCGGTGCCCGCGCGAGAGAACACCAGCGCGAGGATACCCCAGAAGCCCCACAGCGGGGCGCCCCGACCGCCCTCGAACAGGAGCAGGTAGCCCGCCAGACAGAACAGGAAGAGGGGGACGAGGAGCTGGACGGCGTCCATGCGCTCGCCGACGAGCGAGCGGCTGATGTGAGCCCCGTCGAGCTGGCCGACCGGGATGAGGTTGAGGAAGGTGACGAACGCGCCGACCCAGCCGCCGATGACCACGGGGTTGGGAAGCAGGTTCGGGTCGCTGTATGCCAGTGGCTCGCCGACCAGAGCGGCGATACCCTGTATCAGCGGCGGATACCCCAGCTCGATTCGGGTGATGAGACCGCCGGCCACGTAGATGGGGTCCAGCGTGACGCCGACGGCCGTGACGACCACCGTCGCGACCAGCCCCGCCAGCGGTCCGGCGACGCCGATATCGAACAGCGCCCGCCGGTCGGGGATGTTGTCCTGCATCCTGATGACGGCCCCCAGGGTGCCGATGACGTTGAACGGCAGCGGGATGAAGTAGGGCAGACTGGCCTGGACCTCGTGGTACCGCGAGAGGGCGTAGTGGCCGAACTCGTGGACCGCGAGGATGCCCAGGACGGCGGCGGCGAAGGGCCACGCCTGCCAGATGGCCGCGGGCTCGTCGACCACCGAGAGGCCGTACCACCGAGTCCCGGCGTACAGCGTCGAGAGCAGCGTCGCCGCCGCGAGGACGACGTTGAGCCACGGGACGCCGTCGACGCCCAGCGACCGCTCGCTGGCCACCAGCACGTGCCCGTCGGCGTCGGAGTGAAGCCGGACGCGATAGCCGTGCTGTCGGAACGTGGGCCCGACCTGCCGGATGACCTGCGCGGCGTCGGTCACCGGTTCGCCGTAGTACCGGATATCACCCTCCGCGATGTCGATGTCACGGACGCTGAAGACGTCAGCGAGGCGCTCGGGACCCGGCGGCGACTGACCCGACTCCTGACCCATCACCGACACGTACGGGCGCGAGCGGTTTGAACCTGTTTGCGCTCCGGCGCGACTAGTCCGCGAGCGCTTCCTCGGAGCCGGTGGCGGCGCCGGGGTCCTGAATCCAGAGGTCGCCAAAGAGGTCGTCCTGCTGGAGGACGACCCGGCCCCGATGGGCCAGAAAGAGCAGGCCCAGGAACGTCTCGACGCGGGAGCCACCCGCCGACTCGACCTCGCGGTAGAGTACCTCCTCGCGGCCCTTGTCGTACTGCTCGCGCACGGCGGCGTAGACCTCCTCGATTATCTCGTCGATCTGCTCGCCGTGGGCGGTGCCGGTCACGTCCTCGGCGGAGGGCTCGTCGTCCAGTCGCATATCGTCGGCCCCGCGGTAGTCCAGCTCCTGGGTGCCCCGCTGGAACCCCTTCGGCGAGCCGCTGGTGTCGTACTCCCTCGATTCCTTCCACCAGTTGTCCCGCTCGGCCTCCCGCAAATCGCGGACGAGTTCGTCGAGGGTCTGGGGCATCCCGCGGGCCCGTCGGCGGTCAAGCCGCCGGTCCATCTCCGACTCCAGCGCGGCGAAGGGGTCGGGTTCGTCGATTGGGTCGTCGCCGGACATCGCCCGCTCCCACGGCTCGGCGGCCTCCTCGTCGGGCTCGTCGGTGCCAAGCATCGCATCGCTCTTCATCCGGACGAGCACGGAGGCGTAGAACAGCGCTCGCCCCGACGTGCGCAGGTCGCTCCCGTCGATGGCGTCTAAGAACTTGTCCGTGACTTTCACCACGTCGATGTCCCACGGGTCTATCTCGCCGTCGTCGGCCAGCTGGACGAGGACTTCGACGGGTTCGGGCGCGTCATCATCTTCGTCCGAGTCGGGTCCGCCACTACCCTTACTTCCCTCGGGCGTCGGCTCCACTTCGGCCCCGTCGTCGACACCCGACTCGCCGGTCAGCAGGTCCACGTCGGACTGCTCACCCGGCGGCTCCCTGTCTTCGTGGCCCGTGATATCGAGCGGAATGTCGTCTGTCATGGCTGGAGTGTGCTTTCAGTCGTCTGCGACGGCCTCTTCGTCCGGTCCATCCTCCGAGAGGTCGATACCGGTCACGGCCGAGACGTTGTCGCCCTGCATCATCACGCCGATGGCCCGCTCGGACCGCTCAAGCAGCGCCGAACGGTGGGAGACGACCACGAACTGGGCGTCGCCGGCGAGTTCGTCCACGAGTTCGCCCACCAGGTCGGCGTTCTTCGCGTCGAGGAAGGCGTCGACCTCGTCCAGCGCGTAGAACGGCGCCGGGTTGTGCCGTTGGATGGCGAAGATGAACGCGAGTGCGGTCAGCGACTTCTCGCCGCCGGACATCGCTGCCAGACGCTGGATGGGTTTGTCGCCGGGCTGGGCCTTCATCGTCAGCCCGCCCTCGAAGGGGTCGTCCTCGTCTTCGAGGTGGAGGTGGCCGGTCCCGTTCGAGAGGCGCTCGAAGATGTCCTGGAACTGCTCGTTTATCTCGTCGAACGACTCCATGAACGTCGCCTTCTTCTTCTGTTCGTAGCTGTCGATACGCTCGCGGATCCCGTCGGCCTCCTCGACCAGCGTCGCCATCTGCTCCTCGAGCTCTTCGAGGTCGTCGGCCACGCGGTCGTACTCCTCGATAGCGCGCATATTGACCGGCTCCAGAGCCTCCATCTCGCCGGCCAGCCGCTCGATTTCGGACTCGACGGTCTCGTGGTCGGGGACGTCCTCGGGGTCGTAGTCGCCGACCTGCGCCTCGAGTTCGTCTATCTCCCAGTCGAGGCGCTCGCGGTCCTCGCGCTCGTCCTCGAGGTCGCGTTCGACGTCGGTGACCTTCGACTGCTGCTCGTCGCGGGCCTCCTTCGCGCCCTGGAGGTCCTCGCGCAGCTCCTCGCGTTCGCCCTTGAGCTCGGCGAGTTCGCTCTCGAGTTCCTCGACCGCCTGCTCTTTCTCGGCTTTCAGCTCCTGCTTCTGGGCGACCTGGTCCTCGAGCTCCGCAATCAGCTCTCCCTTCTCGGCTTTGCGGTTCTGGGCGGCCTCGATGTCGTCGTGGAGCTCCTCGATGGCGTCCTCGGCGTACTGCTTCTCGAGCTGTAGCTCGTTCAGCTTCGCGTCGAGGTCGTCCTCACGAGATTCGAGGGCGTCTATCTCCTCCCGGATGGCCTCCCGTTCGTCGGTCAGGTCCGGCAGCTCGGAGTCCTGCACCTCCGATTCGAGTTCCTCGATGTCGGCCTCGATTGTGGCGATGGCGTCGTTGGCCGCCTCGATGTCGGCCTCCAGTTCGTCCATCTCGTCGGCGACGGACTCGCGCTCGGCGGCGATATCCTCGATGGCCGCCTCGAGGTCGTCGATGCGTTCGTGAGCCCCTTCGAGTTCGGCCTGCTTGCGTTCGATGCTGGTCTCGATGTCCCGGAGCTGCTCGGTCGCGTCGGACTCACGGTCGCGGGCGTCGTCGAGACGCTCTTCGACGTCCCGGAGGTCCTCGCGCACGTCGGCCCGTTCGTCCTCTAACTCCTGGATGCGGGTCGCGACCCGCTCGAGCTGACCGGCCCCGCCGGAGAAGGAGTAGCGGGTGCCCGACGACGACCCGCCGGTCATCGCGCCGCTCTTCTCGACGAGGTCGCCCTCCAGCGTGACCATCCGGTAGTTGCCCATCAGGTCCCGGGCGGTCTCCATCGTGTCGACGATGACCGTATCGCCCAGCACGTACGAGAAGACGCCCGCGTACTCGCGGTCGAAGTCCACGAGGTTGTACGCGAAGTCGATGACGCCCGACTCGTCCGGCAGCGACGGGAGCGAGCGGTTCTGCATCTGCGTGATGGGCAGGAACGTCGCCCGGCCGGCGTTGCGGGATTTCAGGTACTCGATGCAGGACTGGCCGACGCCGTCGTCGTCCACGACGACGTGGGCGAGTCGGCCGCCGGCGGCGGTCTCACAGGCGGTGGCGTACTCCGGGTCGACTCCACCGAGCTGGCCGACGGTGCCGTGGACGCCCTCGCGGCCCGCGTTCAGGATCGCGGTGACCGCACGGCCGTAGGAGGAGTCGCCGTCCTGACCCGCCTTCGCCTCGAGTTCGGCGTACTCCTGTTGCTTGGCGCTGATCTTGTCCTCCAGCGCGTCGAGGTCGGACTGGAGTTCGCGTTTCTCGGCCCGCAGGTCGTCGACGACATCGCCGATGGTCTCCTTGTTCTTCCGGGCTTTCTCCAGTTCCGTCTCCAGGTCCTCGATGTCGGCCTCGAGGTCGGGAATCTCGGCCTCCGCGTCCTCGATGGCCTCGCGCTTCTCGTCTTCCTCGTTGGAGCGCCGGCGGGCCTCGTCGAGCAGGCGGTCCTGCTCGCGCTGGAGGTCGTTGCGCTCGGTCTTCCTGACCTCGAGCTCGTCGCGTCTGGCTTCGAGTTCGTCCTTTATCTCCTCGAACTCCTCGCCGATGTCGTCGATGCGGCTCTGGACGTCGGCGAGCTCACTTTCTTTGCTCGCGATATCCGCTTTGACGTTTGACTTCTCGACTTTCGTCTCACGGACGTCACGCTCCAGTTCGTCGATGGTCTCCTGCTTGCGGTCGATCTGGACGAACGCCTGCCGTCGCTCGTTCTCGGCGGCCTCGACGGCCTCCTCGGCGTTGGCTATCTTGTCCTCGAGCCGCGAGATGTCGCCCTTTATCTCCTCGATGTCCCGTTTGATGGCGAGCTGTTCGTCCTCGCCCTTGCGCTCTATCTCGTTGTTCAGCTCGTGGAGCTCGTCCTCCAGGCGGACGACTTTCCCTTGCCGGCTGTCGAGTTCCTCCTGCAGCTCGGCGAGGTCGCTCTCGAGCTCGTCGATGGCGTGCTCCGTGGCCGCCAGTTCCTCACGCTTGTCCTCCAGTTCGGCTGCCTTGCGGTAGCCCTCGTACTCCTCTTTCTCGTCGCGCAGCTCCTGGTACTGCAGCGCCGTCTCGCGCTCGTCTTCGAGCTGGTCCAGGCGTTCTTGCTTCTCCTCGATGCGCAGCTCGGCCTCGTCGATGCGCTCCTGGACGACCTCCAGCTCGTCGAAGGCGTCGGCCTTCTTCGCGTCGAACTGGGCGACGCCGGCTATCTCGTCGATTATCTCCCGGCGGGAGCCGGCGGTCATGTTGATTATCTCGGTGACGTCGCCCTGCATGACGACGTTGTACCCCTCCGGCGTGACGCCGGCCTGGGCGAGCAGGTCCTGGATGTCCGAGAGGTTGACCGAGCGGCCGTTGATGTAGTAGTAGGAGTAGTAGTTGTCCTCGGTCTCCTTGACCCGGCGCTTGATAGAGATCTCGTCGACGTCGCCGACGTCTTCGGTGCCGGCGGCGTTGACGACCTGGGCCCGCTCGACGGTCCGGTCCTCGTTTTCGAGGATGACCTCGACGCTGGCCTCGCGCTCGCCGCTGTACTCGACGTCCTCGTCGGCGTGACCCGGGTTGTAGATGAGGTCGGTCAGCTTCTCGGCGCGGATGCCCGACGTGCGAGCGAGTCCGAGCGCGAAGAGAACGGCGTCGATGATGTTGGACTTGCCCGAGCCGTTCGGGCCCGAAATAGTAGTAAAGTCCTCGTAGAACGGGATTCGGGTCTTCCGCCCGAAGCTCTTGAAGTTGTCGAGGACGAGCTCTTTGATATGCATACGGGTAGGGCCGCCCGTCTAGGCCACGATGATGTCGGAGCCCGAACCGTCCTCGGACTCGGCGTCGGCCTCGGGGTCGGCGGTGTTGTCAGTCTCCTCGGGAGCCTCCGTGTTAGATGTACCGGCCCCGGCCGTGTCGTCCCCGGCCTCGGGAACCAGAATCTCGCTCTCGGTCGAGGTCTCCTCGCTTTCGGCGGCCTCGGACTCGGCCTGCGCCTCGGACTCAGCTGGCTTCTCGCCCGCCTGTTCGGGCGGCGAGCGGCTGAACCCGTTCTGCTCGTCGACCGTGTTCTCCAGTTCGCGGATGCGGACCTTGCACTCGACCAGTTCGTCGGTCAGTCCCTCGACGGAGGCTTCCAGTTCCTGAACGCGCGTTTCCAGTTCCTCGACGCGGTTGCCACACATATGCCACACAGTGACGTTCCGCCCACATAAACGTGCGTCAGACAACAGTACGGATTCCGATAGATAGCCTGTTTGCGTGCGCTGGCGTCCAGTGACGGGTGTGACGTTCGTGTCTGGATACTGTTGCCATCTGGAGTGGAAACGCGGGCTAGGAGCGACTGGTGCTGTTGGAGTGGTGGGTGAGGCGAACTGGACTCCGAACAGCCAGAAAGCCCCCGACCGTTCGACGGCTACGACTCGCTGCGCTCCTCACTACGTTGCGGTGCTTGCTTCGTCTCGCTCGTCGAACGGTCGGCCCCTTTCAGTCCCACCTGACGCTGTTTGACAAACCGGCATGGGTGGGGCTGAAAGGGGCGGCGGGCTGGACGAAGGCGGACGAAGTAAGGACCACAGCGAACGCAGTGAGCGAGGACCGCAACGAGTCCCTCGAGTTCAGCCCGCCGGGGCTTTCTGGCTGTTGGCAGTGCCGTCACCCCATTCTGCTAGCGGGGCTTTCTGGCTGATAAGAACCCAGGTCACTCAATCAGCCATCGTCGCTAGGGGTCGTTACGCTTTAGCCGGGGGACGCCGAACCAGATGTAATGACTGCACAAGCCGCCGAGTCCCGCGAACTCGCGGCCGTCATCGGGCTGGAGGTCCACGTCCAGCTGGAGACGGAGACGAAGATATTCTGTGGCTGTTCGACCGAGCCAAGCGAGGAGCCAAACACCAACACCTGCCCGGTCTGTCTGGGGCTGCCCGGGGCGCTCCCGGTCGTCAACGAGGGGGCCGTCGAGGCCGCCGTCAAGGTCGGCAAGGCCATCGACGCCGACATCCCCGCCGAAACCACCTTCCACCGGAAGAACTACTACTACCCCGACCTGCCCAAGAACTTCCAGATAACCCAGTACGACGCGCCAATCTGCCAGGACGGCGAGCTGGAGTTTTCGGTCGAGGGCGACCGCCGTGCGGTCGACATCCGGCGGGCCCACCTCGAGGAAGACCCCGGCTCCATCAAGCACGTCCGCGACGGCAGCGGGCCCCTGGAATCTCGCACCACGTCCATCGAACGGGCTGACTACACGCTCGTCGACTACAACCGCGCCGGGACGCCGCTGATGGAGATCGTCACGGAGCCGGACTTCCGCGCGCCCGGTGAAGTTCGAGCGTTCCTCGAGAAACTGGAGGAGGTACTGGAGTATCTGGGTGTCTTCGACGCGACGCGGGACGGCAGCCTGCGTATCGACGCGAACCTCTCGATGGTCGACGCCGACGAGGTGGGCGAGGACGGCCACATCGACGAGAGCGTCCTCGAAGACGCCAACCGAACCGAGGTCAAGAACATCTCCAGTCACAAGGGCGCCGAGAAGGCGCTGGCCTTCGAGGAGTCCCGCCAGCGCAAGCTCGTCCAGTCGGGCCGAGCGGTCGAGCAGGAGACCCGCCACTTCAACGAGACCCACGGCAACACCGTCTCGATGCGCTCGAAGGAGGAGGAGAAAGATTACCGCTACTTCCGCGAGGCCGATATCCCGCCGCTGCAGGTCGCCGGCTGGAAGGAAGAGATCGCCATTCCGGAGCTCCCCGACGCCCGCCGCGAGCGGTTCGTCGCCGAGTACGGGCTCAGCGACGAGGCCGCCTCGAAGCTCACGAGCACCAAGCAAGTGGCGGACTTCTTCGAGTCCGTCGCCGAGGCGTTCGACGCCGACCTCGCGGCGACCTGGGTCGCCGACAACCTGCTGGGCGAGCTGAACTACCGCGATATGTCCATCACGGACATCGACGACCGCTTCGAGGAGGTCTCCCGACTCGTCGAACTCGTCGACGAGGACGAGATCACCGCCAAAAACGCCCACGAGACCGTCCTCCGTGAGATGCTCGACGAGGGCGACGACCCGGACACTGTGGTCGAACGGGAGGGGCTGGGCAAGACCTCGGGCGACGCGGTCCAGGGCGCCGTCGAGGAAGCCATCGAAGAGAACCCCGACACCGTTTCCGACTACTACGACGGCGAGGACAACGCCCTGAACTTTCTCGTCGGCCAGGTGATGCAAAAGACCGGCGGGAGCGCGGACCCCGGCGAAGTCAACGGACTGCTGCGTGAAGAGCTGGACGAGTAGCGTACGCTCACTCGCCGCGACCGACTACGTCTCGCTCGCTTCGGTCTGCTCACCGGTTGCCTGCTGTGCCTGCGTCGCGACCGCCGGGTCCGTCCGCAGCAGCGTCACGAAGAGGACGATAGCGGCGGTCTCGACCAGTTTGATGGCGCCCTCGACCGGCTCGGTATCGAAGTGCGAGAGGATGAGGAAGAGGGTGTTCTGATCGCCGTGGCTGTGGCCGGACCCGCCCGACGCGGGCGCCGAGAAGCCGTCGACGAGGAAGGCCCCGTGGCCGGTGGCGTGCCACGTCACCCACGCGGCGATGGAGCCCACGAGCAGGAGCGCAGCCCCGGCGTAGGCGGTTCGCAGCGAGACGACGTCGAAGCTAACCAGATACGGGCCCCCGAGCAGGACGAGCCCGAGGGCGACGAAGAGGAACGGTCGCGGGTCCGGTGGGACGCCCCCGCCCAGCGCCTGCAGGTAGATAATGCTCCGCGGGAACCCCCACCAGAGGTGGTACGCCGCCGTGACGAAGACGAGCGCGGCGGCGACCGCACGGAAGATACGGGCGGTCCGTCTGTCCATAGCGGTACTGGGGTCCTAAGCGACAAGAGCGCGTCGGTCTCGCCGCCTACCCGTCGCTCGCCCACGGCGGCGCCGACCCCGCCACGGAGAGCGACGGCAACGGCGTGTCCCGCGAGACGGTGACTCGCTCGACGTCCACGAGGAGCCAGTCGTCGGCCCGGTCGCCCGGGCCCGGGTCAGTGGCGCCGGCCACGCTGTCGTAGCGTGACACCGGCCCCGACACCTGCACCATGCCGTCCGCGGCCGCCGAATCGGGAAAGAGGAGGGTGGCGGCCTCCGACTCTTCCAGCTCGGCCACCGGGACCGCGTCCCGGTACACCGGCCAGGCGAGCGTGTGTGCGTCCAGCACCTGCACGAACCCGGGCCGTCCGGTCAGCGGCGTGATGCGTGGGGCGCCGTCGGCGGTGGGCGTGCCCAGAAAGACGAGTCGGCCCGCACAGATGACCTGTTCGGCCGCGGCGACGAGCCGGTCGTAGGTCGTCCGGGTGTTCTCGGCCGGTTCCCGCCCCGACCGCTCACCGAGGCACAGGGTTGGCAGCGGCGCCTGGCGGTCGAGCTCGGCGTCGGCGACGTCGAGGACGTACCAGTCTGTCGGCGAGCCAGCGGCGGCCTCGCCCGGCGGCGACGACTGGCGGGTCACCGTCCCCGAGACCCGCAGCGCCGCGGTCGTCTCCCACCAGTCCACCGCCAGCAGCGAGAGCGCGCGCCGTTCGTCCGGCCCGACGAGCGCCCGTCGCTCGTCGGCCAGCGCCGTCGCGGGCCAGGCGACGGTGTCGTCCGCGACGGAGAGAAACCCCGCCTCGTCGAAACAGGGCTCGACGACCGGGCGGTCACCGTCGCACGCGCTGGCGACGCTCAGGCGCCGGGCTCGCAGGAACGAGCGCATCCGGTCGGTCAGCACCGACGACTCCGGGACCGACTCGACTGCCGACGTCCGACGGACGGTGTCGAGTTCGCCCCGTAACTCGGGCCCGGCATCCGCGCTGTCCGTCTCAGCCACTGACCGTTCGTCCCCGTCGCCGCTGTCCTGCTGGCACCCCATATTATCAGTTGGTACGAGTACGCAAGCAACTGTCTTGATTGCTGGGGCTCGACGAGTGTCGACGGCGCACCGGGCGAGGTCACGGGGTGGCCTCGTGGCCCGCGAGCGGTCGGGCGCCCGAACAGGCCACGCAGGCGCCCACGCACCCGCGCTGTGCCTCGATTCCCCGAAAGTCTTTAGAACGACCCCGAGCGTAGCGACCCCTAATGAGCACGACAGGTGGTGTCCGATGGAGCTGATTATCACCGAGAAGGACAACGCCGCCCGCCGCATCGCCGAGATTCTCTCGGAGGGCAGCGCCTCGGCCGAGCGGCGCAACGGGGTCAACGTCTACCGGTGGGGGACCAAACGGGTCGTGGGGCTGTCGGGTCACGTCGTCGGCGTCGACTTCCCGCCCGAGTACAACGACTGGCGCGACGTCGAGCCGGTGGAACTCATCGACGCCGAGGTCACGAAGGAAGCGACCCAGGAAAACATCGTCACGACGCTCAAACAGCTCGCTCGCAAAGCCGAGAGCGCCATCATCGCGACTGACTACGACCGCGAAGGCGAGTTGATAGGAAAGGAGGCCTACGAGCTCATCCGCGAGGTGACCGACGTCCCCGTCTCGCGGGTGCGCTTTTCCTCCATCACGGAACGGGAGGTCCGGGAGGCCTTTGCCGAACCGGACGACATCGACTTCGACCTCGCGGCCGCGGGCGAGGCCCGACAGATTATCGACCTCGTCTGGGGCGCCGCCCTCACTCGTTTCCTCTCGCTCTCCGCGCGCCAGCTGGGCGACGACTTCATCTCCGTGGGCCGGGTGCAGTCGCCGACGCTGAAACTCATCGTCGACCGCGAACGGGAGATTCAGGCGTTCGACCCCGAGGACTACTGGGAGATATTCGCCGACCTCACGAAAGGCGAGTCGACCTTCGAGGCCCAGTACTTCTACGACGACGACGGCAGCGAGGCCGAGCGCGTCTGGGACGAGGACGCCGCCGACGCCGCCTACGCCGACCTCACGGGCGTCGACGCGGCGACGGCCACCAGCGTCCGTCGGCGCACCCGCACGGACAGCCCGCCGACGCCGTTCAACACGACCGCGTTCATCTCGGCGGCCAGTTCGCTGGGGTACTCCGCACAACGGGCGATGTCCATCGCCGAGGAGCTCTACACCGCGGGCTACATGACGTACCCGCGCACTGACAACACCGTCTACCCGGAGGACCTGGAGGAAGACGAGCTGCTCGACGCCTTCGTCAGCTCGCCGGACTTCGGCGAGGACGCCGAGTCGCTGCTCGAACAGGACGACATCGTCGCCACCGAGGGCGACGAGGAGACCACCGACCACCCGCCCATCCACCCGACCGGCGAGCTCCCGCCCAGATCGGAGCTCTCCGAGGACGAGTGGGAGGTGTACGAACTCGTCGTCCGCCGCTTTTTCGCGACAGTCGCCGAGGCCGCCACCTGGGAGCGCCTGCGCGTCGTCGCCGAGGCCGCGGGCCGCTCGCTGAAGGCCAACGGCAAGCGTCTGGTCGAACCGGGTTACCACGCCGTCTACCCCTACTCCAGCGCCAGCGAGAACCACGTCCCCGACGTCGAGGAGGGCGAGGAGCTGGCGATGAGCAACGTGGTCCTTGAGGACAAACAGACCCAGCCGCCCCGTCGCTACGGCCAGTCCCGACTCATCGAGACGATGGAGAAGAAGGGGCTGGGGACGAAGTCGACGCGTCACAACTCCATCGAGAAACTGTACGACCGCGGCTACATCGAGGGGGACCCGCCCCGACCGACGACGCTGGCGATGGCCGTCGTCGAGGCCGCCGAGGAGTTCGCCGACCGCGTCGTCAGCGACGACATGACCGCCCAGCTCGAAGCAGACATGACACGCATCGCCAACGGCGAGGCGACGCTTTCCGACGTTACCGACGAGTCCCGTGAGATGCTCCAGACGGTGTTCGACGAACTGGCCGACTCCCGCGAGGAGATCGGCGAACATCTTCAGGAGTCGCTCAAGGCCGACAAGACGCTGGGTCCGTGCCCACAGTGTGGCGAGGCGATGCTCGTTCGGCGCTCCCGGCAGGGCTCCTATTTCGTCGGCTGTGACGGCTTCCCCGAGTGTCGCAACACGCTCCCGCTCCCCTCGACCGGCGAGCCACTCGTCCTGGACGAGGAGTGTGAGGACCACGAGATGCACCACGTGAAGATGCTGGCCGGCCGGGACACCTTCGTCCACGGCTGTCCCCGCTGTGAGGCCGAGAAGGCGGACGAGAGCGACGACGAAGTGATCGGACCCTGTCCCGACTGCCACGAACCCGACGGCGGCGAACTCGCCATCAAGCACCTCCGCTCTGGCTCCCGACTCGTGGGTTGTTCGCGCTATCCCGACTGCGAGTACTCGCTGCCCCTGCCCCGCAACGGCGACATCGAGGTCACCGACGAGTTCTGCGAGGACCACGACCTCCCCGAACTCGTCGTCGACCCCGACAGTGACGACCCGTGGGAACTGGGCTGTCCCATCTGTAACTTCGAGGAGTACCGCGCCAGAAACGCCGTCGAGGAGCTCGAGGACCTGAGCGGCATCGGCGGGGCGACCGCCGAGAAACTCGAAGCAGCGGGTGTGGACTCGCTCGACGCGCTCAGGGAAGCCGACGCCGACGTCGTCGCCGCCGAGGTCCAGGGCGTCAGCGCGAGCCAGGTGCGGGACTGGCAGACCGAACTCGAGGCCTGAACTACTCGTCGGGGAGGTCGTAGCCGACGGCGAACCGCGCCGCGACCCCGAGCGTCCCGAACACCAGCAGGAATAGCTGCCAGCCGCTCCGGACGATTGGGAACACCCGGTCGACGGGCTCGTCGCTCGACCCCTCGGCGCCCGGGTTGGGGTCGACGCCGGTGCTCATCTGCACTTCGCTGGAGTCGCCCATGGCGTCGAACGTCGGCCCCGAGCCGCCGGGGTCGACGAACGTCTGGACGATACCCCGCTGTGAGGAGAGTTCCAGCCGCCCCGAAATCCCATAGAACTGGTCGTGCAGCGGCCAGAAGAGGTTCGCACCGCCCGTTATCGCGTCCATGAAGACGTGACCGACGGCGTAGACGACGACGCAGAACCAGGTGACTCGGACGCCGTAGGCACCCCACTGCTGGCGGATGGCCGACTCCTCACGCACCCAGAGGTCGACGGCGACGAGCGCGCCCGCCAGCGCCGGAATCACGAGGTTCGTGGTCGCCGCCCGGTGGCCGACCGACCAGTACAGCCCGATGAACGCGTCGATATCGGGGACGGTGACGACGACCAGCGAGAGCGCAAGCGAGCGCTTGTCGAAGGCGGCACCGAGTACCGTCGCCGCAAGCAACCCCACGAACGCGTAGTGGACCACCAGTGATGGCATCTACTGTTTAATGTGGGACCACTGACAAATAATTTCCTGGGACCGGGGGTTCAGAGCGTCACGTGCGCACCGCACACGGCGGGAGTCCCCGATAGCGTGCCACGAGCGTCCCGCTGTGCCGGGTCGATACCCCGTAGAACCGTGGCCCCGGGAACGCCGAGTCCCTATCGCTCGATTTTCACTGTCTCGCTGGCGGCTGCGACCAGCCGCTCGAGACTGTCGCGCAGGCCCAGGAACTCCCGCTCGAAGTTCGTGTCCTGTTGCAGCGCCTGCCGTTTGGCGCGTTCCTGCGTGTACCAGTCGCTCATCGTTCCCTCTGCAATCCGCTTCTCGTAGTCCGCCGGGAGGTCGTAATCGTGTCTAGCCATTTGCTGTACCTTTGTTCGGACCGGTCACCTGCGCTCGGCCTCGTCGAACCGTGTCGACAGGCGGCGAGTTTAGGTCCCGGCCACTTTCTGCCTGTTACTTGGACGCGTGTCACCTAAAGTCTTTTTCTCCACTGTTTTTGCTGCACAATCACGCCGAGAACTGTACTTTCTAGCTTGATTTATGCACAATCATACGGCAGTGGATAGCTCAGGCGAGGACCGTTACAGAACACCCACAGAATCTGGCTGTCTCCTCACAACTGCAGATGCGACGTCGAACTCGGTCCATCGTCGTCGATACCGCCCTCGTGCATGAACTCGTAGTCGTCCACCTTTTTCTGCGTCGGGCGACTCCGCTCGCGGTGCTCGCTTCAGTCACCACTCCTCGAAAAACGTGGGTGAAAAAGGCTGACCACTCGGCTTCGCCTCGTGGTCAGTGAACCGCACTCACTCCGTTCGTGCGGATTCTACAACTGTAGATGCGACGTCGAACTCGGCCCATCGTCGTCGTCGATACCGCCCTCGTGCATGAACTCGTAGTCGTCGTCGACGAGAAAGACGGTCCCGTGGCGTTCTGCGAGGTCGACGCTGGAGAGTTCGGTTCCGGCGGCCTCGCCGTTGTCACAGTCGCCCTCGCAGGCGTCGAACAGCGAGCCGTGTCGGGGACAGATAATCTCGCCGTCACGCATCGGCACGCCGTCGCCGGTGTCGAAGCGCTGGTCCTCGTGAGTGCAGCGGTTGACCCACGCCTCGACGCCGTCCGCGCAGGGCACCACGATTAGCTCCGCCGGGTCGCTGTGGGGGTCCTCGGCCGTAAACAGGTACGAGCCGTCCGCCTGTACCGTCTCCACGGTCGTCAGCTGGTGCATACCCGGCGACAGTCCCGCGAGCGGCTAAGCCGTGGCGGTCAGGCGAACGCGGGCTCCTCGCGCGACCAGTCCCAGTCGAGATAGCCGACGCTGACGGACTCGTCGGGCAGGTGGTCGTACCGCCGGAGGAAGTCCCGAACGCCCGATTTCCCGCCGAAATCGCCCGGGAACCACCGGAAGACGCGGGGCACCCGGACCGCGCCGCCGTCGGGGTCGAACTCGACGGTGGCGTCGAGATACGCCCGCGTCGCCGTGTCGAGCTGGTCGTCGACGACGTCGGGCTCGTAGGCGCGAATCGCGGGACAGCTCGCCGCCCCGCAGTGCAGCGCGAAGTGGAGGCGGGGGTCGACAGTGGCGAGCCTGTAGCGGTGCTCGAAGCTATCTTTAATCAGCGAGAGAATCCCGCCGTTCACGGCGGGCGTGAATCGCGTCCGTTCCGTGACGCAACCGCCGCCAGTGGCACGGCCGGAACCCCCACCGAAACCGCTAAGTCGTC
>Ga0136589_1000112_pt1 | contig 41838 bp, 50 predicted proteins | sample AntRauMFilla3764_FD_104640 | JGI IMG/M metagenome (GOLD analysis project Ga0136589, IMG submission 104640) | Saline lake microbial communities from Rauer Islands, Antarctica - Metagenome Filla 3 #764 | ecosystem: Environmental > Aquatic > Non-marine Saline and Alkaline > Saline | place...
CCGAGGGTCGAAACCCGCCCCATCGACGCCGGGAGAGCCAGTCTTGAAACCGAACCGGACGACCGGGTTCCCCGCTGTGGAAGGGAAGCCCCGCCGTTTACGGCGGGCGAGGATGTCACTACTCCCGTCGTCACGTCGCTCTCCACGTGCGAAACTTCCACATCACGACGGTCTGGGGAATTCCGATACGGGTCAACATCTCGTTGCTGGTCTTCCTGCCGGTGCTGGCCTGGCTCATCGGCAGCGGCACGCAGATAGCGGCCTACGCCGGCATCGTCGGCGTGCTGGCCGGGACCGAACTGGACACCTCGGTCCTGCTGGCGGGGTCGACGCCGTGGGTCGTCGGCACCCTCGCCGCAGTCGGGCTGTTCGTCAGCGTGACGCTGCACGAACTGGGCCACGCCTGGGCGGGGATGCGCTACGAACTGGAAGTCGAGTCCATCACGCTGTGGATTCTCGGCGGGCTGGCGAGTTTCAAGTCGTTCCCCCGGGAGTGGCAAAAGGAGTTCTGGATCGCCGTCGCGGGGCCGATAACGAGCGTCCTCACCGGTGTGGCCTGTTACGCCGTACTGCTCACCCTGCCGGCCAACGCGACGGTCCTGCTGTTCGTCGTCGGCTGGCTCGCGGTGACGAACCTCGTCCTCGCGGGGTTCAATATGCTGCCGGCGTTCCCGATGGACGGCGGGCGCGTGCTGCGGTCGCTGCTGGCACGGAAGCGGTCCTACGCCTCGGCGACCCGCACCGCGTCACGTATCGGGACCTCCTTTGCCATCCTCTTTGCCGTCGTCGGCGTGCTCAACTTCGCCCCGATGTTGCTGTTGCTGGCCTTGTTCATCTACGCGGCCGCGAGCGGCGAGTCACGGACCGTCGCGCTGGCGGACCTCCTGGATGGGCTGACCGTCGGCGACGTAGCGCGCCCGATGCGGCTCACCATCGACGCCGACGACAGCGTCGAGGAGCTCGTCGACCGGATGTTCGCCGAGCGGGCGACGGAGTTCACCGTCACACAGGGCGGCGACGTCGTCGGCGTCGTCACCGTCGCGGACTTCAAGGCGCTCTCGAAGGCTCAGCGCGAGGCCGACACCGTCGCCGACCTGATGGTGACCGACCTCCCCCGACTCGATTCGGCGATGTCGGCCTTCGACGCGCTGGTCGAACTCGACACCAGCAGGGCGACGTCCGCCCTCGTCGAGAGCGCCGAGGGGACCCACGTCGTCTCCCGCGAGGACTTCTCCTCGGCGATGGAGATGCGGCGGCTGACGAGAGCCGACGAGCCGTTCTGACTCAGTCGGCGCCGCTCGCAGCCCCGCGGTCCAGCAGCGCCCGCACCGACGCGACACCGACGAAGCGCGGGACGCGCTCGGCGTAGCGCTCGTAGGCCTCGCCGTACTGCTCGCGGAGCCACGGTTCCTCGGCGAAGGGCAGGGCGACCCACGTCACGAGCGCGATACCACAGAGCGCAATCGCCAGCGGGGTGGCCGCGAGGACGGCGAAGGCGACGGTCGCGACGATGTAACAGGTGTACTGTGGGTTCCGCGAGTACCGGTACCAGCCGCCGGTGCGCAACTCGCCTTCCAGCCCGCTGGTCTCCTCGGTGCCCAGGTCCGACCCGGCGACGAGGGCCGCCGGGAAGCTGACCAGAAACACGACGGCGGCGACGGCTTGTACCCACAGCGGCGCACCGAGGCTGTTCCAGCCGGCGTAGGCGACGTACAGCAGCGCGACGTTGTGGACCGGTTCCAGCCCCCAGTGGAGGTAGAACTGCCAGTTGCGCTCGCCGAAGGGGTAGAAGTTCGTCCACCCCAGCACGCTCGTTACCGTCCCGACCAGATTCGTCCCTTTCGCGAGAGCGCCCAGCGCCGCCACGACGACGGCAATCGAGGGTTCCATGGACGGTCGTTCGCTGTCGACTCGGGAGGCTATTCTCACGAACTCACTAGGGAACTTAAGTACGACTCCGGCGTTGCTCCGCTGTGAAGTATCTCGACGTCACAATGTCCCAGCCCCGGTGGATGCTCCACCCGATGCAGGAGTTCATCCGCGACGGGGACCACGTCGACTACGAGGAGCTCCAGGCCTGGACCGGGATGGCCAGCGACCGTCCCGTCGAGTACGTCCTGTTTTACGTCGAGGCCGACCGCGAGCCCTACGAGGCGGCCCTGGACGGCGTCGACTCCGTTCGCTGGTACGACCTGACCGAAATCGACGATGACTCCTTCTACGTCTACATCTGCCAAGAGACCAGAACCGAGGACGTCTCCTGGCGTCGGGCCTTCGCCGACCTGAACGTCGCGCCGGTCCCGCCCGTGGTGTACGACAGCGACGCCAGCTTCCACATGACGCTCGTGGGCACCGGCGAGGACCTCCAGGCGCTGCTCGCGGACCTGCCCGACGACATCGACGTGACCGTCGAGGCCATCGGCGAGTACGACCGCCGCCACGCCCCTGTGGTCGGCGACCTCACCGACCGACAGCTGGAGGCCCTCGAGGCCGCTGCGGAGCTGGGCTTCTACGAGGTCCCCCGCGAGGCCGGGGTCGCCGACGTCGCGGCGGCGCTTTCCTGTGCCGACAGCACCGCCTCGACGCTGCTGCAGGAAGCCGAAGCGCGCGTCATGCGCCGTCTGGTCGGGCGGTACAGTCGAGCCCAGACAGAGCGGTAGCTACAAATCCCCGGCTGACACAGGACGGGACGATGCAGACTGGTCTCGTCGAGACGATATCGTCGATTGGCGGGTCGAATCCGCTGGTGCTCGGGTTGCTTGGCGGGCTGGTCATCGCCGCGATGAACCTCTTTGGCGCCTCGCTCGTGTTCGTCTGGCGCGACCCCTCCGAGCGGGCGCTCAACGGGGCGCTGGGCTTCGCCGCGGGCGTGATGCTCGCCGCCGCGTTCACGAGCCTCATCATCCCCGGTATCGAGGTGTACTCAGGCGGCAACCCCGTGCCGACGCTCGTCGGCGTGGCCCTCGGTGCGCTCTTTCTCGACCAGGCCGACCGGCTCGTTCCCCACGCCCACTACCTGCTGACCGGTAGCAAGCGGTCGGACGCGGCCCATCCCAGCGAGTCGCTTCCGGTCGACGAGGAACGGCTCAGCGGGGTGGTGCTCTTCATCCTCGCTATCACGCTCCACAACATGCCCGAGGGGCTGGCCGTCGGCGTCGGCTTCGGCGCGGCGGCGAGCGACCCCAGCCAGCTCGGAGCGGCCGTCTCGCTGATGCTCGCCATCGGTATCCAGAACGTCCCCGAGGGGCTCGCGGTGTCGGTCGCCGCCGTCAACGCCGGGCTGGACCGCCGGCTCTACGCCGTCGTCGCCGGCCTGCGCTCGGGCGTCGTCGAGATTCCCCTCGCTGTCCTCGGTGCGGTGGCCGTGGCCACCGTCGAACCACTGCTCCCCTACGCGATGGGCTTTGCCGCGGGCGCGATGCTCTTTGTCATCTCCGACGAGATCATCCCCGAGACCCACCGGAGCGGCTACGAGCGCGTGGCGACGCTCGGGTTGATGGCCGGGACCATCGTCATGCTGTATCTCGATATCGCGCTGGCGGGATGAGTGGCTATTCGATCTCTAACTGGCCACTTCCGCTGCCCGCTTCACCGTCGCTTTCGTCCCATTCGAGTTCGAACTCGACGCTTCGTTCGGTCATATTGCCGGCCGGCCCTTCCCGCTCGGCTTTGACTTCGAAGGTCGGTCGGGACGGGGGATTCAGCGTTACGGACTCCGAGCCCGCTTTCAGGGTGATACCCTTCCCGCTGTCGAGATTGTCCGCGACTTTCCGGAGGTAGGTTGCAATCTCTTCTCGACTCTGGTCGCTCTCCGATTTGAACAGGACTTCTTCGGGCATACAGGGGACAGTACGCGGCCTACACCGATAAATACGCCCACCCTCTGTGTCTCTCCGACCATACCAGTGGTGTCGGTCGGCGGACTTTTAGCTGCTGTGTCAGCGGTCGTAGGGCCAGTTGGGGTCCCGGTCGAACTCGGCGGGGTCGAGGCAGGTGTCGGCCTCCTCGGGCGTGCAGGCGCCGTACTCGCGGACGTTCTCACGGGCCGTCGACAGCGAGACGTGGTTGCTGTCGCCGACGTAGTCGTCGTCCCCGAACTGCGTCGGGTCGTCGAGCCAGTGACAGACCGGACAGACCTCGTAGGACCCGGGCTGTCCCTCAGGGAGCGTCCGATACCCACAGCACGGGCAGAACCCCAGCTCGCGCGCCGCGGGGTTGCCGGGCGTGTCGGTCGACATACGCCGTGGTATGACACGACACATCAAAGAACTACCGGGTCGTTCAAAGCTCTCGAACCGCCCGACGGCACTCACTCGGACTGGGCCGTCTCGACCTTGTCGGCGTGTTTCTCGAGTTCGGCGGCCATCTCGCGGGCCTGCTCGGGCGAGAGGGTCACTTTGTCGGCGTGGGGTTCGACGTTGTCGATCTGGGTGTTGTCCATCTCCAGTTGCACCGAGACGTGGTCGGGGTTCTTCTTCGGCGAGGTGACGTTCAGCACCGCCATCGCCTCCTCCTCGAAACCGTGGCCCTCGACTTCGCCGTCCAGCAAGTCGAAGGTCGTGTACGCCGTGACCATCATGATTCGGTCTACCATACCCGGCCGTTCGCCCCTCGGCGTCTAAACCTCTGTGTTCGCGTCGATACTCTCGAACCCGACGCGGTCGGCGTCGGCGGCGGCCCGCTCTGTGGCCGCGTCGAGGTCGAACTCCCGGACGACCTCGCCGTCCCGGAGCAGGGGTTCCATGAGCGATTCGGCGCCGTCGGGCCCCTCGTGACCTGCCAGGCCGATGTGGTGGCCGCCCGCTTCGGTCCGATACACCGACTTCGTCCCGGTGAGCTTGCCGCGCTTTGCGGCGGGCTCGCCGTCGACCTCGACGATGTCGAGCGCGAAGTCCAGCGGGTCTGCGTTCGAGACGTAGCTCCCGACGCCGAACCCGTCGGCCACGTCCCGGAGTTCGCGAAGCTGTGCGGGCCCGAGCCCGCCCGAACAGAAGATGTCGACGTCCTCGTGGCCGTAGGCGTCGAGCGTCCAGCGCACCTCGCGGACGATGTGTCTGAAATCGCCCCGCCGCGACCCCGTCGTATCGAGTCGAACGCCGTCGAGGTCGTCGACGGCCTCGGCCGCTCGCAGCGCCTCGTCGACCTCGTCGGAGTAGGTGTCGACCAGCGCGACCCGTGGGGTCGACTCGGGGACCGCCTCGTCGAAGGCCCGCCACGCCTGCTCTTGCTCGCCGCGACCGAAACAGATCAACAGCGCGTGGGGCATCGTCCCGCCCGCCTCCTTGCCCAGCACGTCGCCGGCGGCGACGTTCGAGAACCCGTCCAGCCCGCCCAGCAGGGCCGACCGCTCGACCATCGCACCCAGCGACGGGTGGACGTGCCGGGAGCCAAAGGACAGGACCGTCGAGTCGGGGGCCGCCCGCCGGGTTTCGAGTGCGCGCGTCGCCACACCGGTCGGATGCGAGAGAAAGCCAAGTAGGGCCGTCTCGAGCCGGCCAAACTCGCGATAGGACCCTTCGATGCGCATGACGGGGCCGCCGTCGAACAGCGTCCCCTCGGGCAGTGCGTCGGCGTCGAGCCCGCGCCCCTCGAGCAGCGTCGCCGCGTCGTTCAGCCCGGCCAGCAGGTGCCACTCGCCGGTCGGGAACTGGTCGGCCGTCACCTCGGCGACCACGTCGGGGTTCCGGCCGGCGTGGTCAAGCGCCTCGACCGTCCGGTCGAAGTACGCGTCGGTCGCCCGCCCGGCGGCGATCGCCTCCGGCGGGACGATGTCGAATCCCTCGGTCATTACCCGCGCTACGGGGGGCGGGGGAAAAAGCGGGCGGGTAGCGGCGCCCGGGTCGTGCGAGCGGTGCGCACTGCCGGAAAATTTTCCACGACAGACGCAAACGTTGATATATGCCGAGTCAGCCGCGCGCGCTCGGGCTCCTCGTCGCGCTAATGTTGCTTGTCTCCGGTGGCGCCCTGACCGCGGGCCAGTACTACCGACTCAGCGGCTACGAAGCGACGACAGGGACGGTGGAGTCCACGGGGGTAGAGCAGGACACCGCCTACGGCCCCTCCCCCGTCGGAGAGGAGGGGGAAGACGACCTAGACGGTGTCAAACACTACATCTACTCCCCGGATCTCACCTACAGTTACAGCGTCGACGGCGAGCGCTACACGAGCTCGAAAGTCGCCACCGGGACGGATATCGTCACCGCAAACCGGTCGGAACTCACGGCCATCCTCCCGGCGCGCCGGCCCGGGGCGACGGCGACGGTGTACTACGACCCCGAGGACCCCAGCGACGCCCACCTGCTCCAGCGGTACCGATTCTTCCCTGCGGGGGTCCTGTTGCTCGCCGGCCTGCTCGTCCTGACCGACACGCTCACCCCGAACCTCAAGTTCGTCAATTTCCTCACCAACAGGGTCCCCTTCGCCACGCTCGAACGGCTGCCCGGTGTCGAGCGGACGGCCCTCTCGAAATTCCCGGACGATCCGACCGCAATCCTCGACAGCTTGCGCCAGTGGGAGGGCGACGAGCCCGCGCCGATACGGGCCGCCGCCAGCCCCGCGGTCTGGGTGCTGTGTTATCTCTTTCTCGTCGATATCACTATCGGCTATTTCGTGCTGTCGAGTCGCCCCTACGACCTCTGGGCCATGGTCCCGCTTTTCGCCGCCGCGGTCGGGACGATGCGGCTGACGTTTCTGCGGCTGCAGGACTAGCTGCCCGAGCGGTGAATCCCGTCTAACTCACCGACCGTCGGCCCGTTGACGATACGGACCGTCCGTCCCTCGCGGACGACGCGGAAGGCGTCGGCGAAGGGGCCCTCGGGGACGACGTAGACGTTCCTGCGCGGATTGTGCGCGTCGTGTGTCTCGGTCAGCGCGTCGCGGTAGGCGCCCGCGAACTCGCGGGCGTCGCGCTCGCTGTCCCAGCGGCTCTCCCAGACGTAGCCGCCCCCGCCAGAGCCGTCCTGATAGGGGACCACGCGGTCCCCGGCCCACCCCTCGGAGGGCTGGCTCACGTAGCTGTAGCGGTCGGCCTCGGTCTGGCCGTTGTGGTACATCGTCGCGAAGATCGAGGCCTCCCCGACCGTGTCGCCGACGGGGTCGCGGTCGAAGCGGTCCCACTCGGCGTTCGAGCGGTCGGGGACCGTCACCGTGACGGGCGTCTCGTCGGGGTAGCGCTCGGGGTGGACGATCTGCTCGGAACTCGCGGGGTAGTCCTCGTGGAGCGCGTCGACCGCGTCCCAGCCGCCGTCGTCGTAGACGCTATCGACGAAGGCCGGCCCGTCGACGTAGGGCTGGACGATGACGGTGAAGATGCCGGCGTTCCCGCTCCCCCCGCCGCCCCCGCCGCCGCTCCCCCCGTCGGGCGTCGAAATACAGTTCCAGCGGTTCCCACACCGGCGTTCGTAGGTGTTCTGGACGTAGTTCGCCTCGCCCTCGACGACGCCGTTTCTGGCCAGTTGCGTGTCCTGGGTCGCGGGCGACTCGTCGAGGCCGAACTGCTGGTCCTGCAGCGCGTGGACGAGTTCGTGGGCGAGCGTTCCCCGGTCGACGACCGGCGTCTCGCTCTCGCTGACGATGACGATGCGGTCCTGGCTCGAGGAGTAGTACCCCAGCACCGAGTCGCTGCGCGTGTCGCTGATGGCCTCGCTGCTGCCCGAGTCCTCGCCGACGAGCAACAGCGCCTCCCAGACCTGGTCGTTCCAGGGGTCCCCGGCGGGCCCGGCGCTCCCGTTCGAGCGCGAGCGGTTGCGGTACTCGGCCCGCGAGATGACCTCGACCGGCACCGTCGAGGCGAACTCCCGGTCCCGGAGCCGCTCGATGCGGGCCATCTGGCGTGCGGTGACGGCCTCGATCTCGCTCTCGTTGAGCCCGTCGCTCGTCGTCACCTCGACCGGGTCGTCGTACCAGTAGCCGTTCTCCCAGCCGATGGCGTCGCCGCCGCGTGGCTCCTCGGGATGCCCGACGAAGGGTATCGAACAGCCCGCCAGCGCGAGCGCAAGGACGAGCCCGAACGCGACCAGCCCGCGCCTACGCATCGTACAGTTCGGTCAGCCCGTCCTCCGTCGGGGCGTTGACCACGGTGACGGTGTCGCCCTCGACGCGGACGGCGACGGCGTCGGTGAAGGGGCTCTCCTCGGCGATGGCCCAGTTCCCGTCCGCGGTCCGCTCGCCACCCCAGTACCGGATGACCCGCTCCCACGAGGTCGCGAACTGTTCGGCCGAGGCGTTGTCCGTCCACGTCGTCCGCCAGACGTAGCCCGTCTCGCCGTCGTTCGTGTAGACGTGCATCCGGCCGCCGTCCCAGCCGCGGGTGCCAGGCAGGTCGTAGTTGAACGGGTCGGACTGGTCGAGTTCACCGCCGTCGTAGTTGAGGAACTGCCTCGGTCGAACCACCGCCGACCGGTTGTAGTCGTCGTACAGCGTGTACACCATCGACGCGGCGATGGCCGAGGGGCCGACGGTGGCGTAGTCCGTCCTGTCGCGGTCGACCGACGGACGCACGCGCTCCCAGTCGTCGCTCGGCGGTCGCGGTACCGTCACGGTCCGTGGCTCCCAGTCCGGGTAGTCCGCGGGAGTCATGACCTCGCGGGCGCCATCGGGCAGGTCGTCGTAGGCGTCGTTCACCGCAGCCCACCCGCCCTGGGACCGGAGCTCGGAGACAAACGCCGAACCGTCGCTGTAGGGGAAATACACCAGGAAGTGGACGCCCCAGTGTGCCGGTGGGCCGCCACCGCCCCCGCCCGACTGACCGACCGAAACGCACGACCAGCTCGACCCACAGCGGTCCACGTAGGCCGTCTCGACGGTCCGGGCGTCGCCCTCGATGAGGCTGTTACGTCCCTGGACCCCGTCCCGCGTGGTGGCGTTGCTGTCGAGGCCGAACTGCTGGTCCTGTAGGGCGTGGACGAGCTCGTGGCCCAGTGTCTTCTCCCCGATGCGAGGTGTCTCGGAGTTCGTGACGATGACGATCTCGTCCAGCGACGGGCTGTAGTACCCCTGGACGCTGTCGCCGAGCGTGCTCTCCTGGCTCTCGATGGAGTCCGCCGACTCGCCGATGAGGAACAGCGCCTCGAACTTCGCGTTGTCGAAGGTCCGGAGCGCGTCGCCGTAGCTGCCATTACTGCTCTGGTTTCGGTATTCGGCCCGCGAGATGGTGGAGACGGGCACGTCACCGTCGAACTCCAGCCCGCGGACGTACTCGACGCGGGCCATCGACCGGTCGACGACGGCCGACAGCTCGGTGTCGTTCAGCCCGTCGCTGTTGTCGACCGCGAGCGACTCGTTGTGCCAGTAGCCGTTCTCCCAGCCCAGGCGGTCCGCGTCGGGGTCCGGGGGGCTGACCGACGAGTCGGTCGCGGTTCCGTCGGCGCTGTCGTTCGTCCCCTCGGTCAGGTTCTCGCCGTCGAGCACCACCGTGGTGGTGTTGACGTACTCCGTCCCGCTCTCGGTCACGGTCAGCGTCTCGTTCGCTGTCCCCTCCTCCGTCCCGACGCCCAGCCCCTGACAGCCCGACAGGAGCAGCGCCACGACACAGAGACCCACGGCAAACTCACGTCGCATTAGCGAACCCTGGGGGGGCACGGTGAAAAGTCACACGCCCGAAGGTTCGTAGGCCTCGCGACCGAACGCCCGCGTATGGACCTGAACCCGAGCCAGACGGCCCTCGTGGTCGTCGATATGCAGAACGGCTTCTGTCACCCGGAGGGGAGCCTCTACGCACCGGACAGCGAGGCCGCCATCGAGCCGGTCGCGGGGCTGGTCGAGCGGACCCGCGACGCCGGCGCGAAGGTCGTCTTCACCCGCGACGTCCACCCGCCCGAGCAGTTCGAGGACGCCCACTACTACGACGAGTTCGACCGCTGGGGCGAGCACGTCCTCGAGGGCTCCTGGGGGGCACAAATCGTCGAGGAGCTGTCCCCCCGCGAGGACGAACTCGTCGTCGAGAAACACACCTACGACGCCTTCCACGAGACGCAGCTGGCGGGGTGGCTCGACGCCCACGGCATCAGGGACCTCGTCGTCTGTGGGACGCTGGCGAACGTCTGCGTGCTCCACACCGCCTCCAGCGCGGGGCTGCGGGACTACCGCCCGATACTCGTCGAGGACGCCATCGGCTTCATCGAAGAAGACCACCGCGAGTACGCCACGGACCACGCCGACTGGCTGTTCGGCGAGGTCACGGAGCGCGCCGATATCGCCTTTGCCTGAAGGGCCGGTCACGCCCGGTGGCGGCTAACGCTCACCTCGACCCGCTCGCCGACGGCGAGGTCGACGCCCGCACCCACCAGTTTCACGCCGGCGTCGTCGCGCGAACAGAACAGCGCGACCCCGGTGACGGGGTCGCCGTTCGCGAGTATGTCGAGGTCGTCCCAGGCGACCGTGCGTCCGTCGGCGACGCCGACGCGCTGGCCCGCCAGTGTCGCAGTCCGACCGGTCCTGCCGTCGCTCGCCCCCAGCAGTCCGCCCCAGTCGTAGTGTGGCAGGCCGCCGTCGAGGACCGCCGTCTCACTCCTGGGACCGTTCCCGGCCGCTAGCCCGACGAACCGCTCGCCCGGCGCGGGATGGGTGGGGCTGTCCAGCCGCGCCCACGTCTCGCCGGTCTCGACGACGGTGCCACGGCCGTCCCACGCCAGCGGTTCCACGTCGACGCCCGCTTCCACGGGCAGCGAACCCGCCGCGCGGTAGGGGTTCACGTCCGCGGCTCTGAACCCCAGATGGATGTGGTTCGGGACCCACGGCGCGAAAAAGCCCGCCCGGACGAGTTCGCCCAGGTCGTCGCCGACGGCGACGCGCTCCCCGGGCTGGACCTCAGGTTCCACGTGGAGTAGCCGGGCGACGTAGTCGCCGGTGTCTACGAGAATCAGGTGGTCGTGTTCGGCGGCGTAGGCTTTCGGTGGCGCCCGGACGGTCTTCGTGTCCAGCACCTCGCCGGCGACCGGTGACGGCGCTCTGTCGCCCGTGGGGTAGAGGTCGATAGCACACCCCTCGTCGTGGGCGGCAAAGGGCGAGTTGTACAGCGAGAAGCGGTAGTACCGGTGGAGCACGTCCGCCGGGACGGTGACGGCCATTGCCGGCGGTTAGGAACCGGCGAGTATGTGCCTGTCGTCCGAGGGTTTATGAGCGATACCGGGGCCACGCCCGCGTATGCAGTAGAGCAACTGCCGTGACGGGTTCAGCGGGAGCGCGACACAGGCGAGGTTTCGAACAGAGTGAGAAACCTTGGATAGCGAGCGGAGCGGGACCTCGGGTCCCGCAGGCAGTCGGGCGGCTCTGCCGCCCGACGACGGGGAACGGAAGTGACCCGCGAGCAGAGAGCCCGTCACGGGATGTCGTGTCGCCTGTTCGCTTCGGTCCCGCAGTCAGCGTCGCCACAGGGCGAGTACACCGGCGACCAGCGCAACCGTTCCGCCCACCAGTAGCGCCGGGCGGTAGCCGACGCGGCTCCCGGCGGCGGCGAAGCCGACGGGCCCGACGGTCGCCCCCAGCGAGACGACGCTCGTCCGAACGCCGAAGACGCCGGCGCGGTATCGTGATGGCCCCATCGTACTGACGAGGCCGTCGATGGCGGGCAGCACTGCGCCCTGGCCCGCGCCGACGACGAGTGCGCCGACCGCGACCACCAGCGGGCCGGGCGCCAGCCACACCGTCAGGAGCCCGACGCCGTATGCGCAGTAGCCGACGGCGACGAGCTGGGCCGGCGCGAGCCGCGTCGCCAGCCGGCCACCTGAGAGCGCGACGGCGGCCGTCGACAGCGCCGCGGCCGAGAGGATGACACCGATGGCCAGCGACGACTGGCCGAACCGTTCGGCCAGCAGGAAGGGGACGGCGGTGAGCACACCGCCGAACAGCAGGGCGTAGGCGGTGAAGGAGGCGCCGAAGGTCGCCGCGGCGGTCCGGCGGGGGAGCGTCCCGACGCTGTTACGGAGATACGCCAGCCCGGCCTCACGGTCCGCGGCGGCCGGCGGGTTGCCGAGTCCGCGAAACACCCACAGCGCGACCGGTAATCCGACAGCGTACACGAGGAACGGCGTCTGCCAGGAGCGCGCCCCGAGCGTCCCGCCGAGCAGGGGGTAGACGGCCGCACCGACGGAGATAGCGGCGGCGTTGGCCCCGAGCGCGGCCGTCCGCTCGGCCCCCTCGAAGCTGTCGCCCAGCAGCGTCACGCTGAGGCTGAAGACGCCGCTGGCGGCGACGCCCTGTCCCGCCCGGAGCAGCAGTATCGATCCGAAGGCCGTCACCGCGGCGACGGCCACGCCACACAGCGCGTACAGCGTCAGGCTCCCGACCAGCACGGGCCGGCGGCCGTAGCGGTCGGCCAGCGCGCCGGCGACCGGCGAGAGCGCGATACCCGGGAGGGTGTAGGCCGTGATGACGAGGCTTGCCCGCTCGTCGCCGACGCCGACCGCCCCGGCGATGGCCGGCAACAGCGGGCTGACGAGCGTGACCCCGAGGACGCCGACGAGCGTGCTGGCCAGCGCGATACGGAGCACCGGCGACGCCCACGGAATCCGACCGCTCGGTGTCGTCGTCACAGGTCGCCTCTCGCCTGGCCGCGTGAAACCCCTACCGTTCCTTCGGGACCAGCCGCCACAGTCGCTTTGTCCGCTCGCGCCGTAGCCGGCCCATGCGACACCTCCGGGGCCGGGCCGGCGACCACGAGCGCGATTACGAGCGCACCCGGGAGATGGTCGCCCGTGTCGCCGACGACGGCGAGCCCGCGCTGCGGGTGTGGCGCCCGCATCGACAGGTCGCGTTCGGCCGCCGGGACCGGCACGCGGACGGCTACGACCGGGCCCGCGAGACGGCCACGGAGCGGGGGTACGCCGTCCTCGAACGCGAGGTCGGCGGCCGCGCCGTCGCCTACACCGGCCAGACCGTCGCGTTCGCGCTCGCCGAGCCGACGGGCGAGCGCCGCGAGGGTATCGGCGACCGGTACGACCGCGTCAGCGGGGCTGTTCAGGACGCCCTCGCCACCGTCGGCGTCGACGCCAGCGAGGGCGAGCCCGCCGACGCCTTCTGCCCCGGCGCCCACTCGCTGCAGGCGAACGGCAAACTCGTCGGCATCGCCCAGCGCGTTCGCCAGGACGTGGCGCTGACCGCCGGCGTCGTCGTACTGTGGGACCACGACGCCATCGCGGCGGTGCTCTCGCCGGTGTACGCGGCGCTGGGCGTCCCGTTCGACCCGAATTCGGTGGGGAGCGTGGTGAGAGCCGGTGGCGACCCCGCCGGCGTGGTCGACGCGCTGGCGGTCGAGCTGGCGCGGGCCGGGCCCGTCATCGCTCGCGCCGATATCCGAGACACTTAGGGGCTCGCCCGGTCCAGAGTGGGTATGCTCATCCGCAACGCCACACTCGCCGACGGCCGCCAGCGCGACGTCCTGGTGCGCGGCGAGACCATCGCCGAGGTGGGTCGGGGTCTCTCGGGCGACGACGAGCGCACCGTCGACGTCGGGGGTAAACGGCTGTTTCCGGGGATGATAGACGCACACGTCCACTTCCGTCAGCCCGGCTACCCCCACAAGGAGACGTGGGAGACTGGCTCGCGCGCCGCGGCCGCCGGCGGCGTGACCTGCGTGGTCGACCAGCCCAACACGGACCCGCCGACCGTCGACGGCGCCGCCTTCGACGAGAAGGCCGCGTTCGCGGCCGACTCGACCGTCGACTGGGGTATCAACGGCGGCGTCACGGCCGACTGGGACCCCGAGAGCCTCTTTTCGCGCCGGCTGTTCGCGCTGGGCGAGGTGTTCCTCGCGGACTCGACGGGCGATATGGGCATCGAGCGCGAGCTCTTCGAGGACGCCCTGGCCGCGGCCACCGACGCGGGGGTCACGGTGACGGTCCACGCCGAGGACGCCGACTACTTCAACGAGGACGCGACGGCCCGGGAGGACGCCGACGCCTGGAGCGCCTACCGCACCGCCGAAGCCGAACAGCGGGCCGTCCGTCGCGCCTGCGAGGCCGCACAGGGGGTCGGTGCCCGCATCCACATCGCCCACACCTCGACGCCCGAAGCAATCGACATCGCCGCCGACGCGGGGATGACGACGGAGGTCACCCCGCACCACCTCCTCCTCTCTCGTCGGGACCTGCGGGAGCTCGACACCTACGGCCGGATGAACCCGCCGCTGCGCCGCGAGAAACGACGGCGCGAGGTGTACGACCGGGTCGCCGACGGCACCGTCGACATGATAGCGACGGACCACGCGCCCCACACGAAAGCGGAGAAGGACGCGAGTATCTGGGACGCCCCCTCCGGCGTGCCGGGCGTCGAGACGGCACTCCCCCTCTTGCTCGCCGAGGCCGCCGACCCGGACACCGACCTCGGCTACGAGCGGGTGCGAGACCTCACCGCGAGGAACCCCGCGCGGGTGTTCGACATCCCCCAGAAGGGCGCCATCGAGCCCGGCAAGGACGCCGACCTCGTGCTGGTCGACACCACCGAGACGACCGAGATACGCGCCGACGAGCGCCACACCGACTGCGGCTGGACCCCCTTCGAGGGGTTCGACGCGGTCTTCCCCGAGTGGACGATGGTCCGCGGTACGATGGTGTTTGAACACGATCCCGACGAGGACGTGTTCTACGACCACGCGGGCGAGAACGTCCGCGACGCCGACGGCGAACTGGTCGAGTAGTCGAATCTGTGTGCACCAATCGTGCACGACCTCGCTGTGTTCTTACACTATACTGACCGATAGAGCGTATGGTACGGTGCATCAACTGTGATACGGAGTACGAACACGAACACGAACTCGACCACGAGGAGGTCGACGAGATAGAACTGGTCGAGCAAGACGACGGCCCGCCCCGTATGCAGATCGGCGTCGATTCACACGACGTCTGGCGGTGCAAGGGCTGTGGGAAAGTGCTCGGCGTCCGCTAGAACTCCTCCGCATCGACCGTCTCTTCGGGCTCCTCGTCTTTTTCCAGCCGATAGGCCGGCACCGGCAGGAAGACGCCGAAGACCAGTCGATAGAGGGCGACGCCAGCACCGCCGCCGGTCAGCGCCGCCGCGCTGACGACCGCCGTCGGAGCCGGGAGCACGAGGACGAAGCCGACGCCCACGGCGACGGTGACGAGGAAGGCCGCGACCGAGGCCACCTCGGGGTAGAGCCCCGGCACCACGTCGTGTTCTGCGACGTACACCGAGGCGGCGATGAGCGCGGCGATAGTGACACTGACCACGGGGACCGTCCGGATCGCCTCGCTTCCACCGCTGAACAGACCGGTCCCGAGCATAATCGTCGCCAGAAACAGGTCCGACTTCAGGACCGGGACGTCCTCACTTCTCATCGACACCGAACTCGTGGCCACACTCGGGGCAACAGACCTCGTCGTGGCGCAGCGCCGCCGAGTGTTCGCGCACTTCGCGCATCACCGTCGAGATGCGGTCCTCGGCCGCCATCTCCTCTTCGACGGCGAGGTCGACGCCCTCGACCTCGAGCAAGAACTTCGCGACCTCCGTCGACTCGTACATCACGTCGTCCAGCTCCTCGGCGGTGAAGAAGTCGGACATCGCACCGTAGAGAAAGGTCGCACCGGCCTTCCGGACCTTCTCCTCGAAGGACGCGCGGGCCTGGTTGACCGCCTGGGGCGTGTAGGTGTCAGTCATGAACGGGACGAGTTCGGGGAGGTTCTCGCCGATTTTCGTCATCTCGACGCCGGTCTCGGTCCGGAAATCAGCACAGAGTCGGGCGATGGCCCACTCGCGAGCGGTGATGTACGTCCGCTCGCGGAGGAACTCGTTGGCGCGGTCGTAGGTACCGCTCTCTATCTTGGTGAACCGCTCGTACTTCCGGACGTCCTCGGGGACGGCGGCCGCGTCCGTCGACTGGGGCTCGGTCTCCTCGCCGGCGTCGGGACCGTCGTCGTCTGTCTCGTCGGGTTCGTGAGGCGAGACGACCCGTGTCGGCTCCTCGTCTTCGGGCGGCGGTGTCATGGCCGTCTGTGTGTGCCCCCGGTGAAAAAGCGTATCGCCCGACCCCGCTACACCCGAGCGCCCGGGTAACGTGTCGCACAGCCTGCAGGACGTGCCACAGGGATTTTTGACAGATGACGGGAATGGCCCTACATGGACATCCTGCTCGGTGTTGGGGGGAGTGAGCTGTCGTACCACGCGCTGGAGGAGACCATCGACCGCGCACAGGCGACCGGCGACGAGTTGACCGTCGCCATCTTCGACAACGAGGAAATCAGCGCCGACGCCGACGAGATACAGACACGGGTCGAGGAGACGCTCGCCGAGAGCGAGTTCGACGCGACGATACGCCGGCTGGAGGGCGACTCACCGGGGAGTGAACTGGTCTCGCTGGCCGAGAGCGAGGCGTTCGACCGCATCGTGCTGGGCGGCGGGGAACGCTCGACGCTCGGCAAGATACAGCTCGGCTCTATCGTCGAATTCGTCCTGTTGAACTCACAGACGCCGGTGACCCTTATCCGATGACGCGCACGTACCCGGACGAACCGGCCGACGAGTTCCCGCGCCCGCCCCGGACCGTCACGGACCGCGAGGACCGCGACGTGGAGATTCTCGCGGCCGACATGGCCAACCGTCAGGGCGTCCTCGAGATGTACCTCTCTTTCGACCCGGCCGACCGGGCCCAGGGTATCCCGCCGGCCCGCGAGGAGGCCATCGAGGACTGGCTCGACACCATCCTCGGCGAGGACACGCTCAACGTCGTCGCGGTCCATCAGGGCAGCGTCGTCGGCCACGCGACCCTGGTGCCGGACCGCCACGGCGAGTACGAACTCGCCATCTTCGTCCTGCAGCCGTTCCAGGGGGCCGGCATCGGCACCAACCTCGTCGAGACGCTGCTGGGGCTGGCACAGTCGAAGGACCTGCGGAAAGTGTGGCTGACCGTCGAGCGGTGGAACGACCCCGCCGTTGCGCTCTACAGGAAAGTCGGCTTCGAGACGACCGGCGCCGAGAGCTTCGAGATAGAGATGAGTATCCGGCTCTAGACCGAGAGCACGGGCTGGCTGGCGTATTCGAGCACGTAAATGGCCGCGCGGCCGACGGCGTCCTCGCTGCTGGCCGCTCGCGGGATGACCAGAAAGTCCGCCTCGACGTCCTCGGCCACGTCGAGGACGACACTGCCGGGGTTTTGCATCAGCCGTTTCTGCGAGAAGGCCGTCGCCGTCGACGTATCGAGCGTGACGTCGTGGCCCAGCTCGTGGGAGCGCTCGCGCACTCGCTGGGTGAACTCCCGGTGGTCCTGTGCGACCGACTCGGCGTCGACGGTCCCCCTGTCGATGTCCCGCCGGAGCCGTTCGTCCAGAACGAACAGGAGGTGGAGGCCGGCGTCGTACCGCTGTGCGATAGCGGTCGCGTACTCCGCGGCTTGCTCGGACCGGTCGCTCCCGTCGACCGGGACGAGCACGAGGTCGATGTCCATCACCACTGTCTGTGACCGGGCCGGGCAAAAAGCCATCCATCGCTCGCAGCGGGCGTTGCCGTCCGATGAGGTGGCTTTTTGCCCGTCGGCCGACCAGGGACAGCTATGTTCGACACGGTGGTCATCGCGACGGACGGTTCTGGCAGCGCACAGCGGGCCGTCGAAGCCGCGCTCGACCTCGCCGGGAAGTTCGACGCGACCGTCCACGCGCTGTACGTCGTCGACTCGGGCGAAGTCGAGTCCACGCCGGACGACGTCCGCGACGTGCTGGAGCGAGCGCTGGCGACGACCGGCGGCCGCGCGCTCACCTTCGTCCGGGAGGCGGCGACGACCGACGGTGAGACCGAGGCCGACGTCGTCACCGCGGTCCGCGACGGCGACCCGGCCGAGGAGATTCAGGCCTACGCCGACGAGGTCGAGGCCGACCTCATCGCGACCGGGACGCGGGGCCGTCACGGCGAGCACGCGTTCCTGCTGGGCAGCGTCGCCGAGGAAATCGTCCGTTCGGCCCCGATGCCGGTGCTGTCGGTCCGTCAGCTGGAAGGCGAGGTCAACCCCGAGCGCGAGGCGGTCTGACGACAGGGCCGCCACAGACTCGCGATGCTCGCCGTCGTGCTCCGGCGGTCGCTACACGACCGCCGGACCGCCGGACTCATTGCCGCTGACTGGCAGGTGTGGGCATGGACGACTGGCTCATCGACGACGACCGTCTCTCTATCGGCCGCAAATCAGTACTGCCCGGTGAGGGCTTCTTCTACCCGGATTCGTTCGAAGAGGAGAAGCGGGAAGCAGAGGCCGCCGAGACGCTCGCCGGCGCCGGCGTCGCGGTCATCGCCGACCCCGACGCCGACGGGCTGGCCTGCACCGCGCTCGTTCGGGAAGCCCACGGCGAGGGCGCACTGCTGCCCGCCGGTCCGCACAACCTCCAGGAAGCCCTGGCGTGGGCCGCCGAGTACGCCGAACCCGACGCGACCGTCTACGTCTGTGACCTCTGTCCCGACAGCGCCGAGGACCTGGGCGCACTCTCCGACCTCGTCGCCCGGGTGGAACACGTCGCGTGGTTCGACCACCACCAGTGGGACGAGGAACTCGGCGCCCTCGTCGACGACGCAGGTGTCGACCGGACCGTCGGGGAGAGCGAGGAGGTCTGTACCGCCGACGTGGCGCTCGAACAGCTGGACTACGACTTCGCCGACCAGTGGGCCGAACTCGCCGCCGTCACCCGGGACCACGACCTCTGGATTCGCGACGACGAGCGCAGCGACGACCTCGCCGACTTCTCCTACTGGGCCGAACCAGAGGAGTACATCGAGGCCGTCGCCGCACACGGTCCGGACCTCTCGCCGGAGGTCCACGACTTTCTCGCGGAGAAGCGCGTCGAGAAGGAGGCCCTCATCGAGAAGGCCGTCGAGCGCGCCGAACTCCGCGACGTGGGCGAGTGGACCGTCGGTGTGACGTACGGCCGCTGCTCGCAAAACGAGGTCGCCGAGACGCTTCGCGAGAAGGGTGCCGACGCCGCCGTCATCGTCAAACCCGCCGGTTCGGCCTCGATTCGGGGCACCGAGAACTTCGAGCGCGCTCACGAGGTCGCCCGGCAGGTCAACGGCGGCGGCCACCCCAAGGCGGCGGGCTGCAAGCCCGACATCTACGACGACATGATGGACTACGCCCACCACTGGACGACACAGGGCGCAGTCGCAAAACAGGCTATCGTGGACGCGTTCAAGCGGCTTCCCGAAGAGGAAGACGAAGGGTAGCGAGGACGCGACCGCAGGGAGCCTCCTCGGACCAGCGCAGCGGTGACCGCAGGGAACCGCGAGAAGCGAGCGCCTCGAACTGAGACGGTGAGCGGCGCGAACCGCCGAAGGCGTGGATACGGAGCGGGAAGCCCTGCTACAACGACCCGTCGTCGCCGTCGTCGTCGTTCGCTCGAAGCTCTTCGAGGGCCGCTTCGAAGTGCGCCTGCGTGAGGACGATCTCCTCGACGGGGGCGTCTCTCCCCTCGGATTTAGCCTGGACGTGTTCGCGCACGGCCGCCGTCGCCGCCGCCCGCCCGAGCGCGGCCAGGTCCGCTCCGACGAGGCCGTCGGTCTCGGCCGCGAAGTAGTCGAGGTCCACGTCGTCGGCCAGCGGTCGGGTCCCGGCGTGGATTGCCAGTATCTCGCGGCGGGTCTCCTCGTCTGGTTCCCCGACCTCGATTTTGCGCTCGATTCGGCCCGCACGCATCAGGGCGTCGTCGATGAGGTCGGGGCGGTTCGTCGCCGCGATGACGACTACGTCCTCCAGCTCCTCCAGCCCGTCGAGCTCGGTCAGGAGCTGCGAGACGACGCGCTCGCCGACCTGGTTGTCCCCGCCGCCGCTCCCGCGCTTGCTCGCGATGGCGTCTATCTCGTCGAAGAAGATGACCGTCGGGGCGTTCGCACGGGCCTTCTCGAATATCTCCCGGACGCCCTTCTCGCTCTCGCCGACGTACTTGTCGAACAGCTCCGGTCCCTTCACTGAGATGAAGTTCGACTGGGACTCGTTGGCGACCGCTTTGGCGAGCAGCGTCTTCCCGGTGCCGGGCGGGCCGTGCAGCAGGATACCCTTCGTCGACTGGAGGTCGACGTGTTCGAAGGCGTCGGCGTGTTCCAGGGGCCACTGGACCGCTTCCTGCAGCCGGGCTTTCGTCTCGGCGAGCCCGCCGACGTCCGCCCAGGTGACGTCGGGCGTCTCGATGAACACTTCTCGAAGGGCACTGGGCGATATCTCCCGGAGCGCCGTTCGCATGTCCGGTTCCGTTACCGCCAGCGTCTCCAGGGTCTCGGCGTCTATCTCGTCGCCCTCCAGGTCGAGGTCGGGGCGCACCCGCCGGAGCGCGTTCATCGCCGCCTCGCGGACGAGACTCTCGAGGTCCGCGCCGACGAAGCCGTGGGTGTTCTCGGCGTACTGCTCGAGGTCGACGTCCTCGGCGATGGGCATCTCCCGGGTGTGAATCTGGAGAATCTCTTTGCGGCCGTCGGTGTCGGGCGCGCCGATTTCGATTTCGCGGTCGAAGCGGCCGCCCCGTCGCAGGGCGCTGTCGATGGCGTCGACGCGGTTCGTCGTCCCGATGACGGTTATCTGCCCGCGGTCCTCGAGCCCGTCCATCAGGCTGAGTAGCTGAGCGACGACGCGCCGTTCCACGTCGCCCTGTGTGTCGTCACGCTTGGGCGCGATGGAGTCTATCTCGTCGATGAAGATGATGGCCGGCTCGTTCTCGGCGGCCTCCTCGAAGACCTCGCGGAGCCGTTCCTCGCTCTCGCCGTGGTACTTCCCCATAATCTCGGGCCCGGAGATGGTCTGGAAGCTCGCGTCGATCTCGTTGGCGACGGCTTTCGCGATGAGCGTCTTCCCGGTGCCGGGCGGCCCGTGCAGCAGGACGCCCTGTGGCGGTTCGATGCCCAGCGCCTGGAACAGTTCGGGGTGGGTCATCGGCAGTTCTATCATCTCCCGAACCTGGTCCAGTTCGTCGTTGAGCCCGCCGACGTCCTCGTAGCTGACCCCGGGGGGCTCGGACCCACCGGGTGCCTCGGCTTCGCGCTGCCCGCCGATATCGACGTCTTCGGCGGACTGGTCGACGACGTCGATATCCGTCGACTGGGTGACGACGACCGTCCCACCGGGGTCGGTGTCGACGATGCGAATCGGAATCCGCCGGCTGGACCGCCCCATCAGGGAGCCAAAGCCGATGGCCAGCGGGACCGTCTGGCCCGCCTGGACCGCGCGGTTGGTGAGTTTCTCGCGCAGATACGAGGCGAGGTTCCCGCGGATGCGGAGCCCCTCGGGCAGCGCGACGGAGAGTTCCGCCGCGGGTTCGACGTCGGCCGCCTCGACCTCGACGAACTGGTCGATACGGGTGCCCGTGGCTTTGCGTGTCTGACTGTCGATACCGACGACACCGCGCTGGCGGTCGCGTACCTGCCCTTCTCTGACACGGGCGATTGCCACCCCTGCCTCGCCCTCGATGGCGACGAACTCGCCGTCGGTGACGCCGAGTTCCGCCATCGTCTCGCGGTCTACCGCAGCGATACCCTGCCCGACGCTCTGCCTGTCCAGCGGTTTGACGATAAGTTTCATGAACGATGTCCAGAGTGCCCTCGAACTGAGTTGGAAATAACGACTCAACGGGGTGAAGTGCTGGACGTACGCTGTGTTGTGGCACGCTCCTGAAATATCTGTGTATGTGCTACCGACTTGCAGGGACGTCGGCCCGACTCGGCCACGGTCTCACCGGACATCGTCGTATCGGCGCCGGCGGCCGCGGCGGGGTAGCCAGCGGGGCGGCCGGACCATCAGGGCCGCCTGTCCCGACGCTACACCGAAGTAACAGCCGGTCGAACATCTACGTATGCCACTCGGCGGGCTGGCGGTCTCGGCCGGTATCATGCTCGTCGGCGCCGGCGTCTTCATCCTCGGCTACCCCGACGAGCTGGCCCACGTGTGGGTCTCCAGCAGCGACTCCGAGGCCCGGCCCGCCGGCATCACGGCTCGCCGGTGGGTCCAGCTACGGGGCGCGCTCGCTGCCGTGCTCGGCGTCGTCCTCATCGCCGTCGGCTTCGCGTCGATGTTCTGACGACGGCACAACTGTGATAGGCTCTCCGTTCGACAGTCGAATCGATGTCGACTGCCCTCCATCGAGTGGTTCCCGACGGCCTCGACGTCGCCGGTAACGTCGTCACCGCGCTCGTCGTCGGTGCGACCCTCTATTTCCTCGACGGCTCGCTGGGCTACGCCGCTGGAGCCGCTGCCGTCTTCCTCGCGCTACAGCTTGTGACCGACCTCGCCGACGCGGCCGTCGGCGACTACGCCGGCAACGCCGTCTTCGGCCTCCTGCTCCTGGCCGCCGCGGGCTCTTTCGTGTCGGTGGGCGGGTCGTGGTGGCTCGGTGGCTGTTTCGCCCTCTGTGGCTGCTGGCTCCTCCTCGACGGTGTCCAGCACCTGCGCTACGGCGTCACCCGCGAGGAGGTCGGCGTGCCGTACCGCCACGGGGGGAGCGTCCTGACCGGCCTGCCGAAGGCGCTGCTCGCTCGCCTGGCCGAACCGTTCTTGCTGTCTCGCCGCTCCGGGTAGCTACCCCTCGACGACCCACTTATCGGAGTAGCGCTCCCCGCAGGCACACACCGCGTAGGCGTGGACGACGTCGCCCTCGGCGTAGAGGCCGCCCACGTCCTCGTTCTGGGCCTCGGCGAAGGCGAAGACGAACTTCGTCGTGTGGTTCTCCTCGGGCTCCTCCTCGGCGACGGGGCAGTTCGCGTCGGTGCAGTCGTCGTGGACCTCCCCCTCGGTCTTCATCGCCTCCTGGGCGAGCCCCATCGGGTCGATGCCCGTCGCGGACTGGAAGGCGTCCCGGCCGCTGTCGCCCGGCAACACCAGCACCAGCCCGTCGTCGACCGGGTCAGCGTAGTCCGATAGCGCTTCGGGGTTCGAGACGGCGTCCTCGTGGAGGAAAAAGAGCACGTCGTCGACGCGCTCGCCCGCGAGGAACTCTGCGTGGTTGCTCATACGTCCGGGAGTCGACCATCGCCCAAAAGTCACCCGCTCTGCTCCCCCCAGCGTTTTATCCCGAGCACTGGAATTCCGGCTATGACAGATTTCAGCGACTACGTCACGGATATGGTCCACGAGCCGACCCAGACCGAGGGCGCGGGGGTCGACCTCACGGTCGCCGACGTGCGCGAAATCGTCGCGCCCGGCCGCATCGACTTCGGCGGCGGCGAACTCGAACCGGCCGCGACGGTGCCACACAGGCGCGAGAAACGCGACCCCGAGGACGACTACGAGTGGTGGTCGCTGGGCGCGGGCCAGTATCTCCTCGAGTTCAACGAATCGCTCACCGACGCGGCGACGGTCACGGTCCAGCCACGGACCGAACTGCTCGAACGCGGGGCGACCCACCCCACGCTGCACGTCGAGGAACTGCCACGCGTCCCGCTATCTGTCGGGGGTGCGGGGCTGAAACTGAAAGAGAACGCGCGCGTGAGCACCGTCGTCGCCGCGGACCAGTAGGCAGTATCAGTCGTCCGCGCGAGCGAAACTGTCCGAGGACGCGCTGTTCTCGACCGAAACCGGCTCCAGGCTATCGGCGGCGCGGGAGAGCGACTCGGAGGCCGCCTGCTGGCTCTCGCCCCAGCGCTCCGTCGATAGCTGGAGGTCGTCGACGGCGCGGTTCAGTTGCCGGACGGACCTGCTCAGCCCGGTCGCGGACTTCGAGAGCGACGTTAGGGTGGTTCCGAGGGTTTCGCGGTCAGTGTCTGTGGTGTGACTCATTGTAACTTACACTGTGAGCTACAGGTGGGTGTCAGTGGCACCTAACTAGTATGTATCTCTACCTGCATACTACATTATAGATAATGGTGTACTGTCGCTCGGTCGTGCCACGGACGGTTCGATGCGTTTTTGACGCGCGATGGACTGGACTGACGTATGGCTGAATTCACGGTCGCCGTCTCCGATCCGGAGAGCGGCCACACGTATCAGATCGAGGTCGACGGACAGGACGCGAACCGCTTCATCGGCCGCGAGCTCGGTGACGAGGTCGACGGCGGCGCCGTCGGTCTCGACGGCTACACGCTCGAACTGACCGGCGGCTCCGACACGGCCGGCCGACCGATGCGACCCGACGTCCGCGGCGTCGCGACGAAGTCGATCATGTCCGACGGCGGCGTCGGCTACGAGCCGACCACCGACGGCGAGCGCAAGCGCATCACCATCCGCGGCCGCGAAGTCAGCGACGAGACGCGACAGATCAACGCGAAGATCGTCGGTCGCGGCAGCGAGGACGTCGACGAGCTGCTCGGCGACGAGGAGTGATGCGGTCCGCTGTCCGCCGGGTCACCGTCGCGCCGACGCTGGGTCGCCGCGCAGCGCCCTCGGTGCGACAGTCCCGATGAGCGAGCGCGTCGCCAGTGACCACGACGCAGTCGAGACCCACCGCGTCGCCATCGAGGCCGTCGGCCGCACCGGCCGTCCCCGCGTCGTGCTCCCCGACGAACTCGGCCTGACCGACGGCGACGTCGTCACGCTCGCCCTCGACGGCGACGACTACGAGGCCCGTATCGACACCAGTCTCGACGGCGATCTCACGGTTACGCACGCCGCCGACAACCGCCGGCTGGCCCGCGAGCGCGACGGCGAGAACCGCCTCGCCGAGTGGGTCGCCGACGCCACCGTCTCGGTCGGCGGGTCGGCCCACTTCGACGTCGTCACCGAGGACCACCAGTACGGTCTGCGCACGCCCGGCAAACGCGTCGTCTACACCGCGACCGAGGCCCCGGACTCGTCGCTGTCGGACATCGCGAGCGACCTCGAGGGCTGAGCCGTCCTCGCGGCGGCACCCCGACCCCGGTTTTTCCAGATGATACTGGCGCGAAACTCTCAATATCCGGGCCACTGTAGCAGGGGTATCGTGTCGGAATCCGTCATCGCGGACTTCGTCGGCCAGTTCAACTCCGAGGTGGCCAGCCGCAGCGACCCCATCAAGGGGCGGGTCGTCCTCTCGCAGAAACGGCTGGTGCTGGCCGCGAGCGAGGACGACAAGCTGACGATTCCCCTGGAGTCCATCTTCGACATCGCCATCGGCCAGGTGCCGCCGGACCTGGGCGAGTTCTTCCAGTCGACGGTGACCGTCGCCTTCGAGAAAAACGGCCAACGGCTCGTCGCCGCCGTCGAGGCCGACGACGAGAAGATCGAGAAGTTCGGCACCGTCCTGTTCAAGGCTATCATCAACGGCACCGAGACCACGGTCAGAGAACGGGCCCGCGTCGGCGGCCGCGTCACCGACGAGGGGTTCAAGCGCGCGAACCTCTTTCTCAAGCCCGGTTCCGTCGAGTTCCGCCGCGACGACGGCAGCTTCGTCATCGAACTCCAGAGCGTCTCGGACTTCGAGCGCACCACGCGCGAGATAAACGGCGCCGACCGTCCCGTCCTCGTCGTGCGCCACATGATGGACGGCACCGCCGTCACCACGGAGGCCGCGCTGGCCACCAGCCGGAAGATGTCCATCCTCGGGCGCTACCTCCGCCGGGAGTACTCCGAGCTGATGGAACAGCTCCGCAAGATCGAGCTCACCAAAGGGAAAAAGGAGGTGCTCGTGGCCATCTACTCCACCGGCGACATGGCGGGGATGCCACTGGCCTCCATCCTCGGGAAGGACTCCTCGGAGGTGTCGATGCTGCTCGCCGACCTCGAAGCGGACGGCCTCATCCAGGACGGGGCGGACGGCCCGACGCTCACCCCGACCGGGCAGGTCGTCGCGAGCCGGCACCTCGAGGACGTTAATGCCTAGCCACTTTTTGCACCGTCGCGAGCGTCGCTTCGCGACGTCGCTAGGGCAAAAACTTGGGGAAAAATCGCGGCGTCACCTCCTGCCGCACGCCTTCGGCGTGCGTTAGTCGGTTCGCCGCGGTAGAACCGGCTCGCTTCGCTCGCCGGATGCTGACTGAACCCTTCAATAGCTTCTACAGCGGTAGCCCTGCCCTTCCCCGTCGACGCTCGGGGCCGACGGGGTCGGCCCACTCGCGTCCGGCCACCGCGACCGTGTGTCCACAACGTCCCGTCGAAGCTCGTCGCGACTGTCACGCACTCGTCGGCCCACCGGACACGGCGCTACCCGACGTCCGTATCTCGACGCACGCGCCACCGTCGGGTTCGCCCGTCGCTGTGACCGACCAGCCGTGCTGTGTGGCGACCTCCGCGACGATAGAGAGACCGAACCCCGTCCCGTCCTCGGTGGTCGTATACCCGGCCTCGAACAGCTTCTCCGTGTCCACGTCGCCGAAGCCGGGGCCGTCGTCGCAGACAGCAAAGCCCTCCCCGTCCGAGAGCGACTCGACGCGCACCGTCAGGGACCCGCTGCGCCCGGACTGTCTCTCGTCGGCTCCGGATTCGTCCTTATCCGCGGCGTCGCCGCGTCCGTTCCCCGATACCGCTGCTCTCTCGCCGGTGAGCCCGTGTTCGACGCTGTCATCGGACTGCGTCCGATTGCTCGTGGAGCCATGCTCCAGGCTGTTCCGAAAGAGGTTCTCGAACAGCTGGCACAGCCGAGTACGGTCCGCGTCGACTGCCATCCCGTCGACATCGTGGACGAGTTTGGCCCCGTCGGTCTCGACGACCGCCCACGCCGACTGTGCGACCGTCGCGAGCTCGACTCGTTCGGGCTGGAGTTCGGCGTCCCGCGCGATGGTCAGGAGGTCGTCGATGAGCCGTTCCATACGCTCGTGAGATTCGGTGGCCCCTTCGAGATGGGAGACATCGTCCGTCTGTTTCGCGAGTTCGACACGGCCCGAGGCGACTTGCAGCGGGTTCCGCAGGTCGTGGCTGACGACGCCGGCGAATCTGTCGAGCTGTTCGTTGCGCCGTTCGAGTTCGTGCTGGCGTCGCCGCTGTTCGGTCAGGTCCACCAGCATGTACACCCGCCCCACGAGGTCGCCGTTACGCTCGGTGAGCGGCGACATCTCGACGCGGTAGTAGCGGCCGGCAGCCTCGATCTCTTCGATGGCCCCACTCGTCTCGGCAGCGAGCCGGTCGTAGGCCGCCAGGGCGGTCGGTAACTCCTCGAGCACCGCCCGCGCGTTCTCGCCGACCATCCCGTCGCTGCGCCGGAAGAGTCTCCGTCCGGCGGCGTTGACGTCGACGACCCGTTCGTCAGTGTCGACGACGACGACGGCCGTGTCGATTTCCTCCAGTACCACTTCGGTCGCGATGGGCGAGATATCGAGCAGATTCTCCCGCGTCACGGCCCAGGTGAAGGCCACGCCCGTCACAGTGAGCGCGAGCGAAGTCGGGTCGATTGCCAACACTCCGAGGGTGTAGGGGACGTTCGCGAACACCGGGACGAGGCCGGCAACCACCATCACGGCGATCTGGCGCTGGTAGAGATATCGCGACCGGAGCGCGTATATCGCGACGAGAAACGTCGACGCCGTCATCAACAGGTAGGAGTAGCCGGTGTGGGCGTACAGCACGGGGCCGAAGGTGACGTCGACCGCCTGCAGGCCGCTTTCGGTCACGGCCACCCCGGGCGCGACCAGCCCGTGGAACTGGTTGGTCCAGACGAGCGTTACGAAGAGGACCGGTTCGACCGCGAGCAGGGCCAGCGTCTTGCGGGAGACCAGCTCGTCCCGGCCGGTGTACCGGAGCGCGAACACGAAGAAGGCGGCCACGACGACCACGACGCTACTCAGGACGAGTTTCCAGGCGGTCACCGCCGCCGGCGTCCCGACGGCGAGGGATTTACAGAGTGAACTCCCTGACCACACCAGGGTCGCCGTGAGCACGGCTGCGAGCGCGCGTCCCCCGCGGTGGTCCCGGTGACGCCACGCTATGAGCGCCCCGATCCCCGACGCGGCGACCGAGACGAAGAGTCCGGCCCGGTACACGAGGACCGCCTCTACCATCTGGTTATAACGGGTCACCGATTGGTAATGAGTGTTCTGGCGGCTGTTACGCGTCCGTTGGGTCCGCGACCAGTTCGGCGGCCAGCCGCGCCGCGTCGGCGCCCGTCTCGCCCAGGACGTAGGTGATGGGCTCGATACCGAACGCGCCCCGGTGAAAGAGCACGTCGGGGACCGCCTCTCGAGTCTCGAACTGCTCGGTGAGCCGTTCGCCGCGGTTCTCGTAGCCCGCCTCGAACTCCATCCGGTCGAGGCCACGCTTCTCGGCCGCTGCCAGCAGCGCGTCGTCGGTGGCGAGGTTGACCGCGCCCCGTCGGTCGGCGTCGACCGCCATCGCGGCCAGAATCGTAGTCGCGACGTGTTCGCTCGCCCCGAACTCGGGGTTCGCGGGCACCTCGACGCTACCGCCCATCTCGTAGATGCGACCCGGAACCGCGGCCACGTCGGCCACGTCGGTCGCCCCGGGCAGTGCGGTGCCGACGTTGGTGCCAACGTTCGGAATCGCCGCCGCGACGCCCGGACTGGTCGCCAGCACGCGGGCGGCCTCGCGCACGTCGTCCAGCACGGCGCGTTCGGTACGGAGTTCGGGGTTCTCGCCCCGAACACAGAGGTCACAGCCCAGCCCCTCGAGTCCGGGCATCGCCTCCTCGTGGAGTTCACAGACGGGCCCGCGGTCCTCGAACGCTCGAACGAGCTCCAGCACCTCGGCCAGCGCGTCGTAGCCGTCCATCTCGCCGCTTGCAAGTCCCGCCGCGACCGACTCGACGGTCGCCTCGGTCCGCGGGTGGTCGGCGATGGTGGGCTCCAGTTCCGGTTCGCCGCTGACGTAGGTCGAGACGGCCGCCTGCGTCACGCCGAGGTGGCCGGCGACTTCCTTCTGGGTCAGCCCGTGGGCGGCGAGTTCGCGGGCGAGCAGGGCACGCAGCGTCGGCAACACGTCCTCGACGACGATCTCGCTTGGCAGCCGAAGCGACATACCCCGCCCTTTGGGGAGCGCTGTCTTATATTGTCGGCCACGCCGCAATTATAAGCAGATTATATCACTAGCTTATATTACCGTGGACCGCCCACACCACTCCATGAGCTTCACCGACGAACTGGCCGACGTCGGCGACCCCATCTGGGACGCCATCGTCGCCCACCCGATGGTCGAAGGGCTCGGCGAGGGAACGCTGGACGAATCCCCCTTCCGCTACTGGGTCCGCCAGGACTACGTCTACCTCGTCGAGTACGCCCGCGTGTTCGCGCTGGGCGCTGCCAACGCCCCCGACCTGCGGCGGATGGGCACCTTCGCCGAGTTACTCGATTCGACTATCAACACGGAGATGGACCTCCACCGCGCCTACGCCGCCGACTTCGGTATCAGCGAAAGCGAACTCGAAGCCACCGAGCCGTCCCCGACCACGCAGGCGTACACGGACTTTCTGGTTCGCATCGCGGCGACGGCCACCTTCGGCGACCTCGTCGCCGCTCTGCTGCCCTGTATGTGGGGGTTCAACGAGACCGCAAAGCGCCTCGACGCTACCGGCCGCCCGGACCACGAGGGGTACAGCGAGTGGATAGCGATGTACGCGGGCGAGGACTTTACCGACCTCACGGAGTGGTGCAAGGACCTCGTGGACGACGTGGCAGACGACGCCACCGGGGCCGAACGCGACCGCTACCGGGACGTCTTCCGGACCTCCGCCCGCTACGAGTACCGGTTCTGGGACGCCGCCTGGCGCGAGGAGGAGTGGGGCATATGAGCGACGACAGCGGCGCTGCCGGCTCTCCGGCGGACGTGCCGGCGACCTACGCCGACTGGGCGGCCGATCGAACGGAGCCCCGCTTTACCGACTGGCTCCGGGCCCGGTCGGGCGACGCCTGGGACGAGGCCACCCGCCATCAGTTCGTGCGCGAGCTCCACGCCGACACGCTCGACGACGTCGTCTTCCGGCGGTACCTCCTGCAGGACTACGCCTTCGTCGAGACGCTCGTCGGCGTCTTCGGCTACGCCGTGGGCGACGCGCCGACGATGGCCGCCAAGTCCCGCCTGGTCGACTTTCTGGGGACGGTCACCGGCGACGAGGACGACTACTTCCAGGGTTCCTTCGAGGCGCTGGACGTCCCCGAGTCCCGCTACGAAGACCCGACACTGACCGAGGCGACGGCGGCGTTCCGTGACCTCCTCCTGCGGGCGGCCCGCGAGGGGGACTACGCCGAGACGCTCGCCGTCCTCGTGCCCGCCGAGTGGATCTACCTGACCTGGGCCACCGACGAGGCGGCGGCCGCAAGCGACGGCGGCCCCGACCGGTTCTTCCTGCAGGAGTGGATAGACCTCCACGCCGTCTCCGAGTTCGAGTCGTTCGTCGGCTGGCTCCGCGCGGAGCTGGACCGCGAGGGCGCCACGGCGAGCGAGCGCCGACAGGCCCGGCTGGCCGAGCTGTTCTGCCGGACCGTCGACCTCGAAGTCGCGTTCTTCGATGCTGCCTACGCGGGGAAGCACGACCCAGAGACCCTCGTGACAGGTGGTGACCGCTGATGGTCGACAGCACGCTCGCGCTCGGGCTGACGGTACTCACGATGGTGGCCTTCGCCGCGCTGGGCATCTGGTACACGCGACGGGACGCGGGCTCGACGGACGACTTCCTCACCGCCCGCAACACGATGGGGCCGGGCCGGACAACCGCGACGCTCGTCGCCTCGTCGATGGGCGTCTGGATACTGCTGTCGGCGCCGGAAGCCGGCGCCGGCTTCGGCATCGCCGCCGTCGTGGGCTACGGCGTCGGGACCGCCGTCCCCATGTTCGTCTACTCGAAGCTCGGCCCGCGCGTGCGTGAACTGCTCCCCGAGGGCCACTCCCTGACGGAGTACGCCCACGCCCGCTACGGCTCGGCGATGTACGGCTTCGTCGTCCTCGTCTCCGCCCTCTATATGTTCGTCTTCGTCGCCGCCGAGCTGACGGGAATCGCGGCCGCGCTCTCGCTGGTCGCGGGCGTCCCGCAGTGGCAGACCGCCGTGCTGGTCGGCGGGTTCGTCCTCCTCTACACCGGCTACGGCGGCCTCCGGGCCACTATCGTCACCGACACCGTCCAGGCGATACTGGTCGTCCCGCTGCTGGCCATCGTCGCCGGCGGCGTCGTCCTCGCCGTCGGCGGGCCGACCGCCGCGGTCTCGGGCGTCGCAAGCGCGAACCCGACGCTGCTGGACCCCACCAACGCGGCCGGCCTCCAGTTCGGGCTCGCGCTCGCCTTCGCCATCTTCGGCGCGGAGATGGTCAACCAGACCTGGTGGCAGCGCGTCTACGCTGGCCGTGACAGCGAGACGGTCGCGGACGGCTTTCGCAACGCCACCGTGCTCAACGGCGCTATCGTGGTCGTCGCCGCCCTCCTCGGAACCATCGCCGTCGGCCGGGGCGACGTCGTCACCGACGTGACCAGTTCGGCCTACAACGCCGACGTGGCCTTCTTCGTCCTCGTCGAGAGCGCCTTCGGCGAGGCCATCATGCTCGGCGTCGTCCTGCTCGCGCTCTTGCTGGTGGTCAGCTCCGTCGACTCGCTGTTCTCGGCGCTTTCCAGTCTGGTCACCGCGGACCTCCCCCGACTGCTGGCTGACCCCGACGACCGCACGCTCCGGCTGGGCGCTCGGCTCCTGACGCTCGTCGTCGCCGTCGCGGCCATCTACGTCAGCCTGCGGGCCCGCAGCGTCCTCCGGCTGTTCTTCTTCGCGGACCTGCTGGGCGCCGCCGTCGCCGTCCCGCTGATATACGGGCTCTACTCCCGGCGGCTCACCGGTCGGGGCGCGCTGGTCAGCAGCGTCGCCGGGCTGGGGGTCGGGCTGGCCTTTTTCCCGGACTTCCGCGGTGTCATCACGGCCGTCCCGCTCGTCGGCGACGCGCTGCCCGCTGCCGACCCGCTGTATCTGACCTCGTTTGGCGGCGCCGTCGTCGTCTCGACGCTGGGGACGCTCGTCGCCGCCCGCCTCTCCCCGGCCACGTTCGACTTCGACCGGCTCGCCGACGCCGGGTCCGTAGCGATGGCCGACGGCGGCGAGGGGTCGAGCGACTGAGGCGGACTGTTGTCACAATCCCCCTCTCTTCGACGCGGCACAACAGCCTCTTTGTTTCGCCAGCCACGCCGCGACTCGGCTGTTCAGTACGCCTGCGAAGCGAGTGGGTGGGGGAGTCAGGACTCGCGCCACTTGTGGCCGCATTCGACGCAGGTGAACAGCCGAACCTCGTAGGAGCCGCCCGGCTTTGGCATCATCTCGTAGTGGGCCCGGCCGCTGTCGCAGTCCTCGGCCGGACAGGGTTCCTGCATCGTCTCGGTGGAGCTCTGGGTCCCGTCGGCCACGGCGGGTGCCCCGTCGTCCCGCTGTCCATCCTGAAGCGACATCACCGCTTCCGCTTGCGAGTCCCGCGACTCCTCGTTCTCACAGGAACGACACATCCACGTCTCGCCCTCCGTGTGCATCAGAGAACCACACTCGTCACAGAATTGCATATTACCTAGAAATACACCGTCGTCGGATATATCTGTCAATTGTCGATCCGTCGTGGATTTCGGGCAACCGCTCAAGCCGACTGTCCTGATTGCCCCTATATCTCGAGGTCGCCCGTCTCGAACGCTCCCTCGTCGATGGTGGCATCGTACTCGCGCAGAGCCGAGAGCGCGATTTCGAGGGTCCCGTTCGGACTCCAGCGGCCGGTGTTGATGACGAGGTCATAAAAGGAGCGGTCCGAGAGGTCGATGTCGTAGTAGGACTCGTACCGGGACTCCTCGATGACCTCCCGGACCTGCATCTCGGCGGTCATCTCCTCGCGGTCGTGGGTCCGGTCGGCGCGGACGTTCGCCGGCGCGTCGAGCCAGATTCGGAGGTCGGCGCGGTTGCCGGCTATCCACCCCGCCAGCCGAGATTCGAGGATGAAGGCCTTGTTCGCCGCCCCCCACTTCTCGGAGATGGTCCGGAGTCGCCGGTCCAGCGCTCGGTCGATCTCGTCGGACTGGCCGGCCTCCGCGATGAGCTGTGTCAGGGTCATGTCCCGCTCGTCGGCCATCTCCCGGAACACTTCCCCGCCCGAGACGTAGCCACAGTCGAGCGCCGAGGCGAGCCCCTCACAGAGGGTGGTGACGCCCGACCCCGGCGGCCCCGACACGGTCACGAAGAGATTCGAGTCGCTCAACCGGTCAGAACCGCCGTCGGTATCGGCCATGTCCCGTCTGTCCGACCCGGCGCATATAAACGCGGGGGCTCCGTCGCCGACCACCGCGAGTGCGTTACTGGTCGGCGATGGCGTCGCCGGCGATGGAGCGCCCGCGGGCCTCCAGTTGGACCTCGCGGCGGGTCCGCACCGGTTCGAGGATATCCGCCTCCATCAGCCGGTCGTAGACCGCCTCGACCTCGTCGATGTCCATGTCGACGAAGTCGGGAATCTTGAACGGCGAGATGCCCGAGTACAGCGCCATCAGCACCTGCGTCTCCTCGGGCGAGAGGTTCACGTCGTCGGCGGCGTTGCGCTGCTCGCCCTGCCTGACGAGCCCGCCGATGAGCGAGACGTGCCGGGGCGACCCGGAGATGTGCGTCTCGACCGAGGTGCCGTCGATGGTGTGCTCCACTTCGAGTAGCGGCCGCTCTTTCCCGCGAACCTCCTTCTGTTTCTGCTCGACGGTGCCCACGTCGTCGATGTCGAGTTCGACGAACGTGCCACTGGAGATGGCGATGTTGACGGTGTCTTTCTGTTCCTCGTCTATCTTGAAGCGGGCCTTCTCCCAGGTGGCCTCCGTGACGACGCCACCTTTCAGCGCGGGGTGTTTCACCAGGATGACGATCTGGTCGAGCAGCGTCTTGTACAGTTCCTCCTCGAACGTCTCGCTGTCTTGCGGGGAGACGAGCCAGGCGTCCCGCCCGGCCTGGAGTTTGACGTAGCCGTCGACCTGGGCCAGCTGCTGGTTCATCTGGCTGGCGGTGACGCTGGTGAGTTTCGACAGCGCGATGGTGCGCTTGCCCTGGTTGGTCGCCAGCACGAGGCGTTTGTTCGACAGCAGGATACGGCCGGGTAGCCACTCGATGTCGTTTCGCTTGCGCCCGTCCTTGACCACCTGGACGAACTTCCCCTTGGTGTCGACCAGTGCGTGTTCCCCGCTCATCTACCCAGAGTACCTCCTATTCGCCCTCGGCCGTCTTAACCGCCTCGGCCAGCGGCCCACTCATATTCGTCCTCCGAGCTTCGAGATGGCCGAGAACGCCTTCTTCCGGACGACGTCGTGTTCGGTGTCGTCGATGAGTTTGTCGAGTTTCTTCCGGGAGCGCTCGCCGCCGACCTTCCCGAGCGTGAAGATGGCCTGGCCTCTCACCTGCGGGTCCACGCCGTCGTCGTCGACGAGTTTCAGCAGCCGACGCTCGACCATGTTGTGCTCGCCGCCCAGCTCGGCGAGGCTGGTGGCGGCGAACTGGCGCAACATCTGGTCGTCGTCCTGCAGCGCCTCGACGAGCGTATCGACGACGCGCCCGCGGCCGTCCTCGCCGGCGACGCGCCCGAGCAGCCACGCGGTGTTGCGCCGCTGGGCGGCCTGCGTGCTCTCCTCTAGAATCTCGACCAGCGGGACGACGACGCTCTGGTCGTCCTCGCTCGAGAGCCTCTCGACGACGGTGTCGCGGATGTCGTGGCTCCGGTCGCTCGGGACGTTCGACAGCAGCTCGATGAGCGAGTAGACGGCCGTCCGGCGCACCGCCGCAGAGTCGTCCGAGAGGGCCTCGACGAGGTAGTCGACGGGGTTGTCGTTCTCGAAGTTGCCGAAGGCGCCGACGGCGATGCGCCGGACCTGCTCGTTGTCGTCCTCGTACATCGGCAGCAGGGTCTGCAGCGCCTGCCGGTTCCCGATATTGCCGAGTGCCTCGGCGGCCTCCCGACGCACCGCGGCTTTCGGGTCCGACAGTAGCGACTCCAGCGGGTTCGTCGCCCGCGAGTCCCCTATCTTGCCGGCCGAGCGGGCGGCCCGGGCCCGCACCCGCGGGTCCGAATCCGCGAAGCGCTCGGTGAGCTTCGGGACGCTGTCGGCCTGCTCCAATCTCCCGAGCCCGTTCGCGGCGGCCATCCGCAACTCGGGAACGTCCGAATCCAGCGCCTGCATGAACGCCTTGGCTTTCACCCAGTCGGCGGCGTCGGCCTCGAGGTCGACCCCGGCCATACTCCCGATGAGCTGCTCGATGGCGTTGCCACCCAGTTCGTCTAGCGAGTCGATGGCCGCCGCGGTCACCGCGTCGCTGTCGCTCTCGGCGGCGCCGACGAGAGCGTTGACGACGTCCCGCCGGTCGTCGTGGTCGGGAAAGTTCCCGAGCAGTTCGGCGGCCCTGAGCTGGACCCGCTCTTTCTCGCTTTCCCGCAGCACGCGGATGAGCTCCTGGACGTCGCCGTCACGTTCGAGTTCGTAGAGGCTCATCGTGATTCGTGGAGCGAGTTATCGGTACGGGCCGACCCCGGGGTCGGCGCTATCCGGAAACAATCAACGCTACTCACTATCATACCCGACGGTAGATGCGGTGTTGCTTGTCGACGGGTTCGAAGCCGTCGCGACACTCCGTGGGCAGGGTCTCGGTCATGCCTATCATGAGATAGCCACCCTCCCCGAGCGAACCGCGGATAGTCTCGAAGATGGGCACCTTGAATTCGGCGTCGATGTAGATGAGCAGGTTCCGACAGAAGACGAGGTCGAAGTCCCGCTTCTCACGGCCGCGGATGAGGTCGTGCTGTTCGAACGTGACCATCTCCCTGACGCTCTCTTTGACCTGGAAGGTGTTCCCGTCCTCCTCGACGTACTCCGCGTAGTCCGACAGCGGGGCCAGTTCCTCCGCGATGTCGGTCGTGTGGGAGGTCTGGTAGGTCGCCTCGCGGGCCGCCTCCAGAATGTCGGCGTTGATATCGGTCCCGAGTATCTCGACGCGCCGGGCGTCGATGTCGGGGTCGTCCAGCGCGAGCATCGCCGCCGAGTACGGCTCGCGGCCGTCCGCGCTCGGGGCAGACCAGAGCCGCACGGTCCGGTTGTTCGCGGTCAGGTCACGCAACACCGGCCGCAGCGCCCCCCACGCCTCGGGGTTCCGGAAGAACCCGGTGACGTTGATAGACAGCGAGTCAAGCAGCGCCTCGCGCTCGTCGTCCTCGCGGCGGAGCATATTCTGGTAGGCCCGGTAGCTGTCGGTGTCGGTCCGGCGCATCCGGGCGGTGATTCGGCGGTCGAGGTAGGCGTCGTTGTAGAAGCCCGACTCGAAGTCCATCTCGGCCTCGATGAAGCCCAGCAGCCGCTGGAACTGTCGGTTCTCGGCGCTCATAGGGTCACCACGTCGAGGATGTGGACGATGTTCCCGTCGCCCAGGACTGCGGTTCCCGACAGCCCGGGCGTCCCCGAGAGGATGCCCTCCAGCGGTTTGACCACCACCTCCTCCTGGCTGTTGACCGAGTCACAGTGTAAGGCGACCTGGCGCTCGGACTCCCGGATACGGACCAGCATCCCGTCGCCGTTTTTCGTCTCGCCGGGCACGTCGAAGGTATCGTCCAGGTGGATGACCGGGTAGATGTCGTCGTTGTGCTTGATGACCTCGGTCCCGTTGACCTGTTTCACCGAGGTGGTGGCGGTTATCTCGTCGACGTTCTTGATGGGGACGCCGTACTCCTCGTCGCCCACCTCGACGAACAGCACCTTCACGATGGCCATCGTCACCGGCAGGCGCAGGGCGACGGTCGTTCCCTCCCCGACCGCGGAGTCGACGTTGACCGACCCGTCGAGCTGTGTGACGGTGTCGTGGACGACGTCCATCCCGACGCCCCGCCCGCTGGTATCGGTCACCTCGTCGGCCGTCGAGAAGCCGGGGTGGAAGATGAGGTCGTAGATGGCCGAATCGTCCATCGCGTCCAGTTCTTCCGGCGAGCGGACGCCCTTCTCGATGGCTTTGTTCTTGATGCCCTCGACGTCCAGCCCGGCACCGTCGTCCTCGACCTCGATGATGACGTGGTCCCGTTCCCGGGACGCCCGGAGGGTGATGTGCCCGGTCGGCTCCTTGCCCGCCTGCTGGCGCGCCGCCGGCGACTCGATACCGTGGTCGACGGAGTTGCGCAGGATATGCATCAGCGGGTCCGATATCTCGGTGAGGATGGTGCGGTCGAGTTCGATGTCCTCGCCCTCGATTTCGAACTCGATGTCCTTGTCGAGTTCGCGGGCCAGGTCCCGGACCAGCCGAGGAAACTTCCCGACGACCTTCTTCAGCGGGATGAGCCGCATATCCATCACCGTGTTCTGGAGGTTCGCCGTTATCTTGTCCAGCTCGTTGAGCGTCTCGCCCGCCGAGTCGAGGTCTTCGGTCTCGACCGCGCGGCGCAGCTTGATGCGGCTGGTCACGAGCTGTTCGACCAGCCCGTGTAAGTCGTCGAGCTGGTCGACGTCCACGCGGACCGACTTTATCTCGTCGACGCTGTGTTCCGCCTCGCCGTCGTCGTCACCACCCGCGGCGGTCGCCTCCCCCGCTGTGTCTGGTGTCGCCGCGGTCAGACTGTCGGTCACGTCAGTCGCGCTAAAGGAGTCGATCTTCCCGACCGACCCCAGTTCGGCGTCGACCGTCGCGGCGTCGCCCGCGTCGAGGTAGAGGTCGAAGGTGTCGGCGAACTCGCCGTCTTCGATGTCGGCCCGGCTCGGGTCGAAGACGAGGATGTCGAAGACGTCCTCGACGGCCTCCAGGGCCAGCATCGAGTCCACGCCGAGCATATCGGAGTCGCCGACGTCGACGGTCACGTGGACCACCCGCCCGTCGGCCTCGCTCGGGTCGATGTCGACGTCGGCGACACCAGCCCCACCGCCGGTCGCCGATTCACCGGCCGCTGTCGCCGCGCCGTCGCTGCCGGCGGCGCCCGCCCCCTCCTCGAGGACGGTCCGCAGCTGGGCGACCAGCTCGTCGGAGTTCGTCGTCGACTCGCCCTCGGCCTCTATCTCGTTGACGATGACCTCTATCCGGTCGACGCCGGCGAAGATGAGGTCCATCACGTCCGGGGTCACCTCCATCTCGCCCTGTCGCATGGCGTCTAACAGGTCTTCCATCGCGTGTGCGAGGTTGGCCGCGTCGTCGAAGCCCATCGCGCCGAAGTTCCCCTTCAGCGTGTGGGCGGTGCGGAAGATAGAGTCCATCGCCGCCTCGTCGGCGGGGTCCGATTCCAGGTCGAGCAGGGAGTTGTTCAGCTCGGTTATCGCCTCCTCGCTCTCGCGGATGAATGCGTCGAGATACTGGTCGTCCATTATGAGGTCACCTCGGTCGTTATCGCGTCGAGAATCCCGCTTGGAATCTCGTCGATGGGCAACACGCTGTCCACACAGCCGGTCTCGACCGCTCGCTTGGGCATCCCGTACACCGCGGACGTGGCTTCGTCCTGTGCGATGATGCGTGCGCCCGCGTCTTTCATTCGCACGATACCGTCGGCGCCATCGCCGCCCATCCCGGTGAGGATGACGCCGACCAGCGGGTCGTCGACGACGGCTGCGGCCGTCCGCATCGTCACGTCGACGGCCGGCCGGACGCTGTTTTCGGGTGGGTCCTGTGTCAGTTTCACCCGCAGCCGGCCGTTCCGGTAGTTCTTCACCTCCAGGTGGCGGTCGCCGGCGGCGACGAGTGCCTCGCCCCCGGCGAGGCGGGCGCCGTCCGTCGCCTCCCGGACGTCGTAGTCGCTCCGGTTGTCGATGCGCTCGGAGAAGCGACCGGTGAAGCCCTCGGGCATATGCTGGACGATGAGGACCCGGAAATCCGATTCTCTGGGGAGTTCCGCCATGAGTTGCTCGACCATCTTCGGCCCCCCGGTCGAGGAGCCGATGACGAGCGTCGGGTCGCCGACGTACGACCGACGCTGGGCTCCAGTCCCGCTCACTTGCCCGTCTGTTCGGGACGGCGACGAGCGCGTACCCTGCTTTCCGACGTCGACCCTCGCGACCGAGGTGACGATGTCGACGAGCTGGTCTTTCAGCCGCGACATCTCCATGGACACCTCGCCGCCCGGCTTCCGGAAGAAGTCGACTGCCCCCCTGTCCAGCGCCTCGAAGGTCACGTCCGCGTTCTCGTCCGTGTGCGCGGACAGCATGAGCACCGGCGTGGGCTTCTCGGCCATTATCAGCTCGGTGGCCTCGATGCCGTTCATCTCCGGCATCTCGACGTCCATCGTCACGACGTCGGGCTCGTGCGTGATGACGGCCTCGACGGCCTCCCGGCCGTTCTTGGCCTCCGTGGCGACCTCGATACCCCCCTCTTCGAGGATATCGGAGATGACACTCCGCATGAAGTGTGAGTCGTCGGCCACCACTGCACGCGTCCCACCGGGCATCGTCAGTTCGGTCCCTGTGGGGTAATTATCGTCTGTGAGCGGAGCAGCTGCATAGCTACGCCGAACTCCCAACTGGCCCAAAATAAAGACTCCGCCCACGTAATCAAAGTTGATAGTCCAGTACACAGCCTTTTATAGACCTACCGACCAGATTGAGGTATCCGGCAGCCATGTCAGCCCAGTCAACCACAACCGGTCAGGTGCTCGAATTCAAACTCGGCGAGGAGACGTACTGCGTCAGTATCGGCTACGTGACCGAGATCGTCGACGTCGGGGAACTGACCCAGGTGCCCAACGCCCCGGCCCACGTGGAAGGGGTGATGGATCTGCGCGGACGGACGACGTCCATCGTGGACCCGAAGACCGTCTTCGGCATTCGCGACGACAGCGACGGCCAGCCGATCATCGTCTTCGACCCGGACATCGTCCAGGACCAGGGCGCGGCTGGCTGGCTCGTCGACGAGGTGTACCAGGTCGTTCAGGTCACACCCGACCAGATCGACCAGTCGCCGGCCAACGACTCGGGCTCGGTCCGCGGCGTCGTCAAGCGCGACGACGAGTTCGTCATCTGGGTCGACCCGGCTATCGTACACAGCACCCAGTAGCGTGCCCGAGCGTGTCGGGCAACAAGAGTTTTTAACACCCGAGAACGACCAACAGGTACCTAACTACAAACCAGCATGATACAGCTAACCAAAACTGGCATCGACGGTCTCGATGACATCCTCAACGGTGGCATTGTGAAAGACTCCACGACGCTGATAAGCGGGAACCCCGGCGCCGGGAAGTCCATTCTCTGTCTCCAGTACATCTACAACGGCGTCGAGATGTTCGACGAGAAAGGCATCTACCTCTCTTTCGAGGAGAACGCGTCCGACCTCCGGGAGGCCGCCGAGTCAATCGGCTTCGACAAGTGGCCCGAATACGTCGACAACGGCGACATCAAGGTGTACGACAAGCAGGTGTTGCTGCGCGAGAACGACTTCTCCTCTTCACTGGAAATCCTCCTCGAAGACCTCGAAGACGACGACTACGACCGGCTCGTGCTGGACTCGCTGGCGATGTTCCAGCTCTTCTTCGAGAACGAGAAGGAGAAACGCACCTACCTGCTGAAACTCACCGACATCCTCCGTGCCAACGGGCTGACGACTCTGATGACCAACGAACAGGGAGCCGTCTTCCCGGACACCGAAATCGGCCTGGAGAACTACCTCACCGACGGAAACATCTACCTCATTCAGACGCCGACCGACTCCGGCGTCAGTCGGTACGTCTGGGTGGCCAAGATGCGCAAGCAGAACATCGAGACCGACATCTATCCGATGGAGATCGACTGGGGGGGAATTAAAGTCCACCAGAACGCGAGCGCGTTCTCGATGATGAGCGAAGAGGAGTCCCCCATCTGAACGGCAAACCCGTTATTACGACGTGAAATATGCGTCTGGGGCGGCCTACTCGTTGAAATCAGCGCCTCAGTGGAAACGGTTTCTCGGCGCAAATCCGGCAGTATCATCGCCGATAGCTTTATTAAAGTCTGAATTTATGTTTTGATAACGATGGCATCCGCGGAGCTTCTTCAGACGCTGGGAAACAAATACAGCGCCGAGATCCTCGACGCGACTGACGAACCCATCTCGGCACAGGACCTGAGTGACGAGCTCGAGATCCCAATCGCGACGTGCTATCGGCGGATCGACGAACTCACCGAACACGACCTGCTCGAACTCCACGACAACATCCTCTCCGACGACCGCCGACGCATCAAAGTCTACCGGCGCAACGTCGACGAAGTCCGGGTCGATTTCGACGAGGGCCTGTCTATCCACGTCGAGGAACGCTCGGAAGTAACGAACAAACTCGACGAGGCCTGGCGGACGCTCTCGGACAGATAACGACGTTCGCGACCGATTATCAGTCGCTGGTGTCTGATTATCAGCATGGATATTCGCGAGCGTGGATTTAAGACAGGTGTTCACCTACCACCGCCTAGGGCCGATGATAGAACTTATCTACGCTATCTCGACGCTCGTGTTCGTCGTCGCCGGGCTCACGATGGTCGGGATGGCGATGCGGGCGTACGTTCAGACGTCACGTCAGGCGATGCTCTACCTGTCGATCGGGTTCTCGCTCGCGGTCGCGGGCGCCGCTGCGACGATGATCAGCGCGTTCATCAACGACTTCGACGGGACCCGGTCGCTGCTGCTGGTCAACAGCGGTCTGACGACGTTTGGCTTCCTGTTCGTGATGTACAGTCTCGTGACATACGAGTGAGACGGGTTGTCGAGGCGACCGACCGGCGCGAGGTCACCCCGACCGCGGAGACTCGACGACAGTTCCGGGTAGTCAGTTCCCCCAGTGTTGGCTCTGCAGTTCTCACCGTGACTGCCGCAGGGGCTACGCTGGCACGGACACCCCACCGGGCCTGCGGTGCAACTCCGGTGGAGGGTGGATCGCTTCGGCCCTCACTCGCGAAAACTCCTCTTAGGCGCTCTCTGAGGTCCGTTATCAACAAAGATATTTTAGGGATAGGTATTATTACTGGTGAAACTCAGATTTTCGATAGGGTCAGACAGACCTGAATCATCCATGTTCGACAACTTACGGAACGACGACGACCGCGGGCAGGTCGGTATCGGCACGCTCATCGTGTTCATCGCGATGGTGCTGGTGGCGGCGATCGCGGCGGGCGTCCTGATCAACACGGC